>Ga0208191_1000025_pt1 | contig 158243 bp, 141 predicted proteins | sample June2015DPH_13_5_FD_184709 | JGI IMG/M metagenome (GOLD analysis project Ga0208191, IMG submission 184709) | Peatland microbial communities from SPRUCE experiment site at the Marcell Experimental Forest, Minnesota, USA - June2015DPH_13_40... | ecosystem: Environmental > Terrestrial > Soil >... | reverse complement strand
CAGGTTCGCGCACGGACGACAAAGATTTGAACTGCGGTGGCAGAGCGCAGCGGCGACACCGCTTTCCGTACGGCCGGTTGCGTTCAAAAGCGGCGTGGCGCTTCGCTTCCCGCCGCAGTCCAAAATCTGTGGTTGCGGCGATAGCCGCGTTAGGTGTATCCGTGGGTAAAATGAAAACAGTTTTTATTTTTGCCGCAGTTTTCCTTTGTCTACTGGCCGGGTGCCGCACGAATCAGAAGGCGGATGACTTCAGCACCAGCCGGAAACTTGAGAGCCGGGACGATTTCAAAATCGAAATGGCGGTTTACGGCTATTTGCTGGAAAAACACCCTTGGGACAACAGCGAATACACGGCGGTTTTCCTTGAAGGCAACGATGCCTGGGTGGCGGCGCTGATTCGGAAATTTCCAAATCATGTTCCGCCCATCAAGCTGAGCAACCGGATGCAACTTCATCCGAACCAGGCGCCGATAGACAAGGACACGGGCAAATCGGCGATAATCCTGAGCGCGAAAGCCATGGACCCGACGAACGATGTGTCCGAAGCCATCGGCACCTGGTACGCGGGCGAGGCGGTGTCGGGGTTGTCTGCCTTCGTGCTGGTGAAAGTGGATGACAGGTGGACCATTCAAAGCGTGAAGTAGCGCCACGGGGACGCAACCCGGAGGCGTGGCGCCCGGACGCGATCATTGTTCGCCGTCATATTTTCGTTATTCATGGGGTCGTGTTTTGGCTCACACAATCACCCGGGGTCGCTGACCAATTCCGGTTGCGTCAGGTTCACAACGAAAGGTTGAGTGCGCCAATTGCGTGCGTGGCGCAAATTCACCGGCGAGGATTGAAGATGGCGAACCGGTGCGCCGGACTAATGGTTGAGGTCTTGTCTCACAAAAAGGATCAGGCCGGTGCTGAAGGTGACGACGGCGGACACTCCGGACAATTCGATCATCATCCAGACTTCGGGGCGCCATTGATAATCCATTCCCTGGGCGATCTGCAGGAGGTTCAGCCAGGAGTAATCGATGTAGCGGGTGAAGATGTAGGGATCGAGTCCCACCAGGTGCTTGGTGAAATTGATGAGGAACAGAGAGCTGATGCCCACCGCCACGGCCACGCCCGGATTGCGAAACATGGTGGAGATCAGGAGGCCGTACATCACGAGGGCCCCCAACGGTATCCAACTGAGCGCGCATCCCAACAAGAACTGTTGCATCGCCTGGTTCCGGCTATAGACAACTCCCATGGAATCGCCCACCGCGCCGAAGTGGTAATGGATTTTGGCTAGCGCCGCAGAGAACAGCAGAGCGGCGGCGGAGAGGACCATCATGTAAAGCAACCCGGTGACCGCTTTGGCCAGGTACAACTCCCAACGATGCACCGGAGCGGCCAGCGCGGCGCGGATCGTGCCGGTGCCCGTTTCTTCCGCCATCAACATGGCCGCGAACGCGATGATGGAAATCGGGCCAATGTCCGTGAAGACCATTTGCATGGAAAAACTGACATAGCCCCAGGCGTTCACCGTGGCTGCATTGCTGAGCTGCCCGGCGACAAAATAAATGATCACACACACCAGTCCCACGCCTAAAATGCCGAAGTAAGACAGCTTGCGGCGCGCCGCCTTTGCGACCTCGTTTCGCAGCAATGGTACGAATTGGCTTTTCATGAACGACCTCATCGTAGCGCAGACATTCTTGTCTGCGGGTTCACGGGACATTCTTGTCCCGTGTTTCTGGCGGCCAGCAACTGGGGACTGGAAAGTCCCCAGAACCCGCAGGCTGGAAAGCCTGCGCTGCATCGCGGTTTATGGCCCCGATGTGCGATGTTAGAATCCTGTAGGCTACTCATAGGGTTTGTCTCCCGTGTGCGCGGCCGGAGCCTGATCCATCTTAAGCGGCACTTCGGCGTGGCGAAGGCCCGCCTGCGTGGCCGAGGCCTGGCCCTGCGACGCGCCAGACCTGGTTTGCATGGACGAAGCCCGGTCAATCGAAGGAGACATTTCAGCGTGGCGAAGGCCCGTGATGGAAAGGAAAAACTCTTTCAAGGTCTTTTGTTTGGGTGCAATGGCCGAAACTCTGAATCCCGCCTGCTGCAGACATTGGTTCAGCCATGCGGAATCGTCCTGGGCCAGCGTGATCTCCACGGTGTCCGCCGTCACGGATTCCACGTTCCGAATCTGTTCGTGGCGCGAAATGAAATCGCGACCGGGAACCTTGCCCTGGAAGGTGACCCGCACGATCCGTTCATGCGGTTTCAACAACTCCTTCACGCTGCCAGAAGCAACCAGATGCCCGCGATTGATGACAAAGACCGTGTCGCAAAACTCCTCGATTTCGGACATCAAATGGCTGGAGATAAATATCGTAAGCCCGTCGTTACTGACTTTTTCGCGCAGGAACGAGAGCACTTCGTGGGTTCCCTCGGGATCCATCCCGTTGGTCGGCTCGTCCAGGATCAGGAGGCGTGGCCGACCCAGCAATGCCCGGCCGATGCCCAGGCGCTGTTTCATGCCGGTCGAATAAACCCGCACGCGATCATGCTGCCGCTCCGCCAGGCCGATCCGTTCCAGAATTTCGTCGATTTCATGCGGGAAGACGTTGTCGAGCAAACGGGCGGCGAGTTCGAGGTTCTTCCGGCCGGACAGGTACTCGTAAAAAGCCGGTGTCTCCACGGTGATGCCCACCGAGCTGATTGCCTTTTTGTAATCTTTCCAGATATCCACGCCGAAGAGGCTGATGCGACCGTTGGTGGGCCGCACCAGCCGGGGGATCATATAAAGCGTGGTGCTCTTGCCCGCTCCGTTTGGCCCAAGAAACCCGGCCAGGTGGCCGGGTTCAACCTGCAGGGAAAGATGGTCCACCGCCTGAATGCGCCCAAATCGCTTGGAGACGTCTTCCAAAGCCAGTGCTGGCGGAGATTCCATCATGGGTTTTTACCTTTTGCCTGGCGTGGTGGCGACATGAAAATTGAAAGGTTGGGCTTGTCCCACTCGTGCCAGATGACATCCGACAACCCATCGCCGTTCAGGTCCTTGATTTCAATATAGCCGTGCACTGGCACGTCGAAAGTCATTGCAGGTTGCGGTGCGAACCAGTGTCCGTTCGTCGTGCTGAGAAAAACATTCCATTGAGTGTCCGAACGTCTGACCAGAAGATCGAGGCGGCCGTCGCCATTGAAGTCTCCTTGAATAAGGAACGGCCACCCGGCCAGAATTTCCGACGGCAGGATCCCCGTCACCAGCACGGACGCGTCCGGACTGCGGGAAAAGGCACCGTGTTGGAACGACCGGATCGTGAGCGACCAATCCAGTCCGTGCGAGAGCACTGTTTCCATCAGCCCGTTCGCGGAGGTAATGCTGGTCTTGAGTTCGAGCAGAACCAGTTCACAAATGCCATCGCCATTCAGATCAATCACGGGCGATGGCCTTACCGTCGAACCGATGGGAATCGGCAACCCGCGACAGTGCAGAACTTGCGTTGGCCGCTCGGGCAACTTTTGGTCCACGCCGCGCAGGAAAATATAAACGTCGGTTTTGAAATCCAGCTTGCCGCTGACCTGCCACAGAACCAGGTCTTCCCGGCCATCACCATCCACGTCCACGCGGGCTGTGTGTGGCGGACTCGCCGCGGCGTTTTTTTTCATGTCGGCGATGATCTTCCGGATGGCTTCATTCTCCGGCTCCTGGTCCCGCTCCTGTTCTGGTTTGGCCTGAAATGATTGTTGTACGCGCAAGTTGTGTGCAGGGTTTGCTCCCAACGCCCAGGGGTCGCGCCACAGGTAACGGTTGGCGGACCAAGCCGTTTGTTTCACATTGAGGGCCAGCGGCGATCCGGGATTCCACTCATAAGCACTGTTCCGATGATACAGCACGGTCTGCCCCGCGGAAATCACCGGGATTAAATCGTTCGTTCCGGCTTTGTTCGTGGTCAGCAAAGTCAGGGTTGGCAGGTCGTAGTTGGTGAATACCTGGCTTACCTCGATGAGCGGGTGTCGCTCTGATTCGAACAGGCCGGCGTTCTGCCGGCAATAAAACAACCCGGTGGCGGTGGACATCAGCAGTTCAAGACCCGGATGCGCATCCACGTCGCACGGGGCGACCCAGGCGGTTTGTGGCGGCAGGGGAATGACCTGATCGGGTGAGTTGGTGAAGCCGTCCGGGCGCTGGCGATAGTTCAGAAGTTTTTTCTCCCCCGTATCAATCACGAGCAGATTACAGCGTCCATTCCCTTCGATATCAACAAAAAGCGGCTCCCCGGCGCTGGCTGGAAGTGTGATTAATTGGCGCGACAGTTCAACCGGGTCGGCCCGGACCGCATTCACAGTGTCGAATATCAGCAGAACCAGCCCAAATATTCTCCACGCTGATTGAAGTGCAGACAGCCTGTAGCAGCCGACGTGAGGAGGCTCTAACTCTGCCCGGCAGTCCAGCGCACGAGAAGTTGGAACCTCCTCACGTCGGCTGTTACGGCGAGCGAGAAATATCCGGGTTGGCGGTAAAAAAAACATGGTTATTTCTGGCTGATGAATATTCGATAGCCCTTTTGCTTCGCCAGTTTCACGATCAGATCACTGACGCCATCGTTGTTCAGGTCCGCAACCTGCCATTCGTCAATCGGCTCCGGGCAACTGAATCGCAGGTCCGGTTCCAGGCTGAACCCTTTCTCCCGAGAAACAAAAAAGTAAACCGAGATGTCATCGCTATGGTCCCGCACCAACAAATCCGTTTTGCCATCCCCGTTAAAATCGCCGCCGAGCTTGACGTAGCGCCCGAAATATTGAGCCAGCTCCTCCTGCATCTCGGCTCGATCCAGATGGATGACAACGTCGCGTTGACAGTCCGCCTCTTTTGGAAAGCCGGCTCCTGGCCGGTAGAAGTAAAACCGGAGACTGTAATCGAGCTTTTTGGCGGTGATCATCTTGCTAAAGCCCTCCCTGTCCTCGATGTGACTGTAGCCCAAAACCAGGTCCATAAAACCATCGCTGTCCACGTCCACCACCGGCACTGCGGGTGTCCAGTCGTTCTTGCGAAAGACCTGTTGCGGTTCGGCCGGAATCCGGCCGTACTCGTCGGCAATATAAGTGCTCACCAGCACTTTGCCGGAAGGAACCGCTGGTATGAATGAAGGCTCGTTCAACCAGACGCTCTTGATCAGATCCACTTTGCCGTCGCGATTGAGGTCGGCCCAGCAAAGCCATGAGAACGGTTCCACCTTGTCCGCGTAGGTTAACGCCGGTTCAAGGGCGAACAGGCCATTGGTCTGCTGAAGGTAAAGGTTGTAGGTATTGGTCCAGCCATTACTGCGTCTTACCATCAGATCCTCGCGTCCGTCGCCATTGACGTCGCCCACGCTCAGGTCGAATCCAAGCAACATGGTATATCCGGGATTGGTCACTGACAGTTGCAGGCCGGTTTCGATGGCATGGCCGATGACTTGTACCTGACGCCACTCGTCGCGATGTTGCCCGTCCTCTCCATTCTCCATAGCAGTACTACTGCGGAGTACGGGCGCAGCAGCACTGCGGAGGGTGGACCAGACCTGAAGTCCGTCCGCCGCCGGCACCAGCAGCAGCGGCCAGCCGCCGCCGGCCTGCGTGGCCGTAGCCCGATCCAGATCACCTCCTGCGGCTGCTGCGGCGCGGCGAAGGCCCGTCTCGACCGACAACGGAAAGTAAATCGCGTTCGTGCCTTCCGCCGCATCCATCGCCTCCGGAACAATCGTGGCTTGCCTGATGATTTGCCGGATGGTGGGAGGACCGGTTCGATTGGTAAAACAAAGCTCGGTCACTCCGTCGCTGGTCATGACGAGCAAACTTTCGGCCGGCCCGCCCAGTCTGGCCGCCCAGACCAGACACGGCCGGGGCTCGAGACGATAGGTTTGTTGCGGTTCGCGAGTGAAGCCTCGTTTGGGATCCTGGTAGAAGATGGATAGATTGGTGTCGTCCATCAGAACCAGATCCTTGAGACCGTCGCCGTCCAGATCGCAAATTATCAACTGCTGGCATGGGCCGGTGACTTCACTTGCGTTGAACTTCGGTTTAGCCTGAGCTGACGAGCAGGCCATAAGGGAAATGCTCAACAGAACTGTCGGGAGTACTCTCAGCTCCCGTCCTCCGTAGCCGTGGCGGGAAGGGCGAGCCGGCACTTCAAGGGCGTCACTGGGAACGGTGGATGCATTGTCGGCAGCAGCACTGCGGAGGGTGGATGACCTCACTTTGTTTTGGCTCATTTCAAGAATATTTGACCAGACCAGACGGCATCCGTCACGCGGTTGAACAGCCGCGAAGAATGTTGAACTGCGGCTGGGGCTTTGTCCATCCCTGACATGGAGAATTGCGGCATGGATAATGAGGGGTCAACCCGCGCTCCATTTTAAAGTCCGTTCTTTCGGACCATACGCCCGCAAATGGCTCGCCGCGTTGGCCCGGAGGAAAAGGCCGAAAAGAAGAAGGTGGCGTTTCTGCGCCGGAGTTGGCAGATTAACCCCGTCACACGCGGGAAGGAATCGTCGAAACGGTATTCGCGCCTGTGCGTTAAAATTTTTTTGAATGAGCAAGAAATTAAGATTCGGTCTGCCAAAGGGCAGTTTGCAGGAGGCTACCATTGAAAAAATGGCCAAGGCCGGCTTTAACATCCAGGTCAGCACCCGTTCCTACATCCCCTACGTGGATGACGACGAGCTGGAAATCCGGCTGATTCGCGCGCAGGAAATCAGCCGCTACGTCGAGCACGGCTATCTCGATTGCGGCATCACCGGTTACGATTGGATCATCGAGAACGGCTCGAAGGTCCACGAGGTGGGCGAGTTTCTGTTCAGCAAGGTTTCGCGCCGCCCGGCCCGCTGGGTGTTGTGCGTGCCGGAGGATTCGCCGGTGAAATCGGTGAAGGACCTCGAGGGCAAGCGCATTGCCACCGAGGTGGTCAACCTGACGAGGAAATATCTGAAGAAGAACGGTGTAACGGCCGAGGTGGAATTTTCCTGGGGTGCGACCGAGGTGAAGGCGCACGAATTGGTGGACGCGATCGTGGAAGTCACCGAGACCGGCTCGTCGCTGAGGGCGAACAAGCTGCGCATCGTGGACGAACTGCTCAGTTCCACGCCGCGGCTCATCGCCAATTACGACGCGTGGAAGGATTCCTGGAAGCGGAAAAAAATCGAGACGCTCTCGATGCTGCTGAAGGGCGCGCTGGAGGCCGAAGCGAAAGTCGGTTTGAAAATGAACATTGCCAAGAAAAATCTTAAGAGCTTGCTCAAGAGTTTGCCGGCGTTGCGCAACCCGACCATTTCCAACCTGAGCCTGAAGGGCTGGGTGGCCGTGGAGACGATCATTGACGAGCACGTCGTGCGCGAATTGATTCCGCAACTCAAAGCCGCTGGCGCGGAAGGCATCATCGAATATCCGCTGAACAAGGTGGTTTATTGATTTTGGCCTGTTTTGGCCTGTCTCGACTTCCGCCAATAACGCCAATGGAATAGCCCACTTTATCACTTCGTTTGTGTTTCCTTGTGTGTCCCCGTGTTGACCTGCCAAAGTGCAATCAAAACGCAATCAATTTGAAATCAGTGGTTTTAACGCTGGCGTGGCGCAGGACGGTTTGGGGGCATGTCTCTCAGCCCCGACCGGCGAATCAAAGCGCGTCCTGCGTAAAGGCACGCCGCAAAGGCGAGCCACTCCAAGGCAATGTGAGGTGATGAGGCGGGCCGCGCAAAAACATATTAGGCCACACCCCCTTCACTTTTACGAAGCAGGGCATGAATTTTTCGGGCCTATAAAAACACCTCTGCCGATTGTGCTACGGCTGGCCTCCTCGGTGTCGCCGTAGGAGTGTGCTTTGCACGCTCGTCAGTTACAAAGGCATTGTGGCGAGTGTCCGGCAAATGAGGACTCTCTTGTTTTTTGGCCGATCGTCATGGCGGGGTGGTGCGGTAGGGAGCAGAATCGCGTCCGCCGTTCGTGTGTGAATTCCCCTCCTTTTTGCGAAAGGCCGTTTTGGGAACTGTCTGCACCGAGTTAATCAAAGTGTCAGACACGGGTTACGGGAAGAGTAAAGCCGGCGATTCTTGCGCCCTCAAGACAACGGTGAACCCGTCCGAATGTCGGTCACCACTCGCTCTAACAATTATCCCGGCACGTCAGGAAATCTTCTTTCACCAATCCGGTCAGCTTCAATTAATTATTCTTAACCTTTTCATTAAAACAGCTTGCGCTTTTGTGCGCAGTATGTACATTGTCATTCGGTGGGCGATGTCGCTCAAAACCAAAAACCAAAACCAGGCGCCTTGCGCCTGAAGAGAAAGAACAAATAATGAAACAGCAACTCACACTAAGTAAGCTAATACCCCGGCCCGTTCGATTCGGTTCGGCTTTGGCGGGTCTCCTGCTGCTGGTGATCGCAGCTTCGTCCTCGTCGGGTCAGGTCCTCCCGCCGTCGTCACTGCCTTATGGACTCAGTTACCAGGAATGGTCGGCCAAGTGGTGGCAGTGGAATCTGGGGCAGGACACGAACTATGTGGAATTGGTGGGTGAGCCGGGCATTTGCACCGGACCCGCCAGCCGCGTGCTGTTTCTGGCTGGAGCGCCCGGAAGCATCACTGTAACCAACCATGTCATCATTCCCGCTAAAACCCCGCTGTTTTTTACGATTCTGAGCGCCGAGGCGGATAACACCGGTTGCCCGATGACTTCGCTTACAGCGGATGAACTGGCGGCGGAGGCCACGGGAGCGTGGAGTGCCGTCACGGCGACCACCTGCACCATTGATGGAGTGGCGGTCGCCGGTCTGGACAACCCGACCAACACAATCTATAACGTGGTGTCTCCGCCTTTCAGCTACACCACGGCGGAGCACGGCAACTTTCTTCCGGTATTCAATGGTGTAACGTGCATTCCGGGGGGAACGACCATTTATCCCGCAGTGGCGGATGGAGTGTATCTCATGCTGTCCCCGCTTTCGCCAGGGAAACACAAGATTCACTTTGTCGGGGAGGTCGGCCCTGGCGGCATCTATGTCACGGAAGACATCACCTATGACATCACGGTGCTCCCGAACTGGTAACCTCACGGTGCGCCGGGACTTCTACCGCGACGGCAAGCGAGTAGAATGAGAAGTATTCAATCGCCCCTGGTCTTGTGGGAACACCCCACAAGATCAGGACTTTTTTGCTCCAGGCCAAAAAGCCAAAGCGCTTCTTGCGCCGTTATCAGACAGGGGCCAATTATATCGAGTGGAATGCACGCGCCGGCCGCTCACGACGGTCCTCCTCGCTGTCGCCGTAGGAGCTTGCACGCTCGCCCAGTCATACAGGCAACGTCTGCCGATCTTGATAAAGGGCAGCATTCCTTTAGCTTTCCAGTTGCCCAGAGTCCGGCGGCTCACGGGCAGCCGGACCAGCAGTTGCTTTTCATCAATGAAACCTGGTTCGCCCCGCACGCTGTTTTCCAGTGCGTCCAAACTGGCTGGCGGCGTGACTCTCAAAAAATCTTTCTGTTCACCATTCATGCAACGGAGACTTTATGCGAAGCTGAGTCAGGGCGGGTGTGTCACACACGCGGGATTTCAAGAGCGGGTGCCCGTGGGCTTTTGGCATTGAAGATACAGTTGCTTCACTGAACAACTATTCGCTACAGCCGGCCTGGCAACTGGACTACGTGTTTCAACTGGCCGAACAACGCGGCATTTACCTGCTGCTTTGCCTCGATTACCACGGTATGTTCGCAACGGAGCCCGATTATTGGGGCGGCAATAATGTCTGGCCGCAGAATCCTTACAACATTACCAACGGCGGACCCTGCACGACCGCGAACGATTTCTTCACCAACGCGACAGCCATAAAAATTTACCCAAAAGCCTGCGCTATCTCATCGCCCGCTACGGTTATAGTCAAAATCTGCTTGCGTGGGAATATTTCAACGAGATTGACAACGATTACGCCTATCTGAACTCCACCAATGTCGCGGCCTGGCACGGTGTGATGGGCGGCTGGATGCACACCAACGACTTCTTTGGCCATCTCGTCACGACGAGCCTCACCGGCAGCAGCGACCGCCCGGAAATCTGGTCACTGCCGCAGCTCGACTTTGCGGCTTATCACTCCTAGGGAGAGCTTGGGCCGGCCACTCAATTGTCCGGGGTCGCGCAATCCTTTCTGCAACGTTACGGCAAACCGGTGATGATCGGAGAATTCGGCACCGACTGGCGAGGTTGGAACCGCACCAATGATCTCTATCTGCGCGGCTGGCGCGAAGGCATCTGGGGTGGTGCGCTCGGCGGTTCCGTCGGCACCGCCATGTCGTGGTATTGGGAGATCATTGACAGCGAAAACGACCATCCGGTTTATTGAGCACTCGGCGCCATTTTGAATCGCACCGGCTGGGGACACGGCACGTGGATAAATATTAATTTTCAAACTTCGGGCACGCCGCCGTCAACGGTGGGTGATCCGATACCGGGCGGCCAGCCGTTCAACGTGCAACTCCCCTTGGATGGCGGATGGGCTGATATGACCCCCGGGCAATTTGCCATTCCAAACGCATTCGCCGCCAATTATTCCGCAGGCAAGCTGAACAGTTTTGTTCATGGCATCTGGCGCTCGGATTTGAAACGCCGTTCCAACTGAGCGCGTGGTTCACCAACAACGCGCAGTTGGTCATGCACCTGAATTCAGTATCGGACGGCTCAATCATGGTCGTGCTCGCGGACAACACCCAGCTTTTCAGCACCAACCTTCCGAACCTGGATGGCGCTTATGACGTGGACGAAGAATACAACACCGACATTTCGGTCAATCTGCCCGCCGGCAAACACATTATTACCATCACCAACGCGGGCAACGACTGGTTTTATCTCGATTGGGTGCAGCTCAACCAGGTTCTTCCAGCGACCTATGCCGCCAACTGGCAGCCTTCACCCGAGGCCATCGGTATGCGCGGTTCGCATGAATCATTGCTTTACGTGGTTTAGCCTGACGCCGCCTTTCCGGCTGGCGGGACAAACGCGACCTTGCCCTTGCAGCACGGACAAATGGTGATAATGACCAACTGGCCGGCAGAAAACTTTTTTACCGAATGGTATGACCCGGCCAGTGTGGCCTTCATCGGAATGACGGAAGCCGCCACGATCAAAGGCAGCCTCACACTCCCGCTGCCGGATTTTTCGGAGGACCTGGCCGGGATCGTTTATCCGCCGCCGATGCTGATCTCCTTGGGTATTGACGGCACGCACACCTATCAATTCGAGTTTAACTCCGAAACTGGTGGCCGGTATTTCATTGAGAAATCCACCGACCGCCTGAACTGGACGCCATTTCTTGTGCTGACCAACAACCTGGGGGCCCTGCTCCTGACCGATCCGTCAGTCAAAACAAACGCCCGCGCGTTCTTCCGTGCGAAACAAAACCAATGATTTTCCCGCCCGGGCGGGGGACATCGCTTCCGTGAGGCGTCGGGTGGATCCGCCGGTCAAGCCAGCCGCGGCAATGGGCCCAAGTTGAGGGGAAGGCGGACCATTGAAAATTTATTTTGAAAATTTGGTTTGCATTACTCCAATTCTCCATTACTCCATTGGGGCAACACGTTATGGGTTCATTAAAAAAACGCCGCAAGGCAAAAATCAACAAGCACAAACGGCGCAAGAAGTTGCGCTTGAATCGTCACAAGAAGCGCACCTGGCAGCAGTAATCTGGCTTGCGCATTGATTCATCCGTTCGCGTGCGGTTGCCCACCGCGCCGCCGCGAACGGCATTTATTTCACCAGCCGGCCGGGCCCAACCCATGGAACATCGTTTTGACAAACATTACACCCGCGACGAGGCGCATGCGCTGTTGCCGCAAATTCGCAAATGGCTGGAGCGACTCAACCGGCTGCGTCATGAATTGGAACGCTTCGACAAACGGCTGAGCGGTTTGACGGAGCAGGGGAACGACATCGGCGGCGAAACGGTGAACAACTGGATTCGCGCGCTGGCGGACATGCAGGAGGTTCTCGGCGAATTTCAACGCCGCCGGATTTACATCAAGGATTTGGAGCGCGGCTTGATTGATTTTCCCGCCATCATGGGGGGCAAGGAGGTTTTCCTCTGCTGGGAACAGGACGAGGAGGAGATCGAATTCTGGCACGACCTCGACACCGGCTTCAGCGGGCGCGAACGGCTGTAACGCTTGGGGGCGCCGGCCTCCCAAGAATTGCGCTCCACCCGATGGCTGCCGGAAATCGGGATAAACCCTGGAAGCCGTTCAATTCACTCTTTGCACCCGGCCGGTGTGTCGGGCGTTGGCGCGGAACATCGGCCATGAACTTTTTGCCGGCGGCGCCAGCTCGTTGGTGGAATTGATGGCACGCAAAAACATGCCGTCGCAGACATAAATGGTTCCGTCGTCGCCAATGACCGGCGAAGCGACGAGATTCGCGGCCGTGGAGAAGTGCCACAAATCGGTGCGGTCGTTTTGAAAGGCGAACAGGCTCCGCCACGGCGCGGAAAAATAAACCTCGTCGTTTGCGGCCACGGCGGGAGTGGCATCTACGGGGACCGCCGAACAACAATCCCACCGTTTTTTTCCGTTCCGGTCAACCGACCAGAGACAGGCACCAACCGCCAGGTAAAGGTTCCCGCTTTCGTCGAGGACCGGCGAGGACTCGGTCACGCCGCCGGTGTGCAAACGCCAGCGTTCCGAACCGTCCGGTCGCAGCGCGTAAAGATTGCCATCGGTCGAAGTGAAATAAATGACACCGTCCGGATTGATGGCCGGGGAGGAAATGATGGGCGCACCGGTCGTGAACGCCCACAAAAGTTTGCCGTCCGGTTTTAGCGCGTAAAACTTCTTGTCGTGCGAGCCGAAGTATATTGTTCCGTCCGCCCCAATCGCTGGTGACGAAACAACGATGTTGCTCGTGGCGAAAACCCATTTCTTTGAGCCGTTGGGATTGAGTGCGTAAAAATTTGCATCCCACGAACCGAAATAAATCGTCCCGTCCCCGGCAATCGCCGGTGAAGAATCAATCCACGCGCCGGTTGCAAATGTCCATTTAAGTTTGCCTTGGGGCATGACGGCGTAAAATATCCGGTCGCGCGCGCCGAAATAAATCGTTCCGTCATCGCCAATTGCCGGGGACGATTTGATTTCCGAATTGATCTTGAAAGCCCACTTCACGCTGCCTTGCCGTGTAACAGCCCGCATTTTGCCGGCAAAGTCGGCTTGATAAATCGTTCCGTCCGGTGCGATGGCCGGCGACGAATCAGCAATATAACCCGACATCCGAAGCAGCCACAGATTGGTCGGGGTGGATTGCGCGTGGCAGATGAACTGCGCACTCAAACAAAACAAACCGGCAACCATCCTGGCCAAATGCGTGAGAGTTGAGCGATTCATCCGCACCAGTAAAACCACAAAAGACGCGTCCGGCAAATGCAAATCGCGCTGTCGAACTTGCATCCGCCGCATTCACGCACTACCTTTCGCCCGCCTATGGGGAAAATCATCATCATCGGTTCGGGATGCGCAGGCTGGACGGCGGCGCTTTACACCGCGCGCGCCAATTTGTCGCCGCTTGTCCTCACCGGCGGCCAGCCCGGCGGTTTGCTCACCACCACCAGCATCGTGGAAAACTTCCCCGGCTTTCCCGAAGGCGTGGACGGCTACGCATTGATGACGCGGATGCAGAAACAAGCCGAACGGTTCGGCGCGCGCGCCAGCTTCGGCACGGTTGAGGCGGTGGATTTTTCCAAACGTCCCTTCACGCTCACGGTGGACGGCGAAAAGGTCGAAGCGGAGGCGGTCATCATCGCCACCGGCGCGAGCCACAAACATCTCGGCGTGCCCGGCGAAGATTTGCTGGAGACCAAAGGGGTGACGTATTGCGCGACCTGCGACGGCGCCTTGCCCGTTTTCCGCAACCAACCGCTCGTCGTGGTCGGCGGCGGCGATTCCGCGTGCGAAGAGGCGCTTTATTTGACCCGGTTTGGCTCGGTTGTTCACCTCGTGCATCGGCGCGATGCGTTGCGCGCCTCAAAAATCATGGCCGAACGTACCTTGTCGAATCCGAAAATCAAGCCGGTTTGGGATTCCGCCGTGACGGAGGTTCTCGATGTGAAGCAGGACCAGGTCACCGGCGTGAAATTGAAAAATCTCAAGACCGGTGCGGAGACGATTTTGAACTGCGCGGGCGTGTTCATCGCCATCGGTCACGGACCGAATACAAAAATTTTCAAGGGGCAAATCGAAATGGACGCCAACGGCTACATTATTCCCCGGAAAGGCACGATGACGAATGTGCCGGGCGTGTTTGTGGCGGGCGACTGCGCGGATCACGTTTACCGGCAGGCCATCACGGCCGCGGGCGCGGGTTGCGCGGCGGCGATTGACGCGGAAAGATTTCTGGCGGCACAGAATCAGTGACCACAGGGCAGGGGATGGAATTCCTGCTCGCGATCCCGTGTGGATGTAGAATGTTTTTTTGTTGCCGAAGCAGGGCAAAACGCATCCACTGTTTGCATGAGAACATTTCTTTCGATTCTGGTTGTCCTGACATTCGCAATCAAATTGTCTGCGGCTGACACCAACGCACCCACGCTGTCGAAAATCAACACTTCCGCACTGTTGAAAATCGGCACCGGCGAGGCGGATAAATATTACGGTCAGGAAATGATTGTGACGGGCAAGGTGGCGCAAGTCACCATCCGCCCCGCCGTGACATTTTTGAACCTCGACAAGCCGTTTCCTAATTCCCCATTCACTGTGGTCATCTTTCACGGCCACAGCAGTTTTTTTGGCGACGCAAATGCGCTGAAAGGAAAAACAATTGAGATAAGGGGCAAAATTAAAAACTACAACGACAAACCGGAAATCGCGCTGGATAGCACCAATCAGTTGACCGTGCTGGGTTCAACGGTCTCGACCAACGCTCCGGCAGCTACGCAACCAACCCATGCCCCGCCGCCATCCACGCAATCCACCAATTTCCCGGAAATCATGTGATTGGCAGAATAACGGGCCGTGCGGAGGCGGGAAGTCTTTGCGGATGGCCGGCCAATCCCGGCGCGCGAATTTTTAAGGGGACGACGGACGATTCTTCTTTTCCGTAGCGGCGAGTCGGCAGACCGCCGCAAACTTTTCCATTTTTTCAGATGGCGGCGCTCTGCCGAGACGCCGCTACGGATGGCGGGTGGCCGGTTTTGGTTTTGCGGAGGAGTGTCCGGCAAATCCCGGCGCGCGGATTTTCAAGGGGACGCGGACGATTCTCCTTTTCCTGTTTGTCGCGCCGAAATCAGACGAAGGCGGATGGATGATGGCCGGGTGAAGGGAGGATTTGGCTAATGTGGCATCATTAATTCGCGCGTGCCGTCCAATCCTTCAATGGAAATGACCACGGATGATTCGCGGATTTCAAGACAATGCACGGTGACGAGTTTTTCGCCGATTTTCACGGCAAACTGGTCGCCTTTTTCAAATGTCTTATCCGGAACCATGCAGTAGGAATCTCATCCGGCAATAGAAATCCCGCTGCAAGGCTCCCCTATTGAAACGTTTTGAGCCTGATTTGCCGTCACCATACGGTGAGGAAAACCGACTGCAATGCAGTAGGAATTTGCTCTGTAACAGGTTGTCATTTCACTTGTTGCGTTGTTTGCTTCGGTCAATTTAACGGCTCAACTGCATGGTTCCGGCTTATTATTGATGAGGGCAAGACGATGGTCGGGCGTGCCACTCATGCCGACAAGTTTGATTTTCTGGACCCAAGCGGGTTCCGGCAGATCGGATTGCTGCGGCTTGTGCGGGGCAAACGCAGCGACGCGCTTGCGCGCTTCCGCAATTTGATCGGCATTCATTTTCAGGATCGCCGCGTTACGGATGGAATCACCTGAAAATACTATAAATTCCTGCTGTGGATTTTCAAAGGACAACTCCCCCCATTTATAGGCTTCAATCAAATCCTGTTTTACCAGCTTGCCCTCAAGATAAATACTCGCAAAGTCAGCCTGCCCCTGCTTATCACCCTGATTGGCGGCAAGGATGATCCATTTTAGCGCCTCCGGCTCAATGGCAGCGCGGGCGGATGGTTTAAGAACAAAAGTTATACGGCTCCGCATGAGCAACATATTCCCAAGCCGCCCTTCCGAATGGACATAGCCCTGTTCTGCGGCCTTCCGAAACCAGGCTTCTGCGTTCGCCGTGTCGTAAACCGCGCCCATCTTGTCTTGTGCGACCGGATCACCCGCGTCGGCGGCAATTTTGATTTGAGCGAGTATCGGCTCGTTCGTTTGGGCAAAGGCACAAGCAGCCCCTATACAGAGGACGATGGCAAAGTATTTCATTTTAGGTCTGCGTCTGGTTTCCCTGTTTCAATAATTTTGGTTTTAGCGCAATCAGTTTGAAAAATTAGTGCGATTGCTGCTGTTGATGCATCGCTTTTAGCGGGGCCATTGCCTTGTCCATGAATCGGTGAAAGGTAATCCAAATAATGATGGCAAAGATGGCTGCGAAACCCAACCGGACGCCAAAACCTATGAGCGCCGCTTTCTGCTTCCGTTTGATGGTGGCGATGACCGGTGCGCCGCATTGGGAACAATTCTTCGCATGGTCGCTGATTTGTCCACCGCATTCATGACATTTGATGAGGGCCATGATTTGGAGTGTAAAGCCTGTAGTGAAAAATTGGAATGTGTTTTACGCTCGCCCTCACCTTTTTTCCTCTCCCCCAGGAGAGGAAATGGCGGGTGGCCGGTTTTGGTTTTGCGGATAACCGTCCGGCCAATCCCGGCGCGCGAAGATTGACCGTCCGGCAAATAAAAAAACAGCCGGAACGATTTTCTCATTCCGGCTGCTGACCCTCACTTTCCGTTCATATCACCATGTGGCTGACCGGGTCGCTCCAATCGCTGTAACCCGTGCTGCCGCCAATCGCACGCGCCTGCACAGAATAGTTTTGCCCCGGCGTCAAACCCGGCAGCACGATTCCGCGTGTCTGCGCGAACACACCCGCCGGCGTCCAGCCGCCGCCGTTTTTGGTTTGTACTTCATACGACTTGGCGTTGGCCACCGGCTGCATCCGCAGAATCAACTGCGTCGTCATTCCGTTATCCAGACCGACGATCGTCGGCGCGTCCAACTCCGATTGCGCTCGGTTTGTGCTGTTGACCTCAAAACCCGATGACAACAGCGTGGACAAGTTATGGCTGGCGGTGGCCTGCACATAACTCGCCTCCTGCCGCAACAAGTCTTCCAATGCGGTGCGCGCCTCATTTTTGAGCGCTGTCAACTGCGTACCGCCCTGCACTGCCGCCAGCATTGCGTCGTGAAACGCCGATTGCGCCGCGTCGAGAGTCTTCAGCGGGACCAGCGGCGTAGGAAACGCCGCGTTGCCCGTGAGACTGACCACGATGTTGCTGGCAAACTCGTCCAGATCGGAATCCGACAAGCCGGTGAATGAGAGCGAGACCCTGTAGTTTAACATAACCCTATCTTTCCCTTTAAGTTGAACCGCCCGGCATGGCCGTTGTGGTCATGACTGCGGGAAGTTCTTGCGGGCGAACTTTGCATAATCCATGCCAGCTATTTTAATTAAAAAACCAAACCTTGTTCGCCGCAAACCAAGGTTCATCCGTCATTTTCCTTGGAAGGTAAGTCTTTGGGCTTGGAAGCGGAAACATTTTCTTAACTGGGAAAATCATTTTCCTTGGAAGAGAAATCATTTCTCTTGGAAGGAAAGTCATTTCCTAAACTTGGAAAATCATTTTCCTTGGATGGAAAGTCATTGGGAAGGGAAGGAAAAACTTTTACAAGCCAAAGGAAATCATTTGTTTAACCCCAAAAATGGCTTTCTTTGGAAGAAAAACCATTTCCTAACGTATTCCAAACGCTGAACAAGGTTCATTTGCGCCCAATCCACCCGCTGCCGTGACCAACGAACCAAAACTGCGACACACCCTGTCTCATCGCCTGGCCAAAAATAAGACAAGAGCGATGTCGCGGAGCGACGCCGGAAATTGAGAGAGGACGTTCAATCAATTCTGCCAACGCCGTAGGCGCGAAATCTTTGTAGTTTGTGAAATCAAAAATACCAAAGCTCCGTTCAGGAGCGACATCGTCGGAATATGCCGCCCCTCGACGGGGCTAAAATTTTATTTGGATTGTAGTTCTACAAATATGCCGCGCCTACGGCGCTGGGGACGTGTAGTGTCGGCGCTGTGCGCCGATTAGTTCGAGCCACCCGCCTTCGTGGCGCGCCATAGCGCCGCTCCGGCGCGGCGGCGGCAGGCTCGACGCTACAACCGCAAATCCGAATTCTGCATTGGCAACGGACTCTTTTCCTGAATTCATTTTGGGATGGACAGCTGGGATGAAGTAGCTTTGAATTGACTGCATGAAAGATTTGCTTGTTGATTTAGAAAAAAAGGCGTGGGGGTTGCTTGTTGGAAAAATGAATCCGTTCAAATCGAACAAGCTAGGAGGGGTCATTGCTTGCCCTTGGCTGAATTGGCGGAAAGCAGATGCAACTCCTGGAATAATTCAGGGCATTTTCATTATGCAAGATTGGTATTGCAGTTCAAACTCAACGGACTCACTTAAGAAATCACAAGAGGAATCCTTAGAATATAATGTTAACTATATTCGTGAAGCTTGTAAAGTGAATGATGCCACTATATATAACCTTTACAATCATAAAAAATGGAAGCCATTAATTTGGGACAACAAAAAAACATGGCTGGTAACAAATGCTGTTTGGGGGTTGCGTACTTGTGATAATCCAACTGGTCAACTTCCAGTAAATCTTCACAAGACTGCGTTCCAGGTTTGGTCACAATTGGTTGCTAAATTTGCTATCATGGATGATTTCAAAGTAATGTTTGCGGGAGCTTGGAGTGCTGATCCCGAAGAGCGAAAATGTGGGCAACCTTTGGGTTCTTTTCTTGAAAGCTGGAGAAAATGGGCTGGAAAAGGAATCGGGAAAAACGTTGAAGTTTCCAACCTTTGTTTCAAAGATGTTAAGGGTAAGGCGTTTTTTTGTAGCCATCCGGCAACGTGGAAACGCAAATCGAAATATAAAGTTTGTCATTGTGATGAATGCCGCTTATTGGATTAGACACACAAACAGATATATTGTAAATCCTACGGTAGTATTTCGTAGAGCGGAAAAATACTATTGACAGGGTATGACACGAAAATAGCATTACTTTTATGAAGAATATCATTCTCGTTCTCACATTGATTTTCATCTCATCAAATTCCATTTTTGCGAGTTTGGAATTTATGGACGGCGGAATTGTTAAAGTGATTTCAGGTCCGATTTCGGGATATTCTCCATTCAAGGTATATGCCGATGAAAATTGGAAAGTGACAGAGACAAAACTAGTTACAAACGAGTTTGGCCAACAACAATTTGAGTTGCGGATTCAAGCCATCGTTCCATTCAGCAAATCGATTCAAAAAAGAACAGTATGCGAAGCGGTTTTTTCGATGGACGCCGGCACTTTTGATTATTCTGGACCGCTCGCATCGGGTCTGCGCTCCAAATTGACACGCCGCCCGGCTCCAAGCGATCATTTTAAGGTTGATATGAACAACCACCAATTCATTGAAAACCTACGAACGCTGCTAAATGATTGCGTGGCTTGGACAAATTGGTATGAAGCTTATGGCTCTACAACGCGGGGAACTTTTCATGGTCTGACCGGCGACTACACCTATATCTATAGTGCTGATACGAGCGGAGAAGATGATTTCAATAAAGATTCTAGCATTCCATCTGAAATGCAGCGGTTGGTGTTAGAAATTCAACTGTTTCCCGGTGAAAATACTGGAGGCCACCCTGAAAAAACCATTCGCGAGCCAAAAGCATTATTGTCAATTCTAGATTCCCTGGATGAAATACAAAAAGGCTACCAAGCAGCAGTTGATCAGAAAAAACAACAACAAATCGCTGCCGAAAAGGAATCTCAAGATTTGGCAAATCGGCAAGTGTCCGCAGAAAAGACCGCGAGTGAACGAAGATTGGACGAATTCAAAGCTCAACAGGAAGCACAACTTCGAGATAACCAGAAAAATGATGAAATAGCCGCGATTAAAACTGCCGAAGAAACGAAAAAACAGGAAATCGTCGAACAGGTTGCCAAAGAGAAGGCGAAAGAAATTAAAGACTTTCTTGCAGCACCAAAGGGGAAAGCCCTTTTTGAAGAAATCGGCCGACTCAAAACAAAAGCCGGTGAAATGGAAGCTAGCGAAACTAAACAGCTTGATAAGCTTCACCAGAATATTGTCGATACAGCACGTATATATTTCGGAACTTCCGAGTTGGACGAAAGAATGAGGGAAGCCCGAGACGCATATCAATTGGCCCTAAACACTCATCATGACTCACCTGAACTCAAGGCGCTTAAAGACACCTTAAACGAAAAGATGCAGATTTTTAGAACTGAGAGTGGTTATAGCCATGATGACGCAGTGCAAGTGATGGCAAAGCCCTGAAAAATTGACAGAAATGGGGTTCTTGCCCCGCTGCCCATTTTGCCAAGCCGGTCGGCGCATCTGGGCGGCACGGTGGCGATGGTCGGTTTTTTCGACATCGGTTTGCAGGGGTTCGCGCCCAAGGTGCTGGCGCATGGCCACCACGGGGGAAATCGCTATTGGGAAGTCGAACTTCGACCGGCGGATGACCCGCGCTATTTTCAAATCAGCGTGCCGGTGCAGCCGGGCAATTCGGGCGGGGCACTGGTGGCGAGTGGTACGTTGAACGGTTCATTGAATTCTTCGGACAAGGCAAGAATTGGCGAGGTTTTTGCAATTTCGTTCCTGAATTCTTAATTGACGCTTGGGCGGGCAGGCCTAAACTGTCGGTTCGGTTTTACAAAACTTTATCATTTAGAAACGGATTAATAAAATTATGGCAGTCAAAGTAGCAATCAACGGGTTCGGCCGCATTGGGCGCCTGGTGTTCCGGGCGCTGGTCGAACAAGGCATGGTGGGCAAGGACATCGAAGTGGTCGCCGTCGGCGATATCGTTCCGGCGGACAATCTCGCGTATCTGCTCAAATACGATTCCATCCAGGGCCGCTTCAAGGGCAAGGTGGACAGCAAAACTTCCCCGGACGCCGTGGCCAAGGCCAAGGCCGCCGGCAAAAAAGCCGAGGACGCCGACCCGGACATCCTCGTCGTCAACGGCAAGGACATGAAGGTCGTCAGCGCCAAGTCGCCCGCGGAACTGCCGTGGAAGGCACTGGGCGTGGACCTCGTCATCGAATGCACCGGCCTTTTCACCGCCGTCGAGAAATCGCAGGGCCATATCACCGCCGGCGCGAAGAAAGTCATCATTTCCGCCCCGGCCAAGGGCGATTGCCTCACGATCGTCATGGGCGTGAACGACGGCAAATATGATCCCAAACAGCATCACATCGTTTCCAACGCCTCCTGCACCACGAACTGCCTCGCGCCCGTCGTTCACGTGCTGCTCAAGGAAGGCTTCGGCATCGAAGAAGGCCTGATGACCACGATTCATTCCTACACCGCCACGCAAAAGACCGTGGACGGTCCCAGCAAGAAAGACTGGAAGGGTGGCCGCAGCGCGGCCCTCAATTTGATTCCTTCAACCACCGGCGCAGCAAAGGCCGTGGGATTGGTTTGTCCCGAAGTGAAGGGCAAGCTCACCGGCATGGCGATCCGCGTGCCGACCCCGACGGTTTCCGTCGTGGACCTCACGGTGAGAACAGTGAAGGAAACGAGCTATGCCGAAATTTCCGCTGCGATGAAGAAGGCCAGCGAAACCTATCTCAAGGGGATCCTCGGCTACACCGAAGACGAAGTGGTCAGCTCGGATTTCATCCATTGCGAACTGTCCTCAATCTTCGACCAGGGCGCGGGCATTGAACTGAACAAGAAGTTCTTCAAGCTCGTAAGTTGGTATGACAACGAATGGGGTTACAGTTGCCGCGTCGGCGACCTCGTCAAGCTGATGATCCAAAAGGGAATATAATTCCGGTTGAATAATTCAAAACGGCGATCCGGCAACGGGTCGCCGTTTTATTTTGGCGGACTGGCTTCCTTCAGCCCGGACGTCATGCCCACATTTTTTAAGGCTTTGTGAAACAGACATCGTCCATCAATTCAATTGAAAGTTAGGAGAAAGTCGAACTTGGCGTGTGCCCTACCTTGATGGAGTGCCAACGCGGCGATAGACCACCAAGCGGTAGCCGTCATAGAGGAACCGGTCGCGAAAAACACGGTTAAAATGCGCCTGTTCCACGTAACCGGCAGCGGCCAGTTGCTCCGGGGCGAAGTATCGGTCCGGCCGCATGCTGGCATCGCCCCAGTCAAGAATGATTGTTTCCGGTTGCCAGTCGAGCAGGCTCTGGAGATAAGCCTGATAAGTTGCCCTCGGTTGCCCGAGCACGGGCAAAAAATTCACACGAAAATTCAACTGGTGCTGCTTTCCATACAACCAGAGATTGGGTGGCAGCACGCAGCGGTTTGTGCCCCCCAACTCCGCGGCGAGAAAGGCATTCATTGGCGCCGGGTCGAGGAGGTCGCGGTTTCTCCAGACGGTTCTGGTCTTGGCGGCGATGAACAACAGATTGTTGGCCAGCAACAGTAAGAGGATGAAAAGGGCGGCTTTATGTGCGTGTGCGGAAGCCTGGCGCAAAATGGGCAGCCCCCCGGCCATGAGGAGTAATGCGGCCAGCACCAGTGCCGGATAATAGTTCAAATGAATCGTCGGTTGCTGCAGCAGGAAGGTGATTAATCCGGCCATAAGCAGCATCAAGCCGATGGGAACCGCCTTCCCCGGCATATCCAGATGTCTCCGGCGCAGGATGTGCCAGAGGTGGATGCCCATGGCCGCCAGCATGGTATAGAGAAACGTGGGCTGGAACCGGAAGTTATATTTCAAACCCTCAAGCAATGACCGGGCATTTTGCCACAGGCTTGCCTGGACCGTCCCCCGCACCTGTGCCAGGAACTGCAGTTTTGTTAATGGCCAATCAGCCAGAAACCACATAACGATTGTCAGGATGACCAAGCCAAAGCCCAGCGTGAAAAGGACGGCGGGCTTCCATCGGAAACCGATCGCACCTGAAGCACGCAGCCCTCCGGTTGTTGACATCCACAGCAAACCGGGCAGGAAGTAAAGCGCCAGAGGATGAAAGCCGGCTGCCAGTCCCAAGAGCGCGCCAGCGAACACAAAGGCGAAAGGTTTGCTCGAATCCAATGCCAAAGTGACACTCCCGATGGCAGCCAACAAACACCAGAATTCCATCCGGCCGGTCAAACTGTTCGTGACAAAACTTTTGTCTCCCAAGTTTATCCCCAGCCAGAACAGCATCCAGGGCCAATCCTTTTGGCTGGCCAGGCGGGCGCAACACCGGGCCAAAAGAAGTGCCATAAAGGTTGCGGGCAAAAGGCTGAACATCCTCAAGACTGGAAGTTGATATCCGGCCATCTTCACCCAAACGGCCACCAAGGTCGGGAAAATCGGCATATGCCAGCGCCAGCCGATGTCCGCATCCATAAAATGTCCCAGTTGGGGCAGCGAAAAATTGCCGGCGGTGGCCCAATTTACGGCGGGGAGGGTATAGAGGATTTCGTCTTCCCAAGGCAGTCGCATGGCTTCGATGCCTACGGACTGCCAGATTGTCCATACAACTAAAATCAGGATTCCGGTAATGAGGGCTTTGATTGATAACTTGCAGTCCGGGCTGAACTCCGAAGGCATATGCAACATGCTAATGAACAAATATGCTCCGTCAATGATGATCTATTATACAAAAGCAATTCAGGCCGACATGGGGTGCTACCAACCGGGACAGTTATGCAGGTTCTCAGGGAAAAGTTCTATGGCCAAAAGACAGGCCAATCCACAAGCGGCAAGTGATGTTGCGTCCTGACTGTTTGGCGATTCAAAATCAATGTTCACGCCATCATTGCGCCTTTGTTATTGATTCCGTTGGCGAAAACCCGCCAAGCGAAAGTCAGGCGTAATCTGGGCGGACACAACCGATTTATGCGGCCTTCAGCATTTCTCCTTTCTTTGACCTTCCCTGCGGTTTACGATGCCAGTCAAACTACATGGCTAAGGGAAATGTCAGTAAAATGCCAACACCCTCGACAAACTCGGGCATCAGGAACAACCACCGACGTGCAACGTCGCTGATTTTCTCAAGGCCAAGACGAATCATGAACTCAAGGATCGCAGCCATATGAAGCCAGAAAACAACGACCAGTTTAGAAGTTAGAACTGCAACGCGCCTGTGCAAAAGATTTCTATCATAGTACCCTGCTTCAACGAAGAGGCGGTTTTACCTCAAATGTTCAAGAGACTGGGCGCGGCGGCGGCGACTTGGGGGGTGGATTACGAAGTGATCGGTGTGGATGACGGTTCGCGAGACCGCACCTGGCAACTGCTCAAACAGCAACACACGGCGGATCCCCGCTGGCGCGGACTCTCCTTTGCCAGAAACTTCGGCCACCAAACCGCCGTCAGCGCCGGATTGTTCCACGCGACGGGAGACGCGGTGATCATCATTGACGCCGACCTGCAGGATCCTCCAGAGGAGGTGGCGCGGCTGCTGGAAAAATGGCACGAAGGATTTGAAGTCGTTTTCGCCACACGCAAAAAACGGCGCGACCTGCTCGTGAAACGGATTCTCGCGTGGGGCTTTTACCGGCTGCTGGAAAAATTGACGCCCCTGCCGATGGCGCGCGACGCCGGCGATTTTTGTCTGCTCGACAAAAAAGTTGTCACCGTGATGAACGCACTGCCGGAACGCAGCCGCTACCTGCGCGGCCTGCGGACCTGGTGCGGTTTCCGGCAAACCTCGGTGGAATTTGACCGCGCCGAACGCGCGGCGGGCGAACCGCAATACACCTTCAAAAAATCCTTCAAGCTGGCGATGGACGGCCTGTTCTCCTTTTCCGCCATGCCGCTGCGCCTGGCGACGTATCTTGGCCTGTGGGTGTCCGGCTTCGCATTTCTTGGGGCGATGTTCACGCTCGTGCAGAAACTTTTCGCCGAGCAATTTGCCAAAATCGGACTCGCGCCGGGGGCCGGTTTCCCGACGATTGTGATTTCGGTCCTGTTCCTCGGCGGCGTCCAGTTGATCTGCCTCGGCATCCTGGGCGAATACATCGGACGTATCTACGAGGAAGTCAAAGGCCGTCCGCTCTGGATCATCCGCGACAGCGCCGGACTCGCGTCGCCGGACCGGGTGGGGGTTAATTTACGCGCCCATTCTTCGTGAAAAAAATTCTGCTCCAGAACAAGCAATTCCTGCTCTACTGCGTCATCGGCGCGAGCGGCGTCACTTTGGACTTTGGAATTTATTCGCTGCTGGTGAAAACCAGACTGCTCGATTATCAGGCCGCCAACGCCGTCGGTTATTCGAGCGGCACATTGCTGTCATTCATCCTGAATGCCAGGTACAACTTTCGAGTTACGGACAAAATCCTCTTGCGGCTCATAAGTTTTTTCAGCATTGCATTTCTTGGCTGGCTCGTTTCCGCCGGCTTGCTGCTCCTGCTCATTGGCCGGTTTGGCTTCGACAAATACCTTTCCAAATTCGCCACGCTCATCGTTGTCGTGCTGCTGCAATACAACCTCAACCGCCTGCTTTCCTTCCGCAAAGCCAGCTGATGTCCGCGCCCAAAAAAATCCTCATCATCGGCGGCGGCTTCACCGGCTTGACGGCCGCCTACAAGCTTTCGCGGGAATCCGATTTTTCCGTCACGCTGGTGGAAGGTTCCGACCATCTCGGCGGACTGGCAGCGGGCTTTCCGCTGCTTGGCACTTCGCTCGAAAAAACCTACCACCATCTTTTTCTCACGGACACCTGCATCCTGGACCTGGTGAAGGAGCTGGACTTGACCGGCAAGCTCCTGTGGTGCGAAAGTTCCGTCGGTATTTACCGCGACGGTCGTGTTTATCCGTTCATGTCTCCCCTGGACCTGCTTCGGTTCAAGCCGTGCAGCCTGCCCGGACGATTGCGTTTCGGTCTGATGGCGCTTTATCTGCAAAAGAAAAAAACCTGGCGCCAGTTCGTCGCCCGAACCGCAAATGAATGGCTCACGCGCGCGTGTGGAGACGATGTCATGCGAACCATCTGGACGCCGCTCCTGAAAGGCAAGTTTGACCGCTATTGGAACTCGGTGTCCATGGCCTGGCTGTGGGCCAGGATTCACACCCGGGCCAACTCGCGTCCCCCGGGCGGTGGCCGGGAAAAGCTCGGCTACTTCCGCGGCGGCTTCGCCGAAATCATCGGAAAACTCGAGTCGGAACTGTCCCGGCGCAAGGTGCGTATCCTTACGGGGAAAGCCGTCGCGCAGTTGACCTTTGGCCCTGGCAGGCAGGCGTTGCTGGCGGATGGCCAGGCGGTTGACTTTGACCAGTGCCTGTTCACCGGTTCATCCGCCGCATTCGCCAGACTGCTCCCTGCGGGAGTTGTGCCGGACGACTACCGGCACAAGCTGGAGTCCATCGCTTATCTCGGCGCGATCTGCCTGGTTTTTGTCACGGATCAGAGCATTGCCGATCAGTATTGGCTGAACATTCATGAGGACGGCGCGCCGTTTCTGCTCTTCATCCAGCACACCCGTCTGGTCGGCACGGAAATGTACCAAGGCAGGCATGTTTACTACATTGGCTCCTATCAACCGCATGGCAGCGCGTTGTTCGGGATGAGTGACGACGCCCTGACCGGCAAGTGGTTTGACTATCTGCAACGGATCTATCCCCAATTCGAGCCGGCACGAGTCTGTGAGCGCCATGTGTTCAAATTCAAGGCGGCGCAGCATGTCGTGGATACGCGCTACGAGGAAAAGATCCCGGACTACCGCACCCCGGTGCACGGACTTTTCCTGGCAAATTTTTCCCAGATTTTCCCGGAGGATCGCGGCACCAACTTCGCCGTCCGCGAGGGAATCAAAGTCGCCGGAATGATTTCCCGGGAATTGAGCGGAAAGGCCTGAAATTGAACCGGGAAAGTTGTCTTCCGGAAGCCAGTCGGGCGGGCTGCGGGATTTGTCGTCCGGCGTCAAGAAACGCTCCGTCTGCGGATCACTTGCCCGTCTTCTTCAGTTTCTTTTCCACTTCTGACAACCAATAAGCATGCCCGGCGTCGGGTGCGATTTGATTCAACCGCAGCATGATTTCGCGCGCGGCGGGGTAATCTTCGGTTTGCCAGCAGAATTTGAAGCGCAACTGGAGCACGGCCGGATTGTCGCCGGCCAGGGCAGTGGCTTTTTCAAGCGCGGATCTGGCTAGGGCGGGTTGTCTGGCATCCAGGGCCGCCCGGGCCAGGTTCAGCCAGTAATCCAATTTTTGGGGCTGTTGCTGCGCGGCCTTTTCAAGAAACGGCAGGGCATTTTCCGGTTGGCCGGTCAGGGCCAGACTCGTGCCGTAATAGGAAAGAACGATATGGTTTGTCGGGAACAAATCATACGCCTGTTCCAGCGTGTTCAAGACGGCGCTGTCGTCCGCGATGTTCGCGGCTGTCCGGACAGCGTTCGTTTGATTGCCGGAAAAGAAACGTTGAACCCGCGGCAAATAAATAATGGCGGCAACCGCATTGTCTTCGACGCGCTGGGTGTGGGGGCCTTCCTGACTGCTGCGGACAAACAGCGTAACCGGATCCCGCCAAATCCACGAGCGGTTCCACGCGGTCACCGCCCACAGCAAAATGACGACAAAAGCGGTCAGGCGAATGATGCTTTGCCGGGGGAAGGCGGAAACGATTGCGGCAAATGCGATCAGCCAGCCAATGAGCGGCAGATAAAGAAACCTTTCGGCCATGTATTGCAGCATGGGCAACAGGTTGGAGACGGGCAGCAGGAACAACCCCGTCCACAGCAATCCAAATCCAAACAATTCCCATCCGGACTTGCGCCCGGCAAACACCCCGGCCAAAACGAGCGCGATCAGCAATGCCAGCCCGGCCAAAACCTCCGGCGACCAGAACCGACAGCCGCCAGGCAAATAACTGTAATCAATAAAGAAGGGCGGCACACCCCAAAGCAAACGAAAGTATTTGGGCACCACCGGAAGCATATCAATCAGCGTTTGTCCGTAGCTGCCGGAAATCGGGGCGGTCTGGCTGCTGCGCCCGATGACGAAATGTCGGTTGGCCAGATAAATTGCGGCAACCAGGAGAAACTCTGCCGTGCGGCTGATGCTTTGCCTCCAGCCGAGATGATGAATTTTACGAAAGATCACGAGCGGAACGACTACGAACGGCACGGCGGATTCCTTGGAATAGACTGCCAGCGCAAAGAAAAGCAGGCCGCGGCAGTGTGCCGTCTTGTTTCCCGGCGGCAGCAGCAGTTCTCTCAACGCGGCGAGTGTAAAAAACGCGGCGAGAATATCATCGAGCGACTTGGCCCAGCAAACGACCTCCGAAACGACCGGATGCACGGCAAATGCCAGCGCGATAAAAAAAGACCACCGTCGCGTTTCCTCTTCCGTGAAACCATTGCGCCATCGCGGCAGCAGCAGCGTCAATGCCGCAAACAGCATCATGGCCGTGCCACCATGCCCGAGCACGTTGGCCAGATGGTAAATCCACGGTTGCGGCGTTTCCTTGCCGCCCAAGAAATGCAACAGCGCGTAGAGCGAGGTGCGAACTGGCCGGAAAACCCGGAAATCATTCGGATGGGTCGCCTGGGCATCAAGCCGATAGAACATTTCCGGGACGTGCTTCAGTGAGCGAACACTTGGCAGATCACGGATAAAAAATCCGTCGTCCCATACGAAGTCAAATGTCACTGTGTGTCCCCAGACCAAAAAAGCGGCAATCCCCAGCAACAAAAAAGGCGGCCATTTTTTTGCAAGGAACAGGTTCATTGCCATGCCCACTTTAAACTTCAATGCCCGGTTTCATTCTGCGGCTGGCTTTGAATTATCTCTGCCTTTTCCAGCTTCTCAAGTTTGGGCGCGATGACCATCCGGCAGTAGGGCGCATTGGAATTATTGTCGTAGTATTCCTGATGGTAATCCCCGGCCTGGTAAAATTTCACGAACGGCACGATTTCGGTGACGATGGGGTGCTTGAAATTTTTTTGCGCCCCAGCCTTTGATTTTTCCGCCGCGAGTTTTTGCGCTTCGCTGTGATAAAGGATGATGGAGCGGTATTGCGTGCCCTCGTCCACGCCCTGCCGGTTCAGCGTGGTCGGGTCATGCGCCTGCCAGAAAACGTCGAGGAGTTTCTCATAGGAAATTTTCGCAGGATAAAATTCGATTTGTGTCACCTCGGCGTGGCCGGTGGTGCCGGTGCACACCTGTTCGTAGGTAGGGTTGGCGGTGTGGCCGCCGGCAAATCCGCTGGCGACGGATTTGACGCCGGGCAGCCGCTCGAAGACGGCTTCCATGCACCAGAAGCAGCCGCCGCCAAACGTGGCGGATTCAGTTTTGTTTGTATTCATGACATTGGGGGTTTGTGCCAGCGCAGTCAAATTCAGCGTGGCGAAAACAGCTAAAATGCAAAGCGCCGGTTTCATTTTCAAATTGGAAACATCGAACATCGAACATCCAACACCCAACATCCAATGAAACCGCGCGCGGTAACCATTGGACGTTCGATGTTCAATGTTGGTTGTTGGATGTTTTTCAAATTCAACAATTGCAGCCCGCCCTACGCTTCCGGCAAATCCAAATGGTCGCCCGGCGGCAGGCCGGCGTATTTTTCAAAATGCTCCGGGCGCAACGGTTCGGAAATCACGTGTTCGCCGCCGAGCCATTTGCCAAGATCAATCAACTGGCAGCGGTGCGAACAAAACGGGCCGTCCGCCCCGGCCAACCAGTCGCCTTTCTTTTTGCAAACCGGACATTCCATCCGGTGAATGCGCTTATTTGGTCTCGGTTGCAATTGTCTTGATGTCGTTGACTATGTTTGTGGCATCGTCCGGCGCCACTCCGCCGTTTTGCAAAAGGGTTTGGACGTCGGCGAAAATTTTCTGCTGTTGCGCCGGCGAAAGATGCGAACTGTTGAAGATGGCATGGACATCCTGCGCCAGTTTTAGATGTTGCTGGCGCAGTTTTTCATTTCCAGCCAATGCTGTCATCAGGTCATCCGCCAGTTTGGAAATGGACGTGGGCGACGGTTTCGTGCCCGAGGCCGCCGCCGTCAGATGACTCATCAGCGACGGCTTTTGCGCGGCGGCCGAGTTGGTGTCGGCCCGGTCACCGAAGGCGTCAAAATCGACATGGAGGGCGGCGATGTTTTGCCGGGTGGCTTCGAGCACCGGGTCCGGTGGCGAATTGGTTTGCGACGGCAAAGCGGGCGGTGGCTGAACCGGCGGCGGTGGATTGTCCTGCCGCGTACTGCTGGCATTGGCGGCGACGCTTTTGGCCTGCCGGATCGCCGCCGAATAAACATCGGCCAGGACGCCGTTGGCCACGAACAACAAACAAAAAAACGCAACAAAGGTTTTCATGGGTTTTCACTAGTTGGCAATCAAAATCTGTTTCGACGACAAAAGCAAAATGTAATCTTCAAGAATCCGTTCCGTTTCGTCCAGCATGGGGTCAGGTGACTTCGGCGCGTCGGCCACCTTTGAAGACGCGGTTGACGTCGAATTTCTGCCTGCGGGCAACCTGTTTGCGGTCATGGTATTGGTTTCCCCGACCGGCGGCGGAAGCCCGGGATCATCGGCTTTTTCGACGGTCAATTCATAAATTTTCATGTTCGGCGCTTTGCGCGCAGCGCGTTCCTGATCGCGTGTTTTCTGGCGGGCATCGGCTTCCTGCCGTTCTTTCAAACGTTCGCGTTCATTGAGCGAGGCGGTTTTGTTGGCCTGCAATTTTTGGAACAGGTCAATGTCCTGGCGGGTATAAATGAAATCCTGATTCGTGGCGGTGCGCGCGCTCGAACGCCGGCGTAATTCATCGAGATACGGTTGCACCAAATGCAATTTGGAGTAATTGACACTCGGAATGGTGTCCCAGGGCAGCGGATTTTCGAGCGAGGATTCGCCAAATTGAGTCGAATAATTCAACACGTCCGGCAGGATGAGGTCCGGCATCACGCCTTTCAACTGCGTCGAAGCCCCGCTGACGCGATAAAATTTGCGGATGGTGATTTTGACCGTGCCGGGATCATTGGTCGCGGACGCGGTGGCCGGCCTGACGAAGAATGGGCGCAGCGGATTCAAATTCTGAACCGTGCCTTTGCCAAAGGTGGAAATGTCGCCGACGACGAGCGCGCGGTCGTAATCTTGTAATGCGGCGGCGGCGATTTCCGCCGCGGATGCGCTGAGACGGTTGACGAGCACGATGAGCGGGCCGTCGTAAAGCATGGAAGAATCAGTGTCGCTATCCACATTTACCGGACCGTCGAACGAAGAACGGGCGAGCACAACCGGGCCGTCTTTGATGAAAAGGCCGGTGAACTTGACGGCTTCTTCGAGCGAACCGCCGGGATTGCTGCGCAAATCGAGAATGATGCCGGCGGCCTTTTCCGATTTGAGTTTTTTAATCAGGCGCGTGACATCGGCGGTTATGCTTTTGGCCGTCGAATGTTCGGTGTTGCCGGGCAAATCAACCGTCGCGTAAAATGACGGCAAATCAATGATGCCCAGCCGCGTCGTGCCGCCGTGGCCGTCCGGCAATTCGATGAGTTGGGCTTTGGCTTCATAGTCTTCGAGTTTGATTTCATCACGGATCAAAGTCACAACGCGGCGGACGGCGCGGTCTTCCACCGGACTGATGGTCAGCCGCACTTCGGTTCCTTTTGGACCGCGAATGAGTTGGACAACTTTGCCGAGTTCCATGTCCACAACATTCACGGGCGGTTGATTGCTTTGTGCAACGGCAATGGTGCGGTCTTTTTCATGCAGTTGCTTGCTTTTCTCCGCCGGGCCGCCGTGGACAAGCGAACTGATGGTGCAATAGCCGTCGTCCTCGGTCAGTTGAGCGCCGATGCCGAAAAGTGACAGGCTCATGTCGATGGAAAAAGTCTGCGCGTGCTCGGTGTTGAAATAATCCGAATGCGGGTCGTAGGCATGTGCCAGGGCGTTGAGATACGCCTGCAAAACGTCCGTGCTGTCCAAATTGGTCGCCATGTGCAAATTCCAGCGATAATGCCGCGCCAGCGTGCCGGTGATTTCCGCGGTGGCGGATTTGGGCAAAGTCAAAATCACATTGTTATTGGTCGGCGAAATCTCGCGGCTGAGTTTTTCCTGCAAATACTCGTAACGCAGCCGCTGCGACCAAAGCTGTTTTGCCTCGCCGAGGTCTTTGGGATAGGGCGCGTGGCGACGGTCGAGAAGAATGTGTTCGTCGGTGTTAAATTTGAATCTGTCCGCCTGCAAAAGTTCGTTCACGCAGTCAGCGTGCTGTTGGATGCGTTCAAGGTATCGCCGGTAAATTTCATACGCGGGCGTGAGGTTGGCGGTGCCGTTGGTACCGATGGTGAATGCGTCAAGATTCGTCCGGTAGTGCGTGAATTCGGCAATATCGGATTGCAGAAAATTTTCACGCCGCGGATCGAGGGTTTCCAAATAACCGTCGAAAAACCTCTCTGAAATCTCCGTGTCGAGCAGTTCTTGCGAGTAGTGAAATTCCTCCAGCAACCGCGCCGTGACGTAGGTGATGCGCGCGTCGTTTGGACCCGGCGCCAGGAGAATGTTTGTTTGCGTCATCAGCGCCGGGGAAATGCTGGTTTGGGTTGTCGGCGGCAGGGATGGGGGAACAGTTTTGGCGATGGCGCAGCCGATGATGACCGACCCGGCCAGCACGGCAGACGCGATGGGGGCGAGGATTTTTATTTTTGAGTGACTCATTGCAATTGGCACAGCTTCGACCAAGTCTAAGCAGATTCGTTCAGCAAGGGAATCATTTTGAGCGCGCCGGGGTTATGGGGCGTGTGTGTAAAACGGAATTGCAATTTTAATCCAAACCCCGATAATAGCCACTCGAAAATTAAAACTATGAAAACCATTGCTTTAGCTGTAACCATTTCACTGGGTGTCGCCTGTCTTGCAGGCTGCACCTCCAATTCAAAACCAAGCGCCACCCCGGTCAAACCCGGGGCCACTGCCAGCCAGACTCCTGCGACCCAGACGCCGGCCGGCACGAATGTGTTAAGTGACGAAAAGGCGCGCATCAGTTATGCCATTGGCATGTCAATGGGCCACAACTTGCAGCGCCAGGGGGTCGAGGTTGACGCAAACCTGGTCGCGCGCGGCATCAATGACGTGCTGTCCGGCCCCACGCTGCTCACACCGGAACAGGCGCAGGAGACGCTGACGGCATTTCAAAAAGAGTTTGCCGCCAAGCAGCAAAAAACACGGGAAGAGGCTGCGGTAAAAAACAAAGCGGAAGGCGCAGCCTTTCTGGCCACAAACAAAAACAACCCGGGTGTCATCACGTTGCCGGACGGCCTGCAATACAAAGTCATCACCAATGGCAACGGGACGATTCCAACGCCCAACGACGTCGTAATGGTGAATTATCGCGGCACGTTGATTGATGGCACGGAATTCGACAGTTCCATCAAACACGGCAAACCGGCGCAGTTTCCCGTTGGCAACGTGATTCACGGCTGGACGGAAGCGCTCATGCAGATGAAGGTCGGTTCCAAGTGGAAGTTGTTTGTGCCGTCGGAACTCGCTTACGGCGAACGGGGGCGCCCCGGTATCCCGCCCAATTCCGTTTTGATTTTTGAAGTTGAACTGCTCTCCACCGAACCTAAGCCGGCGCCTGAGCCGTCGGCGGTGTCCGGGCCGGCAATGCCGCTCACCAGCGACATCATCAAAGTGCCTTCGGCTGCAGAAATGAAAAATGGCGCGAAGATCGAGGTTATCAAACCCGAAGACGCGGCAAAACTCCAGCAGTCGCAAACACCACCACCACAAACCAACCAACCGGCGAAATAGGCACAGGCGGTTTGAACAGGCAGTCCGTGGCAGTGTCAATAGTTTCACCAAGCTATGAGACATTTTTCCAGGTTATTGGTTGGATTTCTTTCAGGCATCGCGGGCGCGCTGGTCGTGGCCGGCCTGTTTTTCCTCACCTCCTCGGCCAGGGAAAGCGAACCGGCAATCAAGGTTGAAACCACGCCCGTCAACCGCGATGCCAAACTCGGCGCCAGCTTCGCCCCCGTCGTCAAAAAGGCCGCGCCCAGCGTCGTCAACATCTACTCCACGCACATCGTTCATATCCGGCCGATGCGCATTCCAACCTTTGTTGACCCGTTTTTCCGGCAATTTTTCGACAACCAGTTCCCGAACAACGGACGTGAACGCACGCGCCGGGAGCAAAGCCTCGGCTCCGGCGTCATCGTTTCACCGGATGGTTACATTTTGACGGCCAATCACATGGTGGACGGCGCGGACGAAATCGAAGTGGCCATCGCCGACAACAAAAAGGAGTTCACCGCCCGGGTCGTTGGCACCGACCCGCCGACGGACGTGGCGGTTTTGAAAATTGACGCGAAGGATTTGCCCGCCATCACGTTGGGCGACAGCGACCAGTTGGAGGTCGGTGACATTGTGCTCGCCATCGGCAATCCCTTTCGCGTTGGCCAGACTGTGACGATGGGCATCGTGAGCGCGCTGGGCCGCAGCGGCCTCGCCGGATTCAACCAATACCAAAATTTCATTCAAACAGACGCCGCCATCAACCCTGGCAATTCCGGCGGCGCGCTGGTGGACGCCGAAGGCCGGCTCGTGGGCATCAATACCGCCATCATCAGCAGCACGCGCGGCAGTGAAGGGGTTGGTTTTGCCGTGCCCATCAACATGGCGCGCCACGTCATGGAACGCCTCATCGCTGGCGGCAAAGTGACGCGCGGTGATCTCCCCATCCTGCTCCAGGACATCACGCCGGGGCTGGCCAAGTCATTTGATTTGCCGGATCAAAACGGCGCGCTCGTCAGCGATGTGTTTCCAAACACGCCCGCGGAGAAAGCAGGGATTAAACCGGGCGATGTGATCGTCGGTTTAAACGGCAAGGACATCACCGACGTGAACAGCTTTCAACTGGCCGTTTCTGAATCCGCGCCGGAAAGTTCGGCGACGGTAAAATTGCTCCACAATGGACGTCCGGAAACGGTCACGGTCACGCTCACCGAACTGCCCGTTGAGGTTGCGCCCAGTGGCAATGACCAGAAAAAGCCGGGTTCCGGCAATTCCATGATTGACGCCCTCGCCGGCGTCAAGGTGGCTGATTTGGAACCGGAGGTGCGGCGGCAATTGGGAGTCCCCCCCAGTGTTCGAGGCGCACTTGTCTCTGAGCTTGAACCGGCCTCAAATTCCGCCGAGGCTGGATTGCAGTACGGTGACGTGATTATGGAAATCGACCGCCAGCCGGTGAGCAACTCCAGCGACGCGGTCAAACTTGGCCGACAGGCCAGGGGGGATCAAATCCTGCTGAAAATCTGGCGCCGGCAGGGCGACCTCGCCGGCACTTGCTACCTCAGCGTGGACAACACGAAAATCGGGAAGTAGCGCGCCAGCCGCAAAATTTTGACAAAATCCGCAAGCCGGCACATTCTTCCATAACGTTGCCGTGAAGAAAGGCAACAGCTATGCCCGTCCAATACAAAGATTACTACGAAACCCTCGGCGTGCCGCGCACGGCCAGCGCCGAGGAACTGAAAAAATCCTTCCGCAAACTCGCGCGGCAATATCATCCCGACGTCGCCAGGGACAAAAAAAAGGCCGAGGAAAAATTCAAGGAAATCAACGAGGCCTACGAAGTTTTGGGTGATCCGGCCAAACGCAAAAAATACGACGAACTGGGCGCGAATTGGAAGTCCGGCGCGGATTTTCGTCCGCCGTCCGGCTCGGAACACTTCTCCGGCGGCCAGACTTTTCGCGGGCGCGGTGCCGGGGGTGAAGAATTTGAGACCCATTTTGGCGGCACGGGCTTTAGTGATTTCTTTGAGCAGCTTTTTGGATCGCGGATGCGCGGTGGCGCGGGTGGCTTTGGCGGTTCCGCAAATTTTGCCGAAGAAGAATTCGCCGAGCGCGGACGTGACGTTGAAGGCGACATTCTGGTCACGCTCGAAGAGGCCCTGCGCGGCTCAGTGCGCACGGTCAACGTGCGTCATAACGTCGGGCGCTCGGTCAAAACGGAAACACACCAGGTCAAAATCCCGCCCGGCGTGACCGAAGGACAGAAATTGCGGCTCGCCGGACGCGGCGAAACCGGCGCGGGTGGCGGCGCGGCGGGCGATTTGTATCTGCGCGTGCGGCTGTCCCGGCATCCCGACTTCGAGGTCGAGGGTCACAATCTGATTTACGAAGCCGAGCTGGCGCCGTGGGAAGCCGTGCTGGGCGCGAACCTTTCCGTGCCCGCGCTGGACGGTCGCGTGAACATCAAAATTCCACCTGGCACGCAAAACGGCCAGAAACTTCGCGTGCGCGCACGCGGCCTGCCGACCCGCGACGGCGCGCGCGGTGATTTGATTGTCGTCACAAAAATCGCCGTGCCTTCCAAAGTCACGGATTCGGAGAAAAAATTATGGGAGCAACTCGCGCGCGAATCAAAGTTCAATCCGCGAACCTGAACCGGAGCGCCGGCAGCCTGTCCGCAGGTTGGAGTTCAAGCTTCAGCTTGCTCCCACCGTGCTGATTTTCAAAAGTATGGCGGCGCTCTGCCGAGTCGCCGCTACGCGGATTATTGCTTCAATCTAAAAAACAGATTCCCGGTCGGTGGCGTGATGGTCACGCTGTTCGTGCCGTTGCTGGTCGTGATGGTGTAACCGCTGGTCGCCCAACTTCCGCCGGCCAGATTGGAATTCTGCTGCAACGTGTAACTGCCGGTGTTCGGCCAGGAAACAGTCACGGTTGAGAGTTGAGGGTTGAGGGTAATCGTGAGCAACGGCAGGCCGCCAGTCTGCACGACGGCAATCAAACTCCAAAAGCCGCCGGTCAAAGAATAACTGCCGCCGGTCATCGGTCCGCCGGCGTCGTGCTGGCCGATGGTGCCGCTGACGGCATACACACCGCCGGTGCTGGTGCCGCCGCCTCCGGCGATTTTATACCAGTCAATGCTGTAGCTTTGCCCCCAAGCCCGAAAGCTAAAAGCAGAAAACAGAAATAGAGCAGCAGCCAACCGCCAGGTTTTGGACTGCGCCAGCCCTCTGGCGCTTTCGGCTGGGCGTATCAAGTCGGTCGCGGGGAAAAGCGACAGAGGGCTGCCGCACTCCAGGACGCTTCGCGTGTTCCATCCTCCATCTTCCATCCTCGTCGCGTCGACTTGTCTCGGCGAAGCAGTGCGAAGACGGAAGCGAAGCGAAGGCGGATTCAATCCTCGTGCTTTCATTGTGTGCCTCCGTTTTTTGCGTTGATAAGTTGCTCCAGTTTTTCCAGCCGCATTTTCAAGTCCTGAATCTCCACATCTTTTTCATTCAGCTTCTGATTCAAGCCCTGGATGGCCGCCAGCGCAACGCCTTCCTCATCCACCGTGGCGATGTGTTTGTCGTCCGGGCCGTTCAGGCCAAAGGCCGCATGAAAATCCTGTGCCACGGGGCCAAGGTGCCGGGTGCCATCCGTCTCCACCTTGTATTTCCATTCCGTGATCGGCAGCGCCAAAACCTTCTCCAGCACCGCGCACGGGTTAATGGCGGCGAATGCCTCCTTTGAATTACGATCCGAACCGTTCACCCAAGTCGTGCCATTGCAATAGGCGGGACTTCCGAAATTGCCCACCACCAGCAAATATCCCGGACTGGTGTTGCCAACGCCGACATTGCCATTGCTGAGAATGCGCATCCGCTCTCCGCTGGATGTTGTGAAAGTCATGGCACCGCTGCTGAGATAGCCTATTTGCCCGGCGCCATCGTTGAAATTGACCGCGCCGTGATAGGTCAATCCCGCGGTGGTATTGTCCAGCTCCAGGACGGAGCCGTTAATATTGTTGGTGGTGATGAAGCGCGCGACCGCCTGCGGCGCGGTCACGTCGATCTGAAACGCGGGTGCGCTGTTGCCGATGCCAAGCCTGCCGCCCACAAAGGTTGTGGCTGTGACCGTGCCATTGACATCCAGCGCCGTGGCCGGATTGTTTTTGTTGATGCCCACGCCGCCGCCGGCGCGGATGAGGAACTGGTTGTTGCCCGTGGAGGCGAAGTCGGCGTCCGTGGAATCGGCCCAGACGAAATCGCCCTGGCTGTTCGCCTTGGCGCGATGGCCGGCGGCAAAGCTGTTGTTCCCGGTAGCCGCGTTTTGGTCGCCGCCGGGAACCGTCGAATAATTGCCGCCGCTGCTGTTGTTTTGACCGCCGCCGACGGTGGGGAACTTTGGGCTGAAGGAACAAGCATTCCCGCTGCCGCCGGCAATCGTGGCGCCGATGAAGCCAGTGCCAATGGTGTTGTTAATACCGCCGCCAATGGCGCAGTAAAGATCGCCTTCTTGCATCGTGTTCGAGACCCCGCCGCTGATGGCGGAATAAGAGCATTCATCTTCGATGCTGTTGTATTGACCGCCGACGATAATGTTAAAAGGCGAGCCCCATATGATGGTGTTGTTCGCACCACCGCCAATCGTTCCATAGGCACCGCTCGCCACGTTGGTGGCGCCTCCGGCAATCATGGTGCCGAAGCCACCGGCCGAGTTGTTGATGCCGCCGCCAATGAAGCTCTTGGCGCCGGTGGTGCTGTTGTTGGCGCCGCCGCCGATCATGGCATGGTCTGCATTAGCCTGGATGCTGTTGTATTCGCCGCCGCCAATTGTGGAAGAACCGGAACCGGCTTGAATGCTGTTTCCACTGCCGCCGCCGAGCGCGGAATAACTGGCCTGAATGCTGTTCATGTCGCCGCCGCCGAGGAAGGAGTAGTAGGCATTCATCTGGATGGAATTGTATTGGCCGCCGCCGAGGAAGGAGTTGTCGGCGCCGGTCTGGATAGAATTGACGTAGCCGCCGCCGAGGAAGGACCAATTGGCATTTGTCTGGATGGAATTGCCGCTGCCGCCGCAGAGGGCGGAGTAGCCGGCACCCGTCTGGATGGAATTGCCGCTGCCGCCGCCGAGGAAGGATGGGCCAGCATTCACCTGGATGGAATTGTTGTAGCCGCCGCAGAGGGCGGAGTAGCCGGCATTCATCTGGATGGAATTTCCGTAGCCGCCGCCGAGGAAGGAAAAAAGGGCGTTGACTTGGATTACGTTTGTAGAGCCGCCGCCAAGGAAAGTGTAGTCGCTGAGGCTGCTGTTGAACTGGCCCGCGCCGATGGCGGCAAACCAGCCGCCGGCGAAATTGACCGACCCCCCCAGCACTGCGCTGCCATAGCCCGCGACAGTGTTGTTATAACCGCCGGCAATGGTGCCATACTGGCCGCCGTTGGTGATGATGTTCGGCTGCGCGCCCAAAACCGTTCCGCCGCCGCCAATGGTCGCTCCGATAATGTTCGCCGCAATGCTGTTATTGCTGCAACCGCCGATGACATTGGGTGTATCGGTGGTAGGCACAATGCGGAATGCGCGCTGGCCGTTCACACGCAGTTCGAGCGGCTGATTGTCGGTGGTGCCGACGAAATTGACGCCAGCCACCGTGCCGCTGTTGCCGGACAGGCTCCAGAAGGCGCTGGCCAGGCTGGCGGTGTTGATGTTGGAAACCAAGATGCTGCCGGTCTGGATGCTGGCGCTGTTGATGGCGCCGGGCGCGACGTTGCTGGCGGTGACGGCAGTGCTCGCCGTGACTGCCGTGACGGCGTTGCTGGAGTTGAGGGCATAAAACGCATAAGGCGCGGGCAGCATCGCCTGGCGCGGACTGACCGTGGTGAAACCGCCAGCGCTGCCGTTGGTGCGCACGCCGATTTCCAGCCACATCGCATTGAAATTGAGGGGCGGCTGGCCGAAATCAACCGGCGTGGTGAACAGGCCGTTGGTGACGGCCACGCTGGCGTTGGTCACCACGGCCATCAGGGTGCCGTTGGTGAGAGCGTCGTAAATCGTAAATCGTAAATCGTAAATCCCCGTGGCGGGATTGGCGCCATCGGTCAAGCGGCCCTGATAGGTGAAGGCCGTGCCCAGGGGAGCGGCGAAGAGTTGAGCCACGTAGAACGTGGTAAAGGTTGAGAGCAACGCCAGCGCGAGCAGTGTGTGTTGGATTCGTGATTTCATAGGATGATTATTGGTGATGGCATTAATGGTATTATCGAAATTTCAAGGTGCGGATGAAAACGGGCGGTATAAATTGGCGATGGCCGGACTGGGAACAGCAGCGCCGGTTCGAGGGTACAGGTTGCCTGTGCTGAAGACGGACTGTCCAATCCCGTCCAACACGTCGGCGTCGTTTCTGCGAATGACAGTTTCACCGGACAGCCTTTTGACTTACGGATGTACTTGGTCCTTGTAGGGTCTTGTCCTACAAAAACAGTTCTGTTATCCACCTGGCAAGGGGATGGGCAAGGAATTTCGTCCATGGAATTGCAAGTATAGTCGGCGCTGAATTCTGGCATTAGCACATCTAGTTTCCGGCAAAAGTCACGGACGCGGAAAAAATTGTGGTAACGGCTCGCGCGAAGCAAAGTTCAATCCGCGCGATTAAATTTCAACGCATAGGCCTGGGCGCGGCATAGCCACAACCAAACGTCCGGAAGCCTTAACGCAGAGATGCAGAGGACGCCGAGGACCGCGGAGGAAATTAAACTCTGCGAAACTCTGCATTCTCCGCGCCTCTGCGTTGGACAATTTGTCCAAGAAAACAAAATTTTCACAGATAGCAGCAGCTCAAAGGCACGAAGACGCAACGCAAGCAATCTTTTTTCACTTCTCTGGTCTTTGCTCCTTCGCGTCTTTGCGTTAAATCTGAAGCATGTCCCCAAACCAAAAGACAATTCTCATCACCGGCGTCTCGCGCGGGCTCGGTCGCGCGATGACGGAGGAATTCATCCGGCTCGGCCACACGGTTCTCGGCTGCGGACGTTCGGAAAAGGAAATCGCGCAATTGCAAAAACAATTTCCGCCGCCAAACGTCTTTGCCACGATTGACGTTTCTTCCGACGAACAAGTCGCCGCGTGGGCGAAGCGCGCTTTGAAATCTCACGCCGCGCCGGATTTGCTGCTGAACAACGCCGGACTCATCAACCGCAACGCCCCGCTCTGGCAGGTCGGCGCGCCGGAGTTCTCCGATGTCATTGATGTGAACATAAAGGGCGTGGCGAATATCATCCGCCAATTTGTGCCGGAAATGCTCAAGCGTGGCAGCGGCGTCATCGTCAATTTCAGTTCCGGCTGGGGACGCTCGACCGCTGCGGAAGTCGCGCCGTATTGCGCCACCAAGTGGGCGATTGAAGGATTGACCCTGGCTCTGGCGCAGGAATTGCCACCGGGCATGGCCGCCGTGCCGCTCAATCCCGGCATCATCAACACCGACATGCTGCGCAGTTGTTTCGGCGGGTCGGCCTTGGGTTATCCAACGGCGGAAGAATGGGCAAAAATTGCCGTGCCGTTCCTGCTGAAACTCGGCCCAGCGAACAACGGCCGGCCACTGACCGTGCCGGTTCGCGGCGCCAATGATTAAAGACGAAAAACGCAGTAGCCGCCGACATCAGTCGGCGCAAACTTCTTCTAATGAGCGCGGACTGACGTCCGCGGCTACAAATCGCTGTGACGAACCACCCATGCGCTTCCCGCCTGTATCCGGATTCCAATTTTGGTTTTCAGATTAAAATTCTGCGAAACTCAACCGCCGCGCGCTTGACCGCGACTGTGGCTGCACTTAGTTTGAATTCATGGCGAACGCGCCCCAAAAGAAAAAACGCAAGGCAATCATGCTCGGTGTCGGATTGGATTCCGACGGCCACAAACGGCTCACCACCGGACCAAACTTTGCCCTGGTCGGCGGCACGGAGGAAACGCACGAGGTGATGACCGAGAAGGCCGTCAAAATCAACGAAAAGCTCAAGGCGCGCGGCAAACAACTCGAAGAGGTCAGCCGCGATGAGTTCGACGACATCGCCCACGAGGTCGGCCTCAAGCCGGTCAAACCAGTCAAGCCGCGTTGATGCGACGTAGCGGCGGTCGGCAGACCGCCGCATTTTTTCAACCGGTTGTGAATAGCGGCGCTCTGCCGAGACGCCGCTACGCCGATTTCGCAACGGTCTTGAATTATTGAGCCGACTCACGTCGGCTGCTACAGCAACTTGAAACCCTTCAAAGCCAGCCGCGTTTTTTCCGGTGTCTCGTGCAAAATCGTCCGCCAGCCGCGCACCGCGCCTGCCGCCACATTTTCCGGCCGGTCGTCCAGATAAACAATGTCCGCGCCACGCCGTCCGGCCAGTTTTTCCAACACCTCGTAAATCTTCGCCTCGGGCTTCATTGCGCCGACTTCGTAGGAATAAATGTAGCCGTCGAAATCACGGAAAAACGGGAAATTCCGCCGAATGTGCTCAACCGCAAGGTCGTTCGTGTTCGAGAAGATGTAGGTGGGAATGCCGCGCCGCCGCAGCCCGGCGTGAAGTTCAATCATCGGCGGAATCGCCGTGAAAATGTCCGCGAAAAATTCGCTGAATTCTTCCATCGTTCCGCGAAAGCCGGTGGCTTTGCGCGCCTGCTCATAAAATTCCTCCCGTGTCAACCGGCCACACTCGTAATCAATGATGGCGTGGGATTGTCCCAGGAAGGTCTTGATTCCGTCAGGCGGCAGTTTGCTGCGCGCGGCGATGCGCGGGATGGCGATGTGGTAGTCGAAATCCACCAGCACCTTGCCAAGGTCAAATACAACGATCTTCTCAGGTTTCATGAAGGCAACACGGAATGACGAATGACAAAACCATAATGACGAAGGAATAACCAATGACTAATGACAAATCGTCGCGGCGATGTGTGAGTTTGGATTTCGATATTTGGCATTCTTTAGTCATTAGGGCTTCGTCATTAGTCATTTCTCAGTCATTTCCCTGCGGCCTTCCAGCGCGCGGCTCAAGGTAAGTTCGTCGGCGAACTCCAGCCCGCTCCCGGCGGGCAAACCGTAGGCGATACGGGAGATTTTAAGTCCTTTGCGCGCCAGCCGTTTGGCCAGGTAATGGCTCGTCGCATCACCCTCCACGTCCGTGCCCAGCGCAATGATTACCTCCTTGATGGGTTCCTGTGCCAGGCGTTTTTCCAGTTCGGCAATGCGCAAGTCTTCCGGCTCAATGCCATCAAGCGGCGAAATTTTCCCGCCGAGCACGTGAAATATGCCGCGATACGTGCCGGATTTCTCAATGCTCAGAATGTCCACCGCGCGCTCGACCACGCACACCAGCGAGGCCTCGCGCCGGGCGTCGGCACAGATGGGGCAGGGTGACTTTTCCGTCAACGCGCCGCAGGTTGTGCAAAACCGGATTTTCTCCCGGGCATGGAGCATCGTGTCGGCCAGTTGTTTCACCACCGCCGAATCTGCCTGGACGATGTGCAACGCGATGCGTTCGGCGGAACGCGGCCCGATGCCGGGCAGCTTGTTCAGCGCAGCGATGAGCGAAACAACGGGTTCTGGAATTGGATTCATCGTCCCTTTCGTCCTCGTCCTCGTTCTCGTAATCGAAAAATCGAGGACGAGAACGAGGACGAGGACGATTAAAAAATCTACATCAGTCCCGGCAGGTTCAATCCCGCCGTGACCTTGCCCATTTCGGCGTTGGAAATTTCCTTGGCCTGGCCGAGGGCCTGGTTCGCGGCGGTAACAATCATGTCTTCGAGCAACTGTGCGTCAGACGGGTTGAGCGCCTGCGGATCGATTTTCACCGAGGCAATGGTGCCGTCGCACCTGGCGGTAATTTTGACCGCGCCGCCGCCACTGGTGGCCTCGACGGTGCGCGCGGCGAGTTGGGCCTGCACCTGTTCCATTTGCTGCTGCATGCGCGCAGCCTGTTTCATGAGTTTGCCGATGCTGGACATTTTAGGAGTTGTGAGTTGATGGTTGAGAGTTGAGGAAAAATTACGCGCGGACTTCAACAATCTGGCCTTTGAAAATTTCCAGGGCTTTTTGAATCAGCGGGTCGTTTTTGAAATCGTTTTTGTTGAATGAAACTGACACCGGCTTTTCTTTTGCAACGGGCGTTGAAGACGCCGCCGCCCCGCCTTGAGTTCCGCCTCCGCTCCGCTCCGGCGAGACAAGTCGCTCCGGCGCGGCAAGGGCAGGGGACGCGACCTTGGCTGGTTGCGGCACACGGGCGGCAGACGCTTCGATTTTGACGAATTTAATTTGCGCGTTTGCATGGCCAAGCTCCGCGAGTTTGGTTTGGAGCAGCGTGTGGTTGCGCGCATTGTCCACGAGACCAAGGTGATCTTCAAATTCGGGATCGAAACCAATCGTAAAAATGTTTTTCTCAAACAAAACCGGCTGTGCATCCACGAGATAGCTGCGGGTGAACGGACTGACGCGGCCAACGGCTTCAACCAGCTTTGTCCACAACCCGGCCAGGTCAGCGGAAACGGCCGTAATATTAGCCGATGTTGCGGGCGCAGGAGCTGGAACGCCGGCCTCCGGCACGGCGCGTTGATGCGTGCTATCGGTTTCACGCCGGGCCGGAGGCCGGCGCTCCGCAGAGAGAGCGGCTTCGCTTTGCTTCGACGCGGCAAGGGTGCCCGCGCCACCCTGGCCGCCGCGCAATTGGTTGAGCTGCTTCAAAACCGATTCAAGGCTGATGGCGTTGCGGGCTTCGATGGCTTTAAGCAGGGCGACTTCGAGCAGAATTTTCCTGGACGCGGTGTCGCGCAGCCGAAGTTCGGAATCGGTCAGGACTTCGAGAATTCGGGTGAGCGACTCGACATTGGCCAGCCCGGACTGTTCCTTCAGTGCCGCGATTTCGGCTTCGGAGACTTCAAGCAAATTCAAGTCGCCGCGCGAAACCTGGAAAATGAGCAGGTTGCGGAAATGATTCAGCAAATCGGTGAGCAATCGTCCGAGGTCCTTGCCGTTTTGCGCCAGTTCGTTCAACCGGCTCAACGCAGTTTGAATTTCGCCGGCGAGAACAGCCTTGCTCAAACCGAGAATCTGGCTTTGGGCGGCGAGGCCGAACATGGAGAGCACATCGGCTTCCTCGATTTTGTCGCCGCAAAAGCTGATGAGCTGGTCGAGCGTGGATTCGGCGTCGCGCATGGCGCCGTCTGCGCCGCGCGCGATGGCGTGGAGCGCCGCTTCGTCAATTTTCACCTTTTCCAGTTTCGCGATGTGCGCGAGGTGTTTGGTGATGAGCGCGGCCGGGATCCGGCGCAGGTCAAAACGCTGGCAACGCGAGAGAATCGTCGGCAGAACCTTCTCCGGGTCGGTTGTGGCGAACATGAATTTCACGTGCGCCGGCGGTTCTTCGAGCGTCTTGAGCAGCGCGTTGAACGCCGCTGTCGAAAGCATGTGGACTTCGTCAATGATGTAGATTTTGAACGGCGAATTGGCGGGCGCGTATTTGCAGGTCTCGCGCAGTTCGCGAACCTGTTCGACGCCGTTGTTGCTCGCGCCGTCAATTTCCAGAACATCGAGCGAGCGGCCTTCGGCAATTTCAAGGCAGCGCGAATCCTGGTCGTCGAAGGCGATTTTCGGGCCGCCGGCGCAATTCAGGCATTTGGCGAAAATGCGGGCGATGGTCGTCTTGCCTGTGCCACGCGGGCCACAAAACAGGTAGGCGTGCGCGATGCGCTTTTGCTCGATGGCGTTGGCGAGCGTCTGCGTGACGTGTTCCTGGCCGATAACATCGGCAAACCGTTGCGGACGGTATTTTCTGGCGATTACCTGATAGGCCATACGAATGAAGAATGAAGAATGAAGGATGAAGAAGCGAGGATGTTTTGCACCCAGCGGACAGGTTTTGTTTCTGCTTTCTTCATTCGGCCTTCATCATTTGAAAGATGCCAGGGTGACCACGGCAGATACGGAGCAAACTACCGTTGCTGCCTTCCGGCCCTGGCGGGGTTCGTAAGTCCACATTCCATGGGCCCTGGCCGGGAAAATCTGCCGCAAGGTTTACTGGTTGTCGAGACAAAGCGCGGCCGCAGCAAGCACGGCGATGTTGGGCTTTTGGGTTTGGACAATCACCACTTTTTTCAGGCTGTTCTGATAGTGAAACGCCTTCAGTTTTTCGCGCATCCGCTTCTCATAATACGGATACGCCTTGCTGACCGAGCCGCCGAGCACGATGATTTCCGGGTCGTAGGCGTAAAGCACAGCCATGATGACGTTGGCAAAGTCGTCACCGAAGGCGGCGAGCATCGCCTGCGCCTTGCGATCGCCCTTTTGCGCCCGCGCATAAAGCGCCGCGCCATCCAGGCCGAACTCGCGCTGAAAAAACCGCCCGCTGCAATAATGTTCGAAATCCTTTTCCTTGTAGGCAATCGAGCCGATTTCGCCCGCGCCATTGTTGCTGCCGGAATACAGTTTGCCGTTGATGATCACCCCGGTGCCCAGCCCTGTGCCGACAATCAAGCCGACCAGATTTTGATGACCGCGTCCGACGCCAAAGTGCAATTCACCGAGGGCAAAACACTTGGCATCGTTGTTCAAGACAACGGGAATGTGAAACCGGCGTTCGAGAATTTTTTGGAGGGGAACGACCTTCCAGGACGGGATGTTGTTTGGCGAATAAACAATTCCCTTGTTCACCAGGGTCGGCACACCGCCGCCGATGCCGCTCACGCCCGGTCGCAAAACCTTCGCGATGATTTGGCAGATTTGATCAATGATGGTTTCAGCGCTTGCCTTTGGCGGATGCGACCGCGTTTCGAGCGCAATAATTTTGCCGTTTTGAACCAGGCCTGCCCGGACGTTTGTGCCACCGAGGTCAACGCCAATCAGGTAAGTTTTTTTTGCCGCGTGCATGAAATATTGCATCAGTTTCCGCGCAACAAGTCAAGCTTTTGGACATTTAAGGCGCAACGAAAAAATCAAGGATCGGATGAAATATTTGTTTCGCAACGCGACCCGGTTCGGGTTAAACTCGGGGCGAATCATCAGAAAGTGACTGCCGCATGGCGTGGATTGAACATTTGCAGTCTGCAAACTGGTTTCAAGCAACCGGCTCCGTGCTCGGGGCTTATCTCCTCGGTTGTTTCGCCATCGGCTATTACCTCGTCCGCGCGCGCACGGGCAAAGACATCCGTGAAATCGGAAGCGGCAGCACCGGCGCGCGCAACGTCGGTCGGGTATTGGGCAAACCCGGTTTTGTACTGACTGCGTTTGGCGATTTTGGCAAAGGCGCGCTGGCAGTTTGGAGCGCGCGGGAGTGGACTAATAACAATCACCTTGCCGCGCTGGCCATGCTGGGGGTTGTCGCCGGACACCTTTGGCCGGCGCAATTGCGCTTTCGCGGCGGCAAAGGCGCGGCCACGTCACTCGGCGCATTGCTGGTGTTTGATTATCGGATTGCACTGACCTTCGCCGTGCTGTTTCTTGCCGGTTTTGCCGTGATGCGGAAAACTGTTTTCCCCGGCATGTTTGCGTTCGCCTGTTTGCCGCTGGCCAGTCTGTGGTTCAATCGTGATGGTTTGACGGCAACGCTGGTGGCCGTTTTGTCGGCGATAATCTTGCTTGCGCACCGGCGGAATTTAGCGGAAGAAATAGTAGCGCTGCTGGCGCGGCGCGGGGTTATGCCAAAACCGGAACCACCAAAATTATGAACCCACAGGAACTGCTGGTATTCAAGGTTGCGACGGAAGACTGGGAATTCGAGCAGATTCACCGGCTCAATTACAAGACCTTCGTCGAGGAAATCCCGCAACATCAGGCGTCGCCCACCCAGCGGCTCGTGGACAAATTCCACGCCGAAAACACCTATTTGATTTGTCTCAGCAACCAGAAACTCGCCGGGATGCTCGCCGTGCGCGGCAACCGGCCGTTCTCGCTCGATCAAAAACTGCCGGATCTCGATTCCCATTTGCCGCGGGGGCGGACCATCTGCGAAATCCGGCTGCTCGCCATCGAAAAGAAATTCCGCGGCGCGCGCGGCGGGCAGGTGTTGCAAGGCATTCTCGCCCTGCTGTGGCAGCACGGCGTCGAAAAGGGCTACGACCTCGCCATCATTTCCGGCACCACCCGGCAGCAAAGATTGTATCAACACCTCGGCTTCGTGCCCTTCGGCCCGCTCGTCGGCAGCGGCGACGCGCAGTTTCAGCCGATGTATGTGACGCTGGAGACGTTTGAGGTTACGGCGCGCGAATTTCTGCGCTCGTCGCCCGCGCGTTCGTTTCATCCCAGCGCGGTGAATTTTCTGCCCGGCCCGGTGACGGTGCGGCGCGAAGTGCGGCGCGCCTTCGAGCAGGCGCCGGAATCGCACCGCGGTGAAGATTTTAAAAAGGATTTTCAAGCCACCAAACAAATTCTCGGCGAACTCGTCCGCGCCGGGAAGGTTGAACTGTTCATGGGTTCGGGCACTTTGGCCAACGACGTAGTCGCCGGACAATTGTCGCTGCTCGACCAACCCGGTTTGGTTTTAAGCAACGGCGAATTTGGCAGCCGGCTGGTGGATCAGGCCCGGCGGTTCAATTTGAAATTTGAAGCGCTGGAATTTCCGTGGGGCGAACCGCTGGATCTGGCCGCGGTCAGGAAAAAATTAGATGGATTGGAGCGCCGGCCTCCGGCACGGCACGTTTCGACTTCCAAGCGGCTTCAGGCCGGGTCGGAGACCGGCGTTTCAAGCGAACCGCCCGCCTGGCTTTGGTGCACACATTGCGAAACCTCCACGGGCATTTTGGCCGACCTCGACGCGCTCAAAGCCATGTGCGCAGAGCGCGGCGTGAAGCTGTGTCTTGATTGCGTCAGCACCATCGGCACGATGCCGGTGGATTTGACCGGCGTGTTCTTCGCGTCGTGTTCCAGCGGCAAAGGACTGCGCGCGTATCCGGGACTGGCGATGGTTTTTTACCATCACGAAATCACGCCCGCTCCGGACAAATTGCCGCGTTATCTCGACCTCGGCTTTTGCGCGCAGCAACAGGGAATCCCATTCACCTTCTCCTCCAATTTGCTGCATGCGCTGCACGCCGCCGTCCGCCGGCCAAATCTGGAAAAACGATTTGCCGAGATTGCCGGGCTGTCCGCCGGGCTGCGCCTGCGCCTGGCGGAAATGGGTTTTGATTTGATTGGCAACGGTGCCCAAACTTCGCCGGCGGTCATTACCATCGCATTGCCGCCGGAAATGAATTCGCTGAAAATCGGCGAGGCGATGCAGGAAGCCGGTTATCTCCTGAGCTGCAACAGCGAATATCTGCGCCGTAAAAACTGGATTCAGATTTGCCTGATGGGCGAGTGCCCGCGCGAAAAGGTTGTCCCGGTCGCCAACGCCCTCAACCGCGTTTGCTTTCACCGCGCGGCTTCGCCCGCCGTCACTGTTTAACAGCCCGTTGAAAATCTCTTTCTCTGTAGGAGACGAGGTGACGAGTCTCAAATTTCTTCGGTTTTTGAGGGACAAGTTAGAGACTCCTTACGTCGTCTCCTACTTTTTTTACGGGCTATTAAGCCGGAAAAACAAATTCCCCGCCGACGGACTGATGGTAACGCTCAGGGTGCGCCGTTGGTGTTCATCGGCAACTCAACCGGTGTCCAATTCCCCGCTTTTCATCGGCCAGCCCGCCGCCAGCATCCCCTTGTAACCGCCGATGAGCGAGTGAACGTTGCGATAGCCCATCTTTTGCGCCGCATCGCACGTCAGCGCCGACCGGAATCCGCCGCCGCAATACATGATGATTTCCGTCTTCGGGTCGTGAAACAGCTTTTCCAAATCGCGTTCCAGGATTCCCTTGCCCAGATGCACGGCTTCGGCGGCATGGCCGGCCTGCCATTCGTTATCTTCCCGCACGTCCAGCAGAACGATCTTGGGATTGGCAGCCAGACGCGCGCGCGCCTCGGCGACACTGATCTCGTTGACGCGTTTTTTTGCGTCATTGACCAGATTCAGAAAACCGGGTGCATGAACCATGCTACCAAGTTAGGCCCCGCGCCCGGCCGGTCAAACAAATTTCTGCTGGCCGGTTTGTTTTTGCGGCTAGCCGTCCGGCAAATTCCGTCGAGCGAATTTTCAAGATGACGGCGGACGATTCTCCGGCTTTGTAGCGGCGCGTCGGCAGACCGCCGCAAACTTTCCCGCTCTTTTTCAGATGGCGGCGCTCTGCCGAGACGCCGCTACGCCAATCCCGGTACCCGGAGAAAGCGGCGGTGAACGCGCCGCAATCCAGACGCTTTGCGCAGTTTGAAGGTGTCCGGCAGTCGCGAAGCGTCTGGACTGCGCGTGTCTTTAGCACCGCTTTCCGGCACGGCTGGCCGTCCGGCAAATCTCGGCGCGCGAATTTTCAAGGCGAAGCTAAACGATAATTGAATACGTTTCTTGACACATTTTTGCCCTGACAACTTCTGTTTCTGTAAAACCATTCATATCCAATAACTTTCTTACGACTGTTTCATCCAAAGGGCAGCAATAACCTAGGATTACCCGCTTAAGCGATTTATCAGGCAATCGCCATTCATCATGGCCATCAGAGTGTTGGCAGTATTCTAGACCAATTTGCAAACGATACTCTTGTTCAAAAGAGAAACCTGGAGACTTATTTATCATTAACCTCTTTAGCAGTTCGATAAGATAATGATTAGTTGCTGTTTCATCACGACGAATTTGTCGCCATTGATTAAAATTCAATACAGGTCGTTCGGGAAAATAAGTCATTTTCTGAAGATGATCATCAGGCCAAAGATATTTTACTTCAAATGCAACACCACGGTGTTTCTCGGCATAATGTGACCAAGGTGCTGGTCGGGAAACAGAATCGCAAAAGCACAAAACTCGTGACCACGATTCCAAATAACGCAGATATTCGATTTGGAAATTCTCCACGAACTTTTGTTCTTCTGGCGTGGCCACTCCGGTAAAGCCGAGGCACTGGTCAAATGGATCGTTAAATTTGGATACCAGCCCAACTCTGAACTTCCCAGCTACAAGGGTTTTCAATGCCCCGTCTGAATCTAAAAAGCGGTAAAGTGGAATTGGATCGGCCATTATATTTTTGCCGGCTAGACAAGATACTCGCGAACCATTGCTGCCGTTAAGCCACCGCTTTTGGTAAAGAACCTCTGGATGCCGTCCGGCCCTAAAGTTAGCTGGAGCGGAGCACGCAATTTTGCCTCCACAATTGCCACCAACGCTTCCGCTTCGAGCAGGATGACTTCGCTTACCTCTGTTTCCATTTTGATCGAAGCAATTGTGTCGTCAAAATCATCGGCGAACGAGCTTGAAACAATGACGTAGTAAGTATTTCTATAGCGGCGACTCAGTTCGCGGCTCTGAGTGGTGATGTATTCTCGGATCGTTCGGTCGTCAGTGCCCAAGCTGTATGGGTCCACACGAACCTTCCCGTCCCACAAAATGGCGTAGTTATCGTCGAGCGCCAACGCTCGTCCATCGGGCACGCGTCCCTGTCCCTGTCCCAACAGTTTAGTTTCGTAACCCAATATCGTAAGTGCTGCATCAATGTTTTTTTCAAACGCCCTCTCAAGGCTCGTGCCAGAACGTTTCGCCGCCTCAACCAACCATTCTTCGTGGCGGGCCATAGCCGGAAGGATGGCAACAATCGGTGGAATGTAGCTTTCAGGCAAACGGTCTAGGTCGGCAGATGCGGGGAGTTTTACAGCAGACTTGGCCAATGAAGGTTCAGCAGCCTTCTGCTCTGCTTTGACAATGTCGTATGGATTGCCGCCCTTGAACCAAAAGACATGTTCAACATCATAAAGACCAAAAACCCGCTTGCTTGTCTCACTGAATAGCTTCGCCAAAACTTCGTGAATCCGCTTGAACGCCAAATAATCCTCCGCAATGTCCTCTGACGGCTGCCAGATGTTTAGATCGGTCATCGTCTGCACGGCGTTGGTATAATAAACCGGCCACACCTCACGATCCTGAATCTGCCAAAAGTAAGACAGAAAGAAAGGAACGCTTCCCATTTTTGGTGCGCCGTATCGAGTGTTTCCTTCACCAACCCATTGTTCTCCCAACCGCTTGATATAGCTTGCGAATGTCTTGATTCTGCTAGACGCGATTTGTTCATTGGTCGGAACGGCCAATGCAGATTTCAGTTCTTGGTCACATTCTTTGGCGTCATCGGCAACATTGACAACCATGTTGAAGAACATTTGGCCCTTGATTCCTTTGAACCCCCAAAGCTCGTTGCGTTTATTTATTCCATCTGCTTTGGATTTGAAGTCGGCAAGTATCACCTTGCCTGCGAGGTAATCGGCAAGGAGTGGCTTCAATTCATTCTCAATGAGCCTGACTCGATTTGCATCAAGTTCTGCGCTAAGTTCCACCGGAGTTTTTCCCTCTGGCCCAGGAGGCGCAGAAAGATATTCATTCATGACTTCAATAGCCCGTTTGCGCTGTTGTTCATTGATCGTGTTCATTTTATTTCCTTTTTTATATGCGCTGTCATTCAATTCCTAACAACTTAATTTGAAAATTATTCTCGCTGGAAATCTGGTCGAGCATGACTTTGGCGGCGCTTTACTTGCCATGCTGAGAGATTAGTTGTTTTCAACCGGCTTGCAAGTGCGCGCCTCGCGAAACGGTTAAACAAATTTCATTGGCAACGTGGCTGCGCATTGGCTTACTCGCCGGGTGTCGCAACCGAAACATAACGCCGCCATTGCCGGAAGCCTCCTGTTCGTGGTTTTTCTGTGGGGTGGCAACAACGCGGGAACCAAGTGGCTGGTCGCCGCGTGGCCGCCCATCTGGACCGGTGGCATCCGCTTTCTCCTTGCCGGTTTGTTGTTGCTGTCGGTGCTGCGCTTTACTTCGTGGCTTGGTGAATACCGCCCGTTGACATCTGGATTGCGCCGGCAATTGTGGTTGCGCGGCGGTTTAAGCCTAGCGGTGTATATCGTCGTCTTCAACTGGGCCTTGCGTCTGACTGCGGCTTCGCACGTGGCGTTGTATCTCGGCGCATCCCCCGTGTGGACTTTGTTGTGGGAGGAACGGCCGCAACGGACGTGGGCTAGTGCGCGGCGTTACGGAGCGGCGTTGCTCGCGCTGGGCGGCGTGCTGGTCCTGTTCTGGCCGGCGTTGCAAACGGCAAAATTGGACCTGCTCGGAGAATTTTTGGGGCTGGCCGCGAGCATCTTGTGGGCGAATTTCAGCCATCAAATGCGCATTTTAAGCGCCAGCTTGAGCGGGGCGGAAGTCGCGGCGCACACGATGTGGATATCGGGGATTGTGCTGATGCCGTTCGGGCTGGCTGAGATCGCTATGCGCGGCATCCCTATCAACGCCGGGTGTCTGGGGGTGCTGGCATTCTGCATCCTGTTCGGTGGCGTAATTCCCTATGCACTCTGGAACAACGCCCTCCGCCATTGGCGCACGAGCCAGGTCGTGCTGTTCAACAATCTCATTCCGTTGAGCACGATGACCTGGGCCTGGTTCTTTTTGCATGAACCATTCACACCCAAGTTTTGGGCGGCAATGATTTTGATTGTGGCCGGAGTGGTGCTGGGGCAGGCCAATTGGACGAAAATCTTTGGAATGCCGGAAGGATTTTGACTTAAAATCCTCCTCTCCAATAAATTTGAAAAGTCGGGAACGAACAATACCAATTCCCGGCGGGATTTGGCATATTGGTAGGGCGCGTCACTCCGTGCGCGCCGCACTCGTTGTGTGGATGGGCGGCGGGCAGGGGACTGCCCGCCCTACCTGAGTTTGTTTCTGCTGTCATTGAAAAATCGAGGACGAGGACGAGAATGATGAAAACAATTATGGACATTAAAAATCTCGGCGATGTTCCGTCCTTCATCACCAAGGACGGTTCGGAAATCCGCGAATTGCTGGCGCATCGCAATTCCATCATCCGCAACCAAAGCCTGGCGGAAGCGCGTCTGCCGGCTGGCGCGAGCACGCAGGAACATTATCACATCAAAACCGAGGAAATTTATTACATTACGCACGGCGCGGGACGGATTCGCATCGAAAGCGAAACGCGCGACGTTAAAACCGGCGACGCCATTGCCATTCCGCCCGGCCGCAAACATAAACTTTGGAATAATGGCAACGAAACGCTGCGATTGCTGTGCTGCTGCGCGCCGGCCTACGAGCATAGCGACACGATCATCACGGAAAGCGTGCCCTAGTTTGACTCATCGTAGCGGCGAGTCGGCAGACCGCCGCATTTTTCCGGAAAATTGAATTGTTCGGCTTTCTGCCGAAAGCCGCTACGCCGGTTTTGCAGAGGTCTCAACCCATCAACCCGCCGCGGGGATGGCAGCGCTCCCAGGCGCATAAAACGCCGAATCGTGAATTGACCTGCGTGCCGCCGCGCGCTTAACTGTCGCCATGAAATCGTTCATGCCGTTGACACTCATAATCGCCGGAATGTTGGCGGCCGGTTGCCTGCATCACCAGCCCGCGCGCACCGCCAGCCCGGCTACGCCCGCCGCCGTTGCTCCGCAGCCCATTGTCACGCCCGATAATTCGCTCACCGCCAGAGTCGTTTCATACAATGCCTCCGGACGTTTTGTCGTGCTGAGTTTTCCCGTCGGCCAGATGCCCAAATTGGAGCAAAGCCTCTTTCTGTATCGCGACGGCATGAAAGTCAGCGAAGTCAAAATCACCGGCCCGCAGCGTGAAAATAACATCGTTGCCGATCTGGTTACCGGCGAAGCACAGGTCGGCGACGAAGTACGCGACCAATAACCCGTTCCTCCGAAGAATTCAGTCTTCCTGCTTGTGTGATTTTTCGGTGAACGATTTCACCGTCTTGGGAAGCGCGTTCTTCTGGTAAGGCGAATGGAGATTAAAATAAATACCGCACAACGGACGCACCTCGTCGCTTTGGCTCAAAATAATCGTCACCTGGTTGTCCAGCGCGATGCCGTGACGCAGACCCGCGCCGCGACTTTCATAGGCCATGATCGCCTTGCCCATCAGTGAGACCAGCGATGCCTCAAAATCCTCCGGCGTTTTTTCAAGGCACACCACGAATTTGTCGTAGGCTTTGACGGCGGCGGCAATTTCGCGCTTGAAAGAATCAATTGTCATCAATTCAAGCTAAACCATTTCGCTCAAAATGCAGTAAAATTCATTAGTGTCCTAATCCGATGGAGCGCGGTTTGTCTCAAACCGCAGCGCGCCCAAATACAAAGCGACCCGCCCGGCTTTCAATGGTTCTTCACACACAACCCGCTGCGAGTTGGGACAACTCGCGCTCCGAACTTCAAATTAGGATATCACCCCAAACTCAGTTTTCCTCCGCGCGCGGCCTGGCTTTTGTCCGCGGCCCAAACAACTCCGTGCCGATGCGCACCATCGTCGCGCCTTCTTCAATCGCAATTTCAAAATCGCCGCTCATACCCATGCTCAAATCGGGCAGCGGTGCGCCGAGAATTTGCTCGCATTGAGCCTTGACCTCGCGTAGCCGGCGAAAATGTGGCCGTGTCTTTTCCGCTTCCGGCGACCACGGCGGCACGGTCATCAAACCGTGAATTTCAATTCGCGGCAGCGCGTTGAGCTCCTTGAGTTCCGCCAGCAGTTGTTCCGGCTGGTAGCCGAACTTGCTGGCTTCACCCGCGACGTTTACTTCAATCAGGACCGGCATGGTCCTGGCCGCCGGCTCCGCGCGTTTGTTGATTTCCTGCGCGAGCGACAGGCTGTCCACGCTCTGAATCATTTTGAAAAGCTCGACCGCATCGCGGCACTTGTTCGACTGCAAATGGCCAATCATGTGCCAGCGCAAATTGCCCGGACACAGTGGAATTTTCGCTTTCGCTTCCTGAACCTTGTTTTCGCCAAAAAAAATCAGGCCGAGTTTCGCCGCCGCCTGCACCACTTCCGGCGGGTGGCTTTTGGTCACCGCCAGCAAGGTGACGGAGTTCGCTTCGCGCCCGGCGCGGTCGCACGCGGCGCGAATCCGTTGTTGGATTTTTTCGAGGTTGTCAGCCAGATTCACGCCGCCATCGTAAATCGAAAATGGCGAATCGTAAATTCTTTCCATGAGCCTGGGAGCGCCGGCGTCCCGCCGGCACAAACAAAATTCGCCGGCGAGACGCCAGCGCTCCCGGGAGAATGGCGACGGTCATAGACCGCCGCTACAGCTTGCCGAAAACTTCACGCACTGAATCAAAAACTGCGCGGACCATCTTCCGTACCTGCTTCGGTGTCGTGCAATACGGCGGCATCAGCACGATGACATTTCCGACGGGCCGCGTGAGCACGCCGTGCCGTGCCATCGCTTCGCAAACGCGAGTGCCCGCGCGTTCCCGTAAATCAAACGGCTGGCGCGTCCGCCAGTCCCGAACCAGCTCAATGCCGGCCATCAAACCGACCTGTCGGATGTCGCCAACGTTGGACAGCGACCAAAGCGTTTGCAATTCGGCACGCAGATTATTTTCGAGATTTTGTCGCGCGCGAACGGATTTTTCGCTTTGTAAAATATCCAGGCTCGCCAGCGCCGCCGCTGCGCCGAGTTGATTGGCCGTGTAACTGTGGCCGTGAAAAAAAGTCTTGAATTCACCGTATTCGCCCAGAAAGGCATCGAACACTTTTTGCGTCGTCAATGTCGCCGCCATCGGCAGATAACCGCCGGTCAGGCCCTTGGCCAGGCACAGAAAATCCGGCGGCACGCCTTCGTGGTGGCAGGCAAAAAGAGTCGAGGGTCGAGGGTCGAGGGTCGAGAGATAATGCTTGTTTGCTGCGTGGCCCTCGACTCTCGGCTCTCGACTCTCGACCCCGCAACGCCCAAACCCGGTCATCACTTCGTCGGCGATGAGCAGTGCGCCGTGGCTGCGCGCAATTTCCGTCACCCGCCGCAGCCAACCGCGCGGCTGCGGAATCATTCCCGCCGCGCCCTGAATCAAGGGCTCAAAGACGAACGCCGCGTAGGGATTTCCCTTTCGTTTTTGCGTCGCGAATTTCTTTTCAACCAGCCCGACGCATTCCCAGTTGCATTTGCGATATTCGCGGGCGTCCGCGCGTTCCGGCTTGGCACGATTGAACGGACACCGATAGCAATACGGCGACATGACCTTGTCCGTCTTGAACAGCAAACCGGAATAACTTTTGTGAAACAAATCAACGTGACCGAGCGAAACCGCACCGACGGTGTCGCCGTGATATGCGCCTTCGAGGGAAAGGAATTTCGGCTCTGCGGCTCGCGAGGGCGCTTCCACCCTCCGTAGCAGTGCTACTGCGGAGGACGGGCGCCGCACCGGTTTGGTGCGCGTGCGCCGCGTGAATTCGTAGGCGAGCTTGAGCGCGACTTCGAGCGCAGTCGAACCGTTGTCAGAAAAGAAGACCTTGCCGAGGTAGGGCGCGGTGTCCTCACCGCGCCGGACGTACGTATGCGAAAACGGCGCGCTGGGGACAGCGCGCCCTACCTTTTGATTTGCCATCTGCACCAGTCTTTCCGCCAACAGGCTCGCCGGTTCATTGGCCAAACCGAGCGCGGAACTATGCGCGACTTTTTTAAGCTGTCGCTGGATCGCCGTGTTGATTCCGGGATGATTGTGGCCGTGCAGATTTGTCCAAATCGAAGAATTCGCGTCGAGATATTCACGTCCGCGAATGTCGTGCAACACCGCGCCTTTGCCCGCGACAATGACAACCGGCTCGCGTTTCAGCCAGTCGCGCATCTGGGTGAAGGGATGCCAGACGAACTGGTGATCAAGTTTGGCGAGCGGGTGCATCGGAATTTTTGATTTACGATTTACGATTTACGATTTCGTTTAGCGTGGCGACGAGCAAGTTGATTTCTTCAGTTGTGTGAGTTGCTGTAAGAGTCACACGCAAACGAGCTTTGCCGCGCGCGACGGTCGGATAACGAATCGCCGGGACAAAAATGCCCTGCTCGCGCAACACGGCGGAAGCTGCAACCGCCTTGCTTTCATCGCCGATGAGAACGGGGATGATCGCGCTTAACGTGGGACAGGCTTCCAGCCGGTCCCCAATTTTTGACTTGGATTGTGACTTGGCAGCATTGGCGGGGTCATTTGACAAATCAGAGACAGGCAGGATGCCTGTCCCACACTGTTCCACGCGTGTCCAGAGAAATTTCCGTCGCGTTTCGCCCGCAGGTGATTGAATAAAGCGAACCCCGGCGGTGGCCGCGGCGGCGGCAGCCGGAACGGGCGCGGTGGAAAAAATGAAACTGCGGGCGCGGTTGACGAGAAAATCAATCAATGGGCGCGAGCCGCAAATATAACCGCCGGAAGCCCCCACCGCCTTGCCGAGCGTCCCCATCTGGATTTCAATCCGTTCGCTTACGCCGGATTCCTCCGCCAGGCCGCGGCGGTTTTTACCGTAAAGCCCGGTCGCGTGCGCCTCGTCCACCATCAACCACGCGCCGTGTTTTTCCTTGAGGGCGACGATCTCGCGCAACGGCGCGGCATCGCCATCCATCGAAAAGACCGACTCTGTAACGATGAGAGTACGCTTTCGATGTTGGATGTTGGATTCCTGCTCGCGATTTATCGGAGTTGGATGTTGGATGTTTTTTTCAGTCCATTTCAAAATCTTTTCCAAGTCATCCAGATCGTTGTGGGCGAACACCCGGATTTTTGCGCCGCTGAGCCTGGCGGCATCCACAATGCAGGCGTGAACGAGTTTGTCCAAAACAATCACGTCATCCTTGCCAAGCAACGCGCAGATGGTTCCGATGGCGGTGGCATAGCCAGTGGAGAAGCTCAGCGCGGCTTCGGCGCCTTTGAAATATGCGAGCGCTTCTTCAAGATCGTGATGCGGTGCGAGCGAACCGCAAATCAGCCGTGAAGCGCCGGAACCAGCGCCGAATTTTTCAACGGCCTGGGTCGCCGCCTCTTTCAAAATCGGATCGTTGGCGAGACCGAGATAATCGTTGGACGAAAAATTTAGCAGCGCCCGGTCGTCAATCCGGATGCGAGTGCCCGGCGGCGAATCCACGCGGCGCAGTTCACGGTGCAAACCCTGCGCATGGAGCGCGGCCAGACGCCGGGTTAATTCTTCATCAAACGAGTTCACGCCTGAAATTTACGATTTACCCGTCCTCCGTAGCAATACTGCGGAGGGCGGACGATTTATGATTTACGAGCAAAAAGGCCAAACCATGCGTCAATCGGGTGCACCTTGACACACGCACCGAACGAGAATAACTCCCTCTCCCCGTCCAAACGGGGAGAGGGCTGGGGGTGAGGGGTTCGTACTTGTAAACATTGGCCTCCTCACCCCGGCCCTCTCCTCCTCGAGGGAGGAGAGGGAGTAAAAAATGGTGCGTGTGTCAAGATGCGCCAGCGTCAATCGCAAATCGGAAATCTCAAATCATTCCGGTGGAATGACCCAATGTCCGTCAATCATGCTGGCGCTCACGTCGCCGGTGTGACCCAGCACGGCTTCGCAGGCATCGCCGGTTTTTGCGCTGGCTGGTATCGCAATCAAATCGGCCAGGGCATTTTCGGAAAGCTCGCCGATTTGCCCGGCCCGGCCCAGCGCGCGCGCGCCGTTGACCGTGGCCATGCGCAGAATTTCCGTTGGCGGGAGCTTTGAATCGCTGGCCGCCAGCTCGCGCATTTCCTCGAACAGGTTGAGTTCGGGGTTCTGTTTCCTGATTTTGCGAACGGTGGCCAGGCTGTCCGTGCCGAGGCAGATGTTGACGCCGGCGCGGGCGAGCCGTTGGCGCAGAAATGGCGGATGACGGAAATAATCATGGCTGCGCGGGCAATGGACCACGTGAACGCCGTGCCGACCCAGCAACGCGGCGTCCCCGCGCGCGAGAAAATTGACGTGGATGGCGAGCAGGTTTTTGCCGAGCATTTTGTTGCGGGCGAGGTGTTTGACCGGCGAGCCGAGGCCGCAGTCGGACATGTCGCGTTCATTGCGCTGCATCCAGTTGAACATTTCGCCGCGTGCGCGCATGAACATTTCAAATTCCTGCGCGGATTCCGCGACATGAATGCAAAGCGGCCGGCCGCGTTTCCGGGCGGCACGCACGCTGAGGCGGAGCAGCTCGGGCACGGTGGAGTAGGGGGCGTGCGGCGAAAGCGAGGCGGAACAACGCGGGTGCGAAAGGGAATCAATTTTTTCGACGGCTTCGCGGAGGATTGCCACCGGGTCGCGCCGGGCGCGGATGCCGGTCATTTCGAGAAACGAAAAAATGCGCAACGGCGTGGCGTCCCATACTTCAGGCAAAAGTTCGGGCACGGTTTCGATGTCCGCGACGGTCGTCGTGCCGGTGCGCGCGAGCATCCGCGCGCCATTCAGCCAGGAACGCTTATAGTTGGAATAGCCCCATCCGGATTTGGCGGAAAGGATGAGCGGAATCCAGTCGGTGAAGGTTTTCGGCGGCGGCAACATTCCGGCCATGTCGGTGTAATCGAGGTGGCAGTGGGCGTTGATGAGGCCGGGAAGCAGAATGACTTCGCCGAGGTCGGAAATTTTTCCCTTTGCGTGCGACCGCAAGTCCGGCCATGAACCAACCGCGCGAATGCGATTTCCGGAAACAACCATCGCGCCGTTTTCAATGGGTGGCTGCGAAACCGGCAAAATCGTGCGGGCGCGGAGAATCATGTTGGTTGAACCGCTTGTCGTCAAATCGTTGAACCGGTTGAGAGTGTCCTAATTTGGGGACTTATATACAATGTTACCCTGAAATTTAGGGGACACCTGATTGTGGATTGAACCGTTCATCTCCACCAAATGTCGTTGCCTGGTTGAAAAAACGTCGGGCCGTTGTATGTACCGTCGTATGGAGGCGGACTAGTCGTAGTGCATCCAGAACACACCAACACCAAGCAACAAAACACCAAAACCAAACAGCATTTGCATAGAACAGACTTTGAAATGGCAGTGGCGTGATTCACAAAATGGTCAAGTTTTTTCCCGCGACGGTTACTCCGCCTCCGCTTCCTGGCGTGTCTGCTTGCTGCGCGCGGCGATCTTGTGTTTGCGGGCCTTCCACTTGCTGTGGCGTTTGCGGATTTGCTGCTCGATTTTTTTGGTGACCTTGTCAATGGCCGCGTAAAGATCGCTTTCGACGTGCTCGGCAAAAAGATCGGGCCCATGCACACTCAGGCGAATGGAGCAGGATAATTGTTTTCCGGTGGCGCGGGTATGATCGTGTTCGAGCGTCACCCGCGCGTCAATGGTGCGGTTGTCAAAATGGTCGAGTTTCTCCAGTTGTTTAATGACATGGTCCTCGATGGCCTTGGTCAGACTGATGTTGTGCGTCGAAAGAATCAATTTCATGCTTTCAAGATGCAATCGGCGGGCGGAAAAATCCAGTATTTCCTTGGATTTTTCACATGCAGCGAAAGTCGTGCCACTTTTTGCTTGTGGTTGTGTAAAACCGGATTTATCTTGTACCAGCAAATGGTTCAAGGCTTGCAACTATCCACGCGCCTGACGCAGTCGTTGGTGCTGGCGCCGCAACTCCAGCAATCGCTGGCGTTGCTGCAGGCGCCGACTCTCGAACTCAAGGCGCTCGTCGAACAGGAATTGCAGCAAAATCCGGTGCTGGAAGAAATGGCGCCGGAGGAAATCGACCTCCGCGACCAATCGGAACGCGATTCCGACGAAGTGGCAGAACCACCCGACCCCGCCGAACCGACGGAGGATGTGGCGCTTGATTCCGTTTCGGAAAAAAATTCTGAAGCGCCCGTGGACGATTTTCAGGCGGAATTCGACAAGCTCGTGCAACTGGACCAGGAATGGCGCGACCATTTTTCACAGACAAACATTCCCATCCGCCAGACCGCCGAAGAGGAGGAAAAGCGCCAGTTCATGTTCGACTCGCTCGCGGTGGGAACCTCCTTTACCCAAATGCTGATGGATCAGGCCCGGGATACCGATTTGCTGGACGAACAACGCGGCATCGCGGAGTTGATCATTGGCAACATTGACGATTACGGCTACCTCAAGGCAACCGTGGAAGAGATGGCGGCGGCAACCAATTTGCCGCCGGAAAAAACCGCCGAAGTCCTCAAAGTAATCCAGACCTTCGATCCGCCGGGCGTTGGCGCGCGTGACTTGCGCGAGTGTCTGCTGCTGCAACTCGAACGCGCCGGCCGGCAGGAATCGCTCGAATATCGCATTGTGCGCGATTTCATGGACGCGCTGGGCAAGCGGCGCATTCCGGAAATTGCGCGCGGCACCGGCTGCAACGTCGAAGAAGCGCAGGAGGCCATGGGCCGCATCGGGCGTCTGGAACCGCGTCCTGGGCGCGCCTTTTTGCCGGACGTAAATCAATACATTTTGCCCGAAGTTTTTGTGCAAAAGGCCGGCGACGATTTTATCGTGACGACCAACGACGAGCAAATCCCCCACTTGCGCATCAGCAACATCTACAAGGACCTGATGGCGCAGGGCGGAAATTCCGCCGAAGTCAAAAATTACATCCGCGAAAAAATCCGCGCCGGGAAATTTCTGATCAAAAGCCTGCACCAGCGGCAGCAGACGATTTTGAACATCGGCAAGCAAATCGTGAAACGCCAGCGCGAGTTCATGGAAAAGGGCGTCGCGCATCTCAAACCTCTCATCATGGCGCAGGTGGCCGAAACCGTCGGGGTTCACGAAACGACCGTGAGCCGCGCCGTGTCCGGCAAGTACATGCAGACGCCGCAGGGCGTTTTTGAGATGAAATATTTCTTCACCGGCGGACTTCAGACCGCCAGCGGCGAAAACGTGTCCAACACCAGCGTAAAGGACATGATTGCCGAAATTTTCAAGAATGAAGCTCCGGGCAAGCCATTGTCCGACCATGAAGTGGTAAAAATGCTGAGCGAAAAAGGCATTGTCATCGCCCGCCGCACCGTCGCCAAATACCGCCTGGAACTCAACATCCTGCCGTCGAATCTGCGGAAGGTTTATTGAGTCACCGTTTGCCCGCCGATTCCAACCCGGCCTTGGTTTTCGCCTGTAGTTCGTCCAGTTCCGGCCGCAGTTCTTCCTTCGTTTTCCGGCTCATCCGGTCAATGAACAAAATGCCGTTCAAGTGATCCACTTCATGCTGGACCACCCGCGCCAGCAAACCGCCGCAACGAAATTCAACCGGTTTGCCTTTTTCGTTCAACGTCTTCACGTCCACCGACTCGGGACGCGTGATTTCCGCGAAAATCTCCGGAAAACTCAAGCAGCCTTCGCCGCCGGCCACCGGCTCTCCGCCCGGTTTGATTTCAGGATTGATCAAAACCAGCGGCATGAATTCATCCACGGCGGCGGGCTTGCCGTCCAATTCCAGCCAGGACGGACGGTCCTTGGCCTCACGCACGTCAATGACCGTGAGTTGCAGCGCCTTTCCGACCTGCTGCGCCGCCAGCCCGATGCCATGATTCGCGTGCATCGTCTCGAGCATGTCGGCGACAAGTTTTTTGATCTCCAGCGTGACCTTTTCGATGCGCACACCTCTTTGCCGGAGCGCGGGATTGCCGTATTTGACAACTTCTAAAATCATGGCGAGTGACGGGTGGCGGGTGACGGGTGATGAGTGACAAGATTCATCGGTACGAAAGCTAAAAAATGACTAATGACTAAACCATAATGACGAAATAAACCCGAAGCCCGAATGACCAAATGATTTCCACCGGCTGAGCATTCAGGATTTGTCATTGGGAATTCTTTCGTCATTCGGATTTAGTCATTAGTCATTTGGCTCATCTCTCCACCCTGCGGCAAATGCCATTATTCTATTCTAATCCGGTGTTATTCCCAAGACTTGTAAAATTCTCTCCAACTCCTCGTCGCTGAAAAAGGAAATTTCCACTACGCCCTTGCCCTTCGCATAGCGGAGTTGGACCTTGGTGCCGAATTTTTCGCGCAACCGGTCCTCCAGGTTCGTCACGTGCGGATCGGTGCCCGGTGCGGCAACCGTTTCCGGTTTTATCCCGAGCTTGCGCAAATCACGGGCCTGCAATTTGGCCACCAGACCCTCGGTCTGCCGGACGTTCAATCCTTGCTTGATGATACGCTCGGCGGCGAGTTTTTGCTTTTTCTCATCAGAAAGACCGAGAATGACTTTTGCGTGGCCAACCGAAAGCCGCCCTTCGCGGACAAAATTCTGGATGACCTGCGGCAGTTTCAGCAGTCGCAGCGCATTGGCCACCACCGCGCGGCTTTTGCCAACTTTCGCGGCGATTTCCTCCTGCGTGAGTTGAAATTGCCCGGTCAGTTGTTCGTAACCGTGCGCTTCCTCGATGGCGTTGAGATTTTCGCGCTGTAAATTTTCGATGAGCGCCAGTTCGAGCACCACGCGGTCGTCGGCCTGGCGGACGATGATGGGCACTTCGGGCAATTGCAGAAGCTGTGCCGCGCGCCAGCGGCGTTCTCCCGCGATCAATTCAAAATGACCGCCGCGCTCACGCACAATGAGCGGCTGAACAATGCCTTGTTCGCGTATCGAATCGGCCAGTTCACGCAGCGCCTCGGCGGAAAAATCCTTGCGCGGTTGCAGCGAACACGGACGAATCCGGTCCAGCGGCACACGCTGCACGCGCTCGTGCAGGTCGGGCGCGGGCGACAGAACAACGGGTTGTGAAACGGGTGCTGCCGGCGCGGGTGCCGGTTGGGTCAGAACCGAATTGCCGCCCAACAACGCGCCGAGACCGCGTCCCAATGCAGGTTTCGCCATGCGCGCAGAGTGTCGCAGGAAGGGGCGGTTGTCAACGCGAAGCGAGTGTTCCGGAGCGCCGGCCTCCGGCACGGCACGATGACCAACACGGCGGGCCGGAGGCCGGCGCTCCCATTGCGGGCCGCTGACATTGACCGGCGGAGTGCGAGCGGCCCGCGTCCGGAGTGTGTCCGTCCCTGGCCACAGCAACGGCCAGATGGCGACGCGCTTTGGCCAGTCCGACGGCGGCCTGCTCTGCCACGTCGCTGCGCCCGGGGAAGTCGGCGCAAGATGCGGCGGTGCTGGTGCTGGTGTATTGAATAAGGAAACCAGGAAACCAAGAAGGCGGAAGCGAAGCCGGTTCATGGTTTCATGGATTCCTTATTTCATGGATTTCTTATTAAATCCAAAGGCGGCGCGCACGGCTTGTCTCGCCGTAGTCCCGCTCTGCGGGACGAAGGCGGAAATGACGCGCCCTGCCTTAAATGCACGACTTTGGACTTTGGACTTCGGGTTTTGGACTTTACCCTTTTCAGGTGAGTCACAAGAGCGCACGCATCGCCACGATAATTGAGTCCTTCCGCGGACAGGAACTCGACGCGCATTACGCCGGCTATTTCGATTGCTTCAACCGGCAACTTTTTTATGAAGCGCACGAAGTGCTGGAAGATTTGTGGCTCCAAGACAAACACGGACCCAACGGAGCGTTTTACAAGGGTCTGATCCAGCTCGCCGGCGCATTTGTCCATCTGCAAAAAAATCATCCACGTCCCGCCGCCGCGCTGTTCAAGCTCGCGCTGGCGAATCTCGAAAAATATCCGCGCCAGCACGAGCGATTGGATGTCGCCGCCGCATGCGGATTGATTCGAAACTGGCTCGGAAGCCTGGAAGCTGCGCCATTTGAAAAGAATCCGCTTACCAATGAAAACCAGCCAAAACTGGCATTGGAACCGCTTCACGGTTAAAGTTTGAACATGAGCAAAAAACGCGTCGTGCTGGCAGGCGGCAGCGGATTTCTGGGTCGGGCGCTCGCAAAGGAATTGCTCCAGCGCGATTACGAAGTCGTCATTCTGACACGCGAATTGCGCGAACGTGACGAAGATGACGAGGTCAGGGAAGTGGAGTGGGATGGCGAACATATCGGTGAGTGGATAAAATTTTTGGATGGAGCGGAGACCGTGGTGAATCTCGCCGGGCGCAACATCAATTGCCGTCACACGCCGGAAAACCTCCGTGAAATCACCGAATCGCGAGTCAACCCGGTGCGCGCCATCGCCGCAGCCATCTGCCACGTCAAACAACCGCCGCGCGTCTGGGTGCAAGCGGGCGCCGTTGGTTTCTACGGCAATTGCCGTGACCAATGGTGCGATGAAACGGCTCCCAACGGCCGGAATTCGCTGGCGGAAATCTGCCGGCTTTGGGAAGAGGCCTGCCATCCCGCAACCTCACTCCACACCCGCCGCGTGCTGTTCCGAATCGGCATGGTATTGGATCGCGATGGCGGGGCGTTGCCCATGCTGACCAATCTGACGAGGTGGTTTCTTGGCGGCGCGGCCGGGAGTGGCAAACAATACATCAGTTGGATTCATCTCGCGGATCTGACCCGAATGTTCATGCAAGCCATTGAGCCTGAAAATTACCTGGATGGCATCTACAACGCCGTTGCCCCCAATCCGGCAACCAACGCGGAATTCATGCGTACGCTGCGGCGCACCTTTTATCGTCCGTGGTGTCCACCGGTCCCGGCTTGGGCGGTAAAACTGGGTTCCCGGCTGGCGCAGACCGAACCGTCGCTCGTGCTTGACGGTTGCCGCTGCGCGCCAAAACGGTTTCTCGAAGCCGGTTTTGAATTTCAATTCCCGGATTTGCGCGGCGCGTTGAAAGACATCTGCCGCTGATGGCGGGAGCCAGTCTTGGGAGCGCCGACGTCTCGTCGGCAAGCGGTACAGGCGCAACCGGGCATCTGCATTAAACCCGGGGGCGGGCAATTCGGCTTGGAGTTCCGCCTTCAGGCGCTTGGATGCGCGTGTTTTCCCTTTGCCGCCTGAAGGCGGAACTCCGAACGATGCGGGTGCCTGGTTGCGCCCAAGTGGAACCGGTCGGCGCAAAGCAACGGGCTGTGGGACGCCGGCGCTCCCAGGAAGGGGAAGAAATGTGGCGGTGATTACGCCCCGTCACACCAGCGCTTCGGCCAGCACTTCCGCCATGTGCTGGGTGCGGACCGGCGTCAGGTCCTGGATCTGGTGGCGGCAACTTGTCCCCGACGCCACCACGATGTTCCCGAATGGCTGACTCCGGATTACTTGAATGAGCGGTTCCGCGACTTTCACCGAAAGTTTGTATTTCGATTCCAACATTCCGAACGCGCCCGCCATGCCGCAGCAGCCCGCTTCGAGCATCGTCACCGTCCGCTGCGGCATCCGGGTGGCCAGTTGGTACATGTAATCTGAATTGGCAAGTGATTTGGCGTGGCAATGCACATGAATCATCATGCGCGCGGGATTGTCGTTAAAAATCAGCGCATTGGGTTCCCGATCCAGCATGTTTTCAACAAATTGCTCGAATAAAAAACAACGGGCCGCAACGCGCTCCGCGTCCGGCAGTTTTAACTCGTGATAATCCTGCGCGAACATCGAGTAACATGACGGTTCGAGAAAAATTATCGGCGGGTTGCTTTTGTCGCTGTTCAGCAGCGCGAGGTTGTGCCGTCCCAGTTGCGCGGCTTCGTCGAGATTGCCCTGGCTGAAGGCGGGCCGGCCGCAACATTTGCGCAGCGTCGGTAGCACGACTTCGAAGCCCGCGGCTTCGAGCACTTTGACGGCGGCCATGCCGACGTGAGGTTCGTAATAGCGTACGAACGTGTCGTCCCAAAGCATGACCCGGCCACGATAGGCCGCCCGGAAAGGCGGACGTTTGGCAAACCAATGATCAAACCGCTCCTGCGCGAAACGCGGCAGCAGTCGTTTGGTGGAAATACCCAGCACGCGGCTCAGAAACGGAGTATTCAAAAACAGATTGGCCACGCGCGGCATCTTGCAGCCCAACCGGCCCAGCTGATCCACCGAACTGAACAGCCGTTCGCGCAGGGTTAATCCGCGTCGGCGGATGCGCGCATGCTGTAATTCGGCTTTCAACAGCGTCAGATTTACGTTGGACGGGCATTCCACGGTGCAGGCTTTGCAGGACAAACAATTGCTCAACGCTATTTCGAGTTCCGCCGAACGGAGCGGGTCGCCATCGATGCCGCGCAATTCCAACGCGGCGCGAATTGCGTTGGCGCGTCCGCGGGTGGACATGATTTCCTCGCCGGTGGCCATGAACGTGGGACACATGCTGGGCGTCAGCTTGAGGCAGCCGCCGCACCCGTTGCACTGTTCCAGGTTGGCGGTGAACGACCCGTCCCTGGCTGCGAACGCCAGCACCGGTTCAAACGGCAGTTTCAGGGAATAGCCGGCGCCCCGCCGCAGGTTCTGGTCAATTTTATAGCGGCCGTCGGAAATAATTTTGCCCGGATTGAACAAATTAAACGGGTCGAAGGACTGCTTGATTTGCCGCATGAGCTGGTAAAGTTCTTCGCCCACCTGCTTCTTGAGATACTCGGTGCGGGCAATGCCCACGCCGTGTTCGCCGCACAGCGTTCCTTTGAACTGCAACACGAGCGCGGCCACTTCGTCGGCAATCGTCCGGTATTTTTTCAAATCCTCCGCGCGGCGCAAATCCAGCACCGGCCGCACGTGCAGCAGTCCCGCCGCGGCGTGGCCGTAATAGGAGGCATTTAATCCGAGCCGCCGCATCAGCTTCTGCAGTTCGGCGGCGTAGGCCGGCAGGTCCTGCGGCCGCACCGCCGTGTCTTCGATGAAGGTCACGGGCTTGGCAGCGCCCTTGCAACCGGTCAAAAGCGACAGTCCCGCCTTGCGCAGCGACCATACGAGTTCGGCTTCGTCCGATGTTTGCAAAATGCGTTGACGCAGGCCCAATTTGCGTTTTTCCAGCAGCGCCAGCCGCTCGTCAACCTCCTCGAAAAATTCGACGATTAAAATCGCCTCGCACGGCTTGGTGTCGAGTTCGAGCAAATCGCGCGCTGCCTGAAACTCAAGCTGGCCGCGGGTTTGGTCAAGCAGCAGACGGTCAAGGTGTTCAACCGCCGCCGGTTTCAGATCGAGCAATTCGGTCGCCGCCTGCATTGCTTCGGCCACGGACGCAAAGAACAACAATCCCACCCCGCGCTTCTCCGGCAACGGGACGACCTTCAGTTCGGCGGAAATAATCCCCGCCAGCGTGCCTTCACTGCCGGCGATGATTTGAGCCAGATTGCCCGGCTCGCGCACCGCCCGGGCCAGCGCGTATCCGGGCCAGCGTTTCAGGAGACCCGGCGGAAAGCGCTCGGCAATTTGCAGCTCGTTCAGCGAAGTCAGGCTTTCCAGCAGGTCACGCTGTCTCGGCAGCGAGTCCTGGCCCGGACCGATTCTCGCCACGCGCCCGTCGCTGGTTAAAATTTCCAGCCCGCTGATGTGATCCGCCGTTGTGCCATAAACTGGCGCGTGCGCGCCGGACGAGTCGTTGGCAATCATGCCGCCCAGCGTCGCGCGCGAACTGGTCGCCACATCCGGGCCGAAACATAATTTATGCGGATGGAGAAAATCGTTCAACTGATCCAGCACCACGCCCGCGCCGACCCGGACGGTTTTGCGTTCCAGGTTCAGGTCGTAGATGAGCCGGTTGTAGCGCGCGAAATCAACGACGAGGCCGTCGCCGATGGCTCCGCCCGAAAGACCCGTTCCCGCACCGCGCGGAATGACCGGTACACCCGCCTGCGCTGCCGCCTGGATGATGGCGCTGGCCTCGTGCGCGCTGGCGGGAAACGCCACGGCCAACGGCTCGATTTGGTAAACGGACGCATCCGTGGCGTAGAGTTGACGCGTCAAATTGTCAAAAGCGACTTCGCAAACCGCCGCGTTCAACGTGGCCAGTTGTTGATTGGGCGTCATAGGCTGGAACAAAGCTATCGGCGTGACCGCGCGTTGACAATGCCATTAACTCGAATGTTGGTATAGTGTCGGCGCTGTGCGCCGAAAAAACCGAGCCGCAAGCTCGACGCTACACGAAAATGGATGCCACTAATTCAAATGCAATGGGCGAAAGTTCCCGGAACCGCGCGGAAATCTGGCGGATATTTCGTGTTCTTGCAAAGCGCCAGGGGACTGGCGCAGTCCAAGACGCTTTGCGTATTTCAGGAATCATCGTGCCGCGCGCAGCGTCTTGGAGTGTCCACCCTCCGCAGTACTGCTACGCCCGTCCTCCGCAGTAGCCCTGCTACGGAGGATGGAGAGGACGGGCGGCGGCCCTCCGCCGCTTTTACGTAGCGGCGGGCATCCTGCCTGCCATAGAGCCGGGGCGTCCCGCCCGGCGGAGAAAACGCTCGCCCACACCAACCATGCTGGAAAATTCAGAACTGCACTCAGCTTCCATCGTTCTTTCCGGGCAGCGGGACGCCAGCCCTCTACGGCAGACGAGACGTCTGCCGCTACAACGCCTTCGCCGCTTTTTTCCAGAGCCACGGCAAACTGCGCCAATGTTAATTGGAACTGCCATATAATTCGCGTTCATTTGATTACACCAGATGCCGCGCCTGACGTTTGGGCAGGGCGGTTTTGGTTTTGCGCAGCGGGATTACCTTTTCTTCCGCGGGAAGAAAATCTTTCAGGAAACCTGGTTTGTCGTGGCGTCCGCCGCGCAGGTAATCGCGCCAGAGCGTTTCGGCCACCAGCTTTGCCTCCAGCTTGAGTTCAACGGTGAGAAATTCAAAGAGCAGTTCCATCAGCCGCACCAGTGCGATGCTGTTCGTGCGGCCCGTGCGCGCGTGCAGCCAGTCGCTGAGGCGGAGAAAGGCGTGAAAGGGGGAATGTGGCACAGACCTCTGGTCTGTGAAGTTTCCCTTGTTTTTACACAGGTCAGAGACCTGTGCCACATTCCAAATCAGCGGCGTGGATTCGACGAAGTTGCCGCTGTTGCCAACCAAATCCCAATAGCGGGCGAAGCGGCGCAGTTTTTGCATCGTGGCGAAGTCAATGAGCTTGTTTTGCAAAATTTCGTAGGGCGGATGCGGATTGTAAATCATCTGCCATTCGGCGTCGTGCCGGACAATCGGCGTGCCGCGCAGCCGTTTGAGAATGCCCACTTGAATTTCCTGTAGGCCGAGCGCAATGAGCCGGGCGAACCCGGCGGCAAAACTTTCGAGCGTTTCACCCGGCAACCCCACAATCAAGTCGGCGTGGATGTGAACGCCAGTCTGGCTTCGAAGAAAACGGAAATTATCTTCAAGTTTCTCGTAATTCTGTCGTCGGCTGATGAGCTGGCCGACTGCCTCGTTGAACGTCTGGACCCCAACCTCGAATTGCAGCGCGCCCGGCGGGAACTTCGCGATGACTTCGCGCAAGGATTCCGGCAATCGGTCGGGAATCATTTCAAAGTGGAAAAAATGACCGGGCCGACAGCGCTCCAGAAAGAATTCGAGAATGGCTTTGCTGATATCCACGTTGAGATTGAACGTGCGGTCAACGAACTTGAACTGTTTCACACCGCGGTCGAGCAATCGTTGCAACTGTTCGAGCAAAGCGGGCAGGGGAACCTGGCGCACGGGAATGTCGAGCGACGACAGGCAAAACTCACACGTGAACGGACAACCGCGCGATGCCTCGACGTAAATGATGCGATGCGCGATGTCGTCGTCGGTGTAGAGGTCGTAGGGCAAAACGATTTGTGAAAAGTCCGGCAGTTCGGCAGGAATGATTTGGGGCAACGGAGTGCCGGCCTCCGGCCCGGCACACTCCAAATCGCAAGCCGCACCACGCCGTGCCGGAGGCCGGCGCTCCAAAAGAATCCGGCACACCTCCGCAAATTTCAAATCCGCCTCGCTGGTGATAACGTGGTCGGCAAACTGGACAATCGGCTGGTTTTCAGTTTCATAACTGACCTCCGGTCCGCCAAGAATGATTTTGATGTCCGGCCGAACGCGTTTGATGGTGGCGATGACTTCGATCGTGGGCACGACGTTCCAGATGTAAACGCCGAAGCCGATGATTTTTGGATTGCGCGCCAGCAGCGCTTCCGCGATGTCGAGCGGACGCTGGTTGATGTCGAACTCGGCGAGGCATGCGTTCGGCCGCAGCGGGCCGAGATTGGCCAGCAGGTAGCGCAGGCCGAACGCGGTGTGGATGTATTTCGCGTTGAGCGTGGTTAAAACGATGTCCGCCACGCTCAACAGTTTAGCAATGAACAATTGTAGCGTCGAGCCTCCGACGCTACAACCTAAATCAGGGCGCGGTGAAGGTCTGGAAAATTTTGGCGAAGGCCCAAGGTTGGGGCGAATTGGAGATGGTGACGCTGTTGGTGCTGGTGATGGTTCTTTTTTTGCGGGGTCGGGCAGCGTCACCATTGATGGACCAGTAGTGCAGCGAGCAGACCCACGGCGTTTTGTCGGCAAAGGCCTTGAGGATTTTGGCGTCGTCGAGGGTGAAAACTTCGTCCTTGGAGCCGTTTCTGCCGAGGCAGGGGCAGAGGCCGACCTGAATGGCGGGGTCAATCTTCCGGAGCTGGGCGTAGGCGGTATTGGCGGAATCAGCGCCAAGCTGACCTTCGGATTTTCCCTTGTTGATGAATTCCTTGCCGAAATACATGACCATGAGATTGGCGGAATGGACTTTGACACCTTTGGCTTTAGCGTCGGCGAGGAGTGCCTGTGAGGCTTCGGAAATGCCGTTGGGATTAACGGGAAGAGTGTAGGAGATGATGAGTCCGGGGTTTTTCTTTTGCAGGCTGGCGAGGACGGTGTTGCGGCGTTCGCTGTCCTGTTTGCCCTTGTCGAGATTGTTGCCTTCGACGTCGAAATCCAGCCAGGTGAATTTGTATTGGTCCACGACCTTCTGGTAGGCGGCTTCAAGCTGGGCCGGGTCGTCAATGACGTTGGCGAGTTCTTTCCCAGCCTCGCCGCCGAAAGACATGATGACATCGCCGCCGCGTTTGCGGATGGCATCAATCTGGTCATGATAAAAGTTTTGCTCGATGGGAATGCGGCCGTCCCACGACGGTTCTTTGTGGTAAACGGCATTTTTGCCGTTGCCATCCTGACGGGCAATGATGAAGGCGAGCGTATAATATTTGAGGCCGAACTGGTCGTCGCAATCGGTAAGTTTGAAATTATCGCCAGCGCCAACATACATGTACGGCGCAAAAACCCTGTCCGGCCAGCCGGCGCGGACGCTGTGGGTGATTGCTATCAATGACACGGCGACGAGGGAAATGAATTGTTTGCGCATGACGGTTGCTTTTAATGGGTGTGAGCGAAGAGTATTGGCCATTTTGAGCACGGTCAATTTTCATTCGACCCGGCGCGCATTCATTGTTAGCCTGCGCACACTATGACACCCGACGATATTTTGCTGGAAGCAGAGGACAGGATGATCAAGACCGAGCAGGTGGTCGTGAATGAATTTGCCGGCGTGCGCACCGGCAAGGCGTCTGCCGCGCTCGTTGAGAACATCATCGTGGAGGTTTACGACTCGCAGATGCGCATCCGCGAACTGGCCGGCATCACCACACCGGAACCGCGGCAACTGGTCATCCAGCCGTGGGACGCAAACTCGACGCATCCGATTGAGAAGGCGATCCAAAAAGCGAACTTGGGGCTGAACCCGGCGGTGCAGGGCAAAATCATCCGCATCTCGTTTCCCGAGTTGAGCACGGAGCGGCGCCAGGAATTTGTGAAGATCACCAGGAAGATGGCCGAGGACGGGCGCGTGGCCGTCCGTCACGTGCGCCGCGACGCGATGGAACAGTTGAAGAAGCACGCGCACGACAGCGGCATCACCGAGGACCAGGAAAAGCAGGCGGAAAAGGATTTGCAGAAGCTCACCGACGAATACATCGCCAAGATTGACCAGCACCTTGCCCACAAGGAAAAGGAAATTATGACGGTCTGACGCCATTTACGATTGGCGATTTACGATTTACGCGTCGGATTGAAGAAAGCCCGGCGCTTCAGCGCACCGGCGCGTTCGTGGTGGCGGGTTCAAAGCGCACCACCGTTTCATCCGGCCGGGCGTAGCCGAGTTTTTCGCGGGTCAACCGTTCGATGGTTTTCGGGTCATTCCGCAACGCTTCAATCTCATTTTTGAGCTGCCGGGATTTTTCCTCTTCTTTTTGAAGCTGTGCGTCCAGCCGCAAAATTTCCCGGCGCATCCGTTCGTTTTGATGGATGAGCGGCAGATAATACATTCCGATGAGCAGCAAAAAAGCAAGGACGACCAGACCGACAACCACTTTCGTCAGTTTGCTCCAGATGCCGAGATCCACGTTCATCACGGCGAGTTAAACACGCGGGGCGCGCGGGCGAAAGCGGATTTTATCCGGCGTGTTCCCTCCACGTTTTCAATTTGCCGTCTGCGCCGAAGGTCAATCGCAAATATTGGGCCGGCACGCAAGTTTCGGTGCGCATGGGTGTGAGCGGGCCGAAATAACAGCCGGGCGGCGCAAAGTAAGGTTCCGGCGCGACAATGATCTGGGCGTGATGCACAAGCCAGTCGGCGACAACGGTGCCGTCGGTCAATTTCGCGGATTTGTCGGGCGGGCCCAGTTCCATGACAGCCTGGTCATAGGTGTAATTCCCGACCCGCGCCGACCAGTCAATTTTTTGCGTCACGCACCCGGCCAACACCAGCGCCGCCAGTATTAGCGCAAGCCATTCCCCGCCGGCGCGCGCCGTAAAAAGTGCCGCGTTCATGCCGTTAAATTACACTGGCGCGGTTCGAAAGCAACCGGCGCGCGCCCGTCTATTTTTTCCGGATTTGGTTGTCAGCCCGCGGTTTAACTGTTATCACTTCGCGCGCATGATTAAGGCGCTGTTCCTGATTTTTCAAACCGGCGCGGCGTGGGAGCGTGTGGAGAAAGCCCAGCGGAATTTGGGATCTCTGCTGGTGCTTTACTTGTTTCCGATGATGTTGTTGGTGGCGGTCGTGGAAGTTTTTGGTTTGGTGGAATGGGGCGAACCACAGTCAGGGATCTTCCACCGCATCCATAAATCCACCGTCGGCGAGGCGGTGATTTTTGAAGCTGCGCATTCGCTGCTGACGCTGCTGGCCATTGTGGTTTGCGCCATTTCCATAAAAAATTTGGGGGAGACTTTTCACGGACGCTACACTTACAAGCAGACGTTCACGCTGGTCATTTATGGATTGAGCCCGATGTTCCTGTTGCGGTTGTTGGACGGAGTTCCGGCGATTATTCCGTGGGCCACCTGGGCCATTGGCATCGCGCTTTCCATTGCGGTTCTTCACCAGGGCATCTGGTACGTCATGCAGCCCGCCCCGCCCAACGCTTTCGCACTGTATTTCATGAGTTCACTGCTGCTGGCCGCGTCAACCGGTCTGGAACGATTCGTCACCGCATGGTATCTGCGCGGACATTTCAAACAGCTCGAAACCCTGGTTTCCAACCTGGCGGCGCATCTGCCGTTTTAATTTCGTGCCTGGGCCAACCAGTCAATCTTTTGCGTGACGCAACCCGCCGGCACGAACGCAAACCATCTGCCGGGCGTGGATGGCCATGAAAGCCACCGGGTTCATATGTCTTGAATTACACCGACAACGCTCGAAGGCCATAAATCATGGCGGCGGTCCCTGGCCATTCTTTGATGAATCAAACGTTCCGAATCGGCCCCCCGGAACTTCGTTCCTGAAGGATTATATTGTCAGCGCACGGCCAAAGCGATATTACAGCATTCAAATGATCAGGGTGTTCTTTTTTATTTTTCGGCCGGCGGCGGAGTGGGATGCCGTGTTGCAGGCGAACCGGGGTTTGGGATTTATCCTGGGAATCCATCTGTTGCCGATGATGCTGCTGGCTTCAATTGCAGAAGGGGCGGGCCTGGCCGGGTGGCGGAAGTGGCATTCCGGAATACATGGAGTCAAGTATTTCACTGTGGGCGAAGCCATGGTCTGGGAAATGATGCAACTGATGTTGATGCTGGTGGTCATCGCGGTTTGCGCCTACCTGATCAGGTTGATGGGTGAAACATTTAACAGCCATTATTCTTACCGGTCGGCGCTGATAGTGGTGATTTATAGTTTAAGCCCGTTGTTTCTGCTCCGACTCCTGGGTGCCATCCCGCGGATCAGCCTTTGGATTCCCTGGGGCATCGGCATCTTTTTCTCCCTCAAAATCCTCTATTCCGGTCTGCCGCGTATTTTGCAATCCCACCTGTCACACGCCTTGGGATTGTTTTTCATAAGCTCGCTGTTCGTTGTCGTGCTGACGGGTGCGGAACGGCTCGTCTTCATCCAATGCTTGAACGGCCAGGGCGTGCCGATCGAAAACCTGGTTTTTGACATCGCCGCCAAACTCCCGTTTTGAAGGCGCGGACCAACGACAGAATGTCGAAACCTTTGTTTATTTTCTTTCCGTCGGTGCGCCTTTCCGTGAAATTTTTCCCGCGTGACCCTTGATGACACCATCGCAGCCATTGCCACTCCGCTCGGTGAAGGCGGACTGGCGGTTGTCCGCATCTCCGGGCCGCAAACGCTCGCTGTCGCGGACAAAAGTTTTCTGCCGGTCGGGAAAAATTCGTTGAAGCCGTCCGCCGCGACGACGCACACGATTCATTACGGCAAAATCGTCCGGCCAAAACAAAATTTAAACTCCCTCGCCCCCGCAGGGGGAGAGGGGCGGGGTGAGGGGCAAATCGTTGACGAGGTCTTGCTCGCCGTCATGCGCGCGCCGCACACATTCACGCGCGAGGACACGGTGGAAATCACCTGTCACGGCGGCCTTTTGCCCGCCAAACTCGTGCTCGACACGCTTTTGGAAAATGGCGCGCGCCTGGCCGAACCCGGTGAATTCACCCGTCGCGCCTTTCTCAACGGACGCCTTGACCTCGCGCAGGCCGAGGCCGTCGCCGATTTGATACATTCGCGGACCGAACTCGCGCTGGCCGCCGCCAACGAGCAGCTCGCCGGCAAACTCTCGCAGCGCATCAACGCATTGCGCGATGAAATGATGCAAACGCTCGCGCACGTCGAGGCGCACATTGATTTTCCTGACGAAGACATTTCACCCGACACAAAGGAGCAACTGCTCAAACGCCTGGAACATGGCATCGCGTTCATGGACGAACTGCTGCGCACGGCCAATGAAGGGCAAATTCTCCGGCGCGGCATCCGCGCGGCAATTGTCGGACGGCCAAATGCGGGCAAATCCAGCCTGCTCAACCAATTGCTCGGTCACGACCGCGCCATCGTCTCACCGATTCCCGGCACGACGCGCGACACGATTGAAGAGACGGCGAACATCCGCGGATTACCGGTGGTGTTCATTGACACGGCGGGTTTGCGCGAGGCGCACGACGAAATTGAGCAGGAAGGCGTCCGCCGCAGCCGCGAGTCGCTGGCCCGGGCCGAGTTCATTCTTCACGTGCTCGACGCAAGCGAGCAGTTCACGCCTGCCGATGAAAAGTATTTCGCCGAGTTCGCCGGCAAGAAACGGATTTTGGTGGTGAACAAAATTGATTTGCCGAGGAAGTGGGACGCTGAAGAATTGGAGCGCCGGCCTCCGGCACGGCACGAAACGAGTAAATCATCACAACAAGCCGCGCCGGAGGCCGGCGTTCCCATCGTGGACGTCTGCTGCCTGAGCGGGCAGGGGATTGAGGCGTTGAAGGACGCCATCAAGGAACTGGTCTGGTCGGGCGAAATCACGGCCGGGATGCTGCAGGTGATGATCAACTCGCGGCATCAGGACGCGTTGAACCGCGCCCGCATGGCCACGTTGCGGACGCTCGAGGCGCTGCGCGCGGGCGCGACGCTCGAACTCGTAGCGATGGATTTGCGCATCGCCGTCAACGCCGTCGGCGAAATCGTTGGCAAAACCACGACGGAAGACCTGCTCGATTCCATTTTCAGCCAGTTTTGCATCGGGAAATAATCACCAGCCAAAATGCGCGAAATAGAACGCGTAAAACACAACCCAGAACAGCGCTAGAATAGTCATTTCTGTTTGCGCACATCGCTTCGTCCATGGCGCGATCATCCGGGATATGCCACCCGCCAGCAAGATGCTGAATAGAAATCGAATTCCGCGCGCCGGGATGGATATGAGCAGAAATAGCGGCAGGTTGCCATGACGGACGCCCCATTCGACGGCGTAAATTTTATATGGAACGCCTTCAGTCGGTCCAAACAACACCGCCATGAGGCCGCGTTCCGATAATTGCGACCGGACATCCTCGATGAGCCGGGGATGAATTGGCGGAACATGAGTCAACACGGTCTGTGAAGTTTCCGGTGAAACACCGGCGGACAAATACATTATCAGTCCGCCCAAAAGCGCCCCCAGGATCGCAAGGCCGGTTGCTTTCAGACTGGCACGGATTGAGCGACAGCCGATCGCCGTCAGCAAAACATCCGGCACGATAAAAAACACCGTGGCTTCAACCAAACCCCAGCCGAAAGCGGCAAACTGCACAGTGGAACCGTGCACAAAATGGTCAAGGGAATGTTGGCCGTCATTCACAAGTCACGCAATTGGCGGACGGCGGTTTCAAGGGCGGCGGTTATTTCACGGCAATTGCCCTGAAATTTTTGGGGCGGCCCAATGCGCACCTCACAAAAAAACGGGACGGGAATCCATTCCCCCTTCGGCAGACTGCGTCCCATGTTCACGAGATAAACCGGCACCACCGGGACCTCGGGACATTTCTCAATCAAATGAGCCGCCCCGGAGTGAAAGCGTGCCAAGTCTTCCCCTGACCCGCGCGTGCCTTCCGGAAAGAGGATCAGAGATTGACCGGCGTGCAGTGCCGCTTCCATGCGCGGCAGCGGGTTGGTGTCCGTGGTGATCTTTTTTCGTGTGATGGGCAGGATGTTGAACACCGTCTTGCTAAACGCAGAGACGAAAGCATTCCGTTCAAAGTAATCGGCGGCCGCCACCGGACGAAGCTGGGAAAGCTTTCGGAGCGGAAACAGGCCGAGCAATGACACGGTGTCAAGATGGCTGGAATGGTTCGCGATCATGATGAAAGGAGCAGACTGGGGCAGGTGCTCACGGCCCCGGACCCGCAAGCCGATGAACAACGTCAGAAAGGGACGAAGCACGAGGGCAAAAAATGTCAGTTGAACGAGGTCGCGCGCAGTCATTTTAGTAGTGGAAATAGCGAAGGTAATGGAAAAAAACCGGCGCGGCGTAGCACAATGAATCCACCCGGTCGAGCATTCCGCCGTGGCCGGGAATCAGGCCGCCAAAATCCTTTACGCCAAAGTCTCGCTTGACGGCGCTCATCACCGCGCCGCCAAAGAAACCGGCGACAGTCAGCAACAGTGCTACTCCCACCGTTTCCAGCGGGGTGAAAGGAGTCAAAAAACGAATGAGCAAGGCCGCCAATGAAGTCGTGATAATACCGCCCAGAAAGCCTTCCCAAGTTTTGTTTGGGCTGACGGTGGGCAGGATCTTGTGACGACCCAGGGTCTTGCCCCAGACAAATTGAAGCACATCGCTCATTTCAACAACAAACACCAAGAATAACAACAGCGTGCGTCCGTTGGCGGAAGAATTGTCAATCGCGGGCAATGTCAAAAGCATGGCGAGATGACTCAAGCCGAAGACAAAGGCCATCAGTCCCCATTGCAGTTGTGAAGCGGACGCGACAAAACCCGCCGTTTCCCGGGCCAGTACCAGACGGATGGGCAGGAACAAAAACATGTAAACCGGGATGAAAATGATGGACATCCCGTACCAGTTGGTGCCCACCCAATAGTATTGAATCGGCACGGATAAAAACACCCACACCAGCGCGCGATGGTCGGCGGCGCGGGTTTTCAGCAGGGTGATGTATTCCTTCAACGCCCAGAAACTAAGAAACCCAAAAAAGACGAGGGAGATCCGGCTGCTCACCGCAATAGCCCCAAAGAACACCGCCGCCATGATCCACCACGCTTTTATGCGTGAGCTCAATTCCGAAAAATTCCCCTGCGGACGGAGAAATCGCATCAAGGCGACCATCACACTGGAGAACACCAGCACGACCAGGACGATCAAGCCCATTTGCCAGACTGGATTGAGTTGATTGATCATTTGCGCAGTTCGGCCAGGGCAAGTTTCAAGCGGTTCAAGCAGGTAAGAACGGTCAGCGCGGCCGCCACGGCAAACAACCACGGCCAAAACTTGAACAGACCGGGAGCAAAGGCAGTGATCAACCCCAGCGCGCCGACAAAAAAGGCGCGGTCGCTTTTGCCCATCGGGCCTTCGTAGTGGCGACGGGTGCCCAGTGCCTGGGCGAGCACACCGCAGAATTCCGTCAGTACCGCACCCAGCGAAAAGGCAACGACCGGCCATAGTGACGGCGGATGTACAAATGCCAGCGGCAAGTACAGCGCCAGATCTGAAATAATGTCACCCACCTCGTTCAGCACGGCGCCGAGGGTTGATTTCATGTTCAGTTCGCGCGCCATCATGCCGTCAATGGCGTTGAGCGCCATGCGCAGAAATAGCCAGACCGGCAGCACCAGCAAAACGACGGGATTCTGTTGCGCAAAAAGAAGCAGGCCGCCAACGATGAGGGAAAACAACAGCGCCAGAAAAGTGACGAGATTGGCCGTCCAACCCCAAGCAGCCAGTTTCGTAATCAGCGGCCTTAGCAACGCCTGGAAGCGTGGTTTCAGGTCATAGATTGACGCCATTTCCCGATTTATACTTGTGAATGACCCGAACAGCAACCGGGAAAACTCCCGGAGCGAATCGCACTCAATTCGTGATTGTCAGATTGTCGGCAAAACCACGACGGAAGACCTGCTCGACTCCATCTTCAGCCAGTTTTGCATCGGGAAATGAAATGAAAAGTTATTGAACAATCACGAACGAATCATTAAACCTTTCTTACTTGAAATCAAATTTTCGAATAATTGAGCGTTGGGCAAAGCTAATCAGAGATTTGGGACTAATTATTGGCGTTCCAATCCTGATTGCAATCGGCGTAAAATTGCACGATCAGCAAACGGCAGCTTTGAAGGCACAAAATGACGTGCTTAAAACCCAAAATGCATTGCTAAGGGAAACTTCGTATGACCGAGCGTTAAATATTATCGAGTCACAAAAAAAACTATACGAACAGGATCGCACAAATTACGAAAGTCAAATTCAAATATTACAACAATCCGGCGAGTCCAAGCAGATTGAAATAAAAAAACTCCAAGGTCAATTGGCCGAAGTAAATCAGAAAATCCAAGAACTAGACGCAAAACATTCGAGCATCATTAAACAACAAATTTCCGCTCCCTCTAACCTTAAAATAATTTTATTACCATAGATTTTCTGGTTACCACACTTCCACCGGCCCTTTTGGAACGGGGATATGTTCGTGCCGGCTTGGAACCGGCTTCTCCATGAAGGACGCGACCAGCGGCGGTGGACGGAAGCGCGGCTGCAATTCGCCGTTCTCGTCGAGAAATTGCTGCCGCCAGCGGGTGTAATTTTCCAAAACCTCGTGGAATTCCGCCCGGGTGGAAACCTGCACAACACGTTTGTTGAATTCACGGCAGGGGCCGAACCGCTTGGCATGCCACGGCGCGATTTTGCGGAACATCCGGCAGCCTTGTTCTTCACCAAAAACTTCAATCATCAAATCGAGATGCCGGCACATCACGCGCACCCGCTCGGCAAAAGTGGGTTCGGGTGGAAGTTCGCCGTCTTTTTTTTCGTAGCAGCCGACGTGAGTCGGCTCATTATTCCTTTCCAGATCATTTGAAGTTAGAGCGGACTGACGTCCGCTGCTACGGAAAGTTTGAAGATAATCCAGCGTGTGCTGGAAAATCCATGGATTGTAAAACGCGCCGCGCCCGATGCTCACGCCCGCACAGCCGGTGTCATCCAGCATTTTCTTCGCCGCTTGCGGCGTAATGACGTCGCCGTTGCCGATGACGGGAATGTTCTTCACGGCCTGCACGACCGTGCGAATGCCGGCGAGATTCACCGTGCCGCCAAAACCCTGTTCGCGCGTCCGGCCGTGAACAAAAACGGCCGCGACCCCGGCGTCTTCGAGCACACGTGCCAAATCCGGTGCGGTGATGTTTTCATCGTCCCAGCCGAGGCGCATCTTGGCGGTGACGGGAATTTTCACGGCGTTGACCATGCCACGGACGAGCGCGGCGGTTTTTGCCAGTTCGGTCATCATGGCCGAGCCGCCGCCAACGTTGCAGACCTTGCGGACGGGGCAGCCCATGTTGATGTCCACAGACGCGAAGCGGAGCGATTCGAGGATTTGGGCCGCATCGCGCATTTCTTCGGGCACGGAGCCGAACAGTTGCACGGCCAGCGGCGAATCCGCCGGACGGGTTTCAATCAGCTTGAAAGCATTCTTGTTTTTTTCCAAAAGCGAGCGGGCGTTGACCAGATCGGTGGTGCAGAGGCCGACGCCGCCGATTTCACGCACGACGAGGCGGAAGGGCAGGTTGGTGTAACCCGCCAGCGGCGAGAGAAACAGGTTGGATTGAAGCGTCAGCGCACCGATTCGCATTGGCACAATTATAGCTGAATTAGCTCATTGCGAAAGGGGCAAAGACATGGTATTATGGCCTACCTAAATGGGGAAAATGATGTTCGACGAAGATCAAAATAGAAAAAACGGTGACGATCCTAAAAAGCCGCCGGGCGGTTTGAAAGTGCCGTCGGGGACGTTGCTCATGTGGATTGCCATCATCGGTAGCATTATGGCGTTGATGCTGCTTCACAACCGCATGGGCGTGCAGGATTCGACGCTGAAACAGGCCGATTTCTTTCAGAAATATGAGTCGAATCAGATCGCACAGGCGACCATCAATTACAATCTTCAATCGGGAAACCTGATTGAAATTGTCGGCACCTATTACAAAACTGAGAAGGACGGAAGCATCTCGAAAGAAAACGGCAAGCCCGTTTTGATTCCTTTTACCACGAAGGCCCTGCTCACGGAAAAGATGAAAGACATATTGTTGCCGCCAGCGGGCAAACTGGAAGTGAGCGAGACCAACCCGATGTTATTGAACATGATCTGGACCGTCGCGCCGTTTTTGCTGATTGGAATTTTGTTTTGGTTTTTCTTCATCCGCCAAATCAAAATGGCCGGCAAGGGCGCCTTGAGCTTCGGCAAAAGCAAGGCACGGATGCTCGCGAAGGAACGGAACAAAACCATGTTCAAAGACGTGGCGGGCATTGAAGAGGCCATTGAGGAAGTTTCCGAGATTGTTGAATTTTTGAAGGACCCGAAAAAGTTCCAGCGGCTGGGCGGACGGATTCCCAAGGGCGTGTTGATGGTCGGGCCGCCCGGCACGGGCAAAACGCTTCTGGCCAAGGCCATCGCGGGCGAAGCGGACGCTTCGTTCTTCAGCATCAGCGGGTCGGACTTCGTCGAAATGTTCGTCGGCGTCGGCGCCAGCCGCGTGCGCGACATGTTTGAGCAGGCGCGCCGTGCCACGCCGTGCCTTGTTTTTATTGATGAAATTGACGCCGTTGGGCGCAGCCGTGGCCACGGCCTGGGCGGTGGCAACGACGAACGCGAGCAAACACTCAACGCGTTGCTCGTGGAAATGGACGGCTTCGACACTCAGGAAGGCATCATCATCATCGCTGCGACCAACCGGCCGGACGTGCTGGACCCGGCACTGATGCGTCCGGGGCGTTTCGACCGGCAGGTCGTCGTCAATCTGCCCGACGTGCGCGGGCGCGAGGGAATTTTGAAGGTCCACGCCAAAAACGTGAAACTCATGCCGAACGTGGATTTGTCCATCATCGCGCGCGGCACACCGGGTTATTCCGGCGCGGAACTGGCGAATTTGTTGAACGAAGCCGCCTTGCTTGCCGCACGGCTGAATAAAAAAGGCGTGGGCATGGAGGAATTGGAGGAAGCGCGCGACAAGGTCCGGTGGGGACGCGAGCGCCGCAGCCTCGCCATGACGGATGAGGAAAAGAAAAGCACCGCCTGGCATGAAGCCGGCCACGCGCTCGTGAACATGATGCTCGAACACACGCATCCGCTGCACAAGGTCACGATTATTCCGCGCGGCCAGTCGCTGGGCTCGACGATGCAGTTGCCGGAGAAGGACATTTTGAGCCGCCGCCGGAAGGAAATGTTCGATGACATTGCGGTGACCATGGGCGGACGCATTGCCGAGGAAATCATGTCCGGCGATATTTCGACCGGTGCGGCGATGGATATACAGCAGGCCACGAACATGGCGCGGGCGATGGTTTGCCAGTATGGCATGAGCGACAAGGTCGGCATGGTGCAATACGGCAGCGACGATGAATTTGTTTTCCTCGGACGTGAGATGGGGCGCCCGAAAGTCTATAGCGAAAGCACGGCGCGCGAAATTGACGAGGAAATCAAGCACATCATTGATGAAGGCTACAAAACCGCGCAGGACATCCTCTTCAAAAATCGCAGCAAACTGGAATTAATTGCCAGCGCGCTGCTCGAATACGAAACGCTCGATCGCTCGCAGGTCGAGGAAATTGTCAAAACCGGCAGGTTCACTCCGCCACCGCCCAAGCCGCAAAGCGAAACGGTTTTAAGCGCGCCCGCTGGCACGCCCCTGCCGGAAACACCGCCGAAGCCCATGCCGCCGAAACTGCCCGGCTTGGGAACGCCTGCGCCAGCCACGGTTTGAGAACAGGCGTGGCGGCTTTAGGCAGAAAGCCGAACAAAATAATTTTCCGGAGAAATGCGGCAGTCTGCCGACACGCCGCTACGATGAGCCAGGATTGGAGAAGGATGCGAAAATCGCAAATCGTTTGTCGCAAATCGAAAATAACGAGCCTGCCGGCTTTGGCTCCTACGCGCCTTTTCTCAAAGTCTTCAAATCCTCGGCTAAAAACTGGGTCACATCCTTGAACCGCGCGACGTTGTCCGGGTTGACGGTCATGAGCGTCTGGTGCGCTTCGAGACTGGTGCGCGTGATTTGCTCGTGCGTTGGATGGGTGGATTCGGGCGTGTGGGTCTCAACGTCACCGGGCAATTCCAACGCGCCGGTGATGATTTTGAAGAGATGCAACGCGCCCAGATTTTCCAGCAACTCGGTGATTCGTGCGTTTGGATTGAACAGCTCGATGCCGCGTTGATTGGACGCGTCCGGCTGGTCCATTTTTAATCCGAACCCGGCCAGCACGCCGAGAAATGTGCTGTCCATGAGCACACACTCCGACAGGTCAATGATGAAATGAACGTAGCCTTTCTGCGCCAGCCCGGCGAGCAGCACCTTGAAATCGGGGCTGAACGAGAAATTGGCGCGACCCGATATTTTCACACAGGCGAAATCCTTGCCGACCAACACCAGCAATTTTGCAGTCAAAGTTGACATTGTTTAATAAAACATTTTGCGCGTTCACGCCGCTACTTCGTGCGGCAGGACAATCTGCACGAGCGTTTCCTGCAACACCAGTGCTTCATCGAGTCCGCTGGACACCAGCCGCTGGTTGCAACGCAGCAGCAAATCCATGGCGCGAACCAATTCGCCCTGGGTGTATTTTTTCACCTGGGGCAGCGCTTTATAAAGCACATACGGATTCAATGCCAGCGGATTAAACCTCCGGTCCGCCGGCAGTTTATCCGCCGGCACGCGCTCCAGTTGCGCCTTGAACCGGTTGTAATCTGCCTCCGGTTTGATCCAGCCTTCGCGCAGCATCTCCTTCAGCAGCAACATCGCGCGCACTTTTGAAATCAAGCCGTAAAGCAAACCGATTTCGGACTTGTGCGAATCGGTTTTAACTCCCCACAATTCCTCATCCAGGGCCGAAAGCGTTCGGCCCAGATCGCGGTCGCCCAAAGCATCACCCAGCGCAAATGCCCGCGCCGTTTTGTTTCGCGTGCAAATGGCGGCAACGTCGGCAAACTCGATTTTCTTCCGCTCGCCGGCGAACAGGCATAATTTTTCAATCTCGTTGCCAAGCTGGCGCGGATTGGGACCGACGCGATTCACCAGTTCACCCAATGCCTCCTCGGAAATTTCCTTCTGCCGGGTGCGCACGGCCGCGCGCGCCGCGATTTCCGCGCGTTCCGCCCAATCCTTGTCATCCACCGACCAGCCGGAAAAGTTTTCGACCGTCCCGATTTTATCGAGTGTTTTGAAAAAGGTTTTGCGCTTGTCCACCTTGCCCGCGCTGATGAGCAGCCGGACGCCCGACCATTTGAAATTTTTAAGTTCCTCGGCCAGATCGTTCAGCGTTTCGGTGACCGCCTGCGCCGACGCGGCGCGTTCGTCGCCGAGAAAATTGCAGTCGCGCAGCCAGATGACCTTGCCGGAGCCGAAAAAGGGGAGGGTTTGCAGCGCTTCGCGCAACCGGGCCAGCGCGGTGAGCGCCTCGCCGCTGTTGGATACGGTGGCCTCGATGATTTCGTGGTCCATGCCGCCCAACTCTTCGCCCCATTGCTGGTAAAGTTTTTTGGCGCGTTCCTTGACGGCGAATTCGTCGTCGCCGCAAATGAGGGCCACAGGCTGAGAGGTCTTGACAGCAGACATGTTTATTGGTTCCCGGGAGTTTCCAGTGGTTTCATCGCCGGAGCAAAGAATTAATGACTAATAGCGAAGCACGAATGACGAAAGAATTCCCAATGAATCAATTCCGAAACCACTCGTGGTGTTTTTGCCCTCCGGGGTCATTTGCGCTTCGTCATTCCTTGGTCATTATGGTTTCGTTCTTCGTCATTCCTTTCCGTTCTAAGCCGGGGCAAATGGCCGCCGGAGCGCCACTTGATTCCATGAAAAGTCAAATCATCTGTCTTATTCGGCTTCGCTGCCGGTCTCATTGATCCGGTTCAGCACCTCGCTCATGTCCTCGACTTGTTCAAAAAGCTGGGAGGCGACAAAAATCGGTTTCTTCTGCGCGGCGGCGATGGCGAGGCAATCGCTGGGGCGCGCGTCCACCTCGACAATTTTCCGCGCCAGTTCGTTTTGCTGCTGCAAGATGAGCCGCGCGAAGTAGGTGGAATTCTTCAGATCCGTGATGATGACGCGTTCGACGTTGATGCCGAAGCCCTGGAAAATCCGGTTGATGAGGTCGTGGGTGAGGGGCCGTTCCTTGGGCGTCTGACGCAGGAACATGCCGATGACTATGCCCATTTGCGGCTCGACGTTGATGACAAAAACCTTTTCATCGTTGCCGACAAACAGCGCACAACTACTGTTGGCGGGAAGAATCCCTCTGATTTGCACTGGTACGACATCGTGCTTCATGGCCTGAATTTAAGCTGATTCCGGCGAAATACAAGTCTTGTTGGTCGTAAATCAATGCATCGGTCCGCAATGACAAGCCGGCTGGCCCGGCAGGGTCAACTGGTTTGACCGGTTTTGCCCCGTCAGCCATTCTTTTTTGACATTCCGGGCACGATGAGCAATCGTCCCGGCAAGTTTTTAAAGAACAGTTCCGGCGGCTCAACTTGGACGATTCCAGCCGGTTTTATGAAGTGTTTGATCGTCAATGCCGATGACTACGGTTACACGCCCGGAGTGAGCGCGGGGATTCGCCGCGCACACACGGCAGGGGTGGTCGGCAGCACAACGGTCATGATGCCCATGCCGCAGGCAAGGGCGGCGATCGAGCAGCTCAAGGTCGAGACGTCTTCACTCGGCGTCGGCGTGCATCTGACCTTGACGGAGGGCGTGCCGTTTCGGCTCCCGGCTTTTCCTTCCTGGCAGGCGCTTCCGGCCGCGCTGGCGGAGATCCCGGCCACTTCACTCCGCGATGAGTGGCGGGCTCAGATCGAGGCGTTTCTGGCGACGGGCCTCCGGCTGACCCACCTCGACAGCCATCACCACGCCGCCTACCGCCACGAAAACGCCTTCGCCGTGCTGCTGGAGCTGGCGCGATACCACGGGGTTCCGGTGCGGAATCCCTTTCCTATCCCGAACGTCGATGCCCGCTTCGCCAGCCGGCTGTTCGGCGCTTCCGGCGTGCGCCATCCGGCACGCTTCCTCGATGTCTTCGATGGAATCACGCCCAACAGCGATGCCTTCATCAATGCGGTCGGCAATCTGGAGGAGGGAGTCACGGAATTCATGGTCCATCCCGCCGTTGTGGATGACGAACTGCGCCGGCTGTGTCCCAATTTTGCCGAACCGCGCGCCCAGGAATTCTCCGTTCTCACCGATCTGCGCCTGCGGGCGGAGATTAAGCGACTGGGAATAGAGCTCGCGACGTTCGCCGCCTTGAGTTGATCCCAAGTCTAGAGCTTTTTGTAGCCGCCGACGTCAGTCGGCGCAAATTGATTAACGGAGGATAATTATGGCGCGAACTGACGTTCGCGGCTACGAGATTATTTAAATCGCTCTAACTGGAACCGGAAAGGAAACAATCCAGATCAATGGGAGCTTCGGCGAATGCCTGAATCGCTCCTCGAAACAACCCGCGAATCTGATTACGGTGAGCTTGGAGTAATTCAGTGCGGCTTGCCGCAATTACACGCCGGCGAGCTCCCGGCCGAGGCGGCCGTGCCCGGCTCGTAATTCAAATACGTTATTGGCTTGCGTGACGAGCGCGCGAACATGCACGAACGCCGCGTGACTACAACGCGAACCAATGGTTACAACGGTTTCGTGAATCTGACGTAAAAACGCACAGTCGCGCAGTTCCACTGTTGCAATCTGTTGCATTGAAAATGACGCGCTCATGGATGCGTTGCAAAAAATGTCGCAAGCGCGTTCGTGACGTGAGGCAATTCGCGGTGGTATTCCGCACTGCCTTGCGGCCCAACGCGGTTTCTGCCGCTGGTGCGGGAATCATGCATTTCGGCGTTCCGACTCGTTGTAGCGAGTTTTACGCGGTTCTCTAAAAATCAAATTCGCAACCGAGGGCACTCGTTTGGGTGTGAACAACTTATTCTGGACAGGAAATGAGGTCGGCGTAGAGTCGTAATTAATCAGATGGCTTTGGGCCTGTACCCAACACAATTGTACCAAACGACAATTCGATTGGCCAGTCGTGTGTGCTCAGAAAAAATAAAACACTTAAATCCTATGAAAACAAGCAAATCACTAAACATCACCATTCTCACCATCGCCACAGCTCTGGCCGTTCAGGTTCAAGCTCAGGTCTCGACTCCCATCCTTGCTGGGTTTACCAGCTATTCCCTCCCACGGGAAGACGACTCGCCCAGTCAATTGGCAACGATGCCGTTTACCATCAACTTTTACGGCACCTGGTACTCCGATGTTTGGGTCAACAACAATGGTAACGTGACCTTTGACGGTTCCCTGTGGCAATATATTCCCGGCCCCTTGAACAGTGTGGGCATGCATATCATCGCTCCCTACTTCGCAGATGTGGACACACGCAATCCCGCCTCCGGTGTCGTGACCTACGGAAATGGCACAGTGGACAACCACGCGGCCTTTGGCGTGGACTGGGTCAACGTGGGGTATTATGATTTGCACGCGGACAAGCTGTTAAGCTGCCAATTGGTAATCATCGACCGTTCGGATATTGCTCCGGGGGACTTTGACATGGAATTCAATTACGACAAGGTGCAATGGGAATGGGGCGATGCTTCAGTGGGCGAACCTCCCCATGCGGGCTTCTCGGATGGAGGGGCCAATGACGTTGAACTGCCGGGTTCCGGCGTGGAAGGGGCGTTTCTGGATACAAACACGGCGACCGGTTTAATCTATAACAGCCTTAACAGTACAGTGTCGGGCCAATATATTTTCTCCTTCCGGGACGGAACTCCGCTAGAACCTGTTCCCGAACCGAATTTGATGGCTATCTTCTGCTTTGGTGCTGCTGGACTGGCGTTCTTGCGTCGGCGTCAGCGTTAATCCGTTAGAGCACCCCGAAGTAAATTAACAACACTCCACCGGCTCCAAAACCCGGTGGGGTTTTTCATTTCAGTATTTCAGCAATTGATTTTGGCCATAGCCGTAACAATATAAAATCAATCAAACCATCCCTCACATGTGGAGGTAACTGGTTTGGCCCCGATTAGAATCCCGCAACCAAATCCCGCACCCGAACGCCAAGAGCCTTGGCGATTTTCACCAGATTGTCCACCGACGGTGATTCGACTCCCCGCTCGATTCGGCTAATAAAAACCGTGGAGGGGTCGGCTCTTTCAGCCAATCACATTCGCAATAGAAGGCACTCGTTTGGGTGTGAACAACTTATTCTGGACAGGAAATGAGGTCGGCGTATGATTCGATTAATCAGTCAGGAAAGAAACTTGAACCTATGTGACCCTATGAAAACGAAATTCAAATCCATCATTCGTGCCGCGTGTCATTCAATCGGCGGAGTGGTCTGTGCGGCAGCGGTCATGCTGATTGCTTCCAGCGCGCAGGCGCTGAATCTGGTTGCGTCGAGTGCTGGCGGCACAATTTATGTATTTTCATCAAGTGGAGCACAAAGCACCTTTGCCTCCGGGTTGTTTGATCCTGAAGGACTAGCCTTTAACAGTGCGGGCAATCTGTTTGTGGCGGACTATGGCAACAACGCCATTCAAGAATTTACGCCGGGCGGAGCGCAAAGCACCTTTGCCTCCGGTGTGTATTATCCTGAAGGACTAGCCTTTAACAGTGCGGGCGATCTGTTTGTGGCGGCGGGCGGCACACGCATCTATGAATTCAAACCGGGTGGAGCGCAAAGCACCTTTGCCTCCGGATTGTCTAATCCTATAGGACTGGCCTTTAACAGCGCGGGCACTCTGTTTGAGGCAGATTACTACAGCGGCAACATTTATGAATTTACGCCGTTCGGAACGCGAATCACATTTGCCTCCGGGTTGTCTTATCCTCAAGGATTGGCCTTTAATAGCGCGGGCGATCTGTTTGTGTCGGATTTAGTCGGCGGCAACATTTATGAATTTACACCGGGCGGAGCGGAAACCACGTTTGCCACTGGGTTGAATGATCCTCAAGGACTGGCCTTTGACAGCGTGGGCGATCTGTTTGTAGCGACTTCTGTTGGCAACATTTATGAATTTACGCCGGGCGGAGCGGAAACCACGTTTGCCACCGGGTTGACGATCCCGACGTTTCTCGCCTTCGGGCCCGTGCCCGTGCCTGAACCTTCTGCTTTGGGGTTGCTGGCCGTTGGTGCCATCGCACTCCTCGTCCGGCGCCGCCGCAACTTGGCCGCCTAGCTTATGGATGTCGGCGTATTGTCGTAATCAATCAGTCGGAAAAACTTGAACCTATGAAACCCTATGAAAATGAAATTCAAATCCTCTATTCGTGCCGCGTGTCATTCATTCGGCGGAGCGGTCTGTGCCGGAGCATTCCTATTGCTGGCCTCCAGCACGCAGGCGCAGAATCTGTTTGTGGCAGATTTCAGTAATAACAGCATTGAAATATTTAACTCAAGCGGCAGCGAGTCGGTGTTTGCCAATTCGGGTTTGGACGGGCCGATGGGGCTGGCCTTTGACAACGCCGGCAATCTTTACGTGGGAAACTGGTACAACAACACGATTGTCAAATATAACACAGCCGGCCAGTACAGCGTGTTCGCCGGTTCGGGACTTAATAATCCTCGAGGTCTGGCCTGTGACGCCAACGGAAATCTTTATGTAGCCAATTACAATGGCGACGATGTGATCGAATTTAACGCAGCCGGCCAGAGCAGAGTGTTTGCCTCAGGAATTAATCAACCAACCGGCCTTGCCTTCGACGGTCAGGGGAACCTCTATGTGGCTGATCGGAGCGACCAGATTCTGAAGTATAATTCAAGTGGTCAAGGGACGGTGTTTGCGAGCACAGGCTCAACCGGTCCAGGGCCGGAGGGCCTTGCATTTGACGGGGCTGGGAATCTTTACGTGGCGAATTACTGGAACAATGCGATTTATAAATTCAATCCCAGCGGCAACGGAGGGATCTGGGCAAGCACTGGGGGCGGCTACAACAACCCATTCGGTCTGGCCTACGCCAACGGAACTCTTTATGCGTCCTGCAACGTCAATGAGATCGAGGCGTTCGACGCGAACGGGAACGGTAGTTTCTTTGCCAGTACTCAGAACGGACCGTGGTTTATGGCCTTCCAGCCCGTGCCTGAACCCTCGGTTTTGGGGTTGCTGGCATTCGGCCTGTTTGGGATAACTCTCTTGCGTCGGCATCAGCGTTAATCCATTAGAGCAATCTCAGTAAAACAGACGGAGAAAAACCCCATCGGCCATCGAAACTGGTGGAGTTTATGATTTACTCCGGTTGGCCGCTTTCTGTTCCGCATTCGCGTGTGCGCAATCATGCGGTTCGGCGTTCCGACTCGTTGTAGCGGGTTTTACGCGGTTCGCAGGTTGACGGCAAAGTGCGGTTTTGTGCTTTCCTATTCATTTTTCCTCACCGTGTGAAGAATGTCTGGCTTTTCGGAAGTGATGGCATTAAATAAAGACCAATACTGCTGTATCAAACCAAAAGTCTGCGCCGTGTGTCGCTGAAGATGCGGTCTGCGTCGTAAGGTAACTCAACGCGCGTGTATGAGCAGCCGCCGTGCGACTCGCGCAGCATTTCGTGTGCGCCTGACAGCGCGTCCACCTCGTCATCATGCCTACCGATTGGGAAGTTTTCCAGCACGCGGAGAATTTTGAGGGTCGTAATTCAAATACGGCCCGAGCCATTTCTCGACTTCCGGCAAGGTCATGCCCTTGCGGACGTGATAATCCAGCATCTGATCGCGACCGAGTTTGCCGACGGCAAAATATTTTGATTCAGGGTGGGCAAAGTAAAGTCCGCTTACGCTGCTGGCGGGCCACATGGCGAAACTTTCCGTCAGCTTGATGCCGGTGTTGTTCTCCACGTCAAGCAGCTTCCAGAGAGTTCCCTTCTCGGTGTGGTCGGGGCAGGCGGGGTAACCCGCCGCTGGCCGGATGCCGCGATATTTTTCGGCAATGAGATCATCAATCTTCAGTTTTTCAACTTTGCCATAGCCCCATTCGTCCCGGACGCGCTTATGCAGGAATTCCGCAAACGCCTCCGCCAGCCGGTCGGCCAATGCCTCGGCCATGATGGCGTTGTAGTCGTCGTGATCGGCCTTGAATTTTTCAACCAGTTTATCAAGCCCGTGGCCGCTGGTCACGGCAAAAGCGCCCAAATGGTTGGCGGGAAAACGTGCTTCCGGCATCTTGCCGGAAGTTCCATTTGAAGTTTGATCTGCCGGCGAGACGCCGGCAGCACGTTTCGGCGCCACAAAGTCCGCCAGGCACCAGTTCGGCGTGCCGTCGTCCTTCGCGATTTGCTGGCGTAGAAAATGGAACCGGCTCAGAACCTTCGTCCGGGATTCGTCCGTGTAAAGCTCCACGTCGTCGCCCACCCGGTTTGCCGGGAAAAATCCATAAACGCCGCGCGGTTGGATCCATTGCTTGCTGACCATTTCATCCAGCAGCTTCTGCGCATCGGTAAAAAGTTTGCGCGCCTCCTCGCCGTGTTTCTCGTGGTTCAAAATCGCCGGATAACGTCCGCGCAATTCCCAGGTGTGGAAAAACGGCGACCAGTCAATGAACGGGACGATGTCGGCCAACGAAATCGGGTAGGGCGCGTCACTCCGTGCGCGCCGTTCTGCGGCGGGCAGGGGACTGCCCGCCCTACCTTCAGTTGAAAGCACCCGCACGCCGGTGAATTCCGGCTTCGGTAAATCATCAAATTTCAGCTTCGGCGCGTTGGCGCGGGCCTGTTCGATTGAAAGCAATTTTGCCTGCTTCCCGGCTTGCTGGGCGCGGACGCGGTCGTATTCTTCGCGGATTTGCGCCGCGAACTTCGGCCTTTGCTCCGCGCTGATCAAACTGCTGACCACCGGCACGGCGCGCGACGCATCCAGGACGTGTACCACCGGCTGGCCGTAACCGGGCGCAATCTTCACCGCCGTGTGCGCCTTGCTGGTGGTCGCGCCGCCGATGAGCAGCGGCAGTTTCAAGCCTTCGCGTTCCATCTCGCGGGCCACGTGCGCCATTTCATCGAGTGACGGCGTGATGAGTCCGCTCAGGCCGATGATGTCCACGTTCTGTTCGCGGGCAGTTTGTAAAATTTTCTCGCACGGCACCATCACGCCGAGATCAATGACCTCGTAGTTGTTGCAGCCGAGCACGACGCCGACTATGTTTTTGCCAATGTCATGCACGTCGCCCTTGACGGTGGCCATGAGGATTTTGCCTGCATTCTTGTGCACGCCCCCGGCGGCTTTCTTTTCTGCCTCCATGAACGGCTGTAGATACGCCACGGCCTTTTTCATCACGCGGGCGGACTTCACCACCTGCGGCAGGAACATTTTCCCGGCGCCGAACAGGTCGCCGACGACGTTCATTCCCGCCATGAGCGGGCCTTCGATGACGAGCAATGGTTTGCCGTATTTCCGCCGGGCTTCCTCGATGTCAGTATCAATAAAATCCACGATGCCCTTCACGAGCGCATGACTGAGGCGTTCCTCGACTGTGCCTTTGCGCCATTCGTCCTCGATGACCTCGGCCTTGCCCTTTTGCTTCACCGATTCGGCAAACTTGATGAGCCGCTCGGTCGCATCGGGACGGCGGTTGAGCAGCACGTCCTCGACCAGCCCGAGCAAATCCTTCGGGACCTCCTCATAAACGGCCAGCATGCCGGCGTTGACGATGCCCATGTCGAGACCGGCCCGGATGGCGTGGTAGAGAAACGCGCTGTGCATCGCTTCGCGCACGGCGTTGTTGCCGCGGAAGCTGAAGCTGACGTTGCTGATGCCGCCGCTGACCCTGGCGAGGGGGAGATTTTCCTTGATCCACTTGGTCGCCCCGATGAAGTCCACGGCGTAGTTCGCGTGTTCCTCCATGCCCGTGCCGACGGTGAGCACGTTCGGATCGAAAATGATGTCCTGCGGCGGGAAGCCAACCGTCCGGGTGAGGAGATTGTAGGCGCGTTGGCAGACTTCGGTCCGGCGCTCAAATGAATCCGCCTGGCCGCGTTCATCAAAGGCCATGACGACCACAGCCGCGCCGTAGCGGCGGACCAGCTTCGCCTGGTGCAGAAACTTTTCTTCGCCTTCCTTGAGCGAAATGGAATTGACGATGCCCTTGCCCTGCAGGCATTTCAGGCCGGCTTCGATGACATCCCATTTCGACGAGTCCACCATCACCGGCACCTTGCAGATGTCCGGCTCGGACGCGATGAGATTGAGAAACCGCGTCATCGCGGCGACGCCGTCAATCATTCCTTCGTCCATGCAGACGTCAATGACCTGCGCGCCGTTCTCGACCTGCTGGCGGGCGACGGTGAGCGCGGCCTCGAAATCGCCGGCTTTGATGAGCTGGGCGAACTTTGGTGAACCGGCGACGTTGGTGCGCTCGCCGATGTTGATGAAATTGATGGAGGCGTTTGTTGAATCGCCCTCGCCCTGACCCTCTCCCCCGGGGCGAGGGGACAGCGAAGCTCGTCTCTCGGAAATTCCAACGATGCTCGATTTGCCGACTGACTGACGACGATTCTCCCTCTCCCCGGGGGAGAGGGCCGGGGCGAGGGCGGATGTATCATGAATTGTGTTCCCGCGAATCGTCAGCGTGTCCAGTCCACTGAGGCGCAGACAAGGTTCGACTTTCGGCGGCACGCGCGGCGCCAAACTGCGCATCGCGTCGGCAATGGCTTTGATGTGCGCCGGAGTTGTGCCGCAGCAACCGCCGACAATGTTGAGCCAGCCGTTTTGCGCCCATTCCTTGAGTTGCGGCGCGAGCGTTTCCGGTGTTTCCGGGAAACCGGTCGACAGCAACGGATTCGGCAGCCCGGCGTTCGGATACGCGCTGACGTAAATTGGCGCAAGGCTGGAAAGTTCCTCGATGAGCGGGCGCAGTTCTTTTGGCCCCAGCGCGCAGTTCATGCCGACGGAGAGCAGGGGAACGTTCGAAATGGAATTCCAAAACGCCTCGACCGTCTGGCCGGTCACGCCGCGGTTGCTGCCGGCCTGGATGAACGTGACGGAGGCCATCACGGGGATGCATTTTTGGTAGGGCGCGACACTCCGTGCGCGCCGCTCGGCGGGCAGGGGACTGCCCGCCCTACCTTCAACGGCTTGAATTCCGCGTTCATCAAAGATTTTTTGAATGGAAAAAAACGCCGCCCGCGCGTTAAGCGTGTCAAAAATCGTTTCGACCAACAGCACGTCCGTGCCACCGTCGAGCAAACCGTTGATCTGCTCGCTGTAAGCTTTCACCAGCTCGTCGTAATTCGTGCCGCGCGCGCCGGGATTGTTCACGTCCGTCGAAATGGACGACGTCTTGGTCGTCGGGCCAATCGAGCCCGCGACGAAACAAACCCGCCCGGGCTGCGCTTTTTCGACCTTGTCCACCGCGCGACGCGCACATTCCGCGCCCGCCTTCGACAATTCGTAAGCGAGCGATTCTATCCCGTAATCCGCCAGCGAGATGGACTGCGAGTTGAACGTGTTGGTTTCAATGATGTCCGCGCCCGCTTCGAGATACTGGCGATGGATGTCCTCGATGATGTCCGGCTGGGTGACGTTGAGCAGGTCGTTGAGACCCTTTAGGTCCCGACCGCGCCAGTCCGCGAACCGCGCGCCGCGAAACGCCGCCTCATCCAGCTTGCGTTGCTGGATCATCGTGCCCATCGCGCCGTCAAGGATGACGATGCGCTCGCGCAACCGGCGTTGGAGATGTTCAATTCTGTCCGTCATTGGCTTGCGATAAATTAACCGGACGAAAACTAACGGAAAGTCTTCGCCAATGCAAATAAAATATCAACGTATCTTGATATGATGATATGATATAGTAAGGGACGAGTTTTACCACGGATGAACCCAGCGCGGCTTACGCCGCAACCACAGATTTTGGACTGCGGCGGGAAGCGAAGCGCCACGCCGCTTTTGGAAGCAACCGGCAGTGCGGAAAGCGGTGTCGCCGCTGCGCTCCAGTCTTCGCTGCGCTTCGCCTCGGCAGGCTGCCACCGCAGTCCAAATCTTTGTCGTCCGTGCGCGAAGTTACAGGATTGTATTACAGATAAACACTGATGGAAAACCCACTCCGCACCGGGAAACATAAAGGCTGAAGTTGTTTTAACCGCAGATGACGCAGATGAGGTCAAAGTTTTTCATTTGAACTGACTTTGAAAGTGCCAAAAATTATCTCACCCGTCGAGTTTGTGTTTAGGGGTTTTTGTGGACTGGAAGGGGAATCTGCGTTCATCTGTGTCCGTCCATCCGTGGTTAAAGAAGTTTTGTGTTCTTTGCGGTTTTCGAGGACGAGAACGAGAACGAGGACGAGGAGGAGTGAACTTTAGCGTTTAGCCTTCAGATTTCAGCCTTCGGCAAGTTCACTTCGGCAAGTTCACTTGCATGGCGGCCATCGGTTTCTTATGCTTCGCTCCCGTGAAAATCCGCAAAGCTGTCATTACCGCCGCCGGCCGGGACCAGCGCCGCCTGCCTCTGCAATCGCTGGTGGACCGCGACGGCCAGTCCAAATCCGCCCTCACCATCCTGCTGGAAGAAGTCCTGCAGGCCGGCATCGAGGAAATCGGCCTGGTGATTGCGCCGGGCGATCAAAGCGCGTTTGCCGCCGCCGCCGGACCGCACGTCAATCGCATTCAATTCATCGAGCAATCCGCGCCGCTGGGCTACGGCCACGCGGTGCTCTGCGCCCATCCGTTTACCGGGTCGGAGCCGTTCCTGCTTTTGGTTGGCGACCACCTGTATGTTGCCAGCGGTCAGAAATCGTGCGCCCGGCAGTTGGTTGATATTGCCTCGGCGGAATCCTGCGCGGTGTCGGCGGTGCAGGCCACGCACGAAAGCCAGTTGCCCCACTACGGCGTGGTCGGAGCCAGGCGGTTGGCGGGCCATGCCGGTCTCTACCAGGTGGACCGCGTGCTCGAAAAACCCACGCCAACCGTGGCTGAACAAAAACTCATCGTTCCCGGTTTGCGCGCCGGCCACTACCTTTGCTTCTTCGGCATGCACGCCTTGACACCGGGCGTGATGGACATCCTGAAGGAACTGGTGGGCCGGAGCCAGGGCGCCGGAGGCGCGCACCTTTCCGACGCGCTGGCGAAAGCGGCGGGGAGCGAACGTTATCTTGCCTGCGAACTTCAGGGCCGTCGCTACGACATCGGCGTCAAATACGGCCTGCTTACCGCACAACTGGCGCTGGCGCTCAACGGTCAGGACCGCGACGAAGTCCTGACGCAGCTCGTCGAATTGCTGGCGCAGACCTCGCGAGGTGCAGCTTGACACGAGCACTGTTCATTTCTCCCTCTTCTTTGAACCTGGGAGCGCCGGCCTGTCGCGCCGAAGCTTCAGAGCGAAGGCTGACGTCCCGCCGGCCAGTCGGGAGATGGAAACCGGAACACGCCGGCGAGACGCCAGCGCTCCCAAGATCTGTGCCTCGGTTCAGGGGTTCAAAGCGCGAATGTTTTTGAGGCATGGCCAGCAAACTCGTTCAACTCATCACCTCGCCGGACCCGGCGGTGCGCAACCAGTCGCTCGACGCCGTCTGCCGCGCCGCGTCGCTGCCGGAGCTGCTGGCCGAGTGCGCCGAACTTGAGGCGTTCCGTCATCGCAGCGAAAACCTTTATGAACGCGTCCGCGCCCTGCTGTTCCTCTATGCCATCCACCGGTTTCATTTGCCGTTGAAGCCGGCTGTTCACGCCCGGACGCTGATTTCGTTTCCCGGCTACACGCAACTGCTGCAGCGCCGGTTCGAAGAGGCTATCGCTACTTTTCTCAAGGCGCAGGCGGCGGATGGGCCGTCCGACCCCATTTCCAGCGCGCTGGCTGTGGCCTATTACCGGCTGGCCCTGCAAACGCTGGCCGACCAGGTCCGCCGCAGCGTACGCTCGGTGCGCGGCAACCAATGGATGTTCCGCATGGGCCATCCCGCCGATCATCCGCTGCGCATCCGGCCCGAGCTGTTGCGGCGCAGCGACGAGGACGGCACCTACCCGATCCTGCGCGAACGCACCCCGGTGCGCATGGACCTGACGCATTGCGGCTGGAGCGACATTTTCTTTCTCGGCATGGATTATCCCGAGGGCGCGAAGGTGTTGAACGTCTCGATTGACCTCGGCGTGCATGGACGCGATTCCGCCACGCGGCCGCCGGTCGAAACCTACCTGCGCGTGCTGGATGAACCGGTGCTGCGCCTGACCAGCGTGGACCTGGGCGCCACCGCCGACATCACGAACCTGGCCGACGTGTTCGATTTTGCCAAGGACTACCTCGGCCTGCTCAAGGCAGCGGTCATCGCCGGCGGCATCGTTCCGCCCGGCGTGGAAGGGTCGGGCCAGAGCCTCGCCGATCTGCTGGCGCGGGTCGTCGGGCCGGGCAGGGGACTCGAACTCGTCAGCGCCGTCAATGGCATTCCCAAAGGCTCGCGGCTGGCCGTCTCCACGAGCCTGCTGGCTTCCATGATTGCGTTGTGCATGCGGGCAACCAGCCAGGCCAGTTCGCTTCATGGCTCGCTCCAGGAGGACGAACGCCGGCTCGTGCTGGCGCGCGCCATCCTCGGCGAATGGCTCGGCGGTTCCGGCGGCGGCTGGCAGGATTCCGGCGGCGTCTGGCCGGGCATGAAATTGATCGAAGGCGTGCTCGCCGCCGAGGGCGATCCCGAATTTGGCGTCAGCCGCGGCCGGCTCATGCCGCAGCATCGCATCCTCACCCACGAAGACGCCTCGCCCGCCCTGCGGCAGAAGTTGCAGGACAGCCTGGTGCTGGTGCATGGCGGCATGGCGCAAAACGTCGGCCCCATCCTCGAAATGGTCAGCGAAAAATATCTGCTGCGCTCCGAGGCCGAGTGGCAGGCGCGCCTCAGCATGCTTGCCATTTTGGAGGAAATTCTCGGCGGACTCCGGCGCGAGGACGTCGCTGCCTTGGGCGCGGCGACCACGCGAAATTTCTTTGGCCCCATCCAAACCATCATCCCGTGGGCCACGAACCTGTTCACGGAAACCGTCATCAACCGGGTGCGGGCCGAATTCGGAAAGGATTTTCTCGGGTTCTGGATGCTGGGCGGCATGTCGGGTGGCGGCATGGGATTCATCTTTGATGCTGCGAAGAAAGCTGCGGGACAAACGCGGTTGCAGGAATTGATGACGCAAACCAAGCGCGAGTTTGAATATTCCCTGCCGTTCGCGATGGAGCCGGTGGTCTATGACTTTGCCATCAACGAAAAAGGCACCTGGGCCGACCTGTTGCATGGCCGGTCCGCTCTGTTGCCGCAGGGTTATTACGCACTCATCATGCCGCCGTTGTTGCGGCAGGATGCCCGTGCCCTTCCGCCATTGCACCGCGCGGAAATGGACAAATTCGCCGCCGCCTGCCGCTCCAAGCCCGAACTCCGCGGCATGGTGCAGACGCTTTTCGACCGGCTGCTGCCGCGTTTGAAGACCGACGACACCAGCGACGAATCGTTGCCGGCATTGCTCGAGCGCTATGGCTTCGACCGCGCGCAGCACGAGCAGGTCCGCGCGGATTTGAAGTCCGGGCGAATCGGCCTGGCCCAAAACCGTTTGCCGGTAAGCACGCAAATTCAGGACGTGACCGAAGGCGACGTGTTCGACGCCACGCGCGAGTTGCCGAAGAAATATCTCGAAGCGGGCCTGGCCGCGTTGGCGGCGGGTGAAGCGGCCGTGGTCACGCTGGCCGCCGGCGCGGGCAGCCGGTGGACGCAAGGTGCGGGCACGGTCAAGGCGCTGCATCCATTCTGCAAATTCGGCGGGCGCCATCGTACATTCCTGGAAGTGCATCTGGCCAAGAGCCGCCGCATCAGCCGGCTCGGCGGCGTTCCGCTGCCTCACGTCATCACCACCAGCTACATTTCGCACCAGCCCACCGAGGCGTTCCTCGCGCGCGAAAAATTCTACGGCTATTCCGGGCCGCTGGTTTTGTCCGAGGGCCGCACGGTCGGCTTGCGGCTCATCCCGATGGAGCGCGATTTGCGGTTTTCCTGGGAGGAGATGCCGCAGCAAATGCTCGATGAACAACAGCAGAAGGTGCGCGACAGCCTTCGCCACGCGCTCATCGGCTGGGCACAGCAGGCCGGCGAGGCGGGCGACTACACCGACAACGTGCCGCTCCAATGCCTGCATCCCGTCGGCCACTGGTTCGAGATTCCCAACCTGCTCCGCAACGGCACGCTGGCGCGCCTGCTGGAGCAGCGGCCCAACCTGAAGCACCTGATGCTGCACAACATTGACACCGTGGGCGCGGACGTGGACCCGGCGATGCTCGGCTTGCACATCACGCTGGGCGGCGGGCTTTCATTTGAAGTCATCACCCGGCGCATTGAAGATCGCGGTGGCGGGCTGGCGCGCGTGAACGGCCAGCCGCGCATCGTGGAAGGCCTGGCGCTGCCGCGCGAAGAAGAGGAATTTGCGCTGTCCTATTACAACTCGATGACGAGCTGGATCAACCTGGACAAGCTGCTCGCCGTGTTCCAGCTCACGCGCGCCGACCTGGCCGACGCCGGCAAGGTGGCCGACGCCGTGCGCGCGCTCGCGGCCAAAATGCCGACCTACATCACGCTCAAGGACGTGAAGAAACGCTGGGGCCACGGGCAGGAGGACGTTTTTCCCGTGGCGCAATTCGAGAAATTGTGGAGCGACATGACCGTGCTGCCGGAAATGAACTGCCGGTTCATCGTCGTGCCGCGCCGGCGCGGCCAGCAGCTCAAGGACCAGTCACAACTCGACGGCTGGCTGCGCGACGGTTCCGCGGCGTACGTTGAAGGCTTGTGCGAATGGTGAGCGCCGCAAAGGCACAGCGCGGCGGAGCCGCAACCCAACGAAAACGCCTTCAACGCAGAGACGCCGAGGACGCAGAGAGCCGCAAAGCTTTTTCCTCAACCACGGAGGGACACGAATAAACCCAACGCGGCCTTTGGCCGCAACCACAGATTTTGGACTGCGGCGGGAATCCCGCAGAGCGGGAGCCACGCCGCTTTTGGAAGCAACCGGCAGCACGGAAAGCGGTGTCGCCGCTGTCCACCCTCCGCAGTGCTGTTACGGAGGACGGGCGCTCTGCCACCGCAGTCCAAATCTTTGTCGTCCGTGCGCGAAGTTGCAGGATTGTATTACGGACAAGGGCGCGACGCGAATTTCGCGAATTGACGCGAATTCAGTTGGCGATAATTCGCGCAATTCGGGTCAAGCCTGGTACTCCCCTCTTTTCGATCCGTGTGAATCCGCGTATAGCGGCGTGGCCGCCACGCGGCTTTACGCCGTGTCCACCCGCCGTGCTCGCGCCCGTCGCGGCAGGTCCGTGGTAAAAAATCTTTTCAGAAAGGAACGATGTCGTGAGCTAGAGCTTTTTCAAAAAATATGTAGCCGCCGACGTCAGTCGGCGCAAATTGATTAACGGAGGATAATTATGGCGCGAACTGACGTTCGCGGCTACGAGATTATTTAAATCGCTCTAGCACTGCAGAGGAAGCCGAGGACCGCGGAGGAAATTCAACTCTGCGAGCCTCTGCGTTCTCCGCGCCTCTGCGTTGGAAAATAAAAGATTTTTTAGGAATGGATGACCCGCTTCCGTTCCGCCTTTGCGGTTGCCCACTCAATTTTCGGCAGGTTAACATCGCTTTCCGCGCCGTTCAGTTGACGGACTCGCTTTTGCCGCTGCTGGTTGAATCTCCCTTGGAGCCACGACCGCGGGATGCTTCAGCAGCAGGAGCTTCAATTGCCGGAGCTTCAGCAGCAGCAGCAACATTATCAGAAGCACTATTAACAGAAGCGATAAAAACAGGAGCGACAGTATCAGGAACGTCATAGAAGGAGCAACAGCAGCAGGACTGACAGCGGCAGGAGCAACAGCGGCAGGAGCAACAACAGCGGGAGCGACAGCAGCAGGACTGATAGCGGCAGGAGCAACAGCAGCAGGAACGACCTCAGCAGGACTGACAGCAGCAGGAGCAGCCACCGGAGTTGTTGCCACCGGGGTGGTTTGCGGAGTCACCGCTTTTTCGGGAACCGTCTCGGTTACGGTGGTTGCGGATTTGGCGGGTTGTTCCACCACGGCCTCGGAAAGTGTGTTCGTTGCCGGCAGCGACTGGACTGGCGAATCGTCCGGATGGTTCAGCTTTTGTTCCAAAGCCACACGGGCGGCGGCTTGGGCCGGGGTGTCGGCGGCACGGACGGAAATGAAACCCGCACCAAGGACGACGAACAAACCCAAAGCGATTCTGATTTTCATGAAATTATCCATCTTTATCCCCTTTTGCGAGCATCCACAAGGCCAATTCAGACTGTTACAGGCGGCAAAGCAGTTTTTTTGCCTCCGTGCAAACGGCTGCTTGAGATGTCTGAGAACCAGTGAAAATTCTGCTTTCAGGGAAAGTTCATCATTTGAATCCCAATATTGGCGGATGTCCAAATACCATACACGAATTTTTTAACCGCGAAAAAGCGAAATTTTCCAGCCGCAATAAGTCGCAAAATCGAGGCCTTCTTTCTGAAATTCGATGTTGGGCGCTTGCTCGCGATTTATCGGAGTTGAATGTTGAATGTTGGATGTTCCCCTTTTTCCAAATCCTGTCACCTGTCACTTGCTTGCCGGGTCGAATCCCGAAGTGCGGGAGAAGACCGGTCACTTGCCTGTCCTCGGTAGGCCCGGCGAAGGAGGATCACCCCAGCGCGGCCTGCCACGTGAGGCTGACCTGTCCATCGTAGTTCCGCAACGCGGAACGAAGTTGGAAGGCCTTTTACGTGGGAGAATTTAGCATTTGCTCGTTGCGCTGGATAGGCGCAAAATTCCCCCATGCTTGCAACGTGGCGCAGCTTTACGTGGTCTTCCGGGTTTGCAACGGGTAAAGCGATTTTACGAGGCCTGCCGCGTGAGGCGACCTGTCCATCGAAGTCCAGCATAGCGGGACGGAGTTGGAAGCCTTTTACGCGGTTACGGGGCCAGCCGCGTGAGGCGAAGCCTTTTACGCGGATGGCAAAATGGGGAATCAGGTTTCAACGCTTCGCGATCTCGTTTCGGTCTTCATCTGAAGCGTGGCTTGAGGTAAAAGGAAGTCCATGAGCGATCAATTGCCCGTCCCCGCCGCCAGCAACACTTTCGAGCGCATCAAGCGGGTCCGCCCTGACGGTGGTGAATTCTGGTCCGCCCGCGAACTTGCCCGCGTGCTCGAATACGCCGACTTCGGTAACTTCATCACCGTCATCACCAAGGCGCGCGAGGCCTGCGTCAATAGCGGCCACCCGGTCTCCGACCATTTCGTTGATATCACCGAAATGGTTGGCATCGGTTCCGGCGCACAACGCGAGGTCGAGGATTGGGCGCTTTCGCGCTACGCCTGTTTTACATGCCGGCAACCACGATGACGCCATGAGCAAACCCAGGAAATCCACCATCGAAGTTCAGGGCGCGGCCATTACCATCCTGTCCCGTAAAGAACAGGACTTCATTTGTCTGACGGACATCGCCCGTTTCAAAAACCCCGAACGTTCGGATGATCTCGTTCGGAACTGGCTTAGAAACCGCAACACCGTCGAGTTCCTCGGCGTCTGGGAACGGCTCAACAACCCGGCTTTTAATTCCGTCGAATTCGACGGAATTAGAATTCAGTCGGGTTTGAACAGTTTTGTCCTCACCCCGAAACAGTGGATTGAGAAAACCGGCGCAATCGGCATCGTTTCAAGCGCCGGGCGTTACGGCGGCACTTACGCGCACAAGGACATCGCTTTTGAATTCGCTTCCTGGGTGTCTGTCGAGTTCAGGCTCTACCTCATCAAGGAATTTCAGCGGCTCAAGGACGACGAAAACCGCCGTCTTTCCCTCGCCTGGAACCTCAACCGCACCCTGTCCAAGCTCAATTACCGCATTCATACCGACGCGGTGAAAGCCCATCTCATTCCGCCCGAGGTCACGCCGGCGCAGGCCACCATCATTACGCCAACGAAGCCGACCTGCTCAACGTGGCCCTGTTCGGCCAGACCGCGCGGCAATGGCGCGACGCCAATCCGAAACTGGAAGGCAACATGCGCGAATACGCCACCATTGAGCAACTGCTCGTGCTGGCCAACATCGAGGGCATGAACGCCGAGTTCATCCACATGGATTTGCCGCAGGGCGAACGGTTGAAACGGCTCAATCAGATCGCCATCCGGTAGATGCAAACCCTCACCACCGCAAGCCACCTGCGTCAGCTTGAGCCGCCGAAAGGCGGCAAGGAATGAATCCAGAAGCCGGAATTCAGGAGCCAGAACTGGGGCCCGAATTTAACCGCATCCGCCTACGCCGAAGGCTTCGGTGGACAGGAAGATCACAAAGGACGCAAAGGTGGGGCGAGCGTACCCGCGAGCCGTTTTAACTCCCTGTCGCGGCGAAGTGAAACGAAGACGGGTCAACATTCAACGTTCAACCCTCAACCAGCTTCACATTGACTCGCGCGCCGCTCCGGCGCAGAATCACTTCCACCATGCCAGCCGGGTTTGCAACGGGTAAAAGTTTTATGCGGGGCCAGCCGCGTGAGGCAACCCGTCCATCGACCTGTCCACCGAAGCCCTGCAACGCGGTACGAAGGCGGAAGCCTCGGCGGAGTTGGAAGCCTTTTACGCGGCTAAAGTTTATGGCAAAATGGGGAATCAGGTTTCAACGCTTCGCGATCTCGTTTCGGCCTTCCGCTCTGTTTTGCTTTCGGGCCACGCCGAAAGGAAAACCGCTTCCCACAAATATCAATACTACAATACTAGGAACCGACCCGTTTACGAGCCAACGAGAAAATCCACCTTTCCCCGGCATGCTAGGACGGTCACGTGTTGGAAGAATGGGAAAACGATTGCACGATTTTCAGTCGCTTCCTGAATGGTTTTCAGTGACTCTTAGTGAGGATTCCCGCCAATAATCCACACCAAAGTTGAATCGGTAGTAACTGTGCCGGTGTGCCATCAGACTGTGCCAATTGGCACACTATTTAAGCCGTTTTGTCACTAATTTAACTGTTTCTAATATCCTTGGAAACCACATTTAGATGTATGAGCAATAGAGACTTACGCAATATATTGGGGTGTTGGCATGGTTTAAGCATAGTTGTTTGCATGTTGTATTCGTAAAAGCAAATCCAAGCGGCTATGAAGGCTCGGACGGAAAACCTGCACGAAACGTAGGCTGAAATTAAACAGTAAAAAATTATGCCAGAAAACCTGAAACTGCCTGCGCTTCCTTCACTCCCCGAAAACACCAAAGACCCGACGGTTAGCCTTAGCGTCGAGGAAATTTTGCAAACCGCCCGAACCGAAATGGGAGAAATCAGCCAATATCGCGACACTGCAAAGGCAGCGGCAACAAGTACCACAGAATTTCAAAAGCTGACCGCTGCAGTCCTCACCGATGCCCAAGCGAAATTAGTGGAAATTTCAAATGCCGCGACGCAAGCGGTAGCAGCGAAAAAAAGATTGCAGACGACCAAGCTGTGATTGCGACCAAGTCGGACCACATTCAAAAAGCTCAGGAACATGCGGACAAAGTTCGGGCCGATCTCGACCGGACACTTACGGCTGCGACTCAGCAAGCGACCGCATCCGAAGCTCAGAAATCAAACGCAGAAACAGCAGCAAAAAATGCTGCCGAATTACTCGCAGAAATCCGAATAGTTAAGGGGACGGTCGAAACAGAATCTGCGAAAGTAGTGTCCGCTCGCAAGACTGCCGAAGAATCGGCTGCTCTAACGAAGGGGTTGGCTGACAAATCCACTGAGGTGGAGGAACGCATTGCAGCTTATGAAAAGCGGCTTGCCGAACTCGAAACTCAGTGCGCTGACCAATTGAAGACAATCGTGGGGCTGCTTCCGGGAGCAACATCCGCAGGTCTTGCCCATGCCTTCGACGAACGCCGCCAGACGTTTGTAAAACCACATGATCGGTGGCAATGGGTGTTCGTTGGATCTGTGTTGGCAATCGTCGGGTTGGCTATTACCGGTTTGTGGCACGTTTACAATGCCGGAACGGCGCCAACCTATGACGAACTTGTACGTTTGTGGTTAGCTCGTCTGCCCATTGCTGGTGCACTGGTGTGGCTGGCACTGTATGCAAGCAGCGAGTCAGCCCTCGCGAAGCGGTTGGAAGAGGACTATGGTTACAAGTCGGCGATTGCATCATGTTTTGAAGGTTTCCGAAAACAGATGTCAGAAGTTGGCAAGGATGTCACATCTAGCTCACCACTCGCCAAGCTCTGTGGGGATACTCTTACGACGGTGGCAGCTCCGCCAGGCCGTATCTATGATAAGCACAAACTGACCGTCACTCCAACCAGTGAGTTAACGGAGGTAGCTAAAGCCGCAGTTGATGTCGTTAACGCGGCCAAACCTGGAACCAAATAAGCGATTTTGTCCATGAACACACATTTCATTATTGTTGAACTCCAACAAGGAACAGACGAATGGCGGGAGTGGCGTCATAAAGGAATCGGGGCGTCAGATGCTTCGACCATCATGGGCGAAAACCGTTTCAAGAGTGCCGCACAACTACTTCAAGAGAAGCGTGGACCAGTACGAAATATTGGCCAGAACGAAGCGATGGCGCGCGGTACTCAGCTTGAGCCAGAAGCCCGCAGGCGCTACATCGCAAAGACTGGCAAAGATGTGAGACCCGCATGCCTTCAGAGCACGCGATATAACTGGCTGCGCGCGAGCCTCGATGGTTTCACTGCCAGCTATGATGTGGTAGTTGAAATCAAATGCGGCGATTCTGTCTATCGTAAGGCTTCGCAATCTCGATCAGTCCCTGACTATTACTACGGTCAGATGCAACACATCCTAGCGGTCACCGGTCTTGATTCGCTGGATTTTTGGTGTCATTGGCCTGGCTTCCCCGATTTGCTACTGCCTGTCGAGCGGAACAACGCTTACATCGAACATCTTTTAAATAGGGAACTGGAGTTTTGGAACCAAGTCCAACAAAACGCTTGACTACGTCTATCCACCAGACCGGCCATTGGCCGCCCGACCCGTGGTGCCAAACGGTATCCGGCAATGTAAACCGTGACAACGGCGGCATTGACGCGAATAAATCTTCGGCGCAAATTCGCCTTTACCATGCAGCCGGGTTTGATGTGGATATTCGATGACATATGTCTAAACGCGATCTCATCCGAAAGGAACTTGCCGTTCTCTACGACGAAGGCGCAGCGCTGGCAGTTGCCTTTCAAAAAAAGGAGGACAGACAGTTTCACTACGACTATCAGCGCTGGTATTCAAAGGCACTGAAAGCGGTAGCCTCACTTGCCCCAGATCGCTATAACGAGTTTCGTGGCTACTACGAGATTGACCCCAAACGAAAGGATTTTGGTTATGGTACGTATGTTATTCAGGACTATCTCAAAGGAATTGTCCCGAGTGGCTATGGATATGACAACTTTGACTCTAGGGCCCAAATGCTAACCAATTATTTCAACCAACTGACAATTCTGAAAGCGGTGTACGACCGCATCGAATCTGTATTATCCAATATCGAGGGAGAACTGTATGCTGAATTGCAAGATAGTGAAATTGAGATTGCGAGGCAGTTGGCCAAAGTCAGTGCACGGGCGGCGGGTGCCTTAGTTGGTGTGGTTATTGAAGGCCATTTGCAAAAGGTTGCAACAGCTCATGGCGTCAAGCTGGCTAAAAAGAATCCGACCATTGCCGACTTAAACGACTCACTGAAGTCGGCAGGCGTCATCGACACACCAATCTGGCGGAAGATTTCATACCTCGCCGATCTGCGGAACCTTTGCTCTCACAAGAAAGATGTCAATCCAACTGTCGAGCAAGTCGCTGAACTTATCCAAGGTGCAGACTGGCTCACGAAGAATGTTTTCTAAAAATGAGTGTTAGCGGACCATGGAACGAGAAATGGGTTGAAATTGAACCTCTAAGCGGAGGAGGACAGGGGGACACTCTCTTGGTCAAATCTATTTCTGGTGAGCCGGTACGCGCAGTGTTGAAGCTTCTCAAACCTCAAAAGGTTCGAGATGCCAAAGCGCGTGGAAGAATGGCTATAGAAGTTACGAACTTGAAAGTTCTTCGCAACGCAGGGGGTAAGGTGCCACAGGTTCTGGACGGGAATACAGAAAATTTTGAAGATCAAAATGTTCCCCTTTATTTCGTGATGGAATTTATTCAAGGAGACACTTTAGCGAAGACAGTTCAAAGTAGTAACGGGCTGCCAGTGAACATATCTGTAGGGATAGCCCTCGACTTGTGTTCCACTTTACGAGTCGCGATTAAATCAGGCATCGTTCACCGTGACATCAAGCCTGAAAACATCATTGTGAGAAATTTAGAGCCGCCGGATGTGGTAATGGTTGATTTTGGTTTATCATTTAATGAAGAAGATACGGATCACAATTTCACTTCGGCAGATGAAAGTTTGGACAACAAATTTCTAAGTCTTCCAGAACGACGCGGTCCCGATGAAAACAAGCGAGATTTCCGGTCTGATTTGACTGGGATTTGTGCAATCTTGTTTTTTTGCCTTACGAAATGTGTGCCTCGAAATTTGCGCGATTCACAAAACCGGCCTCCACACCGATGGCAGAATTATTCGCTTTCTGGAAAAATTCAAAACGAGAATCAACTGTCCAACCTAAACTTGTTTTTTAATAGAGGGTTCAATTACGAAATCGACTCGCGCTTTCAAACGGTAGACGAACTGTTCAGCCGCCTCGAAGAAATTCTTAAACCGGAGGGAAAGGCTCCTGTCGAAGATTTGGAGGTTGTTGTTGAACGAGAAGCCGCAGCTTTGCGCAAGAATGATAGGAAGACGCAACTGAGTATTTATTTCTCCAATGCTACCACCTTGCAGCAATCGTTGAATCAATGTCTGAATGAAATATCAAGGACTTTACAGAAACATAGGAGCTTTTCGGTGTCATGGCGTGAATTGATGGATCACAATCGGCTTAATGGGAAAACTGATCAGGGCGATCTAATTGCGCGAGCTACGCTAGGACTCTCCGTTCAGAACCATCAAATTATACGTTTGATCCGATACACCGTCATTTCGAAAGGGACAGAATGTGGAATCTATCGTGCGATTGAAGAGGATGTTCCAGGTTCCCAAACAAAAACCGTTGAGCCTTTGATGCTTATTTGCCGTTACGACGGAGATTTGTCACCGGTCACTTGAAAACCAGCCACGAAAGGTCGAATTGATCCGGCCACTGAGTTTGCATAAACGAAATAAGCATTTTCATTCCAAAAAGCTCCATAGCAGAGCGTTACGGGGAGTTTTTTGGAATGAAAATGCGAACTTACGAAAATTGACTGGCTGGTTTGATTCGACCCTGGCTGGCCGGTTTGTGGTGACCGCTGACAGGAGATTCGGTTCCCGATGCTTCCATTGTGGTTGCTGATATGAAAGCCACCGTCACAAGAGCCATTTCGGCAATCAGCCAAAAAATTCAGAGCGGTTATTAAAAAGCAATAACCAGAGTGAATGGGGCGGTCCTAGAATTGTGACATTTCTCCCCGGACCGGTTTGGAGGACTCGTTGAGAGATGATCCGCCTTCGTGTGATTCCGGCGCGAAAAGGAGTTGATGGTTGATCCTCCGTCGTCCCGCATCGCGGAACTATGGAGGACGGGTGGAACTCGGTCAAAAGTATTTGCGCCTTTTTGCGGCAAAGATTTCCGGCCCAAGGTGAGTGTCATTGCCCCCTGAGACCGCGGTTGCTACACTGGGGCCATGATCGCCCTTGCAGCCGCCCTTGCTCTTGCGCTTCCGGCCCCAAAACCCATTGCGATCAGTCATGTGTCGGTCGTCAACGTCGAGAGTGGTCGGATTCAGAAGGATGTTACTGTTCTTTTGGCTGACGGCTCGATCACTGCCATCGGGAAGAAAGTCTCATTTGAAAACGCGCAGGTCGTCGATGGCACCGGCAAATTCCTGATTCCGGGACTCTGGGATATGCACGTCCATTGCTGCAATGCGGAGGACCATTTCTTCCCACTTTTTCTGGCCAATGGCGTCACGGGAATTCGGGATATGGCTGACCCATTGGATGAACTGAAGACCTGCCGTACAAACGTGGAAAACGGGACCCTCCTTGGGCCACGCATGGTATTTTCGGGACCAATAGTGGACGGGCCCAAGCCGATTTGGACGGACATCTCAATCGCCGTCGGTACGCCGGAAGAAGGTCGGAAGGCAGTCGAGACCGTCCAGCAGAGCGGGGCCGACTTCGTGAAGGTTTACTCGTTGCTGCCCCGGGACGCCTATTTCGCGATAGCCGACGAGGCGAAGAAACGGCACATGGTCTTTGCCGGGCATGTGCCCGAGGCGATCACCGCAGTTGAGGCGAGTGACGCCGGGCAGAAGTCTTTTGAGCATCTTTTAAGTGTGCTAATGGGTTGCTCAAGCAAAGAGAACGAATTGCGCGCAAACCCGGTCCCGGGCCGGACTCAGATGGAGATCGTCCGGGCGGTAATCAACTCTTACGATCCGGCGAAAGCGAAAGCCCTGTTCGCGCGTTTTCGCCGGAACGGGACCTGGCAATGTCCGACCCTGACCGTCCTCAATGCAATGGCCCATCTCGATGATCCGGCTTTCCGAAACGACCCGAGGCTTGCCTACATACCAGGCGACATTATTTCCTTCTGGAATCCTACCAATAAAGACTTTCGCTTTAAGGCGTACACTCATGACGACTGGGAGGCCAGCCGCCTGCGCTTCACGAAGCAGTGTGAATTGGTGGGGATGATGGCTAGGTCGGGAGTCAAAATTCTGGCCGGGACCGATACTCCAAATCCCTACGCATTCCCCGGCTTTGGCATCCATGATGAACTGGCGCTGCTGGCGAAGTGCGGATTGACTCCGTGGCAAGCCCTGCAAGCCGCGACGATCAACCCGGTCCGTTATTTTGGCTGGGAACAGAAGATGGGCACGGTGGAGGTCGGGAAAGTCGCGGACCTCGTCCTTCTTGATGCAAACCCGCTGGAAGACATCCACAACACCACCAAGATCGCCGCTGTCTTCGTCCGCGGCCGGTATTTGGATCGGGCCACTCTCGGCCAGATGCACAAGCACAAATCCGATTCCGCCGCGCTCCCAGTCCACCAACCATGGGGTCTGGACACCAGTGATTAGGCGGGAATTATCGTCAGTCGGTTGGTGAATCCGTGTCCATCCGTGGTTAAACACTCTGTTTGGGGCGCTTCCCAAGAGCCTCCAAACATCAATTATTGTTATTGATGCAGCAGATTTTGGCTTTTCGGGTTTCGTTCGTTGACACCGGGCGCTCGTCTGATAAATTGCGACCCGCTTTATTTCGGTGGAATTCCCCGTGCGAAATTGAAAGCGCAATTATTTTGAATTGAACATTTATGGCTAAAACATCGAAATACGTTTATCTGTTTGGCAACAAGAAGGCCGATGGCAACGGCTCCATGAAACCGCTGCTCGGCGGCAAGGGCGCGAACCTCGCCGAAATGAGCCGCATCGGCCTCCCGGTGCCGCCCGGCTTCACCATCACCACCGAGGTCTGCACCTACTATTACCAGAACAAGAAGTCCTACCCCAAGGTCCTTGACGCGCAAGCCCAGGAAGGCGTCGCCTTCATCGAGAAAATCATGGGCACCAAGTTCGGCGATCAGTCGGCCATGCCGCTGCTCGTCTCCGTCCGTTCCGGCGCGCGCGATTCCATGCCCGGCATGATGGACACGATTCTTAACCTCGGCCTCAACGACGCCACCGTCCTCGCCCTCGTCAAGGCGACCAGGAACGAGCGTTTCGCCTGGGATTGTTACCGCCGTTTCATCCAGATGTATGGCGACGTCGTCATGGGCGTGCAGAAACGTCCGGACGAAGACCTCGAGCCGTTCGAAGTTGTCATTCACGAACTCAAACATGACCGCCATCACGCCGACATCGAAGACACGAAGATGACCGTCAAAGATCTCCAGGAACTGGTGAATCGCTTCAAGAAACTCATCAAGGAGCGCACGGGCAGTGAATTTCCGCAGGATCCCTGGAAGCAGCTCTGGGGCGCGACGGGCGCCGTGTTCGGTTCCTGGATGAACGACCGCGCCATTGTCTATCGCCGCAAATACGGCATCCCCGCCGAGTGGGGCACCGCCGTCAATGTGCAGGCGATGGTTTATGGCAACACCGGTGACCAATCCGGTTCCGGCGTGGCGTTCACGCGCGACCCGGCGACCGGTGAAAAGGTTTTCTACGGCGAATTTCTCATCAACGCCCAGGGCGAAGACGTCGTCGCCGGTGTGCGCACGCCCGAACCCGTGGCGCAGCTCAAAAAACACCTGCCCGCCACCTTCGCCGAGCTGGAGCAGGTCCGCAAGACCCTCGAATCGCATTTCAAAGACGTACAGGACTTCGAGTTCACGATTCAGGATGGCAAGCTGTTCATGCTCCAGACCCGCAACGGCAAGCGCACCGGCCTCGCCGCCGTCCGCTTTGCCATCGAAATGGAGAAGGAAAAACTCATTGACTGGAAGACGGCCATCAAGCGCGTGCCCGCCGACCAGTTGGATCAGGTGCTCGCGCCCGTATTCGACCGCAAGGCGGTCAAGGCCGCCAAGTGCATCGCGAGGGGGCTGCCCGCCGGTCCCGGCGCGGCCACAGGCAAGTTTTATTTGAACGCCGACCGCGCCGTTGCGGCCGCCGAGAAGGGTGAAAAGGTCCTGCTCGTCCGCAACGAAACCTCGCCCGAGGATTTGCGCGGCATGATCGCGGCGGAAGGCATTTTGACCGCGAAGGGCGGCGTGAGTTCGCACGCGGCTCTCGTGGCGCGGCAGATGGGCAAGGTCTGCGTTTGCGGTGCGGCAATGCTCGAGATTGATTACAACGCCCGCACCATGACTGTGGACGGCCAGACTTACAAGGAAGGTGACTTCCTTTCCATCAGCGGCACCGTGGGCGAAGTTTATCCCGGCCAGATTCCGACCGCCGCGTCCGAAATCGTCCAGGTGCTCGTCGAGAAATCCCTCGATGGCAAGGAAAGCCAGACCTACCAGAACTTCAAGAAGCTCATGGATTGGTGCGCCAAGGCCACCAAGCTCCAGGTCCGTACCAATGCCGACACGCCGGAGCAGACCGCCAACGCCGTCGCGTTCGGCGCCAGCGGCATCGGTCTGTGCCGCACCGAACACATGTTCTTCGCGGGCAACCGCATTGACGCCATGCGCGAAATGATCCTGGCCGACACCAAGGAAGAGCGGAAAAAGGCGCTGGCCAAAATCCTGCCTTACCAGCGGGACGATTTCACCGGCATGTTCAAGGAATTGAAGGGGCTGCCGGCGACGATCCGCACGCTGGACCCGCCGCTGCACGAATTCCTGCCGAACGAAGAACCGGCGCAGAAAGATTTGGCGGCCAAGATGGGCGTGCCGTTCGAGAAAATCCGGCAGCGCGTCAAGGAACTGCACGAGTTCAACCCCATGCTCGGGTTGCGTGGCTGCCGCCTCGGCATTATCTATCCCGAAATAACCGAGATGCAATCCCGCGCCATCATTGAAGCCGCCGCCGATGTCCAGAAGGCCGGCATCAAGGTGAAACCCGAGATCATGATCCCGCTCGTCGGGTTCAAGAAGGAACTGGACCTGCAGGTGGAAGTCGTCCACCGCGTGGCGAAGGAAGTCATGGCCGAAAAGAAGGTGAAGCTCGATTACATGGTCGGCACAATGATTGAAATACCGCGGGGCGCGCTGACGGCGGATGAAATTGCGCAGACCGCGCAGTTCTTCAGCTTCGGCACCAACGACCTGACGCAGACCTGCCTGGGCATGAGCCGCGACGATTCCGGCGCGTTCCTTGGGCCGTATCAGGAACAGGAAATCATCAAGAAAAATCCATTCGCCACGATTGACCAGGTGGGTGTTGGCCAGTTGATGAAGATCGCGGTCGAGAAGGGCAGGGCGACGCGTCCCGGCATCAAGCTCGGCATCTGTGGTGAGCACGGTGGCGACCCGGACAGCGTGAAATTCTGCCATCGCCTCGGCCTGACGTATGTTTCGTGCAGTCCATTTCGAGTCCCTGTTGCGCGTCTCGCCGCGGCGCAAGCTGCGTTGGAAGAAGAAGCCGCCAAATCGGCGAAGAAGAAATAACTGCCTCTCGTAGCGGCGACTCGGCAGAGCGCCGCACACTGAAGGTAAATTATTCAGCGGCGCTCTGCCGAGACGCCGCTACGGTAAGAATTCAAAGCCGCTCCGGGAATCGGGGCGGCTTTGCTCATTCTTGCGGGGTCATTTGATTTTGGGCTTGATCTGGCCGGTGACCGCAATGGCGCCCACGACCAGCACCCAGAAAGGAAACACCCACAGCCCCGGGATGGCCTCCATGATCAGGGCCGGCAACAGCAGCCAACGCCGCCCCAGCAACACAAAAAGCACGAGGGCGGTCACAAAATCCAACGTCCACTCGACCGGTGGAGCCAGCGTGGCCAAGACGGCCAAGACGTCGGACAAAGCCGCAACGATAAATGCCACGGCCAATCGCCGCTTGCTCAGACCCGGCAGGGAAGCGCCCGAAACCTCTTTGCCGGGCGAAGCCTCGTTCAGGGTCGCGACTTCCGGCGGCGTTGCCGCCGTCGGCAAATTGAGGGTCGGGCGCGGTTGCGGCTCAGGTTCTGGGGGCGTGCTCATTTTCGGCACTTTATGCCTGGGCGCCCACAGGCAACAACGATTTTCAATTGTCTCGGCGTGTTCGGCACGGTCGTGTTGGAAGAGGAAGCCGCCAAACCGGCGAAGAAGAAATAAGTGTAGCGTTCGGCCTGTGGCCGAATGCGTGTCGAGCCGCAGGCTCGACGTTACAATAAAGCCGCTCCGGGAAACTGGAGCGGCTTTTTGGTTTGCCACTGGTGGGGCGGGCAACTGGCGAGCCGTTGTTACAGAATTCAACCACGCCAACGGCTCGCGAGTATCCGTCTTCGTGAAACGCTACGCCGGGACAGGCGCTCGCCCCACCTTTTGATACAAGTTTCAATCTTCGTATGCCGCGTCTTTGGAACCGGTGGCTCGGATGAGATAACCACCGATGATGCCGGTCACAAAAGCCAGCAGGACGGTAACCACGATGCCGACGAGTTGCGCCTTGGCGATGCCCGGAACGACAAAGATGGCGATAACCCCGCCAAACAACCCCGGCATGCCGTGAAGATTATGCACGCCGCAGGTATCAACACTTCGCAGCAGTTTCTGCAATCTGGGCTGGATGATGGTATAGCCCACGACGCAGATGGCGCCCGCCACAGATCCGATCACAAACGCCGTCAACGGATTGGCTTGGTTGCAGGTCGCGCCGATGGCCACTCCGCCCGCCAGGGCGGCGTTCGCCATGTCGCCGGCGCCCAGCCGGCCTTTGCGCAGGAACACGCTGGTCAGGTAAGTCACCAACGTCGCACCGCACAAAGCCAGGATGGTGTTGATCGCGGTTCGGGGCATCTGTTCCGGCGGCACCACTGCACAGCAAAAGCTCGGCCAGAAAATCCACAACACCATCGAACCCAGCATGGAGAACTGGTCGGAGACCTCGTTGCTTTCAATGAGCAAATTTCGCTGCGCCGCACTGGTCAAAGCCACGGCCAACCCCAATCCGAAGTAAGCACCAAAGGCGTGGATGATGATCGAACCGGCCGCATCCACGAATCCCTTCGTCACGCCCAAGCCGCCATCGAGCACCAGCCATTCGTTCAGCAGGTAGGCCGGCACCGCCACGACGGCCAGCAGGACGTATTGATAAAGCCGGAGGCGTCCCAAGACGGCCCCCATGGAGATCAGCGCCGCCGCGCAGGCGAATTCGGCCAGGATCAGGGCCTTGATGGAATCAGGTGAAATCGCTTCCGCCGAAAGAATCCCGGTGGAACGCAAGAACAGGTACAAGGGCAGCCCAGCCCCGACGACCAGGTAAGTGCCCGTGGTGGCGCTGTAGCCGTAATTCCGGACAAAGACCATGAGAAAGCCGAAGCCCACCAGGAGCATGGCCAGAACGTGGATGGAGAAATTATATTGTTCGACCTGCCGCAAACCGCCTTCGGCAAGCTGGCCCGCCGCCTCTGCGGCAAACGCAGAGGCTGAGGTCAAAAATAGGAGAATCGCAACACTTAGGGTCAGTTTTATTTTCATGGTAATTTCGTTTCTGATAACAACTCCATCCTCCAGCCGATGGCTGGTTTCGCCGACACAGGAGAGTCTGTGTCTGACCGTTTCCGGGGTCAAGCGCCGGTTATCAGCGAACGAGTGAGCGCTTGCCCGGTGCGCCAATCTCCGGCATAAAGAGGGCAACAAACCAATATTATGGCCAAAACCAAAATTCCTTCCAAAACGCTGACGGAACTCAACCGCCAGATTAATTGCGAACTGACCGCCGCCCAAGCCTACCTCGCCCTGTCCGTCTGGTGCGCCAGCCGGAGTCTCAAAGGCTTCGCCGGCTTTTTCTCCAAGCAGTCGGGTGAGGAGCGCGAACACGCGGAGAAACTCATGAAACATGTCCTGGACCGCGGCGGTGCGGCCGAACTGGCTGCCATCGTGGCGCCGAAACAGGATTTCAAGTCACTGCTGGAAGTGATGGAAAAGGCGCAGGCGATGGAGCAGGCCAATACCGGCGGGATCAATGCCGTTTACGAGGCGGCCGTGGGGGCCAAAGATTATCCAGCCCAGGTGTTGATGCACTGGTTCATCAATGAGCAGGTGGAGGAGGAAGCCTGGGCCGCCGAATTGGTGGACCGCGTTCGGGCCGCCACCTGTGCCGGCAGTCTCCTGGACCTTGACCGCCACGTCGAGACGCTCCTCGCTGACGACAAGGAAGCCTGAGCCAGCCCTCGTAGCGGCGACTCGGCAGAGCGCCGCACACTGCGGCAAATTATTCAGCGGCGCTCTTCCGAAACGCCGCTACGGTAAAAATTCAAACCCGATCTGAGGAATCGGGGCGGCTTTTTGCTTCCCTGTCCAACAAACAGCCAGTTTGTCAGGTGCCGGCACGGTTTTTGGACTCAGTCTCTTTGTGAAAAACCGCCCGCGGCGGCAAATTTTTCCGCTGGAAGACATCGGCACGCTTTTTGCATACCTTCACAACCGAAAATGAACGGCAATCAAGTCATACGTCCGGAAATCAAACCGATCGTCAACGGCGGGTACCCCGGCCTCGCGAAAATCCGCCGCAAGTTCGGCTTTACATTTGTTTTATCCAATCCCTTCCAGGTTCCAGTCACCCAGTCGCCCGCCCGCCCGGACGCGCCGGAAGATGAAGCCGTCTGCAAGATAAAAAAGAAATCCATTTAAGGTAGGGACGGCCTGTTCTGGGCCGTCGGCTGATCCCGCAATGCGGGACGGCGTCCCTACCCGATGAAGTCAAAGCCGCTCCGAGTAATCGGGGCGGTTTTTTTATCGCAACCGGACGTTCGACGGCTGGCCACCTTGCCAGGCCTTGCGTCCTGGCCTGCGAGGGTATCCCGCTGAAACTGGAATTTTCAATCGGACAGCAAATAGGCTTGCAACTCGCGTCCGGAACCGGAACATCCTTCCTTTCAGTTGGATGAAATCAATGCGCATCGAGATCCCGCCGATTCAGAATTGGAGTTGTCACGGTTGCACGGACTGCTGCCGCAATTACTTGCTCGTCCAACTTTTGCCGGAAGACAAACAGCGCATCGAAAAGCAGGGCTGGACCAAGGCCGATGGCGTTGATCCCGGCCTGATGATCGTCGGCAAAGGCGGCCACTTCCGGTTGGGACACCAAAGTGACGGCGCCTGCGTTTTCCTCGACCCGTCGGGCCGATGCCGCATCCATGCAAAATTTGGCGCGGAGGCCAAGCCTCTGGCCTGCCGGCTTTATCCGCTGGTCATCCATCCCGCCGGACAAAAAGTGATCGTTGGTTTGCGTTTCAGTTGTCCTTCGGTCGCGGCGAACCGCGGCCAGCCGCTGGCGGAGCAAAAGGCGGAGATTCAAAAACTGGCGGAGTGCGTTGCACTGGACCATTTCAGGGAAATACCGCCGCCAGCCGTGCTGGCCGGACCCGGGACGGAGTGGCCGGACCTGTTGCGCTTCGTCAAATGGCTCGACACGTCCATGGCAGTGAAGGAGGCGCCCCTGACGCTCAGGTTTCTGCGGACACTGCACTGGCTCGGAGCGGTGGAGAAGGGGTCTTTCAGCCAGATCAGCGGACCGGGAGCGGATGAAATTTTGGAAATCTTGTTCCAGGGCGCCGGGAAAAAATTGCCGACGCTGCCCGAATCGCCGGCGCGGCCAGGCTGGTTCAGCCGCCTTTTCTTCCGGCTGTTGGCGTTGGAGCACGCGCGGATGATCACGGTGGAAGACCTGCGTGCGCCCGGCCGTCACCGCTGGCAAATGCTGCGGGCAGCCTGGCGGTTTGCCCGGGCCGGTGGCCGCACACCCGCCCTGCGCGAAGGGCTGGAACCGGTGGAATTCGCCGCCATCGAACAGCGCTTTGAACCGCTTTCCCCCGCCATCGAAGCCATGTTGACCCGGTTCTTTCGCGTTAAAATCCAGAGTCTGCACTTCTGCGGCCGGGCTTTTTACGACCGGCCACTGATTGAAGGATTCCGCAATCTGGCGCTGTTGTATCCTGTGATTTTATGGTTGGGGCGCTGGCTGGCGGCGGGCCAACAGCGGACGAATTTGACCGAAGCCGATGTGGCCCGCGCCATTTCCATGGTGGATTACCATTACAGTTACTCGCCGTATCTGGGCTGGCGGGTCCGTCTCCTCGCCCAGCGCGATGACATTGCCCGGTTGTGCGCATGGTACGGGTGTTGACGGCCACCGCCGGCAATAAGCCGTTCGGTTTTTAACCGCGGATGAACACGGATAAACCTAACGCGGCTTGCGCCGCAACCACAGATTTTGGACTGCGGCGGGAAGCGAAGCGCCACGCCGCTTTTGGAAGCAACCGGCCGTGCGGAAAGCGGTGTCGCCGCTGCGCTCTGCCACCGCAGTCCAAATCTTTGTCGTCCGTGCGCGAAGTTGCAGGATTGTATTACGGATTTTCGGAGGGCGGAATTCTGCGAAGCCCCAATTTTAACCGCAACTTGTCGCGCCGAAATGAAATGAAGGCGGAAGAACGCAAAGGACGCAGAGGTTAACCGCGAAATATGCCAAATTGGCTTCCCAAGCCCGCCACAAGATGGGTGCCCCAAATTATGTTGTTCGCTGGCGCGAATTGTGGTCACGAAAGAATTTCCGGTCAGAATTTTCGCATGGTTCGCATGGTTCGCGGTTTGAACTGCTTCGGTAAAATAAATCGCCTTAAAGCAAGTTGTTCAGCTACAAGCTGTTTACAAAACTTTGTCCCACGTGGGACAAAGTTTTGTAGTCCTTTAACTCTCGACTTTGGTTCTGCCTTCGCCCCTCAAATGCGGCAGGGATTCGCCGCGATGTTGCGTTGAGGGCATGGATCAATGTTGATCTTCAAGATTTTGCTGTGCCTGCTGAATGACACAGGCCGTGAGCAGTTGGGTGACGTGTTTGAGAAATTGGTAATTCAAGGTATCCGGCGTGTCGGTGTGACGATGATAGTTGTGGTTCCGAAACTCCGAAGTATCCGTCCACATCACCGCCGGTATCTTGTGGTCCCAGAACGGAGCGTGATCGCTGCGGGCCAGCACGGGGAAATATTTTTCCAGGCCGAGCTTCACATTCAAACCGGTCACGGGCAGTTCCGGCACATAGGCTCGGGCATGGCGCAGCACCAGATCCATGGCCGCGGTGGAACGGCCATTCGCCAGCAGGCCAAGAAAATCGCCGGTGTCACTGATCTTCACTGGCAGACCGGTCGGCACGCGCTGGGAACCGGGCGCGGAACTGGCGTATCCCACCATTTCCAGCACGTGCGCGCAACGGATGCGGAACCCGGCTTTCTGCAGATACGACTCTACAAAGTCGCGGCTGCCCAGCAGGCCGTCCTCTTCGCAGTTGAAAGCGACAAAGACGACCGGCAACACCGGCTGCCAGAGACTGCACGCTGCCGCGCAGCCCAGCATGGCGGCGACCGCGCTGCCGTTGTCATCCGCGGCCGGGCACATGGGTACGGAATCGTAATGCGCGCCAACCAAGACTACTTCCTTGAAGGATTTTTGTGGAAAGGCCAGCACATTTGCATATCGACCCTGCCGTTCCACCCGAAATCCCAGGGACACAAAAAGGTTGTCCAGCCAATCCGCCGTCGCCCGGTTCTGTTGCGCCTCGGCGACGAAGTGACGGGGCACGGCCAGATGCTCGATCCACTGGCGGAGTTGGCGGTCGGAGACTGTTTCCAAGAGCGTCTTGAGCTTGGGTAAAGGCTCGACCGCCCGGACTTTTCCTGAGTGAACGACTTTCATGGTTCAACTATCTCTCAACTCCAAACCTTCAACCATCAATTTCCGCAGGCGAAGGTTGCGATACGAATACGGCGAAACTTTACGCGGCCTCCCTTGTCGCGCCAAAGCCTTGGCGAAGGCGGATGAATTCTGGCTCCTAAATTCTGATTCCTGTAAATTACGCGCATGTCTCCGGCGACGCACCTCTTCATGAGCTGGGTGATTGCGGCCAAAACGACCGACAACCCGCGCGATTGCCGGCTCGTCACCCTGGCCGGCGTCCTGCCTGACGTGGACGGCCTCGGATTGATTCCAGACGTCGTCACCAGGGCGTTGGGTTATCGGGGAACGTTGTACTACGAGCATTACCATCACTTTTTGTTGCACGGCATTTACGGTGGCGTCGCGATTGCGGTGTTGCTGGCCTGTTTTGCCCGTCACCGCTGGCGGGTGCTGTTGCTGGCGCTACTGGTGTTCCATCTGCACCTGTTGTGTGACATCGCGGGTTCACGCGGACCGGACCCCGATGACCTATGGCCCATCTATTACTTCGGGCCGTTCAACAAAAACGTGATGTGGATTTGGAAGGGGCAATGGCGGCTGGACTCCTGGTTCAACGAGATCCTTTCCGTGGTGCTGTTTGTCTGGTCGCTCCGGATTGCCGTGCAACAGGGTTATTCATTCGTGGGCGTATTCAATCGCCGTCTGGACGAAAAGTTCGTGGGCGTGCTGCGCCAATGGACCGCCGCCTGGAAAGCGCGCCATACCGTGCCGAAATGAAGGTGGGGGGATACGGATAAAATAAATCGCGTTAGAGCAAGTTATTCAGCTACAAGCTGTTTACAAAACTTTGTCCCACGTGGGACAAAGTTTTGTAGGCCTTCGACTCTCGACTTTGGTTTTGCCTTTGCCCGTCAAATGCGCCAAGCTCGCCACGCATCAAAATTCGATGTTTGCGAAAATAGAACCAGCAGGAACGATTGCATCCTTAACCTTCTGAACGACCCCCATTTTCTTGGCAAATACAGCGTCTTGGATTACAGACTTATCAAAAAGCTCAAGTCTCTTGAAATCCTCATCCTTGAACGAGGTACGCAACTTGAGCAACTCTTGGGAACGGATTTTGGTGCGCTCCAAGGAACCATGCAAATCCCCCCATTGTGTGCGAGTCAGATTAACTGCGGCAGGCGTTCCCCATGCGAAATCGTGGAACAGAAATGTTGAATCAGGCGAACAAAGTCTTTGTTCTCCCGCAAGGAAAACCACCATTGCGATTGAATCAACGTATCCTATGGCGTGCAGGGTCAATTTTACAGGAAGGGCGCGCAAAAAATTATACAATGAAAAAACTTCGATAACATCGCCTCCACTGCTTGAGAAAAGAATTTGAATTTCCTTTGTACCACTCGTGATAGTGTTGCAACAAGCAGTTCGCAGGTTTTTCACAGCAGGATTTTGAATTGGTCCTATAAAAACAAGTGTGACCGGCCTGATTTGCGGAGGCGGTTCCGGATGCGATGGCTGCGGTGGTGGTTGTCCATTCATAGTTATTGGTTAATGGATAGTTCGGTTCAATTAACGCGCAAATTTCCCGTCAGGTCAACAAATGACAACAGACCACCTGAAATACGGCGGTGGAGCGCCGTAGATTTGCTTTACCCTACAGATGACTTATCTCCAAACGCGGTGGCGATGATTTCGGGTTTAGGAGGCTGCGTTAACAGGCTGACCACGGGTACGACCAGCAGCGGCAGGAACATGGCGATGGCGCCGGCGACGGGGATCAGAGGTTTGCCCCATAGGAAAAATAACACCACGGCCGTGCCGACGCCGGAGATCATGCCGGCATACGCGCCGGCTTTGGTCGTCCGCCGCCAGAACAGTCCATACACGTATGGTGCGAGGAAGGCCCCGGCCAGCGCGCCCCACGCAATCACCATCAGGTTCACAATCACGTCCACCTTGCTCAGGGCTATCAGCAGCGACAATATCACGAACACGGCGCACAGCACGCGCATCAGCAGCATCGTGCGCTTGTCGTTCTTTTGCCGGTTGCCGAATGCGCCGTAAATATCTATCGCGATGGCCGAACTGCTCACCAGCACGAGCGACGACAGGCTGGACATCGAGGCCGAGAACACCATCAGCAGGATGATGAGCACCAACCATTGCGGCACGAAACTCGTGATGAAAAACGGCATCAGCAGGTCGAGGTTTGGTTTGTGCGTCGTCGCGTCCACGATAGGCGCGAGGTCGGTCTTCGGGTCGGTGAAGAACAGATGCGTCAGCGCGCCGCTGTAATACGCGCCAAACGACATGAACAGCGCAAAGACCGTGGCGATGGTCATGGCCCGCTTCACGTCGGCCTTGCTGCGGATGGAATAAAATTTTTGCACCATCTGCGGCAGCGCCCACGGCCCGAAACTGGTGATGAGCACGAGCGAAAGGAGTGTGACCCATCCGGGGAACGCCGGGCCGGTGGGTGGCGGTGGCGCGTGAAGGCCGGGCATGTATTGGGGATCCATCAACGCGGTGAACGATGCGAACAGCCCGCCTTTCATGCTCACGAGCAGCAGCACCATGGTTAGCACGCCGAAAAATTCGACGATGCCGCGGATAAAATCGCTCACGGCCACGGCAAAGTAGCCGCCCATGACGAGATAGACGCCGGTCAACGCGGCGAGGAAGACGAGGGCTTCGTTATATTGCAACCCGAGCGTTTTCTGGAACAGATAGCTCAAGCCCATATAGACCGACGCCGAGTACGGCACGAGAAACACGAAGACAATCACCGCGGAGATGACCTGGAGCGGCGCGCTGTTGTAACGGGCGCGGAGAAATGCCGGCATGGTCAGCGCGTTGAGGCGGACCGTCATATCCCGCGTGCGTCCGGCGAGAACGTACCAGGCGAGGAAGGTGCCGACGAACGTGTTGCCGATGACAATCCACATCGTCTGGATGCCGAAGCCCCAGCCGAGCCGTCCGGCGTAGCCGATGAAGAGCACGGCGGAGAAATAGGTGGTGCCGTATGCGAACGCGCTCATCCACGGCCCGAGCGTGCGGCCGCCGAGGAAGAAATCGCCGACGTTCTTGGTGCGTTGCATGCACCAGTAACCGACGGCGAGCATGACGAAGACGTAGAGAACGACGAGCGAGATGTAAATGATAGGGCTCATAGAGTTCGCGGTATTACGCCGGATTTGACGGCAACGAAGCAAGCGGATTGGCGGTCCAACCAGCGGGTATTCGACAATCAAAATTTGTGGATGAGAAAGGCTAAAGTGGAGGAAAGGCTAAATGCTAAAGGCCGAAGGCTGAAGTCAGCGCCGGACGTCGCGTCCTGATTTCGTGTAGCGTCCAGCCTGTGGCTCGATCAAATCGGCGCACAGCGCCGACACGACAACAGCCCAATGAGGACACGGCTAAGGATTTGCGCCTTGGGCAAAAATAGTTTTGAATTACGGATGCCACTTTACCAATGGCTGTTTTTCGACGCCGACGGCACCTTGTTTGATTACGAACGAGCCGAGGCGGTGGCTCTCGCCCAGGCATTTCAGCGGAGCGGGATTCCCTTCCAATCCGACTTTCTGAAGGTTTATCGCAGAATCAATCAGAATTTGTGGCAGACCCTGGAGAAAGGGTTGATCACTCCGGACGTTCTTAAAGTGCGGCGCTTTGAATTGTTGTTTGCGACAACGGGAATAGCGCATTCACCCACCGACTTCGGTGCGATCTACCTCGAATGCCTGGCCGAAGGTTCTGAATTGATTGATGGCGCTCTGGAGACGCTGGATGTTCTGCGCCGGAATTATCGGATGGCGATTGTGACGAATGGTCTGCAAGCGGTTCAACGTGCCCGGTTGGCCCGCTCCGTGATCCGTGGGCATATATCGGAAATCATCATCTCCGAAGAGATTGGCTTCGCCAAACCGGCGCTGGAATTCTTTGATGCCGCGTTCGCCCGATTGGGAAATCCATCCAAACGTGAAGTCCTGATGATTGGCGACAACTGGATTTCCGATATTCAAGGTGCTTCTCAATATGGCATGGATACTTGCTGGTTCAATCCCCGCCGTCAACCGCGTCCGGACAAACCGGAGATTACCTTTGAGGTTGCTTCATTGCGAGAAATAACACAATGGCTGAAATAAGTGTGCGCCAGCCCGTCTGCGACGAGAGTGGGGTTGCGGTTCGGAGAGCAACGGAGAATGGCGAGTGGAGGATGCGGACTCCGATGAATCGCAAGCAGACTGCCCGCTCTGCCTTGGATTGCAGACAGAGACATGATTGGTGACTCGACGCGACGCTTGACGGGGGGCGGCGGTGCGGTCAGATTCTACCCGCCAAGAGCATGAGCGCAGACAACAAAAGCCCGTACAATGCCGCCGTCATCGGGCGGGAGGAAATCAATCCGCAACTGCTGGTTCTCCGCGTCCAGCCCGACGCGGCGATGTTCGATTTCAAGCCCGGCCAGTTCGCGGTGCTGGGTTTGCTCGGACGTGAACCGCGCGTGCCGGAAGCGGCAGCGGAAGAACCGGTTTCCGAGCCGGACAAGATGATTCGCCGCGCGTACAGCATCTCGTCGTCCAGCGTGGAGCGCCGTTATGTGGAGTTTTATCTCACGCTCATCACCAGCGGCCAGCTCACGCCGCGCCTGTTTGCGTTGAAGCATGGCAGCCCGCTGTTCCTCGGACCGAAGGCCAGCGGCGTGTTCACGCTGGACCGTGTTCCGCCGGACAAAGCGGTCGTGCTCATCGCCACCGGGACGGGTCTGGCGCCTTACCTTTCGATGTTGCGAACGATGCTGGTAAATGAGACCCAACGCCGGTTCGTGGTCCTGCACGGCGCACGCTTTGGCTGGGACCTGGGGTATCGCGGCGAACTCGAAAGCCTGGCCCGTCTGCGGCCGAACTTCACCTACATCCCCAGCATCACGCGGCCCGATCAAGACCCGCATTTCCACGGGCGCACGGGACGCGTGCAGGCGCTGGTGGAACAGGGGGTGGTGGAAAAAGAGTCCGGCGTGGCGCTGGATCCGGCACAGGCGGATGTCTTTCTCTGCGGCAATCCGGACATGGTGCAAGCTGTCAAGGCGATGCTCGAGGGCAGGGGCTTCAAGACTGACCAGCCCGGGAAACCGGGAACGATCCACGTCGAGGAATACTGGTAAGGTGGGACAGGCTTCCGGCCTGTCTCTGTGGAAACGGGTTGTGGAACATCGGCAAAGCCCTTTTGAAAATGTCACCGCAAGGCGGAATTGACACAATATGAATCCAGCGCGAGCCTGTGGAAAAGTGCTGACACGAAATGTCGGTAACGATTAAATTTTTCGGCTAGGCATTTTGATGAAACGAGCAGATGGATTGCGACAAGACGCGCAATCTTGCCTCTGTCATGTTTCGAACAATACACAACATAATCCATGTAAACCTTGAGCTTTTCGCATTTATTTGGGCAATAAACCAGAGTTGAAAAGTGATAACGATGAAAATACATTGTTGTGTTATTATGAAGCTGCAAATGAAAGATAGAATCTAAAACGTGATCCAGAACGAAATTGATGACAACCAATTCTCCCAATTCAATTATGAAAAAATTGCACCGCTTCATCCTGGCCTTGTGTGTTGTGGCCTTGTTCCAAGGCTGCGATAACAAAAGCAGCGGGACAGCCAATGGCGCATCGCAAAAAAAATTGCGGCTGGCTTTTGTCGCCAACACTGCGGACGAATACTGGGCAATCGTACACCTGGGTTGCGACTACGCAACACGGCTACTGGGTGACGTGGATTTGGATTTCCGCTTTCCCGCCGAACACACGGCGAAGGCGCAGCAGGAAATATTGAGTGACCTCGTCGCGAGCGGCGTGGACGGCATCGCCATCAGTCCGATTGACGCCGAAAACCAGACGGATTTCCTGAACAACATCGCCGCCAAAACGCTTTTGGTCTGCGCGGACAGCGATGCGGAAAAAAGCAAGCGCACTTGTTACATCGGCACGGACAATGTTGTCGCCGGAAAGCAGGCGGCGGAATTGCTCAAAGCCGCGCTGCCCCAAGGCGGCAAAATCATTTTATTCGTCGGCTATCCAAACGCGCAAAATACGAAAGATCGTATTCAAGGCATCCAAAACGGATTGGCCGGGTCGAAAATTCGGATTGTGGACACGCTTGTGGATGATCACAAAAGCCCCATCGCCCAGAAAAACGCGGAGGATGCGCTGGCGAAGTATCCCGACCTTGCGGGCATGGTCGGTATTTACGGCTACCATGGACCGGCAATTCTCACCGCCGTGCGCAGTGCGGGCAAGGTTGGGCAGGTGAAGATTATTTGCTTTGATGAAGACAGCGACACGCTGGCGGGGATTGCCGCCGGCGACATTTACGGGACGGTTGTTCAAAAGCCCTTAAAGATTGGCTGGCAAGCCATCGTCAGCATGGACAAATATCTTCGCGGCGACAAAACGCAGTTGTCCGACGGAAAAATCCTTACCTCTTCGCGGGTGCTCACCAAAGACGATGTCGCGTTTTTTCAAGAACAGCGTAAAACCATGCTCCTCAAACTACAAGACCAACGTCCTTGAACCTGACCCTTGGCTAACCTGGGCCTGCGGAAAGATGCGGTTGACCTGAATACCATTAAACAAGCGGCCGGATGGAAGGTTTTACGTGCTCTGAGTGTTCAGGTTCTCCGCCTCCAACGGCACGAACTGCGCACTCATCTCTTCAAACTTTTCGGGCAGCGTGGTGTCGGTCACACTTCCCTGACGCGAGCCTGAAACTTTTGTTCAGCCTCCTTTGAGATTTTTTCAACGCCGATACCAATTCGTTTTTGAGTGAATCTACAGCCTGTGGCTTTTAAACAGGGACTAAAACACTGTTACCAGCCCAAAAGGGCGAACCTCGTCACACACAATTGTTTACAAGGAAACTTTCCTTTTGACTCATTTCGGACGACCAGCTACCTTATCACATAAAGGTAGCTGGTTAGATATTTAATGATGAGTGTGAACGAAAAATTTTCCGCGATCCGGAAGGGTCTGCTCGAGTTCCTCCTGCTGCAGATCATCGCGGCGGAAAAGGTCTACGTGGCGGACATATTGAAACAGTTGAGCGCGACCGAATTCGCAACGCAGGAAGGCACGCTGTATCCGTTGCTGAGCAAGATGCGCCGCGAAGGGCTCCTGGATTACGAATGGAAGGAATCCGAGGCCGGGCCGCCCCGCAAATATTACGAGCTGACCGCGAAGGGGCGGGAGCAGTTGCGCGAAACGCTGGAGTATTGGGGCAAGATCAACGGGACGGTGAAAAATCTAGGACAAAAATAAAAAGGAGACAATCCCTACCATGAACAAGGTTATTACGATCAATCTGGACGGTAACGCATATCAGCTCGAAGAAGGCGGCTATGATGCCCTGCGGGCCTATCTGGAGACCGCAGCCGCACGGCTGCAAGGCAACCCGGATCGGGATGAAATCCTCTCGGACATTGAGCGGGCGATCGCGGAAAAGTTCCACGCGCTTTTGGCCAGTCACAAGACGGTGGTGGTAACGAAAGAGGCCGCCGCTGTCCTGGCTGAGATGGGGCCGATCGAGGCGGACCCGGGCGAAGCTGCGGCGCCGGGTGCGCGCGGCGCGAGTGGAGACGGGGCGGCGGGAGAAGAACGAGCAGCGCGGAGCGGCGGGACACCAAGGAGGCTCTATCGAATCCACGAGGGCGCGATGATCGCCGGCGTCTGCAACGGAATTGCCGCCTATGTGAACGTTGATCCGACCCTCGTCCGGCTCGCCTTCGTTGTTTTGACGATGCTTTGGGGCACTGGGTTGCTCGTCTATGTGATGATGGCGATCGTGGTGCCCGAGGCGCGTTCGCCGGAAGAAAAGGCCGCGGCGTCCGGCGACCCATCGACGGCGCAAGAATTCATCCGCCGCGCGAAAGAGGGGTATTACGAGGCAATGAAAGGCTTCCCGGACCGCAAGGCGCGCCGCGAATGGAAGCGCCGGTTCAAACGGGATATGCGCGCGAATGCGGATCAGTGGCGGCAAAACTGGCATTGCTATTGGGCGGAGCATGCTCCCTTTCATCCCGGGATGGGCTACGCACTGCCCTTGCTCTCGTTACTGCACGGCGGGGCGAAGGTCCTGTGGATCTGCGCCTTGATCTCACTCCTGGCGACCGGCGCCGTGTTTGGGCTGGGGCTACCGGCAAACGTGCCGGTGTGGGTCGCGGCGCTGGTGCTGTTCATCGCCTACGGCATAGTCGCGTGTCCACTGAAAGTGGCGCGACACGCGTGCTATCGAGGTTTGGGACGACCGAGATGGGCCTGGCCCGTCGTGTTTCTTCTGGATGCGGTGGTCTGGCTCGCGGTTGTCGCCGCCCTCCTATGGCTGGCCGTCCATTATTTCCCGGAGTTGCGTGAGGCGGTTCGGAGCTTCCCTTCGCTCGCGCATCAAGCCGCGGATGACATCCGGGTGTGGTGGAATGGGAAGTGAGGCGGGCGCGCGGCTGTTGCCGAAACCCGGGGATGCCGCCGGATTTGGGAAGGGTCAAAGGGCAGCGAGCGGATGACCGTCCCACTTTGCGATGGAACCCGGATCGCAGTTTCGTTATGGTTGCCTGGCAAGGGTTTTGCGAAAGGTGGGACAGGCTTCCAGCCTGTCTCTATGGAAACAGGTTGTGAAACATCAGCAAAGCTCCGTTGGAAATGCCACTGCAAGGCCGACAGGCAGGATGCCTGTCCCACTTTGCGCCGCATCCGGTAGAGAGCCATGAACAAACTCAAAGATGTGCTTCAGTTGCGTGTTCGTTACAGTGAAACGGACCAGATGGGAACGTTCTACAATTCGCGCGCGCTGGAATGGTTCGAGTGCGGGCGGACGGAATTAATGCGGAACCGGTTGCAGATGTCTTACGCCGAGCTGGAGGAAAAAGGCGTTTTCCTGCCGCTGGTGGAGGCGCATCTCGAATTTCAGGGCGGCGCGCGATATGACGACCTGTTGCGCATCACTTCAACCGTGGAATTGCAAGGGCGGGCGAGGTTGCGTTTCGACGTGGAAATTACCCGGAACGAGACCGGCAGCCCGGTTGTTCGCGGCTACACGATCCACGCGTTCACCGATACCCAAGGCAAACCAATCCGGCCACCGGCATGGTTTATGGCGTTGATGGGGAACGCCGCGTAAAGCTTCGCCACGCGGCAAGACCGCGTAAAGCTTCCACCGTCGTCCCGCAAAGCGGAACTATGATGGACAGGTCCAACTTTCGCTAAAGCTTCGATGGACAGGTCGCCACGCGGTTTAACATCGAACTCCGCTTCGCGCGAGCAGGCATTCAACATCCAACTTCAAATGGCCGCGGAACGACCGCTACACCGGCAGTTCCATTTGCGTCAACACGCGGAAACCCTGCTTTTGCAGGACGTCGCGCGCCCTGGCCGCGTCGGGGACTTCGAGGACCATGATGGCGCGATTGTTGGTGATGAAACCGGAGGCGTTGTCGAGGTTGATGTTGTGGCTGGCCAGACAATCGGCCACGGCATGCAATCCGCCGGGCTTGTCCGGGACTTCAATGGCGAGCGCGTCCACCAGTTTGGTGACGAAGCCTTCGTGTTTGAGGGCCTGGCAGGCCATCTCCGGATCGCTGACGAGGAATTTCATCACGCCGAACGGGCCGGTGCTGGCCACGGCGAGCCAGCGGATGTTGATGTTGGCGCTGGCGAGGATTTTGGTGAAGTGGGCGACCTGCCCGGGTTTGTTCTCGGCAAAAGCAGCCACCAGTTTGACGTCGTTCATTTGAGATTCCTTTCTTGGAATTTAAGCTGGAAGGTTCGCCTTGGTCGTTTCCGTGAACCACGAAAAGAGCCGCCCGGTTTTGGACTGCGCCAGTCCTCTGGCGCTTTCGCCCGGTTTACGATTGTTCCCAAAGCGGCAGAGGGCTGCCGCACTCCAAGACGCTATCGCGCTGTACACCGTCCAATGTGATTCAAGGCGGTCGTGTGCGATTTTGGGATCGTGGTTCCTTTTCATCCGGTTGCTTTACATTTTGCGGTTGTCAATCACGCGTTTGGCCTTGCCTTCACTCACCGGCAGCGAACCGGGCGGCAGGAGCTGGACCTGTGGTTTGATGAGGATTTCCGCGCGTAATTTTTCGGTCAGATGGTTCTGCAATTTCATGAGCTGCTCCACCTGTCCCTCGAAACCGGCTTCCGCCAGTTCCACCTTGATCGTCATCTCGTCAAGGCCCTCCAGCGCGATCAGATAATTTCTGCCCACCCCTGACTGCGCCATCAGGACGCGCTCGATCTGCTGCGGGTAGATGTTCACGCCGCGCACAATGAGCATGTCGTCCGAACGGCCGGCGATGCGGTTCATGCGGCGATGCGTGCGCCCACAGGAGCAGGGCTTGGTGATGATGGACGTGATATCGCGGGTGCGGTAGCGGAGCAGGGGCATGGCTTCGCGGCAGAGCGTCGTCATCACCAGTTCTCCGGCTTCGCCGTCGGGCAGCAGTTCGCCGGTCTGCGGGTCAATGATCTCAAGGAGGAAATGGTCCTCCCAGAGGTGCATGCCCTGTTTGTGCACGCACTCGAATGCGATGCCCGGCCCGTTCATTTCCGAAAGGCCGTAGGAGTTGTAAACGTCAAGGCCGAGGCCCTCTTCAATTTTGCGACAGGTTTCCTCAGTGTAAGCTTCGGCGCCCACGAACGCCTTGCGCAACGCGAGATCGCGCCGCGGGTCAACCCCGTGTTTTTCGAGAAAGGTCGCAAGGTAGAGCGCGTAGCTGGGCGTGAGGTGGATGAACGTCGTCCGAAAATCCTGCATCAGCATCAACTGCCGCTCGGAATTGCCCGGGCCGGCGGGGATGACGAGGCAGCCGATTTTCTCCGCGCCGTAGTGGGTGACCAGCGCGCCGGTGAACATGCCGTAGGTCATCATGTTCTGGAACACGTCCTTCTGCGTGATGCCAGTCATGACGAACGAACGCGCGCACAGTTCGGCGGCGTTGTCCACATCCTGCCGCGAGAAAAACAGCGCCTTGGGTTTGCCGGTCGTGCCGCTGGAAGTGTGCAGGCGGAGGGTGGCGTCGTAAGACACGGCCAGCAGGCCGGTGGGATAGTTGTCGCGCAAGTCGGCGTTGGTGGTGAAGGGCAGGCGGCGCAGGTCGGCGAGCGACCGGATATCCTCCGGCTTCACGCCCAGTTCGGCGAATTTCTGCCGGTAGAACGGCACGTGCGCGGCCACGCGCCGGACCGTTTCCTGCAAACGTTTAAGCTGCAGCCGCTCCAGCGCGGCGCGCTCAAGCGTTTCAATTTTTTGATCCCAAAACATGACTCAACGCCTGATTTGATAATTGTGCCTACTACTCCACCCCAAAATGAATAGCGCGTCAAGTTTTACTGCACGATGGCGGGTGGGATGTGGCTTGCATTCTGGGTGGAGCGAGCGTCTTCGCGAGCTGGCACCGAGGACGAGGACGAGAACGAGAACGATTACGAATCAATCCTCTGTCTTGCTGTCGGCATCCAGTTCGGTATCCACCCCGGCGCGGGAGCGGGGCGAAATGAAGCGCACGTCCGCTTCGATGCCCAGCCGCGCCAGGAACTCGGACTCAATTTCGCGCGTGAGTTCTTCGATTAGCCCGACGGCATCGGCGAACAGGTCGTCGGAAATTTCAACAGAAACCACAATGCGCCGCTCGGACACGGTGAAGGTGAAGGGCTGCCCGGCGGCCTTGGTCCGGGCGAGGACTCCGGCAATCTGGCCCTCGTAAAGCGGGGTTTCGTTGACGCGCAGGCGGCCATCGAGCCGCTCGCCGGGCACGATTCTGGCGCCGCTGCGGCCGCAGGAACATTTCTCGCGGGTGAGTTCGCAGCGAACCCGGGTGCGATAGCGGAGCAGGGGCAGGGCTTCGCGGCAAAGCGTTGTCAACACCAGTTCACCGTCCTGCACTTCGGCGAGAAAATGGTCTTCATGGACGTGGAAGTGTCCGGCGCTGCATTCCACGCACAGGCCAGGATTGAGGATTTCGCCAAGACCGAAGTTGCATTGCACCCTCGCGAACAACCCGGCGGCCAGCCGTTCGCGGGTTTCGTGGTCCACCGGGCGCGAGAGCAGGACGGTGCGGATGTGGAGTGATTGCGGGTCCAAGCGGCGCTGTTCCATCACCTGCATGAGGTCAAGGGCGTTGCCTGGCGTGGTGATGAGGACGGTGGGCTGGAAGTTTTGCAACGTGGCAATCTGATAATCCACGTGGGCGGAATCCTCGGCGATGACGGACGCTTCGATGACCTGCGCGCCAAAGAGGTAACCGGCCGCGCCATAGACGCCGCCGCCGAAACACATCTGGACCACGTCGTTGGCGGTCACGCCGATGGCCACGAGCTGGCGGGCGACAAGCCGGCCCCACTGGGCCAGGTCATTGCGCGTGTGGCCGATGACGAGCGGTTTGCCCTGCGGGCCGACGGTGGTGTGCAGCCGGATGATTTCGCGCATGGGCAGCGCGAACATGCCGTAGGGAAAACTGTCCACCATGTCTTCCGGCGTGGTGAACGGCAGACGCGCCAGGTCGGCGAGCGACTCGACGCGGGTGTCGCCGATTTTTTCGCGGGCACGGCGGACGTTGCGTTTGAGGCGGACGAGGAGGGCCTGCAGGCGTTCGAGCTGGAGTTGTTCCAGTTCGGCGCGCGGCATCATTTCGTAACGGCGATCGAAGACGTTCATAAAAAGGATGGGGTTGAGAAATTACGAAAGAACAGAGGCCTGGCAATCTGAGTCGAAGGTCGAGAGTCGAAAGTCGAGAATTTGCAATCTGCGATTTGCGCTGCTGAACCTGATTGGGATGGTAGGGCGCGCAGTCCCCTGCGCGCCGCAACTTCCAACCGACGCTTATGGTTTTTCCCCGACGGCGCGCACGGAGTGACGCGTCCTACCTCCAATGGCTGGCAATTGGACATCGTGGGAACATTGGGTGTTGGATGTTCGATGTTGGCTGTTGGATGTTTTCCTCGCCTCATAACCAGACCTCCTTGCCGCCTTTGCCGAGGTAGGCGCGCTTGATTTCCGGGTTGTACAGGAGGTCGGCGGCTTCTCCTTCCAAAATGATTTCGCCGGTTTCCATCACATAGGCGCGGTCGGCGATCTGCAAGGTACCGATGACGTTTTGCTCCACGAGCAGCACCGTCATGCCGAGGTCCTTCATCTTGAGGATTTCGCCGAACACCTCCCGGACCATGAGCGGCGCGAGGCCCAGCGAAGGTTCGTCGAGCAACAACAATTTGGGCCGGGCCATTAGCGCGCGGCCCAGCGCCAGCATCTGCTGTTCGCCGCCGGACAACGTGCCGCCCAACTGGTGAATCCGCTCGCGCAACCGCGGGAAACGGTCGAGCACGATGTCGAGCTGCAGGTTGCGGTCGGGATTGTGGTAACCGCCGATGAGCAGGTTCTCGCGCACGGTCATGTCGGCAAAAATCATTTTGCCTTCCGGCACGAGCACGGTGGAATTGCTGATGCTGCGCCAGGCGGGCTGGCCGTGCGTGGGCCGGCCATCAATGAAGATGTCGCCCTGCCGCGGCGGCAGCAGGCCGATGATGGACTTGAGCAGCGAGGATTTGCCCGCGCCGTTCGCCCCGAGCAGGCCGACGATCTCGCCGGCGCACACGTGCAGACTGATGCCGTGGACAACCTCAAGGCTGCCGTAGCTGCATCTCAAATTTTTGACCTGCAATAACATTTCAGGAACGGAGCGCGGCTTGTCTCAAGCCGCAGCGCCCGCGAACGCATTTGTTGCCGTAAATATTTTTCATCGGACCGCTCCTTCGCCAACCGGGCTGCTGCGAGTTGGGACAACTCGCGCTCCGGGGGCAGTGTCCGGTCGCTCCCCGGTCAGCAGGGCCAGTTCAACTTCCTCGGGCGGGCGGAATTCCCCGCCCAGGTAAGTGCTGATGACTTTCGGATCGCTTTGAATCGTTACCGGCGAACCTTCGGCGATGATCGTGCCGTTGTGCAGCACGAGGATGTCGTCCGACAAATCCATCACCAGGGTCATGTCGTGCTCGACCAGGAGCACGGTGACGCCGCGGTCGCGGATGCGGCGGATAAGCGCGCCAAGGTTTTCCTTTTCCCGGGTGTTCAGTCCGCTGGCGGGCTCATCGAGCAGCAGCAGTTCGGGATCGGTGGCCAGCGCGCGGGCCAGTTCCACCATACGGCGCTGCCCGAAAGAGAGACCGCCGGCCGGGAACCCGGCGAGATGAGCGAGGCCGACGTAATCCAGTTGCGCCAGCGCGGCTTCACGGATGGAACGTTCCTCCTTCGGCTGGCCGGGAAGGCGCAGGCAGCAGGCGGCGAATTCCCGGCCCGAGCGGCGGTGCCGACCCACCATCACGTTTTCCAGAACGCTCATTTGGAAGAACAGGCTGGGATTCTGGAACGTCCGCGAAATCCCCGCGCGGGCGATTTGATACGGCTTGAAACCGGTGATGGAGCGGTCCTTGAAAGTGACCTGCCCGGCGTCGGCCTTGAGCAGGCCGGAGATGATGTTGAACAGGGTCGTCTTGCCCGCGCCGTTGGGGCCGATGACCGCCTTGATCCGGCCCGGGTTGACCGAGAACGAAACCCCGTTCACCGCCACGAGGCCGCCGAAACTGCGCCGGACATGTTTTACTTCAAGCAGCGTCATGTCAGATAACCGTGGTAGGGACACGTTCCACCGTGTCCCCATTGTTTTGTTTTGTTTGGGACGCGGTGGAACGCATCCCTACCAGCCGCCCGACCCACAGCCCCAGCGGCTTGAGCGGACCTTCCGGCGCGAGCGAAACAATGGTGATGAGAATTACACCGAACACGGCGTTGTCATAACTGCCGAACAGGCCGCGGAACGACAGGTAGTTCAACAGGGTGCTCATGCCGGTGACGCCCCAGAGGCTTGCCATGCCGCCGGACGCAGCCAACGCGACGTAGCGCACTGACTTGAACGCGCTGGCTTCCGACGGCCCGATGCCGCCGGTGTAATGCGTGAAGAACACGCCGGCCATTGCCGCGAGCAGCGCACTCAACACGAAGGCGCGCAGTTTGTAGGCGGCGGTGTTGATGCCCATCGCGCCGGCGGCAGTCTCGCGGTCGTGGATGGCCTGCAACGCGCGGCCGACGCGGGAATGGATAAGGTTGCGCAACAGCACGAGCAGCACCAGCACCAAGGCGCCGGCGACATAGTAATTTTCAACGCGCAGGGCGCTCCGGCCTGACACCGTCAGGCCAAAGCCCAGCTTCCATTCCGGCACGCCGTTGATGCCGTCCGCCGCGCCGAAGAGGGCGGTGCCGAGGACGGTTTTGTAAACGATCAGGCCGAAGCCGAGCGTGGCCATGGCGAGGTAATGGCCTTTGAGCCGGAGCGCGGGATAGCCGATCAGGCTCGCGATGACCAACGTCACGAGCATGGCCGCCAAGAAGGCGGCCCACGGGGAGGCGGTGACGATCGGGTTGCCGTAAAGGTCGTCGTTTGCCACCAACAGGTGCGCCTGCCGGAGTGCGCCGGCCCAGGAGGCGGCGTTGAACCGGGAGAAATCATGAGTCGTCAGTACGGCCGATGTGTAGCCGCCGATGGCAAAGAACGCGCCATGCCCGAGCGACACCTGTCCGGCGTAGCCCATCACCAAGCACAGGCCGATGACGACAATGGCATAGTAAAGCGACATGGTGAGTTGCGTCAGGCAGTATTCCCTTCCCGCCGCACCCAGAACAGATTGCATCGCGACCAGCGCGAGGGCGAAGAAGACGAATGGCAGTAGTTGGCGGAAGCGGGTCATAAGGCACAAGGCAACAGCAATGCTGGAAAACAAAACACAAGTCTCATTCGAGCTGCGAACATTTTTGGACTGCGGCGGGAAGCGAAGCGCCACGCCGCTTTTGAAATTACCCCGGGTATGTCCAAAGCGGTGTCGCCGCTGCGCTCTGCCACCGCACTCCAAATCAGCTCGCCTCGGATTTCGTCATTCGGATTTGTTTCGGATTTCGTCATTCGGTTTTCGGATTTTAAGTCAGTATTCCCTTACGCTTTCTCCGCCGGGCCGGCCAAACAGGCCGTGCGGCCGGATGAACAAAACCAGCAACAACACGGCGAACGCGGCGACGTCGTTGTAAGCCGCAGGCAGCCGGCTCACGGCGAACGCCTCCAGAATGCCGACCATCAACCCGCCCGCCACCGCACCCATCGGACTGCCCATGCCGCCGAGAATGGCCGCGGCGAATCCTTTAATGGCCAGCGGCGCGCCCATTTCGTAGTGCGTCATGGTGATGGGCGAAATGACGCAACCCGCCAGCGCGCCCAGCGCGGCACTCAGGCCGAACGACAGCGTGCGCATGTTCTGGATGTTGATGCCCGCGAGCATGGCGGCGTCGGGATTCGACGAACACGCGCGCATGGCGCGGCCGGGCAGGGAATATTTGAGAAAGAAGTGCAGCAGGGTCACCGTGACCGCGACCGTTCCCAGGACCCACAACACCTGCGGTGAAATCGCCGCACCGAGAAATTTGAGGGACGACACCTCGTTGCCGGTGAAGTAGGGCAGGGAACGGACCTTCTCGTCCCAGATGTGCAGGGCGGCCTCCTGCATGACAATGGACAGCCCGATGGTGATGATGATGAGGTGCAGCACGGAATGCCGCCGCAGCTTTCGGAAGAACAGAATCTCGAGCAAACATCCGACGAGCGCCACGATGGCCACCGCGCCCGCCACCGCCACGGGCAACGGAACGTAATATGCCAGTGTCACCGCCACCATCCCGCCCAGCATCACGAACTCGCCCTGGGCAAAATTCAGGACCCCCGTGGCGCTGTAAATCAAGTTGAACCCGATGGCCACCACGGCATAGATGCTGCCCTTGGTTACGCCCGACAACAAATACTGTAATGCCAGACTTCCGTTTTCCATCGTCAGTCCTTCCGGACAGAAGGCCCCGGTCGGTTTCCCGCCGGGGCCTTGGAGGAACCTGCTACCACCGAACCAATCCGGTTATTTTTTATAAATCGTAAACTTGCCGTCCTTGACCGTCAGCATTTCAAACGCATTAAGGTCCAACCCCGTGTGATCGGTGGCGGAAAAATTGTAAATGCCCGCCGTACCCACCAGTCCGTGAAGGTTCTCAATGGCATCCCGCACTTTATCGCGATCGGTCGTGCCGGCTTTCTTGAGCGCCTCGGTCACAATCAAAATCGCATCGTAGGCATGCCCGCCAAAGGTGCTCACATCCTCCTTGTAGGCGGCTTCGTAATCCTTCTTGTAGGTGGCCAGCAACTGCTTTTGCGGATTGCTGTCGGGCAGTTCGTCCACCACCAGCAGCCGGCCCGCCGGGAACAGGATGCCTTCCGCCGCCACGCCCGCCTGCTCGACATATTTGCGGTTGCCGAAACCGTGGCTTTGGAAAAGCGGAATGGTCATGCCGAGCTGCTTCATGTTCTTCGCGACGATGGACTGGGCGGGAACAATGGACCAGTTCACCACGGCCTGGACGCCCGGTGTGCCCTTGACCTTCGTCAGGATGTCAGTCAGGTCGGTCGCCTGTTTGTCATAGACCTCGTTGGCCACAATTTCGATGCCTTCGGTTTTGGCCAGGTCCTCGAGCTGTTTCTTGCCGGAGGCGCCGAAGCCGTCGTTGCCGGTCAGGATGGCAATCTTGCTGATGCCTTTCTCCTTCATCGTGCGGTAGATCCAGGTCGCCGCCTGGCTGTCTTTTTGCGGTGTCTTGAAGACATATTTGGCCAGGGGATTGACGATGGCATCCGCTGCGGCGCAAGAAACGAGTATCATCTGGTTTTCTTCGCAGAGTTTTTTGATCTGCATGGTTTCGCCGCTGGTGGACGGGCCGATGATGGCCAGCACCTTGTCTTCTTCGATCAACTGCTTGGCAAACGAGACGGCCTTCTCGGGGCTGCCTCCGCTGTCCTTGATGATCAGTTCTAGCTTCTGGCCAAGCACGCCGCCCGAGGCATTGATCTTGTCAACCAGCATCTGGGCCGTCTTGGATTCCGGCGCGCCGAGGAAGGACGCCGGGCCGGTGACGGAGAAGATGGCGCCGATCCTGATGGGTTTGGTTTCGTCCACCGCCGCGGAACCGGTTGAGGCGAACAACAGCAGGCCAATCCCGCAGGCACCGGCGATGAGGAGAAGATTTTTTTTCATGGGCAGCTTGCTTTGAATGGCCTGATGGTGGTTAGAACGTGTACATTATTTCGGCGCGCAGGAAATCCATCATGCCCCGGCTGGCGTAGAAGTCGCCCGGGAAGAGGCATTCGCCCCAAAGATGGCCGCTCAGGTGCTTGTTGAATTTGTATTTGAGGACCGCCTGGAGGTAATGGCCGCGAAAGTCACCCGTCCCCGTGAAATCACTAGGCACAGTCGCTTGAGTGGGCACATCCTGATCCGCAAACAACGCGTTATAGGTTAGGCTGAAATTCATGTCCTTGATCGGGTCCACACTCCAAGTCGGGCCAAAACGTATGAGATTGGCCGTTTGCCCTACGCGCGTCTCGTTAACGTAGCTGTAAATGTTGTACATCTCGCTCCACTGCGGGTACCGGCCCCACAGCACGTCGAACATTTCGTCGTTCCCCGTTTTTGGATTATCCCCGGAAAGAAACTCAAAAACCATACTCAACTGGTCGTTCATTTTGTCCTTGAAGAGGTAGCTGATCTTGCTTTTCACTCCAAAAGCGTTGAGGTCGTGATAGTTTTCGTCCAACGGGGCCGGCACAAGATTATACTGATATTGTTTCCTTCCGAACTGATACGCCCCCTCCGCCGAATAGTTCCAGTGCTCCTCCACCAAACCCGAAACGCGGCCGCCAAAAGTGTAGATGTCCGCGTTGTCAGAGAATATCGAGAATGGATGGTTGTTGAGGGCCGAGTCGTGTTTGTAGATAAAGAAGCCGTCCAGGTTGGCTGTCGGCAGGCTCTTGTTGGCGATATACAGAACCGCGCCCTTTTCGTTTTGGTCCGTCAGGAGATACGCGTTCGGGTTTTCACCCTGTGTGGTGGAGGGGCCGATGGTGGGCAGCCAGGCGTCGGGCCGCCCGTACTGGACAATGCCAATGGCATCAATAGTGGTGTGCTGCTCTTTCAGATCGACGGTGACGCGGGCGGAATCGAGGAAAGCTGTGAAGGACCCGTCCTCGGGCGTGCCGTCTCCAAACAGCCAGTTGTCACCCAGGTTAATATCCTGGCGGCCAACCGTCACGGTGGCAGGCAGGTCCATCGGTTTCTTCCATTGCACGTTAAGGGTGTCAATAATCCCGTAGCGCCACTGCATGCCCGATTTTTCGAAGTATGTGTCCATGGTCGAGTTTTTCAAGAACTCCCGCGGTTCAGCGGCCAGACGGACGTTAAAACTCAGGTCGTTTGTAATGCTCGTATATATTGCCGGGAAAAAGCTGGCCCCAATCCGGCCACGAAAACGGAAATAGTCCTGTTCATGCACGGGGCCAAATGGCCCGCTGCCGGGACCCGAACCCAGGCTCAACGCATTGTTGAAGTACTCATTGCGCACCCGGAAATCGCCCCCCCAACTGAACCAGTCCACCGGGTTCTTGACCTCCTTCGCCCAATTGTCGAAGGCGCTCGGCGGCGGTGGCGCCGGAGTGGCCGCGACCGGTGCGGCAGCCGCCGCCTCGGCTGGCGGGGCAGAAGTTGCACCGGCAGGCGCGTTGGTTTGAGTTTGAGCCAGGGCGGTCGCCGCGGCCAGCGCGGCAAGACCCAACGTCAGTTTCATTTTGGTGTTCAACATAAGATTCAGCTTTCAGGTCTGATTCAGGATTGAATACTTGATTTTAGTTTTTCGCTTCCACGACTGTTCCCGGATCCCGGCGACGCGCCGGGTGTATTACGGACATCCAGTTCGCGGAATTGGGATTAGAATTAGAAACAATTTCCGGCGTGTCCAGCCCAGATAAGCCCATTTTTACAGAAAGCAGGTGATTTAATGCACAAAATTCCTGTTCGTGATTCCCAGAAAAGGGTTGTCAAAATTGCGGAAAAATCAGGTTTTGAGCGCCAGACTTCGGCCCGGTCCTGACACCGTAAAAACCGCGCTTGTCATCATCGGCTCTTTTTGTTGCACTCAACCAAACCTTGAGCCACTGCGAATTACATGCCATCACCCAAACGACAACTCTTGAGTGGCAACGAAGCCATTGCGCTGGCCGCGCGTGATGCCGGCGTGGCGCTCGGCGCCGGTTACCCCGGCACGCCCTCCACCGAAATCCTGGAACGGTTCTCCGAACTGGGCGGATACGGCCAGTGGTCGCCCAACGAAAAGGTCGCCCTTGAAGTCGCCATCGGCGCGGCTTTTGCCGGCGCCCGCGCCATGGCGACCATGAAACATGTCGGTCTCAATGTTGCCGCCGATCCGCTGTTCACCGTGGCCTACACCGGCGTGAGCGGGGGATTGGTCGTCATATCCGCGGACGATCCCGGAATGGCCTCGAGCCAGAACGAGCAGGACAACCGCCATTATGCCGTCGCCGCCAGCGTGCCGATGCTCGAACCGTCGGATTCGCAGGAAGCCTACGATTTTCTGCTTGCCGCGTTTGAAATTTCCGAACGTTGGAAGCTGCCGGTGATCCTCCGCGCCACGACACGCGTCTGCCACAGTTACACCGTCGTGCAGCCGCGCGCTCCAGGCGGAACGCCGAAGGCACCGAAATTCGAGCGCGATATCCGTGCGCGCGTGATGATTCCGGCCAACGCCCGCCCCGCGCACAAACGGCTGCGCCAGAAACTCGCCGAAATCGAGGAATGGAATGAAACCTGTTCCCTCAATCGCGTTACACCCGGCGACAAAAAACTGGGGATCATTACCTCGGGCATTTCCTTCATGCACGTCCGCGAAGCCGCGCCGGAAGCGAGCGTGCTCAAGCTCGGCTTCACCCATCCGCTGCCAATGAAAAAGATCGCCGCGTTTGTCAAAAGCGTGAAACGGTGCATCGTCATCGAGGAGGGCGATCCGTACCTCGTGGAGGCCATCCGCGCGGCGGGAATCAAGGTTGACGGCAAGGCGGAGATGTACCGTTTTGGCGAACTCAACGTGCCGCGCGTGCGGCGGATTCTCAATAACGACTCCAGCACCGAACTGGCGCAGCCGCCGGGCAAGCCGCCGCAACTGTGCGACGCGTGCCAGTATCGCCTGGTGTTCGAGGCACTGCGCCAGCGCGATTGCATTGTGGCCGGCGACATCGGCTGCTACACGCTGGGCGTGCTGAAACCTTTTGAAGCCATGGATTCCTGCGTTTGCATGGGCGCGAGCCTCGGCGTGGGACTGGGCTTGCGTCATGTGTTGCCGCCGGAACAGGCGCGACGCGTGGTCAGTGTCATTGGCGACAGCACATTTGTGCATAGCGGCATCAGCGGTCTGGTGGAGATGGTCTATAACCCGCCGCCCGACGGGCACGTGCTCATCATTCTTGACAATGCCACCACGGCCATGACCGGCCACCAGGAACATCCCGGGACCGGCCGGAAGCTCAACCACCAGCGGACCAACAAACTCGTGCTGGAAGACCTGGCCCGTTCGCTCGGCGTGAAGCGTGTGCACGTGGTCGAGCCGCGCTCCGGATCAAACGAATTTGAGCGCACCCTGGACGAATGCCTCGCGAGCAGGGAATTGTGCGTCATCATCGCCCGCCGGCCGTGCATTCTCATCGTCAAACGGCTGCGCGAACTGGAACAATGCGAGTGCGAAAAGAAGGAGGCCCCATGCGCGGCCGGCTGATCAACGTGGTGGTGGCCGGGCTTGGCGGCCAGGGCGTGCTCAAGGCGTCGGACATTCTCGCCGACGCGGCGTTGCGCGCCGGCTTTGACGTGAAGAAAAGCGAAATCAAGGGCATGAGCCAGCGCGGCGGTTCGGTCACCAGCGACGTGCGTTTTGGCCAGATCGTGCTCAGCCCCATGGTGCCGCCGGGCGAGGCGGATTATCTGCTCGTGCTCGAACCGACGCAGGTGGAACCGCACAAGCATTATCTCAAACCCGACGGGATGTTGATCACGCCGGACGCGGTCGCCATCGGCAAACTGCCGAACAAGAAAACACTGAACGTGGCGCTGCTCGGCGCGTTGAGTGTGCATTTGCCGTTGCCAGAAGCCGGGTGGCTGGAAGCCTTGCGCGAAGGTTTTCCCGCCGAATTCTTTGACGCCAACCACCAGGCATTCCTCGCCGGCCGCGCCGGTCAGTCCCCCCAAAAAACCTGATTACCGCCTATGAGCAAGAACCGCGAAATTCCTCCCATGCACCCCGCCAGCGCGGTGGATTATCTGCCGCCGGCCCAGTTGCGCGACGTGCAATTCACCCGCCTGAAAGACATGGTCCAGCGCGCGTTCGACCATGTCACCCTGTTCCGCAAACGCATGGACGAACAGAAACTCAAGCCGTCCGACCTGCGGACACTGGACGACATCGTCAAACTGCCGTTCACGGTCAAGACGGACTTGCGCGACACGTATCCGTTCGGCCTATGCGCCAGCCCGATGTCGGAGATCGTGCGTTTTCACGCGTCGAGCGGCACCACCGGCAAACCCATCGTCGTGGCCTACACGCAGGAAGACCTCAATGACTGGACGCGGGCCGTGCTTCGCAGCCTCGCGGCGTGCGGCGTGCATAACGGCGACATCGTCCAGGTCGCCTACGGCTACGGCCTGTTCACCGGCGGCCTCGGCCTGCATTACGGCGCGGAAGCGCTCGGCGCCAGCGTCATTCCCATCTCCGGCGGCAACACCGACCGCCAGCTCATGCTCATGAAGGATTTCGGCGTCACCGTCATCTGCTGCACACCCAGTTATTTCCTGCACCTGATTGACCGCGCCACCGAAATGGGAATAAACATGAAGGAACTGCCGCTGCGCACCGGCGTGTTCGGGGCCGAACCGTGGACGGAAGACATGCGCGAACGCATCGAGGCCGGCAGCGGCATCAAGGCGTATGACATTTACGGGCTGTCCGAAATCGCCGGGCCGGGCGTGGCGATGGAGTGCGTGCATCAGGCCGGCCCGCACATTTTCGAGGACATGTTCTATCCCGAAATCATTGATCCGAAGACGCTCGAGCCATTGCCCGATGGCATGGAAGGCGAACTGGTGCTGACGACGCTCTGCAAGCGGGCCATGCCGATGATCCGCTACCGGACGCGGGATATTACTTCGCTCGAACCCACCCGCTGCGTTTGCGGCCGCACGCTCCGTCGCATCCGCCGCATTGGCCGGCGCAGCGATGACATGCTCATCATCCGCGGCGTCAACCTGTTCCCGTCGCAGATCGAAGCCGCGTTGCTGAAGGTGGAGGGCACGCTGCCTCACTACCAGATCATTGTGGACCGCCAGAGGGGCCTCGACACCCTGGAAGTGCAGGTGGAAGTGACCGCCGATGCGTTCAGCGACACCGTGAGCGCCATGGAACAGATGCAAAAACGGCTGGTCCATTCCATCGAAACCATCACCGGCCTGCGTCCCGCCGTGAAACTGGTGGCCCCGCGCACCCTGCAACGCAGCGAAGGCAAGGCGAAACGCGTCATTGACAAACGCATCATGTAACCCCGAGAAAGGCGAACTTATGAAAATCAAACAACTTTCCGTTTTTCTGGAAAACAAACCCGGCGCCCTCAGCGCTCCGTGCCGGCTGCTGGCCAAGGCCGATATCAACATCCAGACCTGCTCGCTGGCCGACACCCGCGAGTTCGGCATCCTCCGCCTGGTGGTGGAGGACACCGACAAGGCGCGGCGGCTGTTGCAGCGGAACGGCTTTGCCGTGAAGGTCACCGAGGTCATCGCGCTGGAAGTGGCGGACCAGCCCGGCGGGCTGGCGGCAATCCTCGACGCCCTCGAAGGCACCGGCATCAACGTCGAATACGCCTACTCGCTCACCGGCCGGACCAAGAGCGGCCACGCGCTATTGCTGTTCCGGTTCAGCGACCCGAACACCGCGTTGCGTGTGCTCAAGGAGCGAAACATCAACACCGTCGGCAGCGAAGAACTCACGAAGCGGCTCAAGGGGTGACGAGTGACGAGTGGCGAGTGACGGGTGACGAGGTGGGGAATACACGTCACACGTCACACGACACACGTCACGCATTTGAGCATGAAAGCAATCAAGGAATTTTTCAAAGGCGACCAGTTCGCCGCGCGCAACAACATCGAACTGCTCGAGGCAGGCAACGGCAATGCCAGGGCGAAGATGACGCTGCATCCGCACCATTTGAACGGCTTGGGAACAGTCCATGGCGGGGCCATCTTTACGCTGGCGGATTTCGCCTTTGCCGCCGCCTGCAATTCGCACGGGACGGTGTCCGTGGCCCTCAACGTGAGCATCACCTTCATGAAAGCCGCCACCACCGGCACGCTCTGGGCCGACGCCCGGGAAGTGTCCAAGAACTTCAAGGTCGGCTCGTATGCCATCGAGATAAAGGACGACCTGGGCGAACTCGTCGCACAATTTCAGGGCCTGGCCTACCGCAAGAAGGACAAACTGCCGTTCTGACGCGAAGCGAAGTTGGAAGATGGCAGGAATCAGAAGTTGAAAATGGGTATGGCAAACAATTTCAAATGCGAACTTCCCTGAGCCAAAATTCCGGGAGAACGCCGATGGTGTTCGAACATCTGGAACGCTGGGATCAACATGGTCATAATTTACGGCCTTGAACGACCATGAAGAACAATCTGAGACCCGTTGCCCTGGAACCGGTGGAGCCTTTGATCCTCGCAGTGCGGGGTGAGAAGGTGATTCTGGACGTGGATTTGGCGCGCATTTACGGCGTTCCTACGAAGCGGCTCAACGAGCAGGTCAGGCGCAATGCGGAGCGTTTCCCCGCGGATTTTCTGTTTCGTCTGACCGAAGGCGAAGCAAAGGCGTGGCTGCGTTCAAGGTCGCAAATTGCGACCTTGAAGCGTGGGCAGAATATCAAATACCGACCGTACGCCTTCACCGAGCACGGCGCCATCATGGCCGCCAACGTTCTGAATAGTCCGCAGGCCGTGCAAATGAGTGTCTATGTCGTACGCGCCTTCCTCAAGATGCGCTCTGTGCTCTCGGACAACCGGCAACTTGGCCGCAAGCTGGCGCAATTGGAGAAGGAACTCAAAAGCCGCCTCGACCTCCACGAAACAGCCATTGTGGAAGTCCTACAGCGCGTCATGGACATCCTTGACCCGCCGCCCAAGCCGGAGCCGAAGCGTCGTCGGATTGGCTTCCACGCCGACGAAGAGGAGACGGAATCCTAACTCCCATTCCCTGCCTTCAGCCTTTAGCCTTCCAATCTGTTTGCCTTTGCCCGGAAAATGCGTCAGGCTCGCCACGTTCAGCAGAAGTGGGCGCGTTCGGATGAAAACGATTCTCCTCCTGGAAGATAACGACGAGCGAATTGCTGGTTTCAAATCGGCTGTTCGTGAACTCGGCGAAGATTGGCAGTTGCATATCTGGCATGACGCTCCGACGATGATCGCTGAATGTGAAAATTGCTTCGATGATGTTCATCTCATTTCCCTCGACCACGATTTGGACCCGCAACCCGGTGCAACCTTCGATCCAGGCACGGGCCTCGAAGTAGCCAAGCTGCTCGCCGGCCATTTTCCGATTTGTCCCGTCATCATCCATTCCACGAATGCGGACCGTGCTTGGTCCATGCACAATGAATTGAGGTTCGCGGGCTGGACGGTGGATCGTGTTGGGCCAATCGGTGACGATTGGATCCGCAAACTTTGGTTGCCAAAAGTCCGCGAGATGCTGGGACAATTGCCGCGCAGCGAATTCTTTCAGCGGTCTTCCGACCACTCCGAACGAATGCAGCGAGCCTTGCTCTCACTAGAAGGTCTCGCCATCGGCGACGCGATTGGTGAGATGCTCGCGTATCGTCACGCCGACGCAGCCCGAATTATCGAGCGAGGATTGCCTGCGGGTCCGTGGTTTCACACCGACGACACGGAAATGGCACTTTCAATTGTGGACACGCTGAAGCTTTACGGCCACATCCATCAGGACGAACTGGCACGCCGGTTCGCCTGGCGTTTTGAACGGGAGCCTGACCGCGGTTACGGCAGCATGACGCGGAAGCAAATGAACGAAATCACTCGTGGAGGCGACTGGCGGCAAGGGGCTACCTCGGCATTCGGCAGCCAGGGTTCGATGGGAAACGGCGGGGCGATGCGTGTTGCGCCGCTCGGAGCCTATTTCGCCAATGACTTGTCACGCGCTGTGGAACAGGCGCGGGCTTCATCACTTGTCACGCACACTCATCCTGAAGGTGTTGCTGGAACGATTGCAATTGCCATCGCCGCTGCAAAAGCATGGCAACTCCGCGAAGCTGATTCGGCAGAACGCGTAGTCCGGCTGTTTGAAGCGGTCTTGGAGCACACGCCCGAGAGCAAAGTCCGGCGCGGACTTCTCATCGCATCCCAGACTCCAACCACAGTGCCGGTGGAAGCCGTGGCCAAAGCACTGGGCAATGGCACACTTGTCACGGCTCCGGATACCGTGCCGTTTGCGGTGTGGTGTGCGGCCAACCATCTCGACAACTATACGGAAGCCATTACATTGACAATTTCCGCAGGCGGAGATTGTGACACGAACGCAGCGATAGTCGGCGGCATCGTTGCGCTTTCCGTGGGACGTGAAAGAATTCCCGCCGAGTGGCGAAAGGAGAAAGAACCACTGCTGCTTATACCGAACGCGTAAAAGATACTCCAACTTTGTTGTTTCCGGCCTAATCTCCTGTCAGGCTTTTCAATTTGTGTGAATTGGTGAAATTAGCGTCAAATGTTTTTGTGCCTTCTGTGCCTCTTTCCGCCGTCATTTCATTTTGGCGCGACGAGTGCGGCAAATGAATCCGTGTCCATCCGTGTTTATCCGTGGTTCAAACCTCTGCGTCTTTGTCCACCCTCCGTAGCGAGGCTACTGCGGAGGACGGGCGTCTCGGCGGTTAAGTTCAGGTTAAATTTTTCACAAACCGGCTTGCGGGCGGAGCGCACACCGAATCAACATAAACCATGAAGCCGCTGGAGCCACCGGACAGCCATTATCTGTCAGCCGCCATCGGCTGGCTGGGATTGGGCAATGTCGCGGAGGCTGTCGCGGAATTTGAAAAAATCGCGCCGCAATTCCAGTCCCATCCGGACGTGCTTGCCGTCCAGTTCGACATTCACGCCGCTGCCGGGAAATGGGCTGCGGCGGCGGAAATTGCCGGGACCCTCACCCAACTGGAACCAAAACAACCTGGCGCCTGGATTTCGCTGGCGTATGCGACCCGGCGGAAGACCGGCGGGGGAATTCCCCAGGCCCGGGCAATTTTGATTCAAGCCCAGCGAACCTTTCCCAAGGAAACTATCATCGCCTACAACCTGGCGTGCTATGACTGTCAATTGGGTGACTTGGATGCGGCCAAAGCCTGGCTGGATAACGCCTGCACACTGGGCAATGTCGACAGAATAAAACACATGGCCCTGCAAGACCCGGATCTGGAACCGCTGTGGCCGGAAATCCGCAAGGCCTGACCTACCTGCCGGTGAAAACCAACTCCTCTTGCACCGGGTAAAGAGAACTGCCGCCGGCGAAATCATTTTGGGATGGACGATTGGGGGGAGCGCGGGCGTCTCGCCTGCGGCGTTCGGCGTCCCGCCGAATGCAGAGATGGTCGCAACGGGACGTTGCGACCTGCGACCGGGACGGTCGCGCTCCCCATTCCAATCGTAGCAGCGGACGTCAGTCCGCTCATTATTCCGGCGAGGGGAAAGTTTGAGTCGGCTCACCAGTCTTCGCTCCAAGTGCTACGACCCGGCAGGCGTCGGCTGCTACGGCATTCCGAATTCCGCATTGGTAACGGACACTTTTCCTGAATTCATTTTTGGATGGACGATTGGGGCAATTGGCGGTTGAATTACATCTACTTGAAAGTAAAACCATGAAAATAAAAATTATTATCGCGCTTGTCGCAACCGCCGGAATGCTCGGACTGGCGGGATGCAAACCCAAAGCAACCACGGTGTCGGGTCAAGTGTTCATCGTCACTAAAGGCGCGGATAATGTTAAACTTGGGGCTGTTGAGATTCTATTAATTGAAAAGTCGCAAGTCACAGGCTTTTTGCAAAAGAAGCAACCCGCTATTGATTTGGAAATGGCGTCAAAGCGACAAGAACTCACAAATGCAGAGCAAGAAGTCGCTACCGCTTTAGGAAATGCAGACAAAGCCCAAGCTTATTTTGATTGGTTCATGGTCAACAAACCTTACAAGACAAATGCCGACCGTGTTAATATAAAATCTCAATGGGACAATCTTTTAAAACAGTATGTGCGTCAAACTAACTATGTGGAACAGTTATCCCATGATGTAGATAAAACAGATGCTTTTTTTGCGGCGTTAAAAATGCGTGAGAAAATGGCTGAAAAGCTAAATTCATTAAACGACGAATTGGACGCCATCAAATTGGCTGCAGTTGCGGCAGAAACCAGTAAGCTCAAAGGCATAAAAGCTAATTTAGAGCAGGCCAATTCCCATGCAGAGACAGAAAAGACAAACTTGGATAATTCCCCAACAGTAGCGGATTACTTGGCGGACTTTTCGCCTGTCATCATCCAAAAAACGCTTTCCGACTCCGATGGTAAATTTTCTTTTACCTATCCTCGTGACAAAACGCTCACGATTTTTGCACACGCACAGCGTATGGTGTTGGACAAAACAGAAACATATTATTGGCTAGTGGACGCTCCGACAAATGCGGAAACCGCGCAAATATTCTTGAGCAATAACAACCTCGTTTTTGCTGATCCTGACAGCTATTTCAAGTTAAAGCCGAAAGAAGCGCCTCAAAAATCAACCGAACAGTAAGTTTATAAATCAAGAACAGGACACAACCGCGCCATGAACCTGCCAGCGGAACAAAAACCGCCCCGTTACGTCACTTGCCGCTGTCAGCACTGCAACGGCCATATTGAATTTGATGCGAATGAATTTACAGAGGATAACAGCATTGTGCCGTGTCCGCACTGTAGTTTGGAAACAAAAATCTTTATACCAGTCCTACAAGCCGAAAATGTCTCGACAGAATTACCGTCTCCCGTTACTACTCCAAACACAGTAAGATTTGAAGGTTTTTTTGATGGAATATCTGAAATAAAACAGGAACGTGTGAGCGACGTGCGTCCCGTGGCCAGCCCACAAGCGGCAACAATTATTCAGCCGCCTGTAAACTCACTTCCCAATAGTCCCAAAAAACTCCAGCGAAAAGCCACCGAAGCACAGCTTGATTACATTCGTGGGCTGGGCGGCAATCCCCCGCCCGACTTAAACATATCCGATGCCTCACGACTCATTGAACAACTTTTGCAAGCACCAGACCTGGAGGAAAAAAAGCAAGCTGCAAGGGAGCAAAAAAAACATGACGCTGCCGAAAGAGAGCAATTGCCCGCATATTATTTACATCAAGATTATGAGGAGGCTAAACGGGCCATTGAAACCGCTGAAAGAGGCGAAATAAAAGATGCGAAAATGTCATTAAAAGATGCACGAGACCAACGTCTTTGGTTCTGGCAAGACACGTTTCTTTCTCCCTGCAATATGGAGGGATTGGTGACAGAACAGTCAGTAAGACTATATCTTGAACACGGTCATCGTTTCAAAAAGCCATCTGAAAAAAGAATCCTAGCCATCCTTGAAACTCTGGATGCCAACTCGCCAACATGGGACAAAGACGGAACTGTATCATTTTACTTAACGCTTGAAGCCAGTTTTCCAGAACTTTTAAAAACAGAAATTGATTATGAAGACCTAGAAAATGACAAGGAGTGGCTAGATTTTAAATTTAGATAAAAGGTTGCCCCGCTGCCCATCGCCGCCAGGCGTCGGCTGCTACGGTGGAAGGCGCAAAGTTAATGGGCGGGCGTGGGGCGGCCGGCTTTGCGCGCGGAGGCTTCCATCAAAATGAAAAATGCCTGGCCTTCCGGCGAGATGCCCGGACGATCGAAGCGCGGCGCGCCCGCCACTCCTTGAACAAATCCGAGGCGATCCATTTTGGCGCGCACCGCTTCGCGCATCTGGTCGGCGCGAGGCAGATAACTCTCCGGCAGCCACCCGCCGCGCACGCTTTCGTAAATGGCATAAGCCAGCATGGCTGCCAGATCGGTTTCAACAAACGAGGACGGGTCGTCCACTTTGTCGTAAAACAATCCGTCCGGTCGCTGGTGCGCCAGGCAGCCATCGAGCAATTCCTTGAGCATGGCGGCCAGTTGTTCGCGATCGGCGGTGCGGTCGGCGGGCAATGAACGAAGGACCCGGGCAAACGCAGCGGCGGTCCAGCCGTTGCCGCCGCCCCAGAAGGACGAATCAACCAAAGTTTGTTTCGCCTCGGACCAGCGGTGATGCATCAGTTTTTTGTCCGCGTCCCACAGACGGCGATGAACGCCGAGCAACTGGGCCTGCGCTTCATCGGGTTGTCCCGCCGCCGCGAGAAAGGGCGGCGTGGTGAAGCTGCCGTCGGCCCACATTTCCTGCGAGCTGGCCTGATGAAACGGCGTGCCGTCCGCTGCGCGGGGCGCGCCCTTGAGTGCGAATTGCCGCATGTTATCCGCGGCTTTCACGAGTTCGGGATCGCCCGTCTGGCGGGCCGACCACCAGAGACAATCACCCAGCATGAGCGGGTCGGTGGTGGAACCGCCCTGCGCGGCGACCACGCCGTTTTGATTGACATAAATGAGCGAGGCGCGGGCCAGGGCGATGGCGGCATCCTGTTCTCCGGCTTCGAGCAAAGCCTGCCCGGCGACGCCTTGCTCCCACGAGGCGCGTTGAAATCCCATCATGGCGGCCATCGCTTTTGCCACCAGCGGATCCTGGCGGAGTTGCGCGGCAAAGGCGGCATCGGGCACGTAGGCAAATTCAGCGGCGTCCCGCCCCCAAGCCTCAAATTCGCAAAGAGCGCACCATTTGTCGGCGGCGGGTTTGAGGTTTTTGAGCACGAGCCAGGAAACCGTCCGTTTGGCCAGCGGGAATTCCTGACCGGCGGCGACCTGCTTCAACACGAGTTTTTCAGTGGAGCCATCGGAGAACTCGATGGTGGCCTCCTGCCACCAGGAATCATGCGGCGCGTCCGCCGGCGTCCAGGCGGCGCGGAGAAACAACACCAGCTTGTCCAGTTCAATCGGTCGTCCGAAATCGAGCCGCCACCAGATGTCCGGCTGCTTCTGCGGTCCCCACGAGCCGCAGCCATGCACATCGTCGTTGCGGCGGCTGCCGTCAATGGCGCAGCGGGCGGCGAACTCGCGCTGGTTATATTCGCTGTTGCTGGTGGCGTGGGGAAACGAAACCGGTTCGCGATTGGTGGTGTCCATCGGGTTCAAGGCCACGTTGCGATAGTCGGCGGCCGTCTTGCCGGGTTCGAGATACATGCCACGGAACTGGTTTGTTCCATCGGCCCCGGCGGCGGATGCCAGCGTCAGAATTAGCAGCAAGGCCAGAAATTTCCGTTTGAGAGGAGTTAGTGTTTTCATGGATTTCGCATCAAAAGTTTTCCTGGCAATTGCTTCACCCGGCGCAGTTTCATCAGGCCGCTCCTGTGTCGCAAGTAAAAGCTGGGAGGGACGGCATGTTGCCGTCCCCCATTTCATGGACGCCGACACGGCGTCCCTCCCTTGTTTATTGATGTAGCAGCGGACGTCAGTCCGCTCATTCTTAGCCGGTGAAAGTTAGAGCCGACTTACGTCGGCTGCTACGGTGGAAGGTGACGCGCCTCGACCTTTTTAGTTTCTTCTCCCGCGCCGATGCTCCCGTGATGGACGTCCCGACGCTCCGCGCGGAGTTGGGTTCCACCTTCCAGATGGCGGACGTGCCACCGGCTTGAGATCTTCCACGAGCCGGAAGTCCACCTGCTTCTTGAACGTGTCCACCTTGGCCACTTGCACCGTTAAATTATCGCCCAGACGAATCGTGCGGCGGGTGCGGCGGCCCACGAGATTGTTGCGCCCGGCGTCGAACACATAAAAGTCATCCTCCATCGTGGACAATGGCACCAATCCGCTAATGGCCAACCCGGGCACATCCACGAAGAAGCCGAAGTTGCGTACGTCGGTCACCAACGCGGGATAACGCTCCGGCCGGCCGGATGCGAGTTGCGCCTTCAGGAACGCGAATAATTTCACGTCCTTGCTGTCGCGTTCGGCGTCGACGGAATTGCGTTCGGTGACGGAAATGTGTTCGGCGGTTTCCTTGAGCGCGGACACCGGCGCGTGGCTTTTATCGAAGAGCGCCCGATGGACGACGAGGTCGGCGTAGCGGCGGATGGGGGAGGTGAAGTGCGTGTATTTCGCCTTGGCCAAGCCGTAATGACCGAGCGGTTCGACTGCGTAACGCGCGCGCATGAGCGATTTGAGAAAGCCGATCTTGAGCGCGGGGCCGATGGGCAACGTGCCGAGCCGGTGTAACAACTTCTGCACCTCGGCGGTCTGGCGCAGGTTGCCGCACGGTACGTTTTGGCTCAACACTTCCTCGCGATATTCCTGCAAACGCCGCTCGTCCGGCACTTCGTGGACGCGATAAACCGCCGGCGTGCGCTGGCTCATCAACCGCGTCGCCACCGCCTCGTTCGCCAGCAACATGCATTCCTCGATCAATTGGTGCGACACGTCGTTCACGGTCTTCTCGATTCTCAAAATGCACCCGCGTTCGTCCAGCCGGATTTTGGTTTCAGGAAAATCGAGGTCGAGCGAACCGGCCTTGAACCGCGATCGCCGGATGCGCTGGGCGAGTTCATGCGCCTGATGCAGCATCTGTTCAATGGGATCGGACGCGGGTTTGCGCTCAAGAATGGCCAGCACTTCGCCGTAGGTGAAACGCCGTTGCGAATGGATCACGGCGGAATAAAACTTCACGTTCAATACCCGCCCGTCGTTCGACACGAGAAATTCGACGCACTTGGTCAGGCGATCCACGTCCGGCTTGAGCGAGCACAGTTCGTTGCTCAACGCCTCCGGCAGCATCGGGATGACGCGGTCCACGAGATAGGTCGAGTTGCCGCGTTTGCGTGCCTCCACGTCCAGCGCCGTGCCGGGCTTCACATAATGCGACACGTCCGCAATGTGAACCCACAGCCGCCATTGTTCCGGCGAAACGCGCTCCAGACAGATGGCGTCGTCGAAATCCTTCGCGTCGTCGGGGTCAATCGTGATGACCCGGTGACGGCGGCAATCCACGCGGCCCGCCCCGTCGCGCGAATGGACCGTCGTGCCGATGGCGTGCGCCTCATGCAGGACGGGTTTGGGAAAATGCAGCGGCAAATCGTATTGGCGCAGCACCGAAAGCATGTCCACGCCTTCCGCACCCGGCGCACCGAGAACTTCGACGATCTCGCCTTCCGGATTCGTGTGGCGCGATTCCCATTCACGCAACTCGACCACCACCTTGTCGCCAATGCGCGCGGGCCGGCCCAGGTCGCGCGGCTCCGGCACATAAATATCGTGCGGGATGCGCGGATCGTCGGGAATGACGTAGAGAAACCGGCGTCCCCGTTGCAGCGTGCCGACCATCTGCGTGCGCCGTCGTTCCAGGATGCGGACCACCGCGCCCGTGTCCGGCTCGGCGGCGGCGCCGGAGCGCAAGCCCTTGGGCCGGACATCGCGTCGCACCAGCACGCGATCTTCGTGCAAGGCCGTGCCGGTCGCGCCCTCCGGGATGGTGATTTCCTTGAGGCCGGGATCGTCCGGCTGGAGAAAGCCCTTGCCCTGGCGGTTCATCCGGATCCGGCCCGGAATCAAATCCGCCTCGCGCGGCTGGATGTAACGGTTGCCCTTGATGCGGGCAATCCGGCCCGTCTGTTCCAGTTCGCGGAGCGCGCCCTGCAACACCTGCTGGCGATGGGGCGGCAGCCGAAGCAGCCGGAGCAGCTCCGGCACATTGGCCGGGACATAATCTTTTTGGCCCAACAGACGAACGATCTGGTCTTTCATAATTTGGAATTCCGGCATGGGCGATTGAACTGTGGCACGCGCGCCGATTTACCCGCGCCGAAGTCCGTCAACAGTATGGCGAATTGCGGGGCCTTGACCAGCCCCACCTTTGCGAGCCACGACGCGACGAAACAGCCAAACTGCTCACAAAACTTTGTCCCACGTGGGACAAAGTTTTGTAATGCCGTTCAAGGGTTGGACATGCCAGTTACTGCCCGGCTTGAATCCGTTCCAGCGCCCAGCGGGCGTGTTCGGCTATCACCGGTTCGGAATCCTTGGCGGCCTGACTCAAAACGGGCAGGGTGGAGACGTCGCCGATGTTGCCCAACGCCATACAAACAGTTTGCAGCAAGCCGCGCCGTTTCGTCCTCAATATCGCGACCGGCAAAGGACTGATTGTTTCTTGAAATGTCGCCGCGGACTTGAAAGGTTGACGCCATGCATCACAATTCGCTGACATTCGGTCTTGTGCTTCCCGCAATTCTACTTGCGGCCATGCTTCCAGCCTTCATCTCGCGCGGTGGCGCGGCGGACCTTTCCGGCTCCGCCTGTGAAATGCGGGCGCAATTGGCGGAAAAAATCCTCCCTTACTGGTTCGATACGGCGCAGGACACCAATCGGGGCGGTTATCTGCTTGCCGATGACGCGGTTTATGGCCGCAAACAACCGACCGAAAAACAGATCGTCACTCAAAGCCGGATGATCTGGGGTTTTTCGCGCGCGCAACTCGCCGGTTTTGGCAACACCAATCGGAACTATTTGCAGGCGGCCACACAGGGTTACCATTTCCTGCTGGACCATTTTCAAGACCGGCAGGACGGCGGTTACTTTTGGAGCACGGACCTCAAGGGGAAACCGGTCAACGATTGCAAATTTCTCTACGGCGAATCGTTCGTGATCTATGCCTTCGTCGAATATTACCGTGCCAGTAGCGACCCAGAAGCGCTGCGCCGGGCGCTGGAATTGTATCACACGGTCCAGGCGCATTTGCACGACGACAAAAACGGCGGCTGGTTCGAGCACGCAGACCGCAAGTGGAAATTGCTTTCGCCCGGCGACCCGCGGGATCCGGTCGAGATCATCGGCTGCAAAAGTGCCAACGCACATCTGCACTGGATGGAGGCGTTGACTGAATTGTATGACGCCAGCCACGACCCGGCGGTGAAGGAATCGTTGATCGAGGCGTTGCGCCTGAACCAGACGTATTTCTATCCGGAAGACCCAGCCCACTGTGCCTTTCACCGGCAGTTTGATTGGAAACCGGTGACCGGCCCCGGACACGACGGATTGTCCTACGGACACAACGTCGAATTCGCCTGGTTGATGATCCGGGCTGAAACCGTGCTGGGCCGAAAACCGTCCTGGGAACATTTTTACGCGCTGCTCGATCATGCGCTGAAATACGGTTACGACGATGAGCATGGCGGGCTTTACAGCCGGGGTTTCGATGACCAGCCGGCGACCGACACTGACAAAATCTGGTGGGTCCAGGCGGAAATGGTGGCCGCATTGACCGACGCCCTGAAGCATCAGGGCGACCCGCGCTATGAGACGGCCCTGGACAAATTATTGCACTTCATCAAAACCTGCCAGGCCGGCCCGAAGGACAGCATCTGGCTGTACACCGTCACCGCCGATGGCCGGCCCAAGGACACCACCAAGGCGAACAGTTGGAAGGCAAATTATCACGATGTGCGGGCCATGATGAAATTTATCGAGGCCTTTGCTCCGGCAAATTGACCGGCCATCCCGCCTTCACTTGCCTTGAATTTGTTCCATCGCCCAGCGGGCGTGTTCGGCAATCAGCGGTTCGGAATTTTTGGCCATCTGGCTCAAAGCGGGCAGGGCGGAGACGTCGCCGGTGTTGCCCAACGCCACACACACGTTCCTTAGCAGGCCGCGGTGTTTCGTCCGCAAAATCGGTGTGCCGACGAAGCGCGACTTAAAACCAGCTTCATCCAGTTGCAGCAATTCAATCAAGTTCGGCGCGGTCAGGTCCGGTCGCGCATGTTCCTTCATCAATCTGCCTTCGCGGGCAAACCGGTTCCACGGACAGACCGCCAGGCAATCGTCACAGCCGAAAATGCGATGGCCGATGGCCGGACGCAGTTCAACCGGGATGGAACCTTTCAACTCGATGGTGAGATAGGAAATGCACCGGCGCGCATCGAGTTGAAACGGCGCGGTGATGGCGCGCGTCGGGCACACCTCGAGGCAACGCGCGCAGTTGCCGCAATGATTTTTCTCCGGCGCGTCCGGTTCGAGTTCCAAGGGCGTGATGATTTCGCCAAGCAGAATCCAGTTGCCGAATCGCCGGCTGATTAAATTGGTGTGTTTGCCGATGAACCCAAGCCCGGCGCGCTGGGCAAAATCACGCTCCAGCAACGGCCCGGTGTCCACGTACCACAGCGACCGCATGTCCGCACCGCCGAGTTGATTCACGAACGTGGCCAGTGATTTCAGCCGTTTACCGAGCACGTCGTGGTAGTCGTCGAACCGGGCGTAGCGGGCGACGGCGGCGTGACACGTGACAGGTGACACGTGACATGAATCGGGTGCTGGTGACATCTTGTCACTTGTCACTTGCCACTTGTCACCTTGCCCGTAGCTGGCTGCCAGACAAATCACACTTCTCGCTCCCGGCAGAACGTGGTGCGGATCAATGCGCTTTGCGGCAGTGCGTTCGAGCCAAACCATCTCGCCGTGTCGCTTTTCGGCCAGCCAATTTTGAAATTGTCCCGCACTTGCGGGCACATCGGCCGTCGTGAACCGGCAATCGTCAAATCCCAATTCCAGCGCCCGTTGTCGGATCTTTTCTTTCATGGCCGACCGCAGGCTTCGAGTCGAAATTGATGCACCACCTGCTGCGCCACTTCGCGGATGGAGCGCAGCTCGGTGTTCAACAGCACGTCTGCCTGGCGGTAAAACGGTTCGCGCGCGGCGAGCAGTTCGCGGATTTTTTTCTGCGGATCGGCATCGTGCAGCAAAGGCCGGTGCGTCTGGTTCTTCACCCGTTCCCAGATTTTTTCCGGCGACGCCCACAGACAGACGACCAGCGCGTGGGTTTTGAGGCAGGCAAGATTTTTGGGGTTCGTCGGCAGACCGCCACCGGTAGCGATGACAGTCTTGGTCCGCGAGGCGAGTTCTTCGACGAGTTCCGATTCCAGTTTGCGAAAGGCCGGTTCGCCGTTGGTCGCAAAAATTTCCGTGATGGTCCGGCCGGTGCGCGACTGGATGATTTCGTCGGTGTCGAGATGATCGAAATGCAACTGGTCGGCGACGAGGCGGCCCACGGACGATTTGCCGGCGCCCATAAAGCCGATGAGCGCGATGTTGATGATGCGGCGGTCGCTTTGCATAGCCACAAAGTGGCACAGACTTCCAGTCTGTGAAATCTCAAATAACGGGGCGCATTGTCAAAATGTGGAGTGTGGCCGTCCCCGGCCACAGCAATGAACTTTTGGCGACGATCCCGACAGGTTCAGCGGTTCAGTCGTTTGAATGTTGCTGCGCCCGGGGACGGGCGCACTCCGCCGTTACAGCAATTCATTGCGGAATTAAGGTTGAATAGTCAGCGACCTCCGGCAAAGCCGGAGGCTTGAGGGAGGTGGAGCGGCCCAAGGCCGCATGGCCCTTCGGGCGTCAACCGACACGCCGATCTCAATCCACGACTTCAGACCTCGTCTCTCTCGCCCC
>Ga0208191_1000021_pt1 | contig 164123 bp, 149 predicted proteins | sample June2015DPH_13_5_FD_184709 | JGI IMG/M metagenome (GOLD analysis project Ga0208191, IMG submission 184709) | Peatland microbial communities from SPRUCE experiment site at the Marcell Experimental Forest, Minnesota, USA - June2015DPH_13_40... | ecosystem: Environmental > Terrestrial > Soil >... | reverse complement strand
GCCGGATCACCCCTTTCCGGCTTTCACCACTGGCGAGCATTTTTAGACCCCCTGATATGCTTGTTTTACCTCCTTATATCATATAGTTAGATTATTACCTACCTTTTTCTACGGCATAATCCAGGAATAAAAAAATTCTTGGTGAAAACTCAGTGCCCGTTGCTTAAGACAGGTGCAGAAGGGGAGGTTGGCGGTCTAGGATTTAATCGCCTGTTGCAGGTTGTGGATCTCGCGGCAGCGTCCCTGGGGGTCGATCTGCAACACCACCCCCTGAAGCTGAATATTGCTGCTGGCCACCTTGAAAGGCTGGGGGAGCAGGCTCCAGAAACGCTCCAGAATGATTTCCCGCTTCATGCCGATGACCGAATCCACCGGGCCGGTCATGCCGGCGTCGCTGATGTAGCCGGTGCCTCCGGGCAGGACCCGGCCATCGGCGGTCTGCACATGGGTGTGGGTGCCCACCACGGCGCTTACCCGGCCGTCCAGGAACCAGCCCATGGCCTGCTTTTCGCTGGTGGCTTCGGCGTGCATATCTACCAGGATAACCTTGAGCTCCTTAGGCAGGAGCCCCAGGACCCGATCCACGGTGCGGAACGGGCACTCGATGGCATTCATGAAGACCCGGCCCTCCAGGTTAATGACGCCCACCGGCTCCCCGGCCGCGGTCTCCACCACCGCATAGCCCTGCCCCGGGGTCTCCGGGGGGTAATTGGCGGGACGCAGCAAGCGGTCGGTCTCCTCCAGGTAAGGCCGGATCTCTTTGTGCTTCCAGATGTGGTTGCCACTGGTGAGCAGGTCGATGCCGTGGCTGAAGAGCTGGTCGGCCACCGCGGGGGTGATGCCGATGCCCCCGGAGGCATTTTCCCCGTTGGCCACCACCAGGTCGATGAAATATTGGTCCACCAGCCGGGGCAGGAGTTCTTCCACGGCCCGCCGCCCCGGGTTGCCAACGATATCGCCGATAAACAGGATGTTCATGCCGGGTGCCGCCTCAGCGGGCGTACTCTACCGCCCGGGTCTCCCGGATGACGGTAACCTTGATCTGGCCGGGGTAGCTGAGATCCTGCTCGATCTTTTTAGCCACCTCCCGGCTCAACAATGCGGCTTCCTCGTCGTTGACCTTATCCGACTCCACGATGAGCCGGATTTCCCGGCCCGCCTGGATGGCGTAGGATTTACTGATGCCGCCGAAGGAGAGGGCCACCTGCTCCAGGTCCTCCAAGCGCTTGACATAAGTCTCCAGCATCTCCCGGCGGGCCCCGGGACGGGCCCCGGAGAGGGTATCGGCGGCCTGGACCAGGACGGCCATGATGCTCTCCGGCGGGACGTCTTCGTGGTGGGCGGCGATGGCGTTTACCAACTTGGGGGATTCGCCGTAGCGCTTGGCCAAATCGGCGCCGATCAGGGCGTGTACCCCTTCCGCTTCCTGATCCACCGCCTTGCCGATGTCGTGCAGCAGGCCGGCCCGTCTGGAGAGCTTGCCGTTGAGGCCCAATTCCGCGGCCATGATACCACACAGGTAACAGACCTCCACGGAGTGCTGTAGGACGTTCTGAGCGTAGCTGGTGCGGAATTTCAACCTGCCCAGCAGCTTGATGAGATCCGGATGGAGGCCATGCACCCCGGTGTCGAAGGCGGCTTCCTCACCGGCCTCCCGCATGCTCGCCTCCAGTTCCGCGTTGACCTTTTCCACGATCTCTTCGATGCGTCCGGGGTGGATGCGGCCGTCGGAGATGAGGCGCTCCAGGCTGCGGCGGGCCACTTCCCGGCGAACCGGGTTGAAGGCGCTGAGGATCACGGCCTCGGGGGTGTCGTCGATAATAATGTCCACCCCGGTGGCCGCCTCCAGGGCCCTGATGTTACGGCCTTCCCGACCGATGATCCGACCCTTCATCTCCTCGTTGGGCAGGGCCACCACCGACACCGTCTGCTCGGTCACGTAATCGGAGGCGTAGCGTTTGATGGCCAGGGCCATGATCTCTTTGGCCTTGCGGTCGGCGTGCTCCCGGGCCTCGGTTTCGATGCGTTTCACCATACGGGCGGCGTCGGCCCGGATCTCCCGCTCCATGGACCTGAGAAGGAAATCCTTGGCCTCGGAGGCGCTCATCCCCGCCAATTGTTCCAGGCGAGCCTTTTGCTCCGACAGCAAATGTTGGTAGCTCTCCATCTGGCCCTTGAGTTCCTCCTCCCGCTGGGCTATCTGCTTGTATTTCTTCATGAGCTCCGTGTCACGTTCATCCAGCAACTCTCCCTTCTTCTCCAGGTGTTCCTCTTTCTGGAGCAGGCGGCGCTCTAGTTGGTTGAGTCCCTGACGCCGTTCGAGAGTCTCCTTTTCGAAGTTCATCTTCAATTGCAGCTGCTGATCCTTGGCCTGCAGCTTGGACTCTTTTTTGATGATGTCCGCTTCCTTGCGGGCCTCATCCAGGATCTTCTTGCCCAGGGCTTCCAATGATTCATGGTGGGCGTCCATGACGTATTTGCGATAGAAGAAACCGGAGGTGAAGCCGGCGGCTATGGCCATACCTGCAACCAAGACGTATGCCAATATCCCCATGGGATTTCCCCTGTGCTTATATCGTTAACCGTGGCGAGCGCCACCCGCCGTTAAGGGGCGCCACCTACGGGTGCGGCTCCTGCGTCAACGCACGTCGAGTTGCAGACTTGTGGGTGAGGAGCGGCACTTGAGGCCACCGGGAGAGGGGCGCGGGCGGAAATTGGGGTACGGCTTAGCTGACCTCTTGGGGTCAGGTTAGAGTTAAAGGTTACTAAGTCTCAAATCCATAGTGGAGGAGAGGTCCCCGTAGTCTGGTCCCTTTCCTCCCTTCCGGTAGTTTATCGCTTCCCGGGGTTGGCCCGGGACAAGATCTCTCCTAAGGAAATTCACCTGGGTCAATATTTCTGACCGGTGCACTCATATTTTGAATCCGCCCGGAATGTGCGACGCTCTTCCCATTCACCCCACCCCATGCCGTTCCTCCCTGGCCGGAGAGTTCCACCTCCGGGAACCTCCGGGGCGTGCCTCTCAAGGACCGGGAGGGAAATAAGAATCGTGGGTCTCCAGCATTTGAATCAACAGTTTCGACCGTTGTTCGATCTCGGCATGGAGCTGGTGATAATCCTCCTTGATCTCCAGGCATTCATATGCCAGGTTAAGTGCGGCCAGAATTGCCAGGTCGGCCAGGGGGCTGGCGGGGAAAGCCCGCTGCAGTTCCCGCAGTTGCTCATCCACACGGCGCGCCACGGCTTGCAGGCCGTCCGGAGAGATACTCCCCTTCAAGGTGAAGGTGCGCCCCAATATCTCCACTCTGACCGGTTTTGGCTCTTGACCCGGGTTTATGCCGATTCTCCTGTATCGATGATTTTTAAGCGATTCAGGATCTTATCGATCCGTTGGCGAATCATTTCCCGCTCCTGGGTAAGCTTTTCCAGGTCGGCCTTGGCCTCCTTGAGGGCTTTTTCCTTTTCAGCCAGGGTCTGCTCCAGGACTGTGTTAACCTCCTTCAGCCTGGCGATCTGGCCGACGACCATCTCCAATTTTTGTTCCAGTACCGTGAAGATATCTGTAACCACCAATACCCCCCATTATTTTGATTGTGCCCTTGCGGGCCTTAAATGTCAAGCATTTTTGCAGTCTTAGTCGGGGCCAAGGCTTCCCGCAGGCGAGCCGCCAGATGGGTATAGCGCTTAATAGGCCGGTCATTGTGAATGGCCATCCCCAGGGCCCGTTTGCTCCCCAACAGCACCACCAGGCGGCGGCCCCGGGTGAGGGCGGTGTAGAGCAGATTGCGTTGCAGCAGCAGGTAGTGGTGGGTGGAGAGCACCAGGAGCACCCCGGGGAATTCGCTGCCCTGGGCCTTGTGTACCGTCACCGCGTAGGCCAGGGTGATCTCGTCCTTCTCACCCGGGTCATAGGTGACCACCCGGCCCTCGAAATCTACCTGGAGCTGGCCGGTGGCTGGAAGATAGCCGCACACCTGGCCGATATCGCCGTTGAATACCTCTTTATAATAATTGTTCCGGAGCTGCATCACCTTGTCCAGGCGGCGGAAGTTCCGGCCTCCCCAGGGCCAGGGGCGGTTTTCCGGATTAAGTCGTTGTTGCAGCTCGTGGTTCAGGTTCTGGATGCCTACCGGCCCCCGGTGCATCGGGGTGATCACCTGGAGGTCCCGCAGGGGGTCCAGGCCGTACCGCCGGGGAATCTCGTGGCTCACCAGGTCCAGCAGGCGACGTTTCAAATCTTCCGGTTCATCCGCTTCGCTGAAGACGAAATCGCCTTGCCCCAGCTTGGTGGGCAGAACCGGGAAGAGCCCCTGGTTGATCCGGTGGGCGTTGACCACAATGAGACTTTCCCGGGCCTGGCGGTAAATCCGGGTTAGGCGCACCACCTTAATGACCTCCGAGTCCATCAGGTCCTTGAGGACGTTGCCGGGTCCCACCGCCGGGAGCTGGTGGGCGTCTCCCACCAGGAGGAGACGGGCGCTGGCGGGGATGGCCCGCAGCAAGTGGTACATCAGGTAAATATCCACCATGGAGGTTTCGTCCACCACCACCACCTCGGCCTTGAGGGGTTGGGCGGGATTCCGCCGGAAGCCGCCGGTCTGGGGGGAGAACTCCAGGGCCCGGTGAATGGTGGAGGCTGCTGCCCCGGTGGCTTCGTTCAGGCGCTTGGCGGCCCGGCCCGTGGGGGCCATGAGCAACACCCGGGCTCCCAGGCCCTGGTACAGAGCCAGGATGCAACTGATGATGGTGGTCTTGCCGGTACCGGGGCCGCCGGTGATCACCAAGATCTTCTCTTGGAGAGCCGCGGTCACGGCCTGGGCCTGCTCCCCGGAGAGAGTCAGATGGAGGCGGGTCTGCACTACGGCCAGGAGCTCGTCCAGTTGCAAGGGCGGCGCAGGGCCGGGAGTGGCGGCCAGGCGTCCCAAGGTCTGGGCCACCCCGGTTTCGGCCACCCAGGCAGCCCGCTTATAGACACCGCGGCCCCCCGGCATCTCCGGCAGGGTCAGTCGCCCTTCCCGGGCCTGAGATTCCAGGGTCAGGAGCAATGGCTTCCGGGGCACCTGGAGCAATTCTTCGGTATGGCGCAACAGTTCTTCTTCAGGAACATAGACATGGCCGTCGCCAGCCAGGGTGTCCAGGACGTGAAGCAGACCCGCGGCCAGGCGGGCCGGGGCCAGGGGGTCCAGATTGAGGCGACCGGCCAGGCGGTCGGCGGTGAAAAAACCCAGCCCCTGGATATCCAGGGCCAGTTGGTAGGGATTGGTGGTGGCCACCTCCAGGGCCTGGGCCCCGAAACGTTGGTAGATTTTGCCGGCTTGGGCCATGCCCAGACCCAATCCCTGCAGGGCCACCAGCGTATCCCGCATCTCCCGGCGACTCTGCCAGTTCCGGCGGATCTGTTCGATCCGCTTGGGCCCGATGCCAGACACCTCCAGGAGGCGCTCCGGCTGCTGGTCGATGATGCTCAAGGTCTCGGCCCCGAATTGGGCTACCAGGCGTTGGGCCAGCTCCGGGCCGATTCCCTTGATGAGCCCCGAGCCCAAATACTTGGTGATGCCCGCCAGGGCGGTGGGGAGCACCGCATACCACCAGACCACCTTAAACTGCTCGCCCCACTTAGGGTGCACCTCGTACTTGCCCTTGAGGTGCAACTGCTCCCCCTCCTGGACCCCGGCCAGGGGCCCTACTACGGTGACGGGCTGGCGGGCCCCCTGCACCTTAAGACGCACTACCGCATAGTGGCTTTCAGGGTCGGCGAAACTGAGGTGCTCTACCGCACCCTCCAGGGTTTCCAAAGGCTGTTGGGAAAATTCGGCAGGTATGGGCGGATTGAAATTAACCACAGTAAATCATGTTAAGGGAAAAAAAATTGGAAGTCTATGGATTAATAAACTTATGGGCGTTGGGGGAGGGGGGTGGCGGGGGAGAGGTAAGAGCCAGTGGCACAGGCGTTTTAGCCTGTGGTGGAAACCCCGCCCCGCCCCCCAAAATCTTCATTCCGGCGCCGGTTCCGCCAGGATTTTCTGGCTGATGCCCCGGCCCAGGGCGACGCGGCCGCCGTTGATGCCGATAATGATGAGACCCCGGTTGTTTTGCAGGACCTCCACTTCCTGGCCCAGGTTGAGGCCCATGGCCAACAGGCGGGCCCGGAGCATACGGCCGCCCCGGTGGCCGGTGATGCGCAGCCGCTGGCCGGCGCTGGCCGTGGCCAACGAAAGTTGCGGCGATTCTACTTCTTCACTGGCAATTTTCACAAAACGTTTAAACACCCTGGCCCCCCCAATCCTTCTGCCGGCAGGCGGCGCAGTAACCTTGCACCTGCAACTGATGGCCTTTGATCTGGTAGCGGTATTTCTGGCTCAGCCGCTCCTCCAGGAGCTGCAACCCCGGCTCTTCGAACTCCTGAACCTCTCCGCAACCCAGGCAGCGAAGATGGCAGTGGTGGGCATGGCCGTAGATATGCTCGTAATGCCAGTGGCCGTCGCTAAAATCCACTTCCCGGATGAGACCGCATTCGATGAACAGAGGTAGGGCCCGGTAAATGGAGGCCTTGGAGACCTTGGCCCCCTTGCCTTTGAGCAGCAGATAGAGCTCGTCCACGTCAAAATGGCCGTGCACCGCGAAGATTTCCCGGAGAATCTCTTCCCGTTCCGGGGTCCGGCGCAGCCCCCGCCCGCGGATATAATCCCGGAATATCTGGAGTTCCGAGGTCATCATCGAGGAACACCTGATGTAATTGCGACTTAATCACGATAATAACCCAAGGGGGGGGAAAGTCAAGGAAAGTTTGGAAAAAGGGCTCACTCCGAAACCGTCGATCCGGGAAAACCGGCAAGACTGGCCGAGGGCCGAAACCAACCAAGGCGCCGGGCGGCGCCTCCACTACTGGGCCTTGACGCATTGATTCAGGAAGCTCCTGGCCATTTGGCCGGCTTCCTCTAATTTATCCAGAAACGACAATCCGGCAAAGTCGGGGTTGATGCTCACGTAGTTTTTAAGGGAAAAGAGCACCATCTGCACCTTATCCTGGTCTTCGGCCAGGTCCGGGTTATTGCTGAGGAAGTCCTGGACCATGGACTTCACCTCCTGGAGCTTCTTGGTTTTTTGGCGCTGCGGGGCCATTGACGCAGGCCAGGGGAATTCCAGGGGACCGCGGTCAGGGGCTGGGGAGGAACCCCTGGCCTCAGGGCTGCCAGTGGCAGGAGAGGCGAAGCATTGCCCCGGAAAATTTTCGATTTTCCGGGAGGATTCCCAATCCAAACTCCAGTTGCAACGGTTCCGATATACGAACGATATGGAAAAATAAGCGAAAGGGCCTCTAGTGGCAAATTATATTGCAGGGGCAATAGGCCACAAAAAAGGCAGGGCCGCAGATGGCCCTGCCTGAGGATTGTCGGCCTCGTTTAGAGGCGTCTTACTTTTTTAGGCTCTACCGCGCGCCGGCGCAGGAAGGCCAGCCCCACCAGAGCGCTGCCCAGCAGCAAGGCGCTGGGGGGCAGGGGGACAGAGCCGGTCAAAACACTATTGGCACAGGTGCCCGAGGCGTAGATGAAGGAGAAATCGGCGATATTAAACCCTGTGCCCGCCAAACCCGCCAAGTCTACCTCCACCTCACCCGTTAGCCAGTTTACCGGTACTGTACTACTCGTGTCGCCACTTGTGGCCCACACGGGCACAAGCTGGCCAGCCTTAGCATAAGCGCCGCCGTACCAGTAACCAGTTCCGCTAAAATAGTAAGTGGAGTAGTTGTATGAGGGGTTTTTAAAGAGCTCCCCCACCGGCACGGTGCTGGTGGAAGACAAGCGAACGGCCCAAGTGGTGCCGGCGCTGTATAGGGACAAATCGGCGGCAACGGCGCCTAAATCCATGGCGGCGGGGCCCGGCCAGCCGGTGAAGATTTCCAGGGTCGAGCCAACCAAATTCGCCCCGGCAATGTTAAAGCTGGTATCGCCTGAACCCTCAATCACAGGATACCAACCAACCCAGCCCGAAATGCTAGGCACGGAGCCCAGGTAGGATTCCACCTGTGTATAGGGCATAAATTGATAAGAAGTCGCCCAGGCCCCGGTGACACACAGGGCGACGCCAGCCGCCACCATAAAGATTAACAGCAGTGTTTTCTTCATCGGGTTCCTCCAATGCTCCATAAGTGTTAATAGTTAAATAAAAAACCGGGCTGCCTTTCCAGGCAGCCCGGCTGTCTTTCCTTCCTCTAAAAGACCCGTGGCTTTCCGTCCTCAGCTCACGCTGAGTTTGGCTTTATCCGGAGTATGTGTGCAATAGTGTTAAAAGTTAAATAAAAAACCGGGCTCCCTTTCCAGGCAACCCGGCTGTCTTTCCTTCCTCTACAAGACCCGTGGCTTTCCGTCCTCAGCTCGCGCTGAGTTTGGCTTTATCCGGAGTATGTGTGCAATTTTGTAGTTGCTTTGGCGTCACTTCTCGCTGTTGGCAAGCGCTTATTGTAGATAAAACAATGAGTTATGGGCTGGCTACAATGCCAGCCTGACATTCCTTTTTTAAATGTGTACCGTAATTTAACCACCAACTGGAAAAGTGTCAAGCTGTGAAAAGCTAAGTAATGCTAAAGGATGCTAAAAGTTACGGGGATAATTGAGGCGGGACAGCTCGGAGAAAGGGATTAAGATTTTACCTCCTGCCTTACTCTGCCTGAAGGTGATACGCCTTTCCACCGTCCACCGCCATACGGTGAACCAGTGAACCCCAAGTTTGGCGGCAAACTCTTTAATGGTCAAGAATTCTTTAACGTCTTGGCTCATAATCTCCGCCTGCTGTTCCAGGCAAAGTTAACTGCCAGTTTGAAGAAAGGATAATGGTTTATAATTTAAAAAAAATCGGGAAAACCCCTATTTTTGAGGTGAAATTCACTGATTCTTATTGCTCTATTTCCGCACCACCCCATGCAGTTAAGTGGCCTTAGCTTCCAGCTCTGAGAGGATCGTTTCCCGGCGGCAGCCCTCAGCGATCAATTGGTTTCCCAGGATGGCCAACAGCTGAAAAAACTGCCCGGAAACCGACTTTTCAAACTTAGGGCGGGAAGGTTCGTGATCCCGATCACCGAGCAGTTGCCGGATCAGATCCTCCCTCCCCGGCCAGGCTGAGGGACCCAGCCGGCGCGAAGGCGGGGGGCTGCGGCGCGGGCCAGCCCCCCCCGGAGAGGCGAGCCCCGCGGCCCAGGCGCCCGCTTCCGTCCCAAATCCTGGCGCCAAGAGCTGGTCGCCGGCCGGCAGACTTTGCAGATTGGGAAATAGATGCTGCCAACGGCGGCGGATCAATTTTTCCTGCAATGCCGGGGAGAGATTGTGAGTGGCCCTTTCCGGGAGGGCGTCAAAGGGCTCCAAGGGTTTGCGGGCAACATAGGAGGCCTCGTCCCTCAAAACCACCGGGGACTCTTGATAAAGCCGCAAGCAGGTATCCACCACCGCGGGGTCATAGAGTATGCCCCGTTTCTTGGTGATCTCCTCCATGGCCTTTTTAATGCCCAGGGCCGGGCGGTATGGCCGGCGGCAGCACATAGACTCCAGCACATCCGCCACCCCCAGGATCCTGGCTTCCAACATGATCTCCTGGCCATCGAGGCCCTGGGGATAGCCGGAACCGTCCATGCGTTCGTGATGCTGGATAATGGTCTGGGTGATCTCCATGCGCAAATTCAGCGGTTTCAGGATATTGTAGCCCACCTGCGGATGGGTCTTGATAATGGCGAATTCCAGGTCCGTCAACTTTCCGGACTTGGAGAGAATCTCTACGGGCACTGCGATCTTCCCCAGGTCATGGAGTCTACCGCCAATCTGCAGCGTTTCGAGGCTCGCCGGGGAGAGACCCATGGCTTCGGCAATGGTCGCGGCGATATGGGCCGCCCGCTGCTGATGCTCAACCGTATACGGGTCCCGGGCTCTGATGGTTGCTTCCATAACCTGGATGATAGCCTGCATGAGCCGTTCCTTCCCGCAGCGACGCTTAAACCGCTGGCCGATCGCCACGATTTTTAGCTATTTTAATAAGTTTTGAAAAAAGTATAGGGTTAACGCGAATACCTGGCAATAAGGGTTTCCCTTATTTTGACGGTGAAAACCCCTGATTTTCAGGCCGCGCGCCACTTTTCGCAGGGGCCTGAGGGGACGATAAACCTTCGACCAAGTCTCGCATCCGTGTCTCCTTTCCTATGGTTGGCCGGGAATAGCGGCGGCAAAGGCTTTGCCAGGTATTGGTCCAAGAATCATACCAAGGTGGGCCAGGAAAATATATCCTGAAATTACCGATGGTTAGCCAATAGGAAGCTCGAGCCGGAACCGCGGCCAGGAGTGGGGAGGTGCGAGATGCTCTTGGAAAATGAAAAAAATTCTTTAAGGATAAGAATAGCCGGGCACGTCCACGGCGGCCGGCGAAAGGGGGGTTTTATCATTTTGTCTAGCAGAGATTATGCGGCCGCAGTTGAATAATACCCCCTGAGGGTGAGGCGCCAACCCTGGTGATTTCAGCAGGGTCTGAGGTGGAGGGGACAGATTTGGGTTGGGCGCCACTTTTTTGTGGCCTGGTGCTTCCCTTGGGGTCGGAATTGCGGTATTTCTCAGGCGAGGCTCAGCGCTGTTTCATCTCATCCGCCAAGGAGCTAAGTGAGCCATGGGACCGGTTAAGACTCCCACAGGCCGCCAGTTCCCGTTGGCGCCCGGACGCCAACAGGAACTGGCGGAACTGGCCCGTCTTCTGGGCCACCGCTTCCGGGACCTGTTCCGGCTGGACCAGGCCCTGCGGCACAGTTCTTTTGTCCATGAAAACCCGGAGGCCGCCCCCAGCAACGAGCAGATGGAATTCCTGGGGGACGCGGTCCTGGCCCTAACGGTGAGTACCCTGCTGCTGCAGCATTTTCCCCAGAGTTCCGAAGGGGAGCTGTCCCGGGGGCGCGCCGCCCTGGTTAACGCCCGGCGCCTGACGGTCCTGGCCAGGGAACTGGAACTGGGCTCTTACCTGCTCCTGGGCCGGGGCGAGGAACTGCAGGCCGGCCGTGAGAAGTCCTCCCTGCTGGCCGATGCCCTGGAGGCGGTGGTGGCTGCCGTCTTTCTCGACGGCGGCCTCGAGGCGGCGGCGGCTCTGACCTGTCGCTGGTTTCAGCCGCTGCTGGGAAGGCTGGCCGAGTCTCCCTGGCAGGACTTCAAGACCAGGCTGCAGGAGCTCAGCCATGCCGGCTACAAGGAATCGCCTGCTTACCGCGTGCTCTCCGAAAGCGGCCCCAGCCATGCCCGCCAGTTCCTGGTGGAGGTGCGCCTGGGGGAGCGCCCCCTGGCCCGGGGCCAGGGCCGTACCAAGAAACAGGCCGAACAGATGGCGGCCAGAGAGGCTCTGGAGACCTTGCTGAAGCCGGCCGGAGACGAGGAGAGGGCAGGGGATTAGCAGCCAGGTTAAACCATCTCTTGCAGAAAATGTCATTCTGAGCGAACCATCCTGACTCAAAGGTCATTCGCTCAGGGTGACGATGTAGAACCGCCGCCCCCGGCGGTTCTTGTGGGCAGGGGAGCCGGCCCTGGCTGCCCAAGCCCCCCCTGGGGCGATTACTGCGCCCGCAGGGTTCAGGGGGGCAGGAGAGGGCCAGAACCTGCTTCAGGGCCTTGCTGATACCTTCCCAGTCTTCGCTGGACCTCTCCTCTCGTCGCTCATTTCCTCCTATTTCCGGGCCTCGGAGATGGCGATGTGGTAGGTCTCCACTTCGGTCAGGGCGCCGAAGACCTCCCTGACCCGGTCTTCCACAGCTTCCGCGGCCGACTGGCCGTAAAAGGCCACCGCCCGCTGCTCCCGTTCATGGGCCGCCCCGAAGTTGGCCCTGGGGTCCTTCAGGCAGGCTTTATCATCGGGCTTGATCTCCGGTTTGGGCGTCTTGAGGATCTTGCAGATGAGTGAGGCGTGCTCGCTCTCGGTGCGGGCCAGGGCCTTGAACAGGGCCTGGGACAGGGGATCCGGGGCGCAGTTGCAGGCACATAAATAGAAGGCGGCGTTTCTCACCTCCAGGTCCAGGGCCTTTTCCAGGTTTTCCCGGGAACGGCTGCTGAGATTGGAGACGGTGTTGCGATCTACGTACTCCTCGGCGGGCGTCATATATTTCCGGGGCGCCCCGCAGAAGGGGCAAAAGCTGGGCGGCTCACTGCCCAGATAAGGATCGCCGCAAATCCGGCAGCGGAATAATCTTAATTCCATGAAGCCCTCCTGTCGATTAAGGGCGACCCTCCGGGTCGCCCCGGCGCTAGTCGATCTTTTGGAAGAATTTTTTCAAGGACTTGCACACCGGGCAGGTGTCGGGCGCTTCCCCTTCCACGGTGTAGCCGCAGATGGTGCAAACGAAAATGTCTACTGCTTCCTTATGCTCCAGATTCGCCAGGGCTTTCTGGAAGAGCTGGGCGTGGACCTTTTCCACTTCGTTGGCAAACCCAAAGCTGCGCAGGGCCTCAGGCTTTCCTTCCGCCTGGGCCGCGGCGATCATGCCCGGATACATCTCCCGGAACTCGGCGGTCTCCCCGGCAATGGCCTCCTTGAGGTTGTCGGCTGTGGCCTGGATGGCCTTCAGGGCCTTGAGGTGATTCATGGCATGAACCGTTTCTGCGGCCGCCGCGGCCCGGAAGAGCCGGGCCACCTGGGAATAACCCTCTTTCTCGGCCTTTTCGGCGAAGGCCAGATATTTCCGGTTGGCCTGGGATTCTCCGGCAAAGGCCTCCTTGAGATTCTGGGTGCTCTTTTCCATCACTTAACCTCCCTATTATTTTTTCTGATCAGCCAATTTCATGGGCGCGCCGCCCACAGACCGGAACACCGCCACCTGTTGCCAGCACGCTTATCAAAAATACGAAAAATACCAAAAATACCAAAAAACCTGGTGGCCGCAAATATTGCCGCGGGAGACCTGCCCCGCTCCTGTGGGCCTCAGGTTTCCTTCCGGCCTTCCCGCTCCCGACATTGGGGACAAAGCCCCCAAAGGGTAAGGGACTGATACTCCACCCGGAAGCCCTGGATCTCTGCCGCGGCTTTTTTGTCTTTTTTGTCCAGGTCCGCCGGGACCTCCGGCTGCCGGTAAAGATCGGCGATGTTATGGCAGCGACGGCAGACCAGGTGTGCATGAAGGCCCGTTTCCCCATCATAGCGGGCCGTCTCGTGGAGAGGGTTAACCTTGAGGATCAGGCCCTTGCGGCAGAGGATCTCCAGGGTCTTATAGACTGTGTTGAAGGAGATGGCTGGAAGCTGGGGACGCACCTCCTGGTAGATCTTCTCGGCGCTGGGATGGTCATGGCGGCGCTGCAGACTGGCCAGGATCGCCAGGCGCTGGGGGGTTACGGCAATGCCGTGGCCCCGCAACTTTTGGATCAAGTCTTCCATAGTTAAGTTATCAGTTAATAATTGTTACTGACCTGTCAAGGGGCATCAGCGAAAAAGTGGCGCCTGCTTCATTTATTAGTTTGAATTGTTAAGGCACAGTTAAGAATCGTATGAGCGGCGAGAAAATCGTCCGGGTGATTGGATGGCTGTTGCCGCCATTGCCGGGGAGCTCCCAGGGCGGCAGGGGACGGCCCGGTCTCGCAGGGCAATCCTCCGAGGAGCCCCGCTTCTCCAGGGTCTCGCCCGGGAACGGTGAGATACCGTTTCCGGCCTCTTTACCGGGGGGATTCCGGTGTCTGGGCCAGGGCCTTTGACAGTCCTTGCCTACTCAGGCTACCATGGTCAACAAGGCCATGGCAAAGCAGCCGAAAATTAATCAACAGGGCCACGATAATCCAGCCGAAAACAATGCCCAAACTCAGGCCGAAAAAAAATAGCATGATGGACATAACCTTCTCCTCCCTCTGGTCGGGGCTCTTCGGAGGCCCGCGCCCCCGGGTCCGGCCAAAAGTTCGCTTGGGCAAGTTTTCTTTTAATTTTAATTAATAATTCTTGGGAACCGGCGGGCAATTGGCAAAAGTGCCTATTCTGCCATAGGCAAAATTGCCTAATCCACCCGCTTCGGAAGGGAGGATAAGGCAGGAAGACGCCCATGCAGAGCCCTGGCTAGCCGGCAAGGGCCCTGCATGGCGGCGGCAAACCGCGGCGAACTAATAATAATAATTCAGACCGGCCTGGAAGAAGTTGACATTAAAAGCCTGGTTCTGCGGGTAGATGCCGGCGTTGGAGGAATGGCGGAAGCGGTAGGCCACCTCGAAGGCCATTTGGGAGGTGAGGGCAATGTCAACCCCGCCTCCTATCTGAGGGGTGAAGTTAAAGGCATGGGCGATGGCCGGGCTATTGATGCTTTCGCTGATCACGCCGGCGCCCCCTATACCGTAGAGCATGACCCTGGGGCAGAGCAGGTAACTCGCCTTCAGCATGGGGGTGATGCCCACCTCGAAGCCGGTCTGTTCCGCATCGGCCACGCTGAGGATGCCTTCAACCACGAAGGAGAGACCAAAGGGGCCCAGTCTCTGGCCAGGCCGCACCAGAAAAATGCCCCAGTGGGGCAGCAAAGAGAAGAGCCGGACGCTGGCGTGGTGGTCGTTCTTCCCGTAGGCGAAGTCCAGGCCCATTTCCTGGTTGAACTTGTCCGGGTCGAATTCCGCTCCCTGGGCCAGGACCGGCAGGGCCAGGACCAAAGCCAGGACCAGGGCCACCGCACCTTTGCCACAAATTTGCCGCAGCACCGTCTCCCCCTTTCGCGGCAGGCTTGCCTGAAGATCTGCCCCAGGATAGCACCGGGCCGCAGTATTGTCAAAAACAAAAAATGTGCTAACTGAGCGCTTCGCCGAGGTGACCCAAGCCGCCGCGGCAGCCAGCGGCGGCCGCCATCACGCAGCTCCAGGGCCTCGTTTTCCCCGGTGGAGGCGCCGGAAGGCACCATGGCCCAGGTGCGCACGCCATTGTCCAGGGTCAGGTCGGCCAGCACTGTAGTCTAGCCCCGGGAGTCCAGAACCTCATAGACGCGAATCTTTTGGATAGCGGGCATCTTCTCCTCCTTTTAAAAAAATCCTCGCACGGCCCCCGCGGGCCGGTCCCGTTCACGTCTCCGGTTTGCACCCTATCCTACCAGACTGGGGGAAAAAGCTCCATTCCTTCATGGAGCCGAGGATAAATTATTTACATAACAGGATTTGTTTGCCCAGGAAGGAGCAACCAGATTGGGGCTCTCGGCTCGCCCCGGGATTAATGGCAAACAAGATGTTAGGCAATCGCCCTGGGGGGAAGCCACATGTTGCCGGGAGGTGAAACGATCCCTGTTGGCTGGGAGGATCAGAGGTCTGGCGATGGGGAAAAATCCCAGGCCTCCTCCCAAAATAGGAGGAAGCCTGGGGTTGGAGTAGATTCCCTAAGGAACCGCCTGCTGCGGCTAATGCTTTTCCTCTTCGTGCGGTGCTGCCTTTGGCGACTCTGCCGGCCTCGACGGCGCTGCCCTCTGCGGGGCTGGCCTCGGCGGCGCTGCCCTCTGCGGGGCCGGCCTCGGCGGCGCTGCCCTCTGAGGTGCTGGCCTCGACGGCGCTGCCCTCTGAGGTGCTGGCGGCCTATAGCTGGGCCGCTCGGGCGGCCTGTAGCTGGGCCGGGCTGCCGGCGTGTAGCTGGGCCGGGCTGCCGGCGTGTAGCTGGGTCGCTCCGACGGAGTGACGCCGGGCCGCTCTGATGGAGTGACGCTGGGCCGCTCTGACGGAGTGACTCTGGGCCGCTCTGACGGCGTGACGTTGGGCCGCTCTGATGGAGTGACGCTGGGTCGCTCTGACGGTGTGACGCCGGGTCGCTCTGACGGTGTGACGCCGGGTTTCGCCGGCGGTCTGAAAACCCCGGCGGGCGCCGTTGGTTTCCCGCTCACCGTGGACCTCAAGGGTGGCACCACCGGGTGGATCTGCTGCGACGCCGGTACCTTCCCGATCGCTGCCTGCTGCGCCGGGGTCAACTTCATCATGGACCTGGCCGGCAGCGCCGTACCGGGGATGCCTGTTCTCACCGGCTGGGTCGCCCCGGGCGGAGCCTTGGGAATCCGGGCGGTCAGCGGCTTAACGTTGGCCGGCGCCGCCAAAATGTTAGGTTTATTCAGGTTCGCCCGGGCCAGGTTGACGTTGTCGATCTGCCGCGCCGGCGGCAAGGGCCTGCCTTCGGTCAGGGCCTGCGGTTGGATATTCCGGATGGCGGGGTTGCCGCTCAACACCCCGGAAGGGGCCATGACGTTGTGGAACTTGGTGATGTTGGCCGTATTGTAGTTCATGGTCCGGTTGAACACCGCCGGGCTGATGTTGCTGTGCCGGGAGATGTAACCCGCCGACGGTCCATAGCTATAGGCGCCGACAAATCCCCGGGAGAAGTAACTAGGCGGATAATAGCTCGGCGCATAATAGCCGGGAACGAACGCCGTTTGCCCAAAAAAGACCGGGACATAATTCGGCGGCACCAGACACGGCTGGTAGAGATAGCTATAGGCCGGTGTATAGGGTTGTCCAAAACCCAGCAGGAAACTGGCCGCCTGGGCAAAGATCCAAAAGGGAGAGGTGAGCAGATTGTCTGCCGGCATCCCGGAATAATACCCTGCCGGCGCGTATCCCTCCGGCGGAGTATAGTTGGGCGGTGGAATGGGGGCCCAGCCTACGTAAGAATTGTCCGCAGGCAAGTTGTCGGGAGTCGTGCGCCACTCCACGGTGGAGGGGTACCAGGTGCGCCCCGGCGACCAGACCCAGCCATAGCCGGAGGTGGGCATCCAGTTGCCGTAGTGGTAGGTGGCCCAGGCCCAGGGCTCCTGGCTCTCAAAGACGTAGCCGTCACTGGTGGGCACCCAGCGGCCGTCGGTATAGGGGCGCCAATCATCCCCCACATTACTGGGTACCCAAACCGGCCCATAGTCTTGGTAATCCACCCACTGGCCGTAGGGGGCCAGGTCGTCATAGAACATGGCCACGTCCACTGAGGCTGCCCGGGCTGGCTGGCTGAAACCGCTTCCCAGCGCCAGGGCCAGTGTCAGGGCCAGGATTGCCATAACCCCCGGAGATCGGCGTCTTCCTTTCATCTTCTTGCTCCTTGAAATTTTTTGGGTTCAATCTTCTGCACGGACCCAGCCAAAAGCCCCGCCGCTACAGGTGATGCGCATATGCCGTGCTCCGGATATTCTGGCCATCTCCAGCTTACCGGAGATGGTGAACCAGTACCTGAAGTCAAACCTTAATATATTAGATAGATAACGATTCCAAATAATAAAGGGGCCTTAGGCAAAAATTTGCAGAGCGTTAGCAATTTTTGCGCGCCGCTACCCTTTAGGCTTTCAGGAGCCACTGAATTAGAGGCCAATGGGGCGCCGGCCCTGACTAAAAATATTTTCCTGGTTAATCGGAGAGTTTTTTATAAAGGTCAGGCCTGGCGGGCCGGCAAAACCTGACCGGAATAGGTTTTATCCTTGGACTGGAAAGTCGGAACCGGAGGCTCCTCCTTCCCAGGTCTTTAATCGGGTTGGGTGGGGGAGTGGAGAAGGCAGGGATTTTTTGTATTTTTGTATTTTTTGTAAGGGCCCCAGGGCCTCGCCGCCAAAAATCCTCAACCCCCCACCACCAGCACCTTGGTGCCGACGCAGCTAATCATGAAGTTATTGGGGAAGGCGGCGGCCAGCCGGGTGAGGGCCCGGAAGCCGGTGCAGTGGCCGGCCATGATGAATTCCGGGTCGATTTCCCGGAGTCCCTGGATGGTATTTTGGATAAGGTCATCCCCCCCGGCGGTGAGGTGGAAGCCTCCCAGGATGAGGGCGACCTTATCCACTCCGGTGAGTTTTTCAGCGTACTTCACTATGTTGACGATGCCCGGGTGGCTGCAGCCGCCGATGACCACCAGGCCCCGGCCCTCCACCTGGGCCACCAGGGCCTGCTCGTCGGTGAAGGGGTCGGGCTCCTCTTTGCCCTGGAGCAAACGTTTGAAGACCGGCAGGCCTTTTTCATAAAGGGTGGTGGCCTCCACCGTGCCGGTGAGCAGGATCTGATCCAATATCAATTCCGGGCCCTGGTTTTGGTAAATCTGGACTCCGGCGGCCTGCAATTGCTTCATTTCCAGGCGCCAGGGGCCAACGCGGCCCCGGGGGGTGAGGAAGAGTTTGGGGTGGAAGATGTCCCGGTGGAGATAAACGGGCGGAGGCGGGCCGGAACGCCGGGCCAGAAATCCCAGGAGGCCGCCGTAATGGTCCGGGTGGCCATGACTTAGCACCACGGCGTCGATCTCCTCGGGCCGATGGCCCAGGGCCTCCAGGTTGTTGAACAACGGCAAGGGGTCGTTGGCCGCGTCCATGAGGATGCGGGTCAGAAGGCCCTGGTGGTTCAGGGTGATGAGATAGGCAAGGCCGTGGGCCGCCAGCAGGGGCTTGGGCAGGCGGCCGGGGGGCACCCGTTCCACGATGCCGGGGCGGGAGGGTTCAAAGACGTCATAGAAATTGTCCACCAGGATTTCCACGGTGACGGATTGCAGGGCGGGTATCTGCATGGGTGGCTCCAGGAGGGTTTGTGTTAGTCTCGAGTTTCCGGTAGGGCGGGCGTCCCAGCCCGCCGTCCTCAACCAAGGATAGGTGGACTTGCAAAAACCTGGAATCGGCTGACGCTCAAATTCAATTCGGCCTTGCATAATTCACTAAAAACTAAAAACAAAAACACGAAACTCGGAACTCAGAAAAAAATCTGTTAAGATTAGACTAAAATTAGCGCCCCCGCGGACGCCTGTCAAGCAATTTGGAGGAGTAAGCCCAGGAGAGCGTCATGCCGACTTACGAGTATAAGTGCAAAGAACACGGCCATGTTTTTGAGGTGGAGCAGAAGATGAGCGATCCGCCGCTGACCAGCTGCCAGATTTGCGACTCCGAAGTGGAGCGGCTCATCGGCATGCCCACCATTTTCTGCAAAAATTCGGATAGCAGTCCTTATAAAAAGGACTTCCGCTCCGATCCGCATAAATGGGAGTCGGTGTGTGAATCGGCCTTCGGCGCCAACAAGAAGGATAAGGACGAAATCCGGAAGAACTGGAACAAGAAAGAGAGCAAATGGGTTTGAGGCTTTTTTTAAGGGGCGGCTAAACCCAACCCCGTCGGCCTGGGGGTTTTCCCATATTGCCTAGATATTGAAAATCAAACGGGCGTAAGGCCTGTCGCCCGTGCCTTAAACTCATCCCGCCTTTTAATCCTCAGCGGTTCATGGCCGCCAGGAAGTCGGCGTTGGTTTTGGTCCCCCGTAGTTTCTCCAGCAGGAACTCCATGCTGTCTACCGAGCTTAAGGGGGACAGGAGCTTGCGCAGGATCCAGATGCGGTTCAGATCCTCCGGCGGCAGCAGCAGTTCTTCCTTCCGGGTGCCGGAGTGGTTGATGTCGATGGACGGGAACATGCGCTTCTCAGTGAGCTTCCGGTCCAGGTGGATCTCCATGTTGCCGGTGCCTTTGAACTCCTCGAAGATCACCTCATCCATGCGGCTGCCGGTGTCGATGAGGGCGGTAGCGATAATGGTGAGGCTGCCCCCCTCCTCGATGTTCCGGGCCGCTCCGAAAAAGCGTTTGGGCCTTTGCAGGGCGTTGGCGTCCAGGCCGCCGGAGAGAATCTTGCCGCTGGCCGGCACCACGGTGTTGTAAGCCCGGGCCAGGCGGGTGATGGAATCGAGAAGGATGACTACGTCCCTCTTGTGCTCCACCAGGCGTTTGGCCTTCTCCAGGACCATCTCCGCCACCTGGATGTGGCGTTGGGCCGGTTCGTCGAAGGTGGAGCTGACCACCTCGGCATTGACGCTGCGCTCCATGTCCGTAACTTCTTCGGGCCGCTCATCGATGAGGAGGACGATGAGAACCACCTCCGGGTGGTTCTTGGCAATGCTGTTGGCCAGGTTTTGCAGGAGCATGGTTTTGCCGGTGCGGGGGGCGGCGACGATCAGGCCCCTCTGCCCCTTGCCCACCGGGTCCATCAGGTCCATCACCCGGGCCGAGAAGTTGTCCGAGTCGGTTTCCAGCTCCAGACGCTCATCCGGGTAAAGGGGCGTGAGGTTGTCGAACAGTATCTTGTCCCGGGCTACCGCCGGGTCTTCGAAGTTGACGGTCTCCACCTTGAGCAGGGCGAAGTAACGTTCCCCCTCCTTGGGAGGGCGGATCTGGCCGTAAATGGTGTCCCCGGTGCGCAGGTTGAAACGGCGGATCTGGGAGGGCGAGACGTAGATGTCGTCGGGGCCGGGCAGATAGTTGTAGTCCTGGGCTCGCAGGAAGCCGAAGCCGTCCGGCAGGATCTCCAGGACGCCGCCGCCGGAGATGACGCCGTTTTTTTCCACCTGGGCCTGGAGGACGGCAAAGATGAGATCCTGCTTGCGCATCCCGGCAGCGCCTTCTACATTCAAGTCCCGGGCCAGCGACGCCAGTTCGTTGATCTTCTTGTGCTTCAATTCGGATAAGTTCATGGTTGCCTCTTTAGTGCTCATGCTGCCAATTCCCATACGCTGAGCCAAAGTTTATGATGTGCGGGTACATCCACGGGTACTTGCCGCGAGGGCTACAATTTTTAAGACTGGCTCCCTTAGGGACCCAGAAAGGGCGGCAGCCTTAATTCGGAGAGGGAATGGGCAAGTTTCAAATCAAACCGGGGATTATACGGGGTTTCCTCGTTTACAAGTATCGGCCAAAACCGGGATTACTTTAAGACCAATCAAAGGCAGGTTATTAGTGAACCTAATCCTTTTAGCCCCGCCTGTCAAGATGATTTTTGCCATTGACCCCAGATTTAACAAATTACCATCGGGGATGCCGAGTTCTATTAGAGAGTCTTGAGGGAGTCGATGATCCCCCGGATTTCCTGTCAATCTTCTTTCACCCAATCTCCAGGGTCAGGGCCGGGTTTATGGAGACGCCGCCTTTTCCCGTTTCTGGTCCAAGAGATGCTGCAGCTCCCGCCAGATAGCCGCCACCTGGCCGCGGGTATCATTTACAGAGCCGCGATTGTCCACGACGTCGTCGGCCCGGGCGGCCTTCTCAGCCAGGGGGTCCTGGGCCTGCAGGATGCCTCTGATCTCAAGAGCGCCGCGACCGTCCCGTTCCTTAAGACGCCGCACCTGGTCTTCCGGATCCACCTCCACCACGATGACCCGGTCGTAGGCCGTCGCGAGCCCGGCCTCATACAACAGGGGCACGTCTACCAGCACCAGCCCGGCCCCCTGGCGCTCCAGCTCCCGGAAGCGCTTCTTAAGCTCCCGGGCCACCCTGGGGTGGACGATGTCGTTGAGACGCTGCCGGTACTCAGGGTCCGAGAAGACCAGTCGGGCCGCCCTGGCGCGGTTGAGCTCACCGTCCGGCTGGAAGCACTCCGGACCCAAGAGGCGGCGCAGCTCCCGCCAGGCGGGCCTCCCCACCGCCACCGCCTGCCGGGCGGCGGCGTCGGCGTCCAAGACCTTCGCCCCCAGCTCCCGAAACATGCGGGCCACGGTGCTCTTGCCGCTCCCTGCCCCCCCGGTGATGGCGATTTTAAGCATGCTTTTCGTAGGGTGCGCCTCACGCACCAAGAGCGGCGCGTAAGACGCGCCCTACATCTTTGTACGGTGGGCACTGCCCAGCAACTCATTCTTTTCTGGGTTTATCAAGTCGTCAATAGCGGGTTCCATGGTTTGCTCCCCGTAATTCTAATCTAATGCAAACTTTCCAATTTGTCGATCACCCCCTGAAAATCCTCCGGCAGCGGGGCCTCCCAGCGAAGCCGCTCGCCGCTGCGGGGGTGGGTCACCGTAAGGCACCAGGCGTGCAGGATAGGTATGGCCCAACTGACATTTGCTTCTATATTTTCTTATAGGCTTTTTGACGGCGGTCAATAGCTTCAACAAAAACAATCTTTTCGGTCCGGCTAACCAGATAAATAATTCGCCAACCCCCCACCCGGGAGGAAAATTTTCCTTCCCCCATGATCGGAGGTTTGGCTAATCTAACAGAGTAAGGATTCAGGGAAATTTGCTTCAGGCGGTCACGCAACCGTTTTTTCTGTCGTTCGGTCCAGGCGCTCCAGTGTCCTCCCCGCTTGTCGAGATAATATCACTTGGTAGGTCAAGTCCCCGCTTCCTTTCATATTCCTCTAAAGGGGTAAAGTAACTTTTATCACCTCGACGGATTGCCTCATCCGCTTCCTGAACCGCGGCCAATTCTTCCGGAGACAAAGGTTCGTAATCGTACCGGTCATAAAGGATGTCCACCAGTCTCCGGAGTAGATCGCCATCGGGGCCTCCGGCGATTTCCTTAACCTTTGCCATCAAATCGTCAATTTTCGTATCCATTGCTTTTCCTCCCCTCGGGAGAATATTAAACCTGACTTAATGGAGTTTTTCCAATTTGTCCAGGACCCCCTGAAAATCCTCCGGCAGCGGGGCTTCCCAGCTCAGCCGCTCGCCGCTGCGGGGGTGGGTCACCGTAAGGCGCCAGGAGTGCAGGAGCTGGCGGCGCAGCAGGAGGTTAAGGACTTGCAAAGGTGGATTGCCCTTCAGGCGGCTCGCCCCGCCGCCGTAGGTGGCGTCCCCCAGAACCGGATGGCCCTCCGAGGCCAGATGAACCCGCAATTGATGAGTGCGGCCGGTCTCCGGGGTGAGTTCCACCAGGGTCAGGGGGCCGGGAAACTCCCGGCGCACCCGCCAGCGGGTGACCGCGGCCTTGCCCCGGCGCGGCCGGACGCTCATGCGCTGGCGGACCGTAGGGTGGCGGCCGATCTCCCTGTCGATCCTTCCTGCGGCCTCGGGCAGGCGGCCCCAGACCAGGGCCAGGTACTTTTTCCGAATTTCCCGGGCCGCAAACTGGCTCACCAGGGAGGCGTGGGCCAGGGCGGTTTTGGCCACCACCAGCAGGCCGCTGGTGTCCTTATCCAGGCGGTGCACCAGGCCGGGGCGGCTCACTTCGCCGATTTCCTTAAGCTCCGGGCAGTGGTGCAAGAGGGCGTTCAGCAGGGTGCCGCCCCGGTGCCCGGCCCCGGGATGGACCACCAGCCCCGGGGGCTTGTTGAGCGTCAGCAGGTCCCGGTCCTCATAGATGATCTCCAGGGCCAGGGGCTCGGGGGTGAGGGGGCTGGGCGCAGGGGGCGGCACCCTCACGGTGACCGCTTCTCCAGCCCGCACCCGGTAGGAGGCGGTTTTTGCTCCACCGTTGACCTTAACCAGCCCGGCTTTGAGAAGTTTTTGCAAGCGGGCCCGGGACCAGCCAAGGGTCTGGGCCAGAAACCGGTCCAGGCGGGCGCCGGCCTGATCCGGCGCCACCACCTGCTTCAGAGTCTCAAGGTCATTGGGGTTGGTTTCCAAGAATCAGAAGGCCTGGTGGGTAGTGCCCACCCTATAATCACGCCTTGCGCCCGGGGCCGCTGTTCTTGATCTCGGAAAAGATCATCCGCCCGGCGGTGGTTTGCAACACGCTGGTGACCGAGACTTCCACCTCTTTGCCGATATAGCGGCGGGCGTTTTCGATGACCACCATGGTGCCGTCGTCCAGGTAGGCGACCCCCTGGCCCTGGGATTTGCCCTCCCGGAGAATCTGCACCTGCATGCTTTCCCCCGGCAGCACCGCGGGTTTCATGGCGTTGGCCAACTGGTTGATGTTGAGGACCTCCAGCCCCTGCAGTTCCGCCACCTTGTGCAGGTTGAAATCATTGGTGAGGATTTTGGCGTGCAGTTTCAAGGCCAGGCCCACCAGCTTGGAATCCGCCCCCGCGGCATTGGGGATGTCGTCTTCGCTGAACTCCACCCGGAGGTGATTTTGCTGTTGCAGGCGCTTCAAAATGTCCAGGCCGCGGCGGCCCCGGGTGCGCCGCAGATCATCGGAGGAATCGGCGATGTATTGCAGTTCCTCCAGGATAAATTTCGGCACGATGAGGGTGCCTTCCACGAAGCCGGTCTCGGTGATGTCGGCAATGCGGCCGTCGATGATGACGCTGGTATCCAGGATCTTCATGGGCAGGCGGGGGGCCGGCTTGCCCCCCGGCTCCAGGAAATAGGGGGTGCTGATCTCCGACATCTTCTTGCCCCCCAGCAACAAGCCGATATAACCAAAGATGGCCGAGAAAAAAATATATAAAGGAATCTGTAGGTTAGGTAGCTCCAGGTATTTATCGAAGGGATAGCTGGCCAGCTTACCGATCCCCAGGCCCACAAACAACCCGAGGGTACTGCCGACGATGGTCTTCAGGGGAATGCGCTTGATTACCCGTTCCAAGGCCATGGTGATGAAGGCCACCGCCAGGCCGGCCACGCCCCCCACCCAGCCGGCCCACCAGAGATGGCCGAACTGGGGGGTCTGGGAGGCGATGAGATAGCCGCTCACCGCACAAATTATCCCGAGGATGGTCCCGGTGACTGCCTTTTGTAACACTCAGCCTTCACCCCCTTCCATCGGAGACATGACGGGCAGGAATTTTTTTAAAAGGAACCCAATAGAGGTGCTGCGGAGGTCTCGGCCGCTGCCGGTGATAGGGCAAAATACGCCCCCTACAAGAAAGGTTGACAATCTGAACAGTTAAAGGTTGCTGACATGTTGTCGGCAGGGTGGACCAGTTTAGACCAACAACTCTTGCAGTCGGGCCTCGATTTCCGTTTCTTCCTTTTCATGCACCAGGGAAAGCTCTTTGATTAACAGATTCCTGGCGGTATCCAGCATCTTGCGCTCCCCGAAGGAGAGATCCTTTTCGGCCTTGAGGAGGGTGAGGTCCCGCAATACTTCCGCCACCTGAAAGGGGGAGCCGGTCTTGATTTTGTCCATATAGTCCCGGTAGCGGCGGTTCCAGGTCTGGTTGCTGAGACGGGAGGGGCGGGAGCGCAGGATTTGGTAAACCTGGTCCACCGCCTGATTGTCGATCATGTCCCGGAGGCCGACGTTTCTGGCGTTATTGGTGGGGATCATAATGATCATGTCGGAGTCCAACAGACGCATGATGTAGAATTGTGCCGGTGTTCCTGAGATCTCCCGTTCTTGGACGGATTCGATCCTTCCGACCCCGTGAGCGGGGTATACGGCCAACTGGCCTACTTGGAACATCTATCCACCTCCTTTCCCTGATCTCTTTTATCACAATATTTCAGAAAAAGCAACGCCCCGCGGCCATCAGGTTCAGCGCTGGAAGCGGAACAGCAAGATATCGCCGTCCCGGACCAGATAATCCCGGCCCTCCACCTGGAGCCGGCCCTCCTCCCGGACCCTGGCGGGAGAGCCCAGGCGGCTCAGATCCTCCAGGCTCATCACTTCCACCCGGATGAAACCCTTTTCCATGTCGGAGTGTACCCGGCCCGCGGCCTTAGGGGCCGGGGTGCCCGCCGGCACCTGCCAGGCCCGCACTTCCGGGCCAACGATGGTATAAAAGGTCACCATCCCCAGGAGCCGCTGGGATTCCCGCACCAGCCGGTAAATGCCCGGCTCCACCAATCCCAGGCCCCGCAGGAATTCACCCTGCTCTTCCGGGGAGAACTCCTGCAATTCCGCCTCCAGGTCTCCCAGGATGGGGACCACCGGGAGGTTGCGGGCCGCGGCCAACTGCTTCAGGGCGGTGTAATGAAAACCGTCGCTTAATTCCTGCTCACTTACGTTAGCTACGAACAGGCATGGTTTCAGGGTGAGCAGCGGGACGGCCTGGAGCTGCTCCAGTTCCCGGGGGCCCAGCCCCAGGTCCCGGGCCCATTTTCCCCGGTTCAGCCCCTCCTCCGCCTGGCGCAAGACGGCCAGGGCCGCGGCCGCTCCCCGGTCGCCGGCCTTGGCCTTTTTCTCCACCTTGAGGCGCTGGCGCCCCAGGATCTCCAGGTCCGAGAGCAGCAGCTCGGTTTCCACCACCTCCACGTCCCGCTTCGGGCCCAGGTTCGCCAGGGGGTGGGGGCAGGCGGTGTCTCCGAAGCAGCGGACCACGTGGACCAGCAGGTCCACCTCCCGGATGGCTGCCAGGAATTGGTTCCCCAGGCCCTCCCCCCGGGAGGCGCCCTCAATCAGCCCGGCCACGTCCACAAAGGAGATGGTGGCTGCCGTGAGGCGTTGGGGGTGCAGGAGATCTCCCAGGCGAGCTAAGCGCGGGTCCGGCACCGGCACCACTCCGATGTTGGGGGCGATGGTGCTGAAGGGATAGCTGGCCACCTCGGCCTGCCCGGCGGTTAGGGCGTTGAAGATGGTGGTCTTGCCGGCATTAGGCAGGCCGATGATGCCGCAGGTCCAGGACATGACTACCTGTTTTCGGTTTTCGGGTTTCGGGTTTCGGTAAAAGCTTTCCTTTCCTTAGCCCAAGCGGGAGATGGGGAACGAGGATTAACCTGCCGGAAGTGGGTTAGTTTCAGTTTTCTGTAATCGAAAACCGAAAATAGAAAACCGTCTTTTACGCCTTTTGCTTCCAGATGCCGGGAATCTTGACGCCGCAATATTCGCAGGCGCCCTCCTTCAGGTGCATCTCGCCCACCTGGTAGCCCTGGCGGGCGATAAGCAACTTGCCGCAGCCGTGGCAATGGGTATTCTCCGCCTGGTGCCCGGGGATATTGCCCAGGTAAACGTATTTAAGCCCGGCCTTCAAGGCCAGCTCCCGGGCGCTCTCCAGGGTGCTTACCGGGGTGGGGAAATGGTTCTGCATCTTGTATAAGGGGTAGAACCGGGAAAAGTGCAGAGGAGTAAGCGGCCCCAACTCATCCCGGATCCAGGCGCACATGTCGGAGATGTTCTGGGGCTGGTCGTTGAACTGCGGAATGACCAGGTTGACGACCTCCAGATGCACTCCCCGGCGGCGCAAGGTCTTCAAGGTGTTGAGCACCGGCTCCAGCTTCCCGTCCACCAGCTCTTTGTAAAAATGGGGATCGAAGGCCTTGAGGTCGATGGTGGCCGCGTCCAGCACCTGGGCCAACTCTTCCAGGGGCTCGGGATTGATATAGCCGGCGGAGTGGCAGGTGCTAAGCAAGCCGGCCCCTTTGGTCAGGCGGCCCACCGCGGTCATGTACTCATAAAAGATGATGGGCTCCACGTAGGTGTAGGCCACCGAGAGGCAGCCGGCGGCCTTAGCCCCGGCCACCACCTTTTCCGGAGGCAGGTCGAAGTTATCGGTCTTCTCGGGGGTGGCCTGGGAAATCTCCCAGTTCTGGCAGAATTTGCAGTGCAGGTTGCAGCCCGCGGTGGCGATGGAGAAGGAGCGGCTCCCGGGCAGGACGTGGAAGAAGGGTTTCTTCTCCACCGGGTCCACGTAGACGGCGCAGGGGTTGCCGTAAACCAGGGAATAATAGATGCCCTTGCGGTTCTCCCGGACGCCGCATTCCCCCCGTTCGCCGTCCTTGGTCTCGCAATTCCGGGGACAAAGCAGGCACTGCACCATACGGCTCGTCATGACTTTCTGGAAGGCGGCTCGATACGGGCGGCTGAAACCCTGCTGGATTTCCTGGGAGGCGGCGGGCTTAGGCCGCCAGGGGAGAGGCAAGAGGAGGGCCAGGGCTCCGAGGCTGCCCCGGACAAAGGCCCGGCGACTCAGGCGCCGGGTGCCCGGGGGCAGCTCCCCGGTCTTAGCAACGCGACAGCCTTTCATACTCGGGTCCTCTCGTGGCGGAAATCGACGAGCCCCCTAAGTGCAAGCGACAGGCCAGCTCCAGGGTCTTTAAAGAGGCTGCGGGCTGGGATGAGAAGATTATGAGGTTTACTTGCCTTCGTTGATGCGGTTGCGCAGCACGCCGGAGGTTTTGAAGACCACCACCTTGCGGGCCCTGAGGATCAGATTTTCCTTGGTCTGCGGGTTCCGGCCCCGGCGGGCGTTCTTCTGCCTCACCGAGAACTTGCCAAAGCCGCTGATGAGCAGATCTTCGCTGCGAGCCAGGGATTCTTTCATGATGTCCAGGACCTGTTCCACCGCGGCGCGAGACTCCTGCTTGCCCAAACCGACCTGGGTCTGTAAGCGGCTGATCAACTTTTCCTTGGTGAGGGCCATGAGATCTCCCCTGCGGCTATCCGCGGTAACTGCTTTGATTTATTATGATAAAAAAAAATGGCTGTCAAGCTTTTTTTCTCGGTTCAAGGGGGTGAAACCCTCCGTTTTTTCTCGGGCGCCAGGGGCCGGCGAATACCGAACTGGAGGGCCCGGAACTGGCAGGCGTCCAGGCATTTCAGGCACATGATGCATTCCGGGCTGTCGAATTCCTGGGCCGGTTTGACGCCGGTAGGGCATTTATGGGCGCAGGCCCCGCATTCCACGCAATTGCCTTCGATGAACTCCAGGTGCACCAGGGTCATGCGGGTGAAGAGACTGTAAAATGCCCCCAGGGGACAGAGCATGCGGCAAAAGGGACGGCTGATGAAGATTATCAGGATCAGCAATAGCGTCAAGATGGTAACCTTATTCCAGAAATAAAAACCCAGAGTGGCCCACAGACTGGGTTTCAGTAAGATCAGGGGCAGCGCCCCTTCCAGGGTTCCCGCCGGGCACAGCAGCTTGCAAAACCAGGGGGATCCCAGGCCGGAGGAGTCCACCAGCCACAGGGGCAGGATCACCACTAAGACCGCCAGGACCCCGTACTTCACCCAGCGTAGCGGCTCCCACAGGGAAAACTTGCGCACCGGGATTTTGTGGAGCAAGTCCTGGATGAAGCCGAAGGGGCAGAGCCAGCCGCAGGGGAGGCGGCCTACCATGGTGCCGATGAAGCCGAGATACCCCACCACGATGACCCCCGGGTGGGGGATGGCGCCCGGGGCGCGGAAACGGATGCTGGCCAGAAAGTTCTGGAAGGCGCCCACCGGGCAGGAGAGCAGTGCCCCGGGGCAGGAGTAACAGTTAAGCCCCGGATGGCACACCGCCTTCAGGGACCCCTGATAAATCAGCGAGCCGCCGAAGGGGAAGAGAAGGTAGGCGTTGGTCCCGAAGGCCACCAGGGTCTGGACCAGGGTCCGTAATCTGCCCATTAACCCACCCCGATGCAGGACAGGCAAATGGTATTCCCCAGGTTTTGGATAAACTTCAGCTCGCCGCTGTTGATCCCCAGGATGAAGAGCAGGGTGAAGATGATGATGAGCCAGACCGCTTTCTTGGGCATGAACCCTCCCAGAAGAGCCCGCCGCTTGCCCGGGAACGGCCGGGAATGACCTCCCAAATTCTCTGCTTAATTATAAACACTGGTTGGGGCGCCGGGGAAAATTTTTTATCCAGGCAGGGACATTTTTCTGAAAATATCCTTATGGGAAGCGCCTAATATTTGATGGGAAAAGCGCATTTTTAGTTGTCAGACCGAAGCAATAGTCCCTTATCAGGTGAGCCGTGTAGGGTGCGCACTGCGCACCTTATATCCCTCGCCAGCCGCTTTAGTACGCACAGGCGGGACGCCTGGGCCACCAATTCTGGAAACTTTTCAAGGCAGTCATTCATGGGTCTTTGGCCCACCCATAGATGATGAAAAGGTATTAGATTATAGGTTGGACACTGCCCACCGATTCCGCTTTAAACTTTGAACCTTGAACCTTGAACTTTGAACTTTTCGGAACGGGAGTGCCGCCTCAAGGGGGAGGGAATAAAGCGGTTCTTTTTTCAAGGTTTTCTTGAAACACTAAACTAGCAGCTAGCAGCCGTCAGCTTTAAGCTGTGTCACTAACATCATTTCTCTTCCGTGCCCGCACAGATCCCGCAGTTTTTGCAGACCAGGGGCCGGCAGGGCTGGGTCTCCCGGGCTTCCAGGGCCCGCTGGTATTCCTCCCAGAGGTAGTCTTTCTTCAGGCCGTGGTCAATGAAGTCCCAGGGGAAGAGCTCGTCGGGGGAGCGGGGTCTAAGGGTGAAGAAGTCCGGATTGACGGGGCTTTCCCGGAGGGCCCGGCTCCAGCCGCGCCGATGGGCGGCCAGCAGCAACTCTCCCACCCGGCGGTCGCCCCGGGCCAACAGGGCCTGGACGTAGGCCCATTTGGGCAGGTCGGTGTGGACCCGCACCTCCTTGACGCCGTGAAATTCCCGGGATACCAGGCGGAGGCGTTTTTTCAGCTCCGCCACTTCCATAAACGGAGCCCACTGGAAGGGGGTGAAGGGCTTGGGGACGAAGGAGGAGAGGCTCAGGGTGATGAGGCCCAGGTGGCGCTTGCCGCGGCTGTCCTTGAGGACGCAGTGTTCCAGGAACCGAACCAGCCGGGGGATTTCCGCCACCTCCTCCAGGGTCTCGGTGGGCAGGCCCACCATGAAATAGAGGCGAAGCTGCGGGATACCGGACCGGCTGAGATTCACCGCGGCCTGGGCCAGATCTTCCTGGCTGAGACCCTTATTTAGCACCTTTCGTAAACGCTCGCTGCCGGCCTCCGGGGCCAGGGCGACGCTCCGCACTCCGCCCCGGGCCAGGAGCTGGAAAAGCTCCTGGTCGGCGGAGTCGGCCCTGAGCGAACTGATCCCGATCTCGCCGCCCGCGGCCAGGATTTTCCGGCACAGTTCTTTGACCGCGGGGTGGTCGCTAACCGCAGCCCCCACCAGGCCCACCTTGCGTTTTTCCAGCAAGCCCCGCCCCACCTGGGTCCACAGTTCCTCCAGCGGCCGCTCCCTGGGCGGGCGGTAGACAAAGCCGGCGGCGCAGAAGCGGCAGCCCCGGGAGCAGCCGCGGCCAGTCTCCACCAGGAACATCTCCCCCCATTCGCTCTGGGGGGCCAGGAGGTGGCTGTGGGTGGGATAAGAAGCCAGTTCCGGCAGGTGCGGGGCCTGCACTCGTGGAGGATAGCCCGGCTCGGGATCGAGGCCAGCCAGGGGGCCGTCCGGGTGGTAGCGGGGCCGGTAGCCGGCGGGCACGTAGGCCCCGGGGATGGTTTGCGCCAGGTCCCGCAGCAGCAGGGGGCGCGGCCGCTCCGCCTGCCCCCCGGCCAAAAACTGGAAGAAGGGGACCGCTCCGGCCTCCCCCTCCCCCAGAAAAAAGGCATCCACAAAGGCCGCCAGGGGCTCGGGATTCAGGAAGGTGGCCACCCCCCCGGCCAGGACCAGGGGGTCGGTGGGGCGGCGCTCCGCGGCCAAGAGCGGTACCCCGGCCCCCTCCAGGATTTGCAGGACGTAAGGGTAGTCGGCTTCAAAGGAGATGGAAAAGGCCAGCGCGGCGAAGTCTGACAAGGGTCGCTGCGACTCCAGGGTGAGGATGGGGGTACGGGTGCGCTGGTGCTCCCGCCAGTCCTCCGGGCTGGGGAGAAAGGCGCGCTCGCAGTGGAGGCTGGAGGTGTCATTGAGCAGCCGGTAAATGGCCTGAAAGCCCAGATTGCCCATGGCCACCGGGTAGATCTGGGGGTAGATCAGGGCCACGGGCCAGCGGGCCCCCCAGTTCCGCAGCACTGCGCCTTGTTCCTGGGCCAGGATTTTCTTCAGACGTGCCTTGATCTTGGCGGACATGGCGGTGAGGCACGTAGGGGCGGGTTAATCCCGCCCCTACCTTCATTTGCAGCTAAGGAACAGGGGCGTGATCACTCACGCTCCCTGCCGAAAACCGAAAACCGAAAACCGGAAACCGTATTTTCTCAGCCGTCCTTCCTCAGGAAAGCCGGGATGTCCAGCTCGCTTTCCTCATATTGGAGGTCCGGGTGGACGATGTTCCTCTTGGCGCCCACCACCCCCAGATTGGCCGAGGGCCGGAGGTTGGCCGGCCGCGCCTCGAGGTTCAGGGGCGGCTCCGAAGTCCGCAGGATGGTGGGGATCTCCAGGTCCTCCGGCGGTTGGGTCGCCTGAGTCCAGACGGGCCGTTCCATTTCGGCGCGTTTGCCAATGCCGGTGGCGATCACCGTCACCCGGATCTCGTCCGCCAGTCCTTCATCGTAAACCAGACCCCACTTGATGATGGCCTCTTCGTGGGCCTCCTCCTGGACGATGTTGCAGATTTCCCGGAGCTCCTCCATGGAGATGTCGGGGGCGGAGGTGATGTTGACAAGAATACCCCGGGCGCCACGAATGGAGATGTCTTCCAGGAGGGGACTGGAGATGGCTTTGTGGGCGGCATCCGCAGCCCGGTTGCCGCCGTTGGCGATGCCGGTGCCCATGAGGGCCATACCTCGCTCCTTCATGACGGTGCGGACGTCGGCAAAGTCCACGTTGATGAAACCGGGGACCATGATGAGGTCGGAGATGCCCCGTACTGCAAAGCCCAGGACTTCGTTGGCCATGGCGAAGACATCTTTGATGCGGGAGTTTTTGGAACTGAGACTGAAGAGGCGGTCATTGGGAATGGTGATGATGGTGTCCACCACCTTACGCAGTTCCTCGATCCCGGCTTCGGCCAGGCGCCGCTTCATCTTGCCCTCGAATTCAAAGGGTTTGCTCACCACGGCCACGGTGAGAGAACCCAATTCCCGGCTCAGGTCGGCCACCACGGGAGAGGCGCCGGTGCCGGTGCCGCCGCCCATGCCCGCGGCAATGAACACCATGTCGGCGCCCTGGATCACCTGCTTGATGCGTTCGCCCTCCTCCTCGGCCGCCTTACGGCCCACTTCCGGGTCGCCGCCGGCCCCCAGCCCCCGGGTGACGCCGGGGCCCAGTTGGATCTTCACCGGGGCCAGACTCCGCTCCAGCGCCTGGGCGTCGGTATTGGCGGAAATAAAATCCACCCCCACCACCTGGGAGGCGATCATGTCATTGATGGCATTGCCGCCGGCGCCGCCGATGCCTAACACCTTGATCTTGGCCGTCAATTCGTTGGGGACTAATTGAATCTTCATCCTGAAAACCCCCTCGTAGCCATCATACCACTTTTGGAAGATTCATACCACTTCCCGGAACCATTTTTTAACCCGGCCCCAGAACCCGCGGGAGGAGCGGCTTCCCGCCCAGCGTGCCGGAGGGGCCCAGCGGCCGGTCTGGCGTTGGGCCTTCCGTTGGGTCTTAAAACCATGGAGCACCAGGCCCACGGCAGTGGCAAAAGATGGGTCATGGATGACGTCGACGAGGCCGCCCACCCCCATGGGGTAACCGATGCGGGTGTGAATCTGGAAGACCTCGCCGGCCAACTCCTGAAGTCCGTCCACCAAGGCGCTGCCGCCGGTGAGCACCGCGCCGGAGTGCAGTGGATTATTAAAGCGGGCCCGCTGGAGTTCTTTGCCCAGCAAGTTGATGATCTCCGCCACCCGCAAATGGATTATCTCCGCCAGCCGGCCCCGGGGCAACTGCTGGGTATCCCGGCCCGTCAGCCCCGGAACCTCCAGCATTTCCGCGGGGTCGCCCAGGACATTGAGACAGGAGCCGAATTCCTTTTTTAGCTCCTCGGCATTATAGAGGGAGGTGGGGAGGCCCACGGCGATGTCGTTGGTGAGGTTGTTGCCCCCCACCGGCAGGACGAAGTTCTGCCGCAAGGCATTCTCGGCGAAGATGGACAGATCGGTGGTGCCGCCGCCGAAATCGATGAGGGCCACTCCCAGCTCTTTTTCTTCCTCGGTGAGCACCGCCTCCCCCGCCGCCAGGCTTTTCAGGGCGATACCGGTCACCTCCAGGTTGGCCCGATTACAGCATTTGATGATGTTATTCAGGGCGGTGACCGCGCCGGTGACGATGTGGACCTTGCATTCCAGGCGCACTCCGTGGATGCCCACCGGGTCCTTGATGCCGTTCTGGCCGTCAATCAAAAAATCCTGCACCAGGGTGTGGATCACCTCCCGGTCGGAGGGAATGGCCACGGTGCGGGCCGTGTCGATGACCCGATCCATGTCCGCCGGGGTCACTTCCCGATCCTTGATGGCGATGATCCCCTGGCTGTTGATCACCTTGGTCTGGCCGCCGCCGACGCTGGCATAAACGGAGCGGATTTCGCAGTCGGCCATGACTTGCGCCTCTTCCACGGCCTTGCGGATGGCCCGCACGGTATTTTCGATGTTGACCACCACCCCTTTGCGCAGGCCGCCGGCGGTGGGGGCGCATCCCAGGCCGACGATCTCCACCTGGTTTTCCCGCACTTCTCCCACCACCGCGCAGATCTTGGTGGTGCCGATATCCAAACCAACGATGAGTTCTTGGGGCACGTGAGTTATCCTATTGACCCTCGTCCGTCTCCTTCAGGTTGATGAGGACCCGCTGGGGATCGTCGAGGTTGATGCGCCCGGTCCGGGACAGGTAGCCCTTTTGGGCCATCACCGGCAAAACCTGGGCGAATTTGCGCAGCTTTCCCAAATAGTCGTTAAAGCCGAGGTCCAGGGCCGCCCCCAGGCCATTAACATAAAGGGTGAAGCCCCGATCCGGGTCCAGGTGAACCTCGGAGACGTTTTCCAGGTTGACCGGCGCGGGGGCTTCCTTGAGCACTTCCAGCAATTGAAAGGTCCGGGCCACCAGGGGCGGTAGCACCCCTTCCGGGTGTTGCAGATTCTCCGGTTTCAGCCCGGTAATTACCGGGAAGTTATGCGGATCCCCGGACGTTAACGGGTGAAACAGACTTCCCTGGCGATCGAGGTAAAAGAGTTCTTGCCCCAACTGCACCAGGGCTACCGGCTCCCGCTCCTGGAGGCGCAGATGGAGCCGGTCGGGCCATTTCCGGGTCACTTCGGCCCGGGCGATCCAGGGGTGAGCCTGCAGGGCCCGTTCCACCTCCCCCGGCCGGAGGGCCAGGAGGTTGGTATCGGGGCCCAATTTGGCCAGTTGCAGGATGACCTCGGGGGTAAGGCGCCGATTGCCTTCGATTTCGATGTTCTTGATATCTTTAATGCAAAAATATGAACAAATCAAGAGCTGATGATAGAGGAGCACCAGTCCCAGGCAGACCCCGGCCAGGGTTATGAGTCCCCCGGTGAAAACGACCAGCCACAGCCAGGACCTGGAGTACTCGCCGCCCTGGGTCCGGCGATAGCTGTTACGCGGCCTTCTCCGAGGGATCAGGCTGGACTTCTTCAGCGGCTGCTGGGGCAGCAGGCTGGAATGCCGCGGATTTCGAACCATGGCGGTTTTCCTTAGGGGCGAGCCTCCCCCGAGCCACCGGCCTTGCCGTTGAGTCGGGCCAGCAGGTCCTCTCCGGCTTTCCAGATATCCCCGGCCCCCAGGGTGAGGACCAGGTCGCCTTCCTGCAGGTGCTCCAGGAGGGCCGCGGCTACCGCGCCCTTTTCTGCCACAAAGTACACTGCGGGATGGCCGCTGCCGCGGACCCCTTCATAAATGACCCGGCCCGAGACGCCTTCCCGGGGGGATTCGCCTGCCGCGTAAATTTCGGTGATGAATACCAGCCCGGCCCTGGCAAAGATCGGGATGAATTCCTCCAGCAGGGCCGCGGTGCGGCTGTAGCGGTGGGGCTGGAAGGCCACCACCAGGCGGCGCTGCGGGAAGGCCTGGGTCAGGCCCGTCAGGGTGGCGGAGATTTCGGTGGGGTGATGCCCGTAGTCGTCGAGCACCAGCACCCCCCGGGCTGTGCCCTTCACCTGGCAGCGCCGCTGGATCTGCCCCAGCCCCTTAAGCCCCTGACGCCAAACGGGGAAATCGAGTCCCAGGTTATGGCCCACGGCACAGGCGGCCATGGCGTTGAGGACGTAGTGGCTCCCCGCCAGGGGCACCGTAACTCTGCCCAGCTCCCGGCCCCGATACCACAGGCGGAAACGGCAGCCCAGACCTTGGGGCTCAGGTTCGCTAGCATGGAAATCGGCCCCGGGGGACAGGCTGTAAGTGGTGAGCCCGCCGGAAAACCGGCGCAGCAGGGGAGCAAGGTTAGGGTCGTCGGCCCAGGCCACCAGCTTGGCCTCCGGAGGCAGCTTTTGGAAATAAGCGGCGAAGGTCTCCTGAATATGGGCCAGATCCCGATAGTAGTCCAGGTGCTCGCGGTCCAGATTGGTGACCACAGTGATCTGGGGGGAGAGATAGGCGAAGGAGCCGTCGCTTTCATCGGCCTCGGCTACAAAGTAGCCCCCCCGGCCCAGGACGGCGTTGGAACCCAGGTTGTCCCACAGGGCCCCCACCATCACGGTGGGATCGAGGCCGCCGTTTCTGAGAATGGCGGCCACCATGGCGGTGGTGGAGGTCTTGCCGTGGGCCCCGGTGACGGCCACCTGGAGATGTCCCTCCATGAGCCGGGCCAGCATTTGGCCCCGGCGCAACACGGTGAGACCTCGGGCCCGGGCCGCGGCCAGCTCCGGATTGTCTTCCTTCACGGCGGTGGAGTGCACCACAATGGCCCCGGCCGGCAGCTGCTCAGGACGGTGGCCCTCATGGAACCTCAGGCCCAGGGTCTCCAGGCGGCGGGTAAGGGGCCCAGCCGCCAGGTCGGAGCCGCTCACCCGGTGGCCGCGGCGCACCAGGAGCTCCGCCAGCCCGCTCATGCCGATGCCGCCAACGCCGATGAAGTGGTAGTGGGTCATATTAGTCATATTTAAGGAATCAGGGTGGGCAGGGCCCATCCTACATTATTCATAATACTAAATACTTACCCCATCCAATTCTGTCAAAAATCGCTTTGTCAGACATACTGCAATAACATGCCCCTTTGTTCGTATGATTGCGGCAATGATCAGATGGGTAAATCCATTCCTCTTTAATCTTCAATTCAGGATAATAAGTAAACAATATTTTTCCGATTTCCGGATTCATCAATACCTTTCCTCTATGAGGCGACATCGCTTCAGAAAGCTTCTTATGGTATTTACTTACAAAGCCTGAAAAACCCAATTCGCGATCTCCCATGTAAATATGTAGTTAATGCAGGGTGCGCACTGCCCACCATTATTTAATTTTACCTTCTAGCAACTCCAGGCAGCCCTGGACGATCTCTTTGGCGGCGTCTGGCCGGGCCAGGCGGCGGGCGGCCTCCTCCATGCTGGCCAGGATATCGGGCGCAGAGATAAATTGTCTTATCTTACCAGCGAAAACGGTCCCGGTAAAATCTTTATTTAGGATGATCTCCGCGGCCCCGGCCTGCCCCAGGAAGCGGGCGTTGACCTCCTGGTGGTTGTTGGCCGCGAACGGGTAGGGGACCAGCAGGGAGGCCCGGCCCACCGCGGTAATCTCCGCCAGGGTGGAGGCCCCGGCCCGGCAGACGATGAGGTGGGCCAGGTTCATCAAACCGCTCATATTCTGGGAGAACCCATCCACCTGGGCCGCAAACCCGGCGGCGCCATAGCCCGCAGCCACCTCTGCCCGGTCCGCTTCCCCGGTGAGATGGAGGAACCGGAGCCGCTCCTTCAGGTCGGTCAGCTCCGGCAAGGCGGCCAAAACTTCCAGGTTCAGGTGGCGGGCCCCCTGGCTGCCGCCGGTGATCAGCACCGTGAACGGCGCCCCCGGCCGCGGCGGCATAACCCGGAAAAACTCCTCCCGGGCCGGGTTGCCGGTCCAGACCGCCAGGTTACGGGGGAACTGGCCCAGGGAGGCAGGAAAGGAGACGAAGACCCGCTGCGCCAGATGGGCCAGCCAGCGGTTGGTGAAGCCGGGAAGACCATTCTGCTCGTGCAGGGCCAGGGGAATCTTCAGAGACCAGGCTGCCAGGCCCACGGGGCCGGAGGTATAGCCGCCCATGCCCAGCACCAGGTGGGGGCGGAGGGCCTGAAGATGTGCCCGGGCCTCCCGAACGCTCCCCGGCAGGCGCCACCAGGTATGCATTCGGGAGAAGATCCCCTGGCCCTGCAAGGCCCGGCTGGCCACCGCCTCCCAGGGGAAGCCGGCGCCCGTAAGGATCCAGGTGGTCGCGGGGCGAGGGCTGGTGAAGAAGCTGACCGCAAACCCCTGGTGCGTCTCAAACTCCCGGGCCACCGCGATCCCCGGAAAGAGGTGGCCGCCGGTACCCCCCGCGGCAATGACTACCCTGAGGTCCATCGAACTTTCCTACCCCTATCCTAATTACCAGGTTTTGGCAGGCTGCGCCTTACGCGCCATTAATCCCGGCGTCCCGCCGGCGCCAGGGTTGGGATGAAAAACCCGCCTCGATCCGGTCCGGTCCGGTCGTTTCCATATCCCATGGCGCTCACAGCTGCCGAAATTCGGGGTGTGCGGCTCGTTCTGGATCGGGCCTGCCCGGCTAAGGCAGAGCCGTTTCGCCCTGGCTCGGCGCCGCGATCTTTACGGGCCGCGGCCCACTGGGACCCTTGATCTGACAGCTGATGTTCAGGAGGATGCCCACCGCCAGCATGCTGGCAATCAGGGAAGAGCCCCCATAACTGAGAAAGGGTAGGGACAGCCCCTTGGTGGGCAGGATGCCGCTCACCACTCCCATGCTGATGGCCGCGGGCAGGCCGATGGCCAGGGTCAGCCCCAGGGCCAGGTATGAGCCGAAGGTGTCCGGGGCCTTGAGGCTCAGGCGGAGTCCCCGGACCACCAGGAGGGCGAACAAGGCCATGACCAGGAGAAACCCCAGGAAGCCCATTTCTTCGCTGAAGATGGAGAGGATAAAGTCGGTATGGGCGTCCGGCAGGTAGAAGAGCTTGGCCCGGCTCTGTCCCGGCCCCAGGCCGACCAGATTTCCGGAGCCGATGGCCAGCAGGGATTGCTTCAACTGGTAGCCCACATCGGCCCCGTATTTCCAGGGGTCCAGGAAGGAGAGGAAGCGATTGGATTTTTTCGGATCCTTCAATACCGCCAGGATCGCCAGGACGATTACCCCCCCCAGGGCCAGAAGGAGGTGGGTGAGGCGGGTGCCGCCCACGAAGATCATGATGAAGACGATGGCCGCCAGGGTCAGGGCGGTGCCAAAGTCGGTTTCGATGCCGATGAGACCGATGAAGACCCCGGAGATCACTATGTGGGGCAGGAAGCCGATGGTGAAAAACTTCATCTTTTCCTGTTTGTGGGCCAGGGAATAAGCCAGGTACAGGACCACCGCCAGTTTGGCGAACTCCGAGGGCTGCAGGGTGAAGGGCCCCAGGCGGATCCAGCGGGCCGCGCCCCGCACCTTGCCGCCGATGCCCGGGATAAACACCAGGACCAGGCAGATCAGGCTGAGGACCAGAAAGGGATAGACCCAGCGCTGATAATTCTGATATCTGATCCTCCGCCCCCAAAGGAGCGCCACCACTCCCAGTAATCCATAAAACCCCTGGCGCTTGACGAAGTAGAAGGGATCGCCGTAATTGGTCAGGGCCATGACGTTACTGGCGATGAATACCATGCCCAGGCCCAGGCACATCAGGGAGAAGGCGCTGCCCAGCAGGATCAGGTCGTCGTGGACGCCCGGGGCCGCAATGGCCTTAGCTTCCCTTTGCATGTCTCATCTCCTGCACCAATTTTTGGAAGGTTTCACCCCGGTGGGCATAGTCCTTAAACATGTCGAAGCTGGCGCAGGCCGGGGACAGGAGCACCACCTCTCCGGGACGTGCCAAATCGTAGGCCCGCCGCACCGCCTCGGCCATGGAATTTACCAGACAGATGGGCGCCAGGTCCTTCCAGGTTTGAGCCAGGCGCTTCCGGGTCTCGCCCAGCAGGACCAAGGCCTTGACCCGTTCCTTGATCAAGGGGGAGAGGAGGCGGAAATCGCTGTCCTTGTCCCGGCCCCCGGCAATGAGGATCACCGGTTTGGAGAAGTGGCCCAGGGAAACGGCCACCGCCCCGACGTTAGTCCCCTTGGAGTCGTCATAAAACTCCACCCGCTCCACCTCCGCCACGAATTCCAGGCGATGGGGCAGGCCGCGGAAGGAGGCCAACACCCGCCGGCAGGCCTCGGGACTGGCGCCCGCATCCAGGGAGAGCAACAGGGACGCCATGACGTTTTCCAGGTTATGTCGCCCGGAGAGGCGAATCCCGGCCAGGGGAAACCTCTCTTTATCGGCGCCCGCCAGCCTGAGGTGGAGCGAGCCGTTGGCCAGCCAGGCGCCCCGGGTCAGGGGGCGGCTGGTGGAAAAGTGATAGACCCGGCCCGGCCCGGTATCCAGCTCCGCCAGCGCGGCGTCATCGGCGTTGAGGACCTTAAGGTCGCCCCCGTGCTGGCTGCGAAAGAGGTTGGCCTTGGAGGCGGCGTAGGCGGCCAGCGAAGGGTAGCGATCCAGATGGTCCGGGGTGATGTTGAGGAGGGCGGCGGCCTGGGGATGAAAGCTGGGGGCGGTGTCCAACTGGAAGCTGCTCACCTCCAGCACCAGGCAGTCCGCCTGCCGTTGCCGCGACAACAAGGAGATCGCCGGGGTGCCGATGTTTCCACCCACCAGGGGTTTCCGGCCGGAGGCCTTGAGGAACTCCCCCACCAGGGTGATGGTGGTGGTCTTGCCGTTGGTGCCGCTCACCGCGATCAAGGGTTTTTCGATGAAGTGGCCGGCCAATTCCAACTCCCCCCAGACGGGGACGCCCGCCTTCCGGGCCGCCTTCAGCCATTGCAGTTCCGGCGGTACCCCGGGGCTTAGGATGATAAGGTCAGAGCCCCGCCAGACAGGCCGAGCCATCCCCAAGGCTTCGGCTACTCCCAAGCCGGCGATCTCCCGGCGGGGTTCCTCAAGTGCCTGCGGCGGCGCCTGGTCGGTCACCGTCACCCGGGCGCCCTTTGCCGCCAGGAAGCGGCACAAGGCCACCCCGGTACGGGCCAGGCCGACTACCAGGACTTTTTTTTGATGAAGTTCCATGGCGCCAGATCCGGAAACGAGTATGTGAAAAAACTACCTCACCTTAATTTTAAGGCGCTCAGAGATATCAGCCCCAGGATAATGGCGATGATCCAAAAGCGCACAATGACCTTGGGTTCGGGCCAGCCCTTAAGTTCGAAGTGATGGTGCAGGGGCGCCATGCGAAAGATGCGTTTGCCGTTGGAAACCTTGAAGAAGCCCACCTGCAGGATAACCGACAGGGCTTCCACCACGAAGAGCCCGCCCACGATGGCCAGAAGGATTTCCTGTTTGGTGGCCAGGGCCACGGTGCCCAAGACCGCCCCCAGGGTCAGGGCCCCCACGTCTCCCATGAAGACCTGGGCCGGGTAGGCGTTGAACCACAGGAAACCAACCCCGGCGCCCGCCAGGGCCCCCAGGAAGATGGAGAGCTCCCCCACCCCCCGGATGTAAGGGATTTGCAAATAAGTGGCGATCTTGATGTTCCCCGCCAGGTAACAAAAGATCATGTAAAAGCCGGCGGCAATGGTCACCGGGCCGATGGCCAGGCCATCCAGGCCGTCGGTGAGGTTCACTGCGTTGGCGCTGCCCACGATGATAAACACGGCAAAAGGAATGAAGAACCAGCCCAGATCCGGGTGCACCTGTTTAAAGAAGGGAACGGTCAGGGTAGTATTGAAGGACGGGTAGAAATAGAGCGAGATCGCCGGCAGCAGGGCCACCAGGGTCTGGGCCACCAATTTGGTGCGGCCGCCCAGGCCCCGATTGTGCTTCTTGATGACCTTGAGATAATCGTCATAGAAGCCGATGAAGCCGAAGCCCAGGGTTACCATGACCACCATCCAGATGTAGGGATTGTCGAGTTCCGACCAGAGGAGGGTGGCAACCAGGGTGGCGAAGATGATCATCAGGCCGCCCATGGTGGGGGTGCCGTTCTTGTAAAAGTGGGACTGGGGGCCGTCTTCCCGGACATATTGGCCGATCTGCAGCTCCCGCAGCTTGTTAATGAACCAGGAGCCCACCACCATGGAGATGATCAGGGCGGTGAGAATGGCGAAGATGGTCCGGAAGGTGATGTAGCGGAAAACATTGAAGCCGCCAAACACCGTCTTCAGTGGATATAAGAGATAGTAGAGCAACTAGTCTAAATCTCCTCCAGCAGGTCGATGAGCCCCTCCATGTGCATGCTGCGGGAGCCCTTTACCAGGAGCCAGTCCCCCGGCCCCAGCAATTCCCGGAGCACCCGGGCCCCGTCGGCCTGGCGGCTGATGGGAAATAGCCGGGAGGCATTCAGCCCCTCTTCCAGGGCCCCGGCGGCCACCTCCAGGCGGAAGTCGCCATAAGTCACCAGGTAATCCACCCCGGCCCGGGCGGCCAGGCGGCCGAGGTTCCGGTGTTCCTGGGCCGCCGCCGGGCCTAATTCGAGCATGTCTCCCAGGGCGGCGGCGGCCCGGTCTTGACCCTTGAGCTCCATCAAGGTCTGCAGGGCCATGGCCATGGAGCCGGGGTTGGCGTTGTAGCAATCGTTCAGCAGGTGGACCCCGATGGGGAGGGTGACCACCTGGGAGCGCCGGGCGATGGGCTGGAATTCCGCCAGGGCCGCGGCGGTTTCTGCCGGCGGCAGCCCCAAGACCAGGCCCACCGCGGTGGCGGCCAGGGCGTTGTATAGCATATGCTCTCCGGCCGCGGGCAGGTGCAGGGGCCAGCTTTGCCCTTGATAATGCAGCATGGCGCTTTGGCCGCGGGGTCCCAGGGTGCGGCGTCCTTCGGCCTGCAGGGCGGTCCCCGGACCCAGTCCGTAGCTCAGGGAGGGCCCCCGGAAACTTCGGGCCAACTCGGCAATCCAGGGATCATCGGCATTATAAAGCAGGCGGGCTTCCCGCTCCAGAGCGCTGATGATCTCGCCCTTGGCGCGGGCCACTCCGGCCACGTCCCCCACCCCCTCGGTGTGGGCCCCGTAAACGTTGGTGAGCACTCCCACGGTGGGCGCGGCGATTTGGGTAAGACGGCGGATCTCTCCGAAGCGGTTCATGCCCATCTCCACCACCGCGGCCTCATGGCCCGCATCCATCTCCAAAAGGGTGAGGGGCAGGCCGATAAGGTTATTCAGGTTCAGGGGATTCTTGTGTACCTGATAAGTCCGGGACAGGACCTGGGCGGTCATCTCCTTGGTGGTGGTCTTGCCGCAACTGCCGGTGATGGCCACCACCGGCAGGGCAAACCTGCGGCGCCAGGCGTGGGCCAGGTCCCCCAGGGCGGTAAGGGCGGCATCTACGGCGATTACGGTTATGGCGGTGGCCGCGGCGAGTTTTAAACCCGCACTAACAGCGGCTGCCGCCCTTACACCCCTCCTCTCCACCAAGACGCCCCGGGCGCCCCGGTGCAGAGCCTGGGCGATGAAGTCGTGGCCGTCGTGGTGCTCCCCGGCCAGGGGAATGAATATCTGCCCTGTCTGGGTGGTGCGGGAGTCGGTGGATACCCCGCAAAAGGTGTCCCATCCACCTCGCCGTATCAGGTTGCCCCGGGTGGCGGTCAGGATTTCGGCGATGGTGAAGGAGGCGGCCATCAGCCGTGATACTCCTTTAAGCCCAGAGTAACTTCCTCCCGGTCGTCGAAATGGCGGCGCTCCGAGCCCCAGATCTGGTAGTTTTCATGCCCCTTGCCGGCCACCAGCACCGCGTCGCCGGGCCGGGCCAGGCTGATCGCCAGGCGGATGGCCTCTCGGCGGTCCGGGACCACCAGATAGCCGCGCTCGCCTTTCCTGGCGGCCGCCCCGCTTATCCGGGTCAAACCCGCGGCTGCCAAACCAGGTTCGATCTCCCGGATGATGGCCAGCGGCTCTTCGCCGCGGGGGTTGTCGCTGGTGACCACCACCAGGTGGGCCAAGGCGGCCGCGGTTCCCATGAGGGGCCGCTTTTTCCGGTCCCGGTCGCCGCCGCAGCCGAAGACGGTGATGATCCGGGCGAAGTCCAGTTGCTGCAAGGCCCCCAGGGCCTGGGCCAGGGCAGCCGGGGTATGGGCGTAGTCCACGAAGACGCCGGGGCCGCACGCTGGGCCGAAACGCTCCAGCCGGCCCGGCACCTCTCTCAGGGCGGTGATGCCCCGGGCCACTTCTTGGGGGGATAACCCCAGCCCCAGGGCAGTGGCCGCGGCCGCCAGGATATTGGCCAGGTTAAAGGGCCCTACCAGGCGGGAGTCGATCATAACCTCCCCCGCGGGACTGGTGAGGCGGGCCCTGATCCCCTGGGGGTGGAATCGGTAGCTCAAAGGCCGCACCTGGCTGTGGGGGTGGCAGCCGTAAGTGAGGCAGGGAACCCGCACCTGGGCGCGCAGTTCCTGACCCCGGGGGTCGTCCAGGTTGAGGACCGCCAGACCGGGGGCGCCGCTGCCGTTGGCCAGCAGCTCCAGAAAGAGACGGGCCTTGGCGGCAAAGTAATCCTCCAGGTCCAGGTGATAATCCAGGTGGTCCTGGCTGAGGTTGGTGAAGACCCCCACGTCGAAGGCGGTCCGGTCCACCCGCCGCAGGTCCAGGGCATGAGAGGAGACTTCCATGAAGACGTGGCTCACCCCCCGGGAGCGCATGGCCCGTAAGAGCCTCTGTAAGTCCAGGGATTCCGGGGTGGTTACCGGCGCCGGCCAGGTTTTTGGTAAGGCGCGGTAATTAACGGTGCCTATTACCCCGACCTGGCGGCCGGCGCTGCTCAGGATGGCCTCCAGCAGGTAAGTGGTGCTGGTCTTGCCGTTGGTGCCGGTGATGCCCACCAGGACCAACTCCCGGCTGGGGTGGTCGTAAAATGCGGCGCTGAGATGGGCCAGGGCCAGGCGGGCCTGGTCCACCCGGACGACGGTGAGGCCGGCCGGAACCTCCAGTCCCTGTTCGCTGACGATGGCCGCGGCCCCATTGGCGATGGCCTCGGCCACAAAGCGGTGCCCATCGGTACGGGCCCCCTTAAGGGCCACGAAAACCCCACCGGGGACCACTTCTCCGGAGTGATAGGCCACCCCGGTTACCGCGAGATTTTCGTCGCCCTGCAGGCGGCAGCCCTCCAGGCCGGCCAGCAGCCGCTTTAAAGGAATGGAGGACGTAGGCTCGCGGTGCACGGTTCCCTCGCAAACAGGTCTGATTCCCCGGGGGCCCAGAACCATTGCCGATGGCGGCCTTGATCGCAATCAGGCGGTGAAGCAAGTAAGCAAATATGATGCCGCAGGAATGATGGTCAGATACGCCAAAGGGCAGGCCCGCAGCCTGCCCCCGCCGGATGTGTCATTTAAGGATTGGCAGCTCGAGGCCCACTTTCAAGTCCCACCGCCTTTTGGTTAATCTTATAAAAACATCCGGGTCTTGGCAAGGACCAACCCCTTGGGGCGCGTCAGGTACTGGACTGGAATTTTACCAGGCAGGTGGCGCCGGGGGAGATGTTGGTCCCCGGGGAGGGCTCCTGGCTCACGGCCATGCCGCTGCCTTCCAGGTGGTATTGCAATCCGGAGCGGGTCAGCAGGTTTAATACCTGGCGAATGGTATAGCCCTTCAGGTCCGGCATTACCGTCAACGGTTTCTTGGGGATCTCCAGCCGGTCCGGCAGCAATTGGGCCAAAGTGGGAGCCGGCGGCTGGCTGGGAGCCGCATTGGCCGTCCGCTGCCCCTGATCCGGGGCGGCCGCGTCTTTAGCCTGAACCGGCAGGTTTTTGTCCCGGTCCAGTTCCTTCTGGGGATAATAACCCAGGACCCGCAGGGATTGGGCGGCTATTTCCCGGAAGACGGGGGCGGCCACCACCCCCCCGAAGATGGCCCCCTTGGGTTCGTCGATGATGACGCTGATCGCCAAAACCGGCTTTTCCGCGGGTATCAGGGCGATAAACAGGGCATTAAACTTGTTGTGGGAATAAGCCCGGCCTACCAATTTTTGGGCGGTGCCCGTCTTGCCGGCCACGGTGAAACCTTCCGGGGCCGCTTCCTTGGCGGTGCCGCCCGGCTGGGTGACCGTCGCCATGATCTCCAGTATCTGCTGGGCGGCCCGCGGGGACAACACCCTTCTCAGCGGCCGGGGGGGAAACTCCTGCACCTTCCGTCCATAGGGATCGTCAATCTCTTTCACCAGGCGAGGCTCCATGAGGACCCCGCCATTGCCCATGGAGGCCAGGGCCATGGTCAGTTGCAAGGGAGTGACGGACACCCCCTGGCCAAAGGCCAGAGTGGCTCGGTCGATGCCGGACTTGAGCGCCTGGAGACTTTTCAGCAGCCCGCTGCTTTCCCCGGGAAACGAGATCCCGGTTCTGCTCCCAAAGCCGAAACCCCGGAGATATTGCTCCAGGCGGGGGCCGCCCAGTTTGCCGGCTATCTTGGCGGCCCCGATATTGCTGGATTTTTGGATGATCTGTTGCACCGTCAGGCATCCATAAGGATGCACGTCGTGGATCTCTTCCTTGGGGCCCAGGACCCAGGTGCCGTTTTCACACTGGAAACGGTCGCTGGGCTTCACCACATTGGCATCCAGGGCCGCGGCAGTGATGAAGATCTTAAAGGCGGAGCCGGGCTCCAGGCAATCGGTGATTAACCGGTTGCGCCGGGCCGCTTCGAGAGATTGGACGTAACGGTTGGGGTCCATGACCGGCAACTGGGCCATGGCCAGGATCTCTCCGGTCTGCGGCTGGACCACCAGGGCCAGGCCGCCGGCGGCATGAGAATGCTCCACCCCCAGGGCCAATTCTTTTTCCGCGATGTACTGCAAGGTGCGGTCCAGGGTGAGGACCACGTTGTCGCCCATGACCTCCGGGTCCCAGGCCTTTTCCCCTGAGGAAACGATATGCCCCCGGCCATCCACCATCTTCCAGCATTGCTTGGGTTTGCCAAAGAGGAGCTGGTCAAACTGGTGCTCCACCCCTTCCAATCCCTGGCCGTCGATATCGCAGAACCCCAATACCTCCCCGGCCAGAGAGAGCTGCGGATAGTAGCGTTTGGCCTCGGGCAACAGGTAGATGGCGTCGGTGTCCCGGCGTCCGGTGATCTTGGCGGCCGCGGCCTTGCGCTCCGCTTCTGCCTGCCAGGCCAGGAAGGCCGCTTCCCGCTCCGGGGTGAGTTGGCGTTTTACCCAGGTAAAAGAACAGGCCCGGGTGAGGATTTCTTTGAGTTCCTTAGGCTTATAACCGAGGATGGGCGCCAGTTCCCGGCTCAAGCGCTCGGCCTGCGTGACCTGGGTGGGATGAGCCACCACCGAGGAAATCCGGGTGCTGATGGCCAGCTCCAGGCCCCGGCGGTCCAGGATCATGCCCCGAACCGGCAGCACGGGGGAAAATTTCTGGTATTCCCGGGTGGCTTCCTCCCGGAGCTGCGGGCCCCGAACCACCTGGAGATAAAAGAAGCGGCCAATAATCACCAGTCCCAGCAGGGCCAGGCCAAGAGCCAACAGGGCGATGCGGAACCGCACCCACTTGCCGATGGTGGGATTCACGGCAAATTCACGACCTGGGAGGACTTGGGCGCCTCCATGCCCAGTTGGGCCGCCAGCTTCTCCAGACGGGAGATAGCCATCAGGTTGGAGAGCTCGATGCGCAGCTTGCCGTTCAAGTCGAGGAGCTGCTTCTGGCTCTCCTGAGCCCGGGAAATCTGGTAACTTTGGGTAATATCCTGCAAATCGGCCCAGGCCAGAAATATACAGGTGAACAATACCCCCACCGTGCCCAGGACCAGCCCGGCCACTACGGCGCCTCCCCAACGCCAGGGGTGGCTGACCTTGCGATTCTTGGTGATAAATACCTGTCCGGCGGCGCTCAGGCGGAGAGATAGATTAGCGGGCATCTCCTTTTACCTCCTCTGATCAAGCGGGTGGTCCATGGACAACAGGCTGGGAAACCGTTCCTTGGGCCATTTTTGGGCAATCTCATCCCAAGGCAGGATGGACTGGCAGTAAGCATCCTGGTCGGTTTCCGTGCGGTTGCCCCGGAAACTCGCGGGCCTTTCCTCCTCTGGGTTCAGGCCTTTGCCGATTTCAAGAGACATGGGCTTTCTCCCGGCTCGTTGGGCCAATTTTTTCGGCGATGCGCATCTTGGCGCTGCGGGCCCGGGGATTGCCGGTCACTTCTTCCGGCGTGGGGGTCAGTGGTTTGCGGGTCAGGCGCGCCATCACCCCGGCCCGATCCCAGGCCGCCATCTTTTCCTTCACCAGCCGGTCTTCCAGGGAATGGTAGGCAATTACCACCAGACGGCCGCCCCCTTCCAGCCAGCCCGGGGCCTGCTCTAGAAATGTGGCGATTTCCTCCAATTCCCCGTTCACCGCGATCCTTAAGGCCTGGAAGACCCGGGTGGCTGGATGCAGTCTCCCCCTGCGCCACCCGGGCCCCATGGCCTGTTTACTGACGTCTACCAGTTGCTGCGTGGTGCGAAACGGTTGCCGCCGCCGGGCCTGCACGATTACCCGTGCCAGGCGCCTGGCCCGGGGTTCTTGCCCGTATTCATAAAAGATCTTTGCCAACTCGGCCTCGGGGGCGGAATTGAGCAGTTGGGCGGCGGTAATGGACTCCCCGTTTTCCGGGTTGAAGCGCATGTCCAGGGGCTCATCTCCCCAAAAGGAGAAGCCCCGCTGCGAAGTCTGCAATTGCCGGGAAGAGAGGCCCAGGTCCAGGAGGATCCCGGCCACTCCTTCCAGGTGGGCGGCTGCCAGCAAATCCCCTAACTGGCAATAGGATTGGTGAAACAGTTGAAATCTGGAGGTGTGGTGGGCCAGCCGCGTAGCCGCCGTCTTTAGGACAGCAGGGTCCCGATCCAGGCCCCAAAGCTGCCCGGCCGGCCAACTGCAATCCAGGATGGCGGCGGCGTGACCCCCCTCACCCACAGTACCATCCACATAAAGACGGCCAGGCCGGCAGTTCAGGCCCACCAGCGCCTCCTTCACCATGACCGGTTGGTGCACCGGCATAAGGTCTGTGTTTAGATCGACAATTCGTCCAGCATCCCTTCGTCAATGGATTCTTCCACCTGCTTCATATGGGCCTCATAGGAGGCCCGGTCCCAGATTTCAAAACAGCGCACCGCTCCCACCAGGCAGACTTCCCGGGAAAGCCTGGCATAGTCACGCAGATTGGGAGGGATCAGGATGCGGCCCTGACGGTCCAGGGGGCAATCCTCCACCCCGGAGATGAGAAAGCGCTGGAAGTTGCGAAGATCCCGACGGAACAGGGGTTGCTCCGCCAATTTGCCTTCGATCTTCTGCCACTCCTCCAGGGGGAAGGCCAGAAGATAACGGATATGATCCGGGGCATCCTTCTGGAGCCTCTGCTGGTAATTGGTGAGGACGAGCTGGCGTTCCTTGCGTTCCTGCAGGATTTCCCGGTAACGGGAAGGGATGCTGACCCTCCCTTTGCTATCCATGAAATGGAAATGCATGCCCCTGAACATCGCGCCATTACTCCCCACTAATTCCCACTTTATTCCACTTTCAAACAAAATACGGCTTTCCGTAGGGAATTGTCAAGGAAAAAAATGGTGCGCAATCAAAAAAATTCCCCAGGCGGCAAATGGTTACGATCCTGGGGGCTAAAGGAGAATGAGAAGATGGAGACCGTGGGACCCTGCGGATGGATAGCCAACCCATTCGCCGGAATTCCGGCGGCAGAATAGCCCGGCACTTCCCCACTGGCGGGTCTGAGGGCATGGTCCAGGCCCATTTTTCAGGGCGGCGGGGTTCTGGCGGAGATGGGGAAATTTTAAAGGCTAAGGGTAATGCTGTTCATTTAAGCACCAGGAACTGATGGGAAGTCATTTCTTTTGTCATTCTGAGGGAGCCGAAGGCGATCGAAGAATCTCTAAATACGAGATGCTTCGCTTCTCGATGCATGAAAAAAAAATGTAGATACAAGGGTGGGCACTGCCCACCAATTCCTTAGAAAAGCACCACTTGAGTGAACCGTATTGAGGTTAAGGGGAACTGGGGTCAGGAGTCAAGGGGGGCAGGGCAGGTGGATATCAGGTTCTCCCTGGAACTAATCACCGTGCTGTTGGCAGTAGTCCAGGTAATTCTGCAAGATAAGCACCGCGGCCTGTTGGTCCAACACCTGGCGGCGGCGGCGGCGGCTCAGGTCCGCCTGCAGCAGGACCCGCTCCGCCTCCACCGTGGTGAGGCGTTCCTCCCAGGTGACCACCCGGACTCCCAGGGCCTCCCCCAAGTCGCTGGCCAATGCCAGGATCTCCGGGGCAGCGTCCCCCAGGCGGCCGTCCAGGTGCCGGGGCAGCCCCACCACCACTCGCTGCACCTGCCACTTCCGGGCCACCTCCAGGAGTTGGGCCAGGACCTCGGAGCGGTCCTTGCGGGTCAAAACCCCCAGCCCCTGGGCGGTGATACCCAGGGGGTCGCTGACCGCCAGGCCGATGCGCTTGGCCCCCACGTCCAGGGCGAGAAACCGCACCTCCCGGCGCTCTCCTGGCGGCTCTGCGGCCATGTGGGTCTCCTATTTGGACAGCAGCCAGACGGCGGCCAGGGCCAGGGCCACGCCGGCCAGGTGGCGCAGGGTTAAGCTCTCACGGAGCAAAGTCCAGCTCAAGATCACCGTGACCAGGGGATACAAGGCGGTGACGGGCACTACCGCCGCCGCCGCCCCCCCTGCCATGGCCTTGAAAAAGAAGAGCAGGCCGAAGGCCATGCAGAGCCCGGCGCCCAGGGCTGCGGCCACCCCGGCGGCATGCCAGGGGATGGCCAGGGAGCCTGTGGTCCCCAGGTAGCCGATGACCGCCAGGTGCCCGGTGATGGCGAGGAGATAAGCGGCTGCGGGGGGCAGGTTAAGGGTGGCCACCTTGCTGAAAAACCCCCAGAACCCCCAGAGGCCTACGGCTATCAAGGAATACCCCAGCCAGTTCACGTCTCCCCCTCTTCGGCTTGCCAGCCGCCGGTCTTTCATCTAATATATGAATCGGCCTGTCCGCACAAGAGGTAAAAGGGACATAAGAAAGTTAGGCTGAGCCGCCCAGGTCAATAATAAAGGTTACACCAAAAGAAATGGGAACGGCTTTCTCCCCCTCCCCCTGGTTCTCATCATTACTTGCAACTGGGAGAGAGGCTGGCGGGAAGACCTGCATCCCCTGAAGCTTGTGGGTAATGATGAGCCTCCCTGTTTGGGAGGGAGCGGGTTGGGGTGAGGATGGCCGTCTTCTTATGATTGGAATCACAGGGCATCGGGGGGCGCCGCTGGAGGAGCCGGAAAATACCCTCCTCTCCTTCCGCCGCGCCCTGGAGTTGGGGGTGGCGGCGGTGGAGCTGGACGTGCAGCTCACCCGGGAGGGCCGCCTGGCGGTGATCCACGATGAGACACTGGACCGCACCACCAATGGCCACGGCCTGGTTAAGGATTTCACCTTGGCGGAACTTCAGCGATTGGATGCCGGCAAGGGCGAGACCATTCCCGCCCTGGAAGAAGTCCTGGAACTGGTCAGGGGCCGGGCCGGCCTGCTGGTGGAATTGAAGCAGAGGGAGGCGGCCGCGGCCCTTTTGGAGTTCTTCCGGAGGGAGCGAGCCTTCGAGGCGGCCAGGGTCGTCTCCTTCTGGCACCCGGCTCTCAAGGCCATGAAGGAGGCGGAACCCCGCCTGCAAACCGGGGCCCTCATGGTGGGCTGCCCCGCGGACCCAGCCGGTCTGGCCCGCGCCGCCGGGACCGACGCCCTGGTCCTGAATTATCGGTACCTTGACCAGGAACTGGCGGAGGCTGCCCGTCGGCAAGAGATCAAGGTCATCGCCTGGAATATCGACGATCCGGAAATCCTTGGGTACTACCTGGATATGAACCTGGAAGCGGTTTGCACCAATCGGCCCAGGGAGATTATGGACCGCTGGCGCCTGAGTTAATGTAGGGTGCGCCCTGCGCACCATTGCGCTTAAGTGGAAGTTGAGGATGGGGCGGACCAGGCGGTATCCGCAGCAAGGTTATTAGAGCAAATTAAGTCGGCAACTGAAAAAAAGGCAGGCCCGGGTTGGAAAGCCTGTGCCGCCAGGGAATTAGGACCGATACTATGGAAACCTTGACCTGCCGGTTAGCCGGGGTGGCCCGGGAAGCCGCGGAGCGGGTGGCCATTATTTACCGGCAAGGGGATTTGCTGCGAGAGTACACCTACGGCCAACTTTACCGGTCAAGCCTGTCAGTGGCCGGGTGGCTCCAGGCCCGAGGGGTGGAAAAGGGGGAGCGGGTGGCCATCCTCCTGGAGAATCGCCCCCAATGGCCCATGAGTTATTTCGGCATCCTGTTGGCCGGAGCGGTGGCGGTGCCTCTGGACCCGGTCTCCCGCTGGGACCATATCCACTACACCCTGAAGCAGACCCGGGCCAGGATCATCTTTACCTTTCCCAAGGCCCCCCTGTCAGAATTGCAACAGCTGCCGTTCCTGGAAAGGCTGGTGGTGGTGGGGAGCAGCGAGGATTCCGGCGAAAAGCTGACCAATTTCCAGGAAGTACTGCAATCATCCGGAAGTGAGGCAGGGCTGCCGGTGCCGCGCCTCCAGGACCTTTCCTCCATCATTTATACGTCGGGCACCACCGGGATGCCCAAAGGGGTGATGCTCACCCACCGGAATTTCGCCGCCAATTTCCAGGGCATCGCCAAACTCAAGGCCATCCGGGAGGATGACAATTTGCTCTCCATCCTCCCCCTGCATCATGCCTTTTCCTTTACCGGCACCCTGTTGGCGCCCCTCTTTTCCCGGGCGCAGATCACCTATCTCGATACCCTGAAGGCCGAGGCCATCCTGAAGTGTATCAAAGAGCAGCGGGTCACTATCCTGGTGGTCACCCCCCAGGTGCTCCAGCACTTCTATCAAGGGGTTAGGCGGCGATTGCAGCTGATTCCCTGGCCAGTGCGTCCACTGCTGCTCAGCTATCTCCAGGCTTCCCGGAGGGTCTTTCGATTTCTGGGGGTAAATCCGGCGCGGCCGCTGTTAAGGAAATTCCGCCGCGCCCTGGGGGAGCAGTTTCGGTTTTTTGTCAGTGGCGGAGCCAAACTCCCTGAATCTCTGGCGGAGGATCTGGCCCTGCTGGGGTTTGAGGTGCTGGAAGGTTACGGCCTCACGGAAACCTCGCCGGTGGTCACCATGAATCCTCCGGAGGCTCCCCGCCTGGGGTCGGCGGGTCGGCCACTGGAGGGGGTGGAGATCAGGATTTGGCAACCTGACGCCCAAGGTGTCGGAGAGGTCCTCATTCGGGGCGACAACGTCATGGCCGGTTATTTCCAAAATGAGGCGGCCACTCGGGAGGCCCTCAAAGATGGCTGGTTCCGCAGCGGCGATTTGGGTTATCTTGATCGGGACGGCTACCTGTACCTCAAGGGACGGATCAAGGAAATCATCGTCCTCGCTTCGGGCAAGAAGGTCTCCTCCGAGGAAGTGGGACAGCACTATCTTCAGGCTCCTTCCATCAAAGAGATCTTTGTGACTACCGACGCTGGCGCCGAGAAGCTGGTCGCGTTGGTGGCGCCGGACCTGGACTTTTTCCGAAAAGCCGGGGAAGTGGATATTCTCGACAGGGTGAAGTGGGACCTGGAGCTCCGCTCCCAAGGCCTGGAGCCTTACAAACGGGTGCGGGGTTTTGTCCTGATTAACGAAGAGTTGCCCAAGACTCGCCTGGGAAAGGTCAAGATTCACGAAGCCCAGCGTCTATATCAGGAGCGGGCTGGCCAGGACTACCCAAAGAGAAGGCCGGCCAGGGAGGATCTCTTGTCAGAGTTGTCCCCGTTGGGCGAGATGGTGCTGGAAGTGCTGATCCGCCAGACGGGGGACGCCCGGATCTCCCTGGACGACCATTTGGAGCTGGACCTGGGCCTGGACTCCCTGGGCCTGGTGGAACTACTGGCGGCCCTGGAGAGTCGGTGCAACCTCAAGATCCGGTACGAGGACTTCCTCGGCATCTTCACGGTCAGAGAGCTTATCGGCTTTATCCAGGAGAAGAATCCTGAGGCGGCCGGGAAGCCTAAGGAGGAGGTGGCGGCATGGGACACCATTCTGAGGACCGATCCGCCCCCGGCCCTGCTCCGGCAGATCGGTCTGGAAGGAGGGTGGACGGCCCGGCTGGCCACCCAGGGGCTGGCGTCGGTGATGGGCCCGTTGTTTAAATTGCTTTTCCACCTCCAGGTGTACGGCCGGGAGCGGCTAAAGGACCGGGGATGCATCCTCTGCCCCAACCACGCCAGCTTTCTGGACGGTTTCATCCTGGCATCTGCGGTCCCCGGCCCGTTGCGCCACCACCTGTTCTCCTTAGGTTACGCCGGCTATTTCGACTTGCCGGTGATCCGGGATCTCCTCAAGCTGATCCGGGTGATCCCGGTGGACTCGGGCCGCCATGTGGTGGAGGCCATGCAGGTGTCGGCCCAGATCCTCAGGCATGGCCGGCTCCTGTCCCTGTTTCCCGAGGGCTTCCGCAGCCCCAGCGGAGATTTGGGCCAGTTTAAGAAGGGCGTGGCCATCCTGGCCAGGGAGCTGGAGGTGCCGTTGCTCCCGGTTTATATTCAAGGCTCCTACGAAGCCTGGCCTCCCGGGGTGACCCTGCCCCGCCCCCGCCCCATCCGGGTGATCTTCGGCCGGGCGCATTCCTGGGAGGATCTGAAGGAACGGGGGCTTAAGGTGGCCCCGGAGGCGTCCGACTATGACGCCATCAGCCTGGGCCTGCGGCAGGAGGTCTTGCGGTTGAAAGAGGTATTGGAGGAGAAACCAGTGTAGGGGGACAGTGGCACAGGCTTCCAGCCTGTGATTGGGTCGCCCTATCTTACTCAAGGAGTGGCCGCTAACGGCCGCTACCGGAAAACCGAGAATAAAATATGGGCAAGAGCGTGGTAGAGCAAATCATGGCAGCGCATCTGGTGAGCGGGGACTTGGTCCCCGGCGCCGAGGTGGCCTTGAAGATCGACCAAACCCTGACCCAGGACATTACCGGCACCCTGGCCTACCTGGAGTTTGAGGCCATGGGGGTGGAGCGGGCCCGGCCCGAGGTGGCCGTGAGTTACGTGGATCACAATCTCATGCAGACGGATTTTCGCAATGCCGATGACCACCGGTTTTTGCGGACCATGGCGGCCCGCTATGGTCTCTATTTCTCGCCGCCGGGCAACGGCATCTCCCACCAGGTACACCTGGAGCGGTTCAGCGCGCCGGGGAAGACCTTATTGGGCGCCGACAGCCACACCCCCACGGCCGGCGGCGCCGGGATGCTGGCTTTCGGAGCCGGCGGAATGGACGTGGCCCTGGCCCTGGCGGGGCAGCCCTACTACCTGGAAATGCCTGAGATCCTGGGAGTGCGCCTCTCGGGAAGGTTCCCGGCCTGGGTGTCGGCCAAGGACGTCATCCTGGAGTTGCTGCGGCGTCTGACGGTTAAAGGGGGCCGGGGAAAGATCCTGGAATTTTTCGGTCCGGCCCTGCCGTACCTCAGTGTACCGGAGCGCGCCGCCATCACCAACATGGGGGCGGAGCTGGGGGCCACCACTTCCATCTTTCCAGCCGATGCCCAGACCCGTCGGTTCATGGCACTGCAGGGGCGGGACGCGGATTTTCACCCCTTTAAGGTCCGGGGCCGGCCGGATTATGCCGAAATCCAGGAAGTGGACCTTAACCGGTTGCCGCCCCTCATTGCCCGCCCCGGTTCCCCGGATCAGGTGGCGCCGGTCAAAGAATTGGAGGGCATCCCGGTGGAGCAGGTGCTCATTGGCTCTTGCGGCAACTCTTCCTTCCGGGACCTGATGGTGGTGGCCAAGGCTTTGAAGGGCCGCCGGGTGCATCCCAGGGTCAGCCTGGAGATCAACCCCGGCTCCCGCCAGGTCCTGGAAAACCTGGCTCTGGCCGGCGGGCTTCTGCCCCTGCTGGAGGCCGGGGCGCGGCTGATGCCGCCGGGCTGTTGGGGCTGTATCGGCATGGGTCAGGCCCCGCCCAGCCACGCCGTGTCGGTGCGCACCTTTCCCCGGAATTTCCCGGGGCGCAGCGGCACCAAAGATGATCAGGTCTACCTGGCCAGCCCTGAGACCGCGGTGGCCGCGGCCATTTACGGGGAACTGCGGGACCCCCGAAGCCTGGGGGAGGCGCCCGGGGTTCCCTTTCCCCGCTATTACCTGGTGAACGGACGTTCACTGTCGGCGCCACCTCCTGCCGGCACCCCGGTGGAGGTGGTGCGCGGCCCCAACATCGTGCCTTTCCCGCAACTGTCGCCCTTGGCGGAGACCTGGCGAGGGGAGGTATGGCTGAAGGTGGGCGATAACGTCACCACCGACGACATCCTGCCAGGGGGCAGCCAGATCCTGCCCCTGCGCAGCAACCTGCCGGCCATTAGCCAGTTTACCTTTGCCCGCCTGGATCCGGATTTCTCCCGACGGGTCCAAGGCCGGGGTGAAGGGGCCATCGTCGGCGGGGAAAACTATGGCCAGGGCTCTTCCCGGGAGCACGCCGCCCTGGCCCCCAGGTACCTCGGGGTGCGGGTCAAGTTGGTGAAGAGCTTTGCCCGCATCCATCTCGCCAATCTCATCAACTTCGGCATCCTGCCTTTAACCTTTGAGAATCCCGGAGACTACGAGTTGCTTAATCCGGGTGATACCCTGGAACTGCCGCAGGTGCGCCGGCTGTTGCTGGAGGGGGCCGAAAGGCTGCCCTTGAAGCTGGACCGCCGGGAAATTTGGCTGCGGCTGGACCTTTCGCCCCGGCAACGCCGCCTGGTGGCGGTGGGCGGCGCCCTGAACCTGGCTCGGGAAGGGTAACGCAGGGGGAAAGAGATGCGGCGCCAAGGCAAAGCCGACCTGCCCACTGTGGAATTTGTTTGTCAAAATCAAATAAAGTATTAATAATGGCGCCATGAAAAAAACCTGGCCGGGGAACTTGGCGCCGCATTACGGAGGCGAAGGGATAGAAAGTTTTTCAGTAGCATAGAAATTGCATTTGTCTAAAATTAAAGGATATAATTAATAGGTACAACTAATTAGATTTGGCGGTGCCATGTCCGTCCTGGACTGGGGGCGCATGGCCAGAGGAAGTATCATGGGATTTTTTAAAAAAATATTCGGAGGCGGGGGGGGCGCCAAGCCTCAGTTTGAGGTAGTGGAGAACCGATTGTGCACCGATCTGACCAGGTATCAGGTCCGGGTAAGAAAACAGGGTCAGGAGATGTATGTCGAAGAATTGTTTCAAGCTGCCACCAAGCCCAAGGATCTGCAATTCGGACGGTTCTTCCTGTTGAATGAGAACCCTTTCAATCCCCATTTCGCCCCTTCCCTGGAAGAGGCCATTGATTGGTTCAAAGGCCGGCGCCTGCCCAAAGACGGCTTCAACAGCATTTTCTGGGGGGAAAAGGTCTCTTTTCAATGCAGCATCTGCCGAAAAGAATCCACTACGCCCATATTTATCACCAAGGTGGAACAGTTATCGGTTTACACCAATGTTCCGATCCTCATGGAGATAACAGGCTGGCGGGTGATCGAAGTGGCCTCCGACCTGATGGGCTCGGGGATGCCCAGCAAGATCCTGGGCATGCTCAAGAGCAAGGCGATAATCAAATGGTTCAACCCCGAACCCAAGTTCATCTGCGGGGGCTGCGCCCATCGCCTGACGGAGAGGGGGCGGCAAGCCGAATTGGAAGATTATGTGATCTTCTAGCCCGGAAAGCACATTAGCGAAGGTATTGGCCTGAACCAGTGAGGATGGTAAGAGGGGGTTGAAGATTGGGGCGCTCTAAGGCAAGTCAACCACTGTAAGTTCTCGTGGACTTAGGGTCAGTACCTCAGTTCCCTGAGCAGTAAGGTGCACCGTATCTTCAGGCTTCAAGGGCAGGTCAGTTGTCAAAATTATTGACGAAGGTATTGAAAAAGGGGTATTTAAGCCTGTCGATTCCAGACTACCAGCGTATGCCATCCTGGGAATGTGCAACTGGCTCTGTAAGTGGTACAAACCGCATAAGGAAGTTTTCTCCCCTGAAGAAATCGCCGACCATTTCCTAGCCTTGCTAGAAACCGGTTACCTTGCCAACAACCAGCGTGAACGTCAGATAGACTCTCTGCCATTAGCACGTCATCATGATAACCGAGAATCAGGGATAGAAAAACAAACCTGCATGGAACTTAAGGTCCTAGGTGACCAACTCTCAAGTCTGGTTGCTAGGCTCGGGCAGCAGTGACTTTGGTTTTACGCTAGATTCTTAGACGGACCATTAAATGGTCCATCTAATTCCAATACGGTTCATTTAAAGAGGTTCTAAGGAATCGGTGGTCAGTGCCCCCGTGCCTACCCTACATTTTTTTTGGTCATGCTGAGCGAACCATCATGACCTGGAGGTCACAACGAATAATGAAAATTAACAGGTGCTGGTGGGGCGGCCGTCCCTGGCCGCCCCTAGTTGGCGATTACTGCGGCCTGCCCCACCGGGCTATTTTCATATAAAGCGATGTAGGGGCGGGTTTAAAACCCGCCCCTACGTTTGGAGATTCTTCGGTCGCCTCCGGCTCCCTCAGAATGACAAGAAATGATCTCGTATCATCTTGGTGCTTATTAACGGAAGCATGAAAGGGGTTCCATCTTTATCCCCTCTCCCCCTCGAGGGGGAGAGGGCAAGGGTGAGGGGGAATTTAACCTCTTTTTCGCTCCCATTAATAAGTGAACAGCATTATATCTAATTCGAAGGATTTTTTGACTTTTTGGACTGCAGCCCATTTCGCTTTGGCGATCATATCAGAATTTCTTCTGGAAATCCGATAGGTTTTAGCCATGGCAAGTTTATCGTGCCCTATTTTTTCTCAAACGGAAACCAATTGTTCTATTTATATCGGGTTTCTTGCCCCATGTTACAGCTATTTTCTGTTGGTCCACATTGGTGCTCACCTAAGCAACTTTTCAAGTTGTTCGAGATTGAAAGAGGTCTCGTGAGCCTGCGACATCCACCTGGCACATCGATTCGCATTCAAGGGAATGCCAACAGGTGGGATGCCGGTGCGGATGCACAGCCTCATGCCCATGGCAAGCTCCGGGATACAGGCGATTCCCAGCGCACCGATGCTGGGGTGCTCTTGCTTGAGTCTTCCAAAGAGCCTCTCCTGATCTATTTCTACAGAAATATAGGGTTTGATGCCGTATTTCTCGAGGAGGACACTCCCCAGGTGAATGAAGCAGTCCTCAGTGCAACCCCTGCACACAGCCTCGAATTCACCTTCTTCTGAGCGGCACTCCGGCCTGAAGTCGCGAAGGCAATGGGCGATGAGGGCGAACTTGTATTCGGAGCTTTTGAATTCTTCTCTGTAAATTCTGTTCACTAATTCGATCTCAAGCATGTACAGGTGATATTTCTCCTCCGTCGTGGCCAGCGTACTGTCCATCCTCTTCGCAATGGGCAAAGTTTTCAAGTGGTTCGAAACCTTCCGGGTATAGATGGACAATGACTGCCTGAGAGTCTCTCTAACGAATCGGAGTGTCTTCCCATCGGCCCCCGTGGTTTTCAAGCCCAAAAGAAAGGGCCTTTCTCCGACCTTCTGTATCAGGCCCAAAAGCCTTTTTTGGTCGGGACAGCGCTGGAGGAAAACATCTGCCAGGCGCTTTATTTCGGCGTAGTACCGTTCGCTATCGTCGCCCTCGGCAAATAGTGAGTAAGTTTTCCCTTGGACCGGCGTGTATAGCTTCTCGGGATTTGACAATGCCTTAAAACTCCACTCAATTGCCAAAGACCAATTTGAGTCTTATGGGCCGGCCAATTGCCAGAGATGCCTATTTTGAGGAGACGGCCCCTTTGAAAATCTGCACTTTCTGCTATGACCAGAAACCTATTACGACATCAAAATTTGAAGATTTTCTCCCCATATGGGCAAATTAAGCTAATAATCAAGAAGCCAGTAAAGTCAGCCCAGTCTCTCCCCAGGTCTGGGTTACCCAGCTTCTGATACCTAGATGATATCCGGAACTTCTAGATTAGAAGACCCCAAAAATGCCAAGGGAAATTTTTCTTGCAATTTGCCTGGACCGGGTGTAGGCAACATTCATATAGTAATTTTTTATACTAAATGTCCTGGCCTCGAAAGGCCGTAAGGAGCCGGGTGATCCTCTCTCACCGCGTGCGCCCAGAGCTGATGGACTTGTCTTGAGAGCTCTGGCACGCGTGCCGAACCTTAACTTTTGCCAGGCACCTGCGAGCTTGGTGAGGCTCATTTCCCAAGGAGGAAGAAATGGAAACCGCGCAGTACTCCGGCAACTTCGAAGATGACACACTGCGGCGTATCACTTGGAGATTGATCCCTTTCATGATGCTTCTCTATTTTATTGCCTTCCTCGACCGCGCCAATGTCGGCTTTGCCGCGACGGACATGAACCGGGCTCTCAACATCAGCAAGACCCTCTATGGCTTTGGTTCGGGTGCTTTCTTTCTGGGCTACTTCTTCTTTGAGCTTCCCAGCAACCTTTGCCTCCACCGCTTTGGCGCCCGTAAGTGGATCGCCCGCATTATGATCAGTTGGGGCATCGTTGCGGGGGCTACCGCCTTTGTGGTGGGCGCAAAGAGCTATATCACGGTTCGGATCCTGCTGGGAGTTGCAGAAGCGGGGTTTTTCCCCGGCATGATCCTCTACCTGACCTACTGGTTCCCCACCACCATCCGGGCCCGGATGACCGCCCTGTTTGTGGCTGCTATCCCCATCTCCGGTATCATCGGCGCGCCGGTTTCGGGTTATTTGCTGCAGCTCCACGGGGTGGGAGGCCTGGCTGGATGGCAGTGGCTGTTTATCGTAGAAGCACTCCCTGCGATCTTGCTCGGCCTCATCGTGCCGTTCTACCTGACCAGCCGGCCAGCGGAGGCCAGGTGGCTCAAACCGGAACAAAAGGGATGGCTCCAAAAAGCGCTTGATGTCGAGGACTATTGCAAGCCTCATATGTCACTCGGGCGCGCCATAGTTCACCCATCCATCATGGCGTTGAGTGCGGTTTACTTCTGCATGATGGTGGGCCTCTATGGCTTGAACTTTTGGATGCCTACCATGCTGGGTAGGGAGGGGGTGGGCATTCCCTCGGGGCCGCTGAAGTGGATCCTGGCCATCCCGCCGTTGTGCGGCGTTCTGACCATGTTCTTTTGGGGACGTCACTCAGACCGTACCCAGGAGCGTGAATGGCACGTCCTGGGGGCGATGTTCGCCGGCGCCCTGGGCTTTGCCCTGGCAGCCGCTACTGCCTACAAGGGCTTTGCCGGGAATTTCACTCCGGTGGTCAACCAGGCCATGGCCACCTTGGGCTTCGTACTGGTCGCGGTGGGCGTCTTTTGCGCCATGCCCACCTTCTGGCCGCTGCCTTCGGTGCGTCTCAGCGGCACGGCCGCCGCTGGAGGCATTGCGGTGGTAAACTCCATCGGGAATCTCGGCGGATTTGTCGGTCCTTACATCACCGGCTACCTCAAGGACTTGCATTACGGCTATACCGGTGGTCTTTTAGTTAACGCCTTGTTCATGGCCTTGGGGGCGGTTTTGGTGGTAATCACCAGATCCAAGGTCCTCCTCCCCGTTGCCGATGCCGCCGCGGCCGGAAAGCGCTGAGATCATATGGCTTCTTGTATCTCCGGACATCCGGGCCCGAAAGGAATCCCGCCGGGCGCCTTACTCCATCTGCACGCTGCGCCTCAAGGTTGGTGAGCATGGATCAAAATACCAGGAAAGCACTTGAAGCAATCTTTATGGCCGGGCTTAAGGCCGTTGACCCCGAGGAAGCGGTCAGGCGCCACGTGGAACGGATTGGCAATCGGCTCCGGGTAGGCGAACGATCGTATCCTTTGGAGGGCTTCAGGAGAATTATAGTCACTGGGGCTGGGAAGGGTACCGCGCCTATGGCTAAAGCCTTGGAGGAAATTTTGGGCGACCGGCTCGCCGCCGGTTGGATCATTGTCAAATACGGCCACGGTCTCCCCCTGAAAAAGATTCAGGTCATGGAAGCCGGCCATCCCATGCCAGACCAGGCCGGGTTTGAGGCCGCGAGCTTCATTCTGGACCGGTTGAGGGAGTGCACAGAGGAAGACCTGGTCTTGTGCGCCTTCTCTGGCGGTGGGAGCGCCCTTACTCCGACGCTCCTTCCTCCTCTGTCGTTAAGCGAGAAACAGAAAACTACCCAGCTCTTACTCGAATGTGGGGCCACCATCAATGAACTCAATGCCATCAGAAAGCACCTGTCTGCCGGCAAAGGGGGCAAATTCGCCAAAGCAGCCTGCCCGGCCACGGTGGTTTCGCTGTTTTTGTCCGATGTGATCGGCGATCCACTGGATGTGATCGCCTCCGGCCCCACAGTTCCCGACCCGAGCACGTTTGCCGATTGTCTAAAAATTGTTGAGCATTACGGATTGACCCAAAGCCTGCCGGAGCCGGTGCTCGACCTGCTTAATAAAGGGGCGCAAGGTCTGATCGAGGACACGCCCAAAGCCGGCGACATCGTGTTTGCAAAAGTTCAGAACCTGGTGGTGGGGAGCAATCGCGCCGCCCTTTTCGCCGCAGCCGCCGAGGCCAGGGCGCTTGGATACAAACCTCTGATCCTCTCTTCCTTCATTCAGGGAGAGGCCCGGGAAATCGCGCTTGCCTTGGTGGGTATTGGTAAAGAGATGATCGAGACTGGCAATCCCATCTCCCCGCCTGGCTGTATCCTGGCCGGAGGGGAAACCACCGTGACGATCCGGGGCCCGGGAAAAGGCGGCCGGAATCAGGAACTGGCCCTGGCCGCAGCCATTGCCTTGGAGCTCTGGCCGGGAATCGCCCTCCTCAGTGCCGGCACGGATGGCACCGATGGGCCTACCGATGCCGCCGGGGCCTTTGCCGATGGGGACACCTGTAAAGAGGCCTTGCAGAAGGGGATTAATCCGGTTGAGTACCTTATGAATAACGATTCTTATAACTTCTTCGATCAGTTGGGGCAGCTGTTGAAGACCGGGCCCACCCGAACCAACGTGATGGATTTGATTTGCCTGCTGGTCAGCTGAACAATATATTCTAGGCGTAGATTTCAGGATTAAGACAAGATTCCGGCTTGCGGCCCTGCAGCATGGCCAGGAGGTTCCTGGCTGCCAGCAGGGACATCCCGCCGCGACCGCTGCTGGTGGCTGAACCGATATGAGGGACCACCACGGCGTTGTCGAGGCCGGCCAGCCCCTCCGCCATTTTGGGCTCGAACTCGTATACGTCCAAGCCGGCGCCGGCGATGGTCCGCGAGCCCAAGGCGGCCACCAGGTCATCCTCCTTGATGATAGGTCCTCTGGCGGTATTGATCAGAATAGCGGCAGGCTTCATCCTGGCAAAGGTCTCGGCCTGGAACAGGTGCCGGGTGGCGGGGGTGAGCGGAGTATGGATGCTGATGAAATCCGACTCCCCCAGAAGCTGGTCCAGAGAAACCCGCTGTGCCCCGAGTTCCGCTTTCAAAGTCTCGTTTTCTTTACCGGAGGCATTGGTATAGAGGACCGGCATCTGAAAGCCTTTGGACATGAGGCCCATGGCGGTGCCGATGCGTCCGCTGCCGATGATCCCCAGGGTTTTCCCGGTCACATCTGCGCCAATGAACTGGAGGGGGCCCCAGCCGGGCCAGGTCCCTGAACGCATGATTTGATCCGTCTCCACGATGCGCCTGGCCACAGCAAAGAGAAGAGCCCAAGCCATTTCAGCCGTCGCCTTCGTGAGGACCCCTGGGGTATTAGAGACGGGAATCTTTCGTCTCGTGGCCTCGGTAACGTCAATATTGTCAAGGCCCACGGCAAAGTTGGCATAGCCCAGGAGGGCCTTGGCGGCTCCGAAGAACTCGGCGTCGATGCGGTCAGTCAGCATGCCGATGACCCCATGCTTGTCTTTAACCTTGGCGAGTAATTCCTCGCGGGAAAGCGGCCTGTCCTCGGGATTGATCTCAACCTCACAGGTTTCTTTGAGCAGGTCGAGGCCTTCGTGGGGAATGAGTCGGGTAATGTATACTTCAGGTCTGAGCATATTCCACCCCCTGGCTTAGAAGGAAGATGATTACCTTAGGTCCGAGCCGGATAGCAACACTCCAAAAGTACTGGTAAGCTTCGATTTATTGCCCCCCCCATGGCCAGGCGGAGATGAACTCCTGGAGGCTCTCTAAGAATCTCCGTTAAAGAGCCTGCCCAAACCCTTGAGTGGCTAACAACCTGATGGTCTGTGCCGCAATTGATTATCCATTGAAAATGACTGGTTATTAACCCCCCTTTGGAAAAGGAGGGTAGGGGGGGATTTAATATAACCTCTTGAAATCCCCTTAAATCCCCCTTTTTCAAAGGGGGACTTAACCATGCCCAATCTAGCGTTCCCAGAAACTGCATATGGCATGAAAAATTAAGAATGCAATATGTGGACAAAATTTGCCACGGAGTTATGTTGGAAGCATGAAAACAGTACTGGCGAAAGCAAAATTGAGCGAGCAGGCCTACCGGATCCTGAGAGACAGGATCACCAATTGCCGCTTTCAGCCAGGGGCCAGGCTCAATGTCCAACAACTGGCGCGGGACATGGAAATAAGCCGCACCCCCCTCTGGGAGGCGGTAAACCGGCTTATTCAAGAGGGTCTTCTTCTCAGCGTCCCGAACCGTGGCGGTAACTGGAAACCGTAATTATTTGGGGAAGTCAACCCCTGGCACCGCAGAGTAAATCTCTTTCAGGAGCGGGGGTTTGATTTCCAGGGTCCGGAACAAGAGAACCGGCACCGTGGCATGGCTGGCCACCTTGTCGGCGACCCCGCCCATATACCAGGCCACTTCCCCGGCCCCGTGGGTGCCCAGGAAGATGAGGTCGTAACCTTTATCCTGGGCGAAGGCGATGATTTCCCGGGCCGGCACCCCGTCCTCGCAAGCCGAATCCACCTCCAGGCCCTGGTTCTGGAGGTCCTTGGCGGCCTGGGCCAGAAAGGTGGAGCAGAATTTTTGTTCCTGGGCCTCGGCGTTCTCGATCACCCCCGGGGAGGCCTCGCCGGATAAGGCCCCCACCCCACTATAACAGACGTGAAGGAGGGTCACTTTGGCCTGACAGGACTTGGCAAACTCCGCTACCTTGGGAAGAATCTTCGCCGCAATTTCCGAGCCGTCCAGTGGAACCAAAATCTTTTTGAACATAAATGCCCTCGTGGTTGACTTTCGCAGGGCCTACCTCAAAACCGACCCGCCGCGGCCCTGCTCGATTTAGATTTAAAGTAAGAACAAGATACAAGAATGTCAATTACTTAATCATTTTTTCCCTGGCCGCCGGTCTCCCTGGTTTTTCCGCCTTTATATAGTCCCCGCTGCAAGACCCGGTGGTAGGCGGTAAAATCGCCCTCCCCCCAGTCGCTTTCCAGGTGTTGGGACATCATCTTGAGTTTGGCGTCCAGGTCATCGAGGGCATAAACCAGCATGGCCTCCCGGGTCTTGGGCGGGATGGGGGAGCCGAATTCCAGGACGCCGTGATGAGCCAGGATGATGTGTTCTAGCTGTATAAGCAGGTTGGCGTCGGAGAATTTCATGGCCCGGGCTTCCTCCCGCACCATCTCCCAGCCCAGGACAATATGGCCCAGGAGTTGGCCCGGGACCGTGAACTCCGGGGCGGCGGGGTTGGTGATTTCTTTGACCTTTCCCAGATCGTGGAGGATGGCGCCGGCCAGGGCCAGGCTGGGGTTGAGGTCGGGGTAGATGCTCAGGGAGGCCAGGACATGGCGGGCCACGAACCAGGTGTGCTCCAGCAGCCCCCCCAGATAAGGGTGATGATAGAGGCGGGCCGCGGGGCACACCAGGAACAGCTCCTGGTAGCGGTCCAACAGGCGCAGCACCAACTGCCCCAGGGGCGGCTGGATATGGGCCTCGGCCAATTGGCGCAACTCCCGCCACAACTGCTGGCGGTCATATGGGGTGGACAGGTGCAGGATTTCCGGCTCGAAGTCCTTGAGGTCCTTGCCCAGGGCCGCCAGCGCGGCAACGGTATTGAGGTATTGCACGGTGAGCTGGAGCTCGCCCTTGTAGGAATCCACCTGGCCCTGGACTCCCACGTAATTCCCTGGGGCGAAGGGACCGGGACACTTGGCCAGGGTCTTGCTCCAGACCCGGGCCACCATGGTGCCGCTCCTATCGCCCAGCACCAGGGACAGGTAAGGGGCGCCGCTTTTATCGGTGCGGCTCTCCACCTGGCGCACCAGGAAGAATTGGTGTACCGCCATGCCTTCCTGCAGTTGGTCAATAAAGTGATGGGGCATTGGGGGCCTCGCAACTATGGGGTGGCGGTATCATACCGCCGGGCCGGGGCCGGGTCAAGGCCGGGTACCTGGAAAAAATAAAGTGGAAGGAATTCACTGAAGCCCTTGACAACCTTTTATAGATAATTATCTTAAATATATTGGTAGATTAGCCGATATCAACGATGCGTGCGCAAATTAAAAATTGTGCCCTTTATGGCCGGTGAGCGAAAGGAGAAAGTCTAAAATTTTTCTTGACTTTAACTAAGAAAAGGATAGAATAAATCATTTAACCTTTAGGCGCTGGGCAACCACGGGAATACCAATACATGGAAAAAGACTACCTGAAAAAATTCCTTGATCTGGGTGGCGCCAACGAACCGTTGGTCGCCTATGATCAATTTCACCTCATAGTCCCCGGGGAAGATAACGATTCCCTGGATTTCCGGGGCCCTTACGAAGGTCCGGCCGACGAAGAGCTGGAAGTGACCGACCAGTTGGACGTGGCCACTTATGGCGGCGGGGCAGAGGAAGGTCTGGAGGAGGAACTGGAAGACGTGGAGGTAGAGGAGATCCCGGAACACGAGGGGCTGGTGGCCGCCTATTTCCGGGAGATGCTGCGCTATGCCATCCTCTCCCCGGAAGAGGAGCGCCATCTGGGGCGCATCATCAAAGAGGGACAGGAGGCCATCTTCGACCTGGTTTCCCAGGCGGCCTCCGATTTGGAAGAGATTTGCTATCTCCAAAAGAAGGTCCAGGAATGGTTCAAAACTCTGGATAAGACCGCGCAGAGCAAAGAGAAGCTCTTCAAGGTTATCCATCAGAAACTGATCCAGATTCAGAAGCACCATCCCGAGGCCAATGAAGTGGAGGAACTGGCCAATCTCATCCAGGTCACCGAAACCGAGGTCAACCAGGCCAGGGATCAGATGATCAAGGCCAACCTGCGTCTGGTGGTGAGCATCGCCAAAAAGTACCTGCACCGGGGCTTGACCTTCTCCGACCTGATCCAGGAAGGCAACCTGGGGCTGATGAAGGCGGTCACCCGCTATGATTACACCACCGGCTACCGCCTCAGCACCTTTGCCTCCTGGTGGATCCGGCAGACCATCACCCGGGCCATCTACGACAAGACCCGGACCATCCGGATTCCGGTGCACCTGCAGGAGATTCGCAACCGTTGTTACCGGGCCTTTTACGATCTACTGAAGGAATTGGGCCGGGAGCCCAACCTGCGGGAGATCTCCGAGCGCTCCGGGGTGCCCGAGGACAAGATCCTCCTGGTCACTAACCTGGCCGATGAGCTCATCTCCCTGGAGACCCCGGTGGGGGACGAAGGGGACCGGCTGGGTGACTTCATCCGCAATGACAAGGCGGTCTCCCCCTACGAGGCCATCCTGGATTCCCAGTTGGGGGAGAAGACCGGGTCCATCCTCACCACCCTCACCGCCCGGGAAGAGAAGATCATGAAGATGCGCTTCGGCATCGGGGAAGAGGTGGAGCACACCCTGGAGGAGATCGGCCGGACCTTCAAGGTTTCCCGGGAGCGAATCCGCCAGATCGAGAAAAAGGCCTTGAAGCGTCTGAAACACCCCACCCGCAAAGCGGCGCTGGAAGATTTTCTGGAGTAACCCCAGGGGGCCGGCCCTCCGTGGCGGCCCCGCCAACCCGATCCTGTGGAGGGACCAAGGATGGCAGGACTGACCCCCGAGAGACTGGCGGAGGTAAAGGATCGCCTGCTGGGACGCAAGAAGCTCCTCTGGCTGGAGGTCAAGGAGCAGCTCAAAAGCAGCATCGGCGACGGTTACCAGGAGATGCTGGCCACCGCCCGGGATGAGGAAGACCAGGCCACGGTTAGCCTGATGGCCGAAACCAGCCTCACCCTCCTGGGACCCAAGCGCCAGGAGCTGGAGGCCATCGAGGAGGCCCTGCAGCGCCTGGAAACCGGCTCTTACGGCCTCTGCGAGGTTTGCGGCCAGCACATCGAACCCCGGCGTCTGGAGATCATGCCGGAGACCCCTTTGTGCCGCGGCTGCATGTCCCAACGGGAAAAACTGGCCAAGGCCACGGCCCGCTGAGACCATAAGCTAACTAACTAAAAAAATTCTTAGGGCGGTAGGAACTCATCCTGCCGCCCTTTTTTGTTGGCATTATTTTTGATTTTCCCCCATATATTGTCAGTAATGAGGATTCCTTGATATTCATTATAAAGATAAGGAGCCAGAGCAATTGAGGCTCTTTGAGGAAATAAGGGAGTACCTGGCAAATAAGAGGATGCAAGGCACGAAGAATTGACGGAGTTGTCCTTCCGCTACAAATTGGAGCAAAGAGTTATCCCCACCAGCCCGGCCTTTTCCCGGTGTTGGGGAATATCGGGGTTGAACCAGAAGAGATTGCGGCCCCGGGTGTTGTTGACGTCGTCCAGGAGTCGCCAGCGACCCTTTCTCAGGTGGGCGGCCCGGTAGCCGTAATCCCTGAGGAAGGCCTGGATGGCCGCCTTGGAAGCGCCGGCGGCCTGCAGGTTCTTCTCTTCCATTTCCACCAGCAACAGGGGCCGGAAGTCGGCGAGGATGGCGGCGGCGCCCTGCAAGGCCGCCAGTTCAGCCCCTTCCACGTCCAGCTTGATGAGGTCCGGCGGCCGCAAACCCTCCTTCTTTAGGAAGCGGTCCAGGGCGACGGTGGTGCAAGTCTCACCCCCCGCGGCCCCGGCGGCGCCCGTATAGAGGCTGGCGCTGCTGTCGGCGATACCCTCGCGGCGGTAGAGCACGGCCTCGCCGTCGGCGTCAGCCGCCGCCAGGTTGAATATCCTGATGTTCTGGCCTTTTTTGTCAGGGTTCAGAGAGACGTTTTCCTGAAGACGGGCCAGGGCCGCGGCCCCCGGCTCGAAGGCCGCCACCTCCCCGCGCTCCCCCACCGCGGCGGCCGCCACCAGGGAAAAATAGCCAATGTTGGCCCCCACATCCCAAAAGACCTCACCCGGGTCCAGGACTCGGGCCACCAGGGCAGCTTCGTAGCGTTCGTGGTAATGGCCGAAGAAATAGACCTTCCGCTGTTCGGGGTCCCCAAGGTCCAGCCTCATACGAAAAATGCGAAAACCTGGATTCAGGGTGGCGGTGACCAGGCGCTCAGACGGCATCAGGTATTGGTGGAGATGCTCATACAAAAAAACCTTGCCATCCCGCAGGGGGAATTTGCTCAGGTACCAGCGAAAGAGGGCCCGGCCCCCGGATTTGAGTTTTTCGCCTTTTTCGTCAGGGCTTTCCGGCATGAAGTTGGACTCCTGAGGGCGCGCCCCGGCGGATCGCCCTGGCGTAGGAGAGCGAGGGTCCCGAATTAAACCCGCCCCTGGGGGGCGCCCGGCGGAGATTTTTTTGTAAAAGAACCGGCAAGCGGGCCTGTTCCTCCGGTAAACCACAAGTTTTTGCGAAATTCCTGGGGCGACCCGCTGGGTCTCCCAGGAGCTGTCAGCTATCAGCTGTCAGCAAAGGTAAAAACCAAGAGGATACGTCTCGTACACCAGCAACCAGGTTTAGCTTTTAGCTGATCGCGGAAAGCAAAGCCGGGTCGGGCCATTCCATGAAGCGGGCCGCAGCCGGCGGCCCGAAGGTGCCCGCGGGGTAGAAGAGCGGCGGCAGGTGGGGCTCCCCCAAGAGCGGGGCATAGATGCGCCAGGCCGCCTCGGCCTCATCGGCCCGGACGAAGAGGGTCGGGTCTCCGGCCATGACGTCCGTGAGCAAGGTCTCATAGGCCTCCGGCAGGGGCCCGAAGGCTTCGCCGTAGCGGTAACTTAGCCGCTGGGTTCTCAGTTCCAGGGGCTCCCCCGGCGTCTTGACCTGAAAATGGAGGTCAAAGCCCTCATCCGGCTGCAGGGTGAGCACCAGGACATTGGGGTTGCAGGAAGCCTTGAGGGGCTCGAAGAGCAACACCGGCGGGCAGCGGAAGGTGACGGCGATCTGGGTGAACTGGGAGGGCAGCCCCTTGCCGGTGACCAGGTAGAAGGGCACCCCGTTCCAGCGCCAGTTCTCGATGGCCAGCTTCAAGGCGACAAAGGTTGTGGTGGCGGAATCAGGAGAAACTCCCGGCAATTCCCGATACCCGGGCATCACCTGGCCATCCACCGTTCCCCGGGTATACTGGCCGTAAACCACGTCCTCGGGGCGCATCGGGGTGACGGCCCGGAGAACCTTGACTTTTTCGGCGCGGATGGCCTCCGGCTCGAAGGTCACCGGGACCTCCATGGTGATAAGGGTGAGGAGTTGGGTGAGGTGGTTCTGCACCATGTCCCGCAAGGCCCCGGTTTGCTCGTAATAGGCGCCCCGATGGCCCACCCCGCTGGCTTCCGCCACGGTGATCTGGACGCTTTGCACCAGGTTCCGGTGCCAGAGGGGCTCGAAGATGTTGTTGGCGAAGCGGAAGATCAGGAGGTTTTGCACCGTCTCCTTACCCAGGTAATGGTCGATGCGATAGATCTGGGATTCGTCGAAATAGCGGTGCAGCAGTTGATTGAGATTTAGGGCCGACTCCGGGTCCCGGCCGAAGGGCTTCTCCACCACCAGCCGGGTCCAGCCGGGGCTGTGGTTCAATTTGGCCTGGCCCAGGCCGGTAATCGCCGGTTCAAAGGCCTCTGGGGGCAGGGCCAGATAAAAGACGCGATTCCCCGGAAACCGGTGGGCCTTTTCCAGGGCCTTAAGCCGGTCCGCCAGGGCCCGGTAATCTTCGCGGGTTTCCCCTCCCAGGGACTGGAAAAAGAGGCACTGATCGCACCAGGCGTCGGCATGGCCCGTCTGGGGAAGTCCGGCTTCGGCCAGGGCCTCCCGGGCCAGGGCCCGAAAGGCCCGATCATCCAGGTCCCGGCGGGAGAGCCCCACCAGCAGGAGTCGTTTTTCCAAGCCGTAATGCTCGCTGAAATGATAGAGGGCCGGCAGCAGCTTGCGGCGCATCAGATCGCTGGTGGCGCCGAAGATCACGAACAGGTGCGAATCCACGCGGTGATTGACCATAATCCGTCCTTTGCAGGGCCAGATATCGGGCGACAGTGGCACAGGCTTCCAGCCTGTGATTGGGACACCCTTGCAGTCTAAATATTAAGGAGGCCTGACCGGAGTTGCAAGCCTGCGAAGGCTTAGTTTGGTGCGAAGTTTCTCTATTTCAAGTAGGAGCGCTCTGCCGGGTCGCCCCTACCAGCCCCCGGAACTCCTCGCTGCTCAGGGCCAAGAAGCCCAGGCGGCGGCTGAGTCGCACCACCGCCGGCGGCCGCAGCCGGGCCCTGAACAGCGTCTCTTCCTGGGCCAGGACTTCCCGGGTGGGGCCGTCCAAGATCACCTGCCCGTCCTTAAGCACCACCAGCCGGCGGGCATAGCTGGCTGCGGCCCACATGGAGTGGGTCACCATGATGATGGTGCGGCCCTGGGCGTGCAGGTTACCCACCAGGTCCAGGAGGCCTCGCTGCTCCTGGTAGTCCAGGCCGGTGGTGGGCTCATCCAGGATGATCAGCCGGGGAGCCAGGGCCAGTACCCCCGCCACCGCCAGGCACTGGCGCTGACCCTTGCTGAGGGAGAAGGGATCGTCCCGGGCATGCTCCAGCAGGTTAACCCGGGCCAGGGCCTCTTCCACCCGGCTTTGCACCTCCCGTGGGCCGAGGCCCAACTGCCGAGGTCCCAGGGCCACCTCCTCCCAGACCTCCTCCGCGAAAATCTGGTAGTCGGGATTCTGAAAGACGAAGCCGGCCTCAGTACCTCCCCCCTCGGCTCGCCAGACCTCTCCGGACTGGGGCCGCAGCAGGCCCCGGAGCAGCTTCAGCAGGGTGGTCTTGCCGCTGCCGTTGGGTCCCAGGATCGCAGTGAATTCGCCCTCCCGGAAGGAGAGAGAAAAGTCGCTAAGGACCGGGGCCACGCCGGGATAGGCAAAGTTGACCCGGCGTAAGGCCAGGATCTCCGGAGGGGCGCCGCCGTGGCCCGCCCCCCCGCTGGGGGCCAGCGGCGGACCGGCAGCGGCCGCCCTAGGGGCGCCACCGCCACCCCATCCCAGGCTCCGGGCCTGGGCTTCCGCCTCCTCCAGGGTGAGAGGTAAAGGAGCCTGCCCCAGACCATAAAAGAGGCCCGGCAATTCCGGTACCTGCAGCCCCAGGCGGCGGAAGATTTCCACCTGGCGGAGCACCTGCTCCGGGGGACCGTCGGCCAGCACCTCGCCCTGATGCAGCAAGAGCAGGCGGGAGGCGCAGCGAGCCAGGCGCAGGTCCTGGCCCAGCAGCATTAGGGTCAGGTTTTGCTCCCGGGCCAGCCGCTCCAGGGTCTGGAGCAGTTCTTCCACCCACAGAGGGTCCAGGTCGGAGGTGGGCTCATCCAGAACCAGGAGCCGGGGCTCCAGGGCCAGGACCGCGGCCAGGGCCAGGAGCTGCCGCTGGCCGCCGGAGAGGGTGGCCGGGTCCAGGGCCTCCAGGCCCGCCAGTCCCAGCAACCCGAGGCAATGGCTCACGCGGCGCTGCAGTTCCTTCCGGGGTAGGCCCAGGTTTTCAGGGCCAAAGGCCACCTCCTGGTCCACTCGGGTGCAGACGAGCTGGGCCTCGAAATCCTGGAACAGCAAGCCCACCCGAGCGGCCAGCTCCCGGGGCCGGGAGGTCTGGGGGTCGGCGCCGGCCACCTCCACCCGGCCACGCAGCTCGCCCTTGATAAGTCGGGGGATGAGGCCCTGAAGACAGAGAGCCAGGGTGGATTTGCCCGCCCCGCTGGGCCCCAGGATCGCTAAGCGCTCCCCGGCCAGCACCTTCAGGTCGAGGCCGGCGAACACCTGGGCCACCGCTTTTTTATAGCGGAAATGGAGGCCGGTGATCTTGATGATGGGATCGACTCCTTGCAGAACCGTCTCCATGGTCAGGGAAAATGCGGATTTTTTGTTTTTTGGTTTTTTGGTTTTTTTGTTATTGCCGCCCTCGACTATTCTTTGGTGCGTCCTGGGTACCCCGGGGGTTTTTTAGTGGGCGGCGCCATCCCACCTTTACAAAAAATACAAAAAATACAAAAAATACAAAAAAATCACAGCAGCAAACATCCAACCGAGAGCAGCGCCACAAATGGAACCAGCGCCAGCTCCAGGGGAGGTTTGCCGGGCAGGCTCACCAGACCCAGCCCCAGGGCCAGGCCGGTGAGAAAGCCGCCGCCGGCGCCCAGCCACGCCAGGATCAGCCCCAGCCGCGGCGCCGCCCCGACGGGGCAATCCTCCGGGTCCATCTGGTCCCGCCAGGCCAGGTCCCAGCGGCTCACCCGGGGCGCCAGCAGCCCCAGGAGCAGGGGCCCCAGGACCAGAGGGACCAGGCCGTTGTTGACCAGGACCGCCACTGCGATGACGGAGAAAGGCAGAAGCTTGAAGGTTTCCAGCCCGAAGCCCACCACCAGGGCGCAGGACAAGGCTCCCAGCAGGACCGCCCCGAAAAACCGGGGCAGATGCTGGGAGAGCTGGCTCAGGGGCCGGTCTTGCCACATCTTGTAAGGCAGGTAGGCGGCCAGAAAATTCCCCCAGAAGCCGAAGAGACTGCCGATGCCCAGGGTGCCGAAGAAGTCCCCGATGAGGTTGCCGAAGGCTGCCCCCCAGGCCCCGGCGGGACCGAACAGCAGGCCGAAGACCACCGGAATGACGTTGGCCGGCCGTAGCTCGGTGACCCCCGGGATCAGGGGAATCCCCTTGAAGGGGATGAGGATGGCGGCGAAGAGGCTGGCGGTGAGCACCGTCAGCACCAACATGGTGGCATAATTCCACATGCGCCAGACCTCCCGCATCCTTCCTCCTTCCGGCCCTCATTTTACCATAACCGCAGATTCCGCCCCGGAAAGTTCTTGTAGGGTGCGCGCTGCGCACCATAACTATACGGAACTTTTCATAATTATTTTCCTCGTTTCCAAGCTGTGCTTGGGTGCGCCTTCTTTACTGCCAAGTTAAACTTGGCAATCATCTTCGTTCCCAAGTACAGCTTGGGAACGAGAGGAAAATTCTTAAATTTGGTGGCGCAGGCCTCCGCCAACCCAATAGTGTGCGGCAAGGTTTTTGCTATGAGGAAGGCAGTAAAGATCTGTTTGAACTTAGGTATTAACAATAGCTAATTATTTCTGGAAGTTACAAGCTATTTCCCTCTCCCCCTTGGGGGGAGAGGGCAGGGTGAGGGGGGGATGGCCGGTCGGCGAAGCCACCCCTCACCCTGCCCTTACAAAAAACTCCCCTGGCAGGGGAGAGAGGATTTGTTGCATGGGATAGATATTGTAAAAAATAGAGTGAGTTATAGTTTAACTGCGATAGTGTAAGGATTTTCGTGCAATTTTGTTGCCGGACACTACTGCCGCCGTCCCCGGCTGTGCCTGCGGTGGCGCCCGCCCACCCTGCGCCGCGGGCGAGGACGCCCGCCTGCCAAAAACCTTTCTGCAGCGGACGCGGGCGGCGCGGCACTGGCGCCAGGTGAAATCGCCCTTTTCGTCAAGGCGACTTGCAACCCGGTGGTTTTTCCTCTAAAATTTGATGGGTTAAAATAACCGGCCAGGACCGCTGACCTCGGGGTCACGCGCCAGCCCGCAGCGGTTATCTTAATTCCCGAGATTCATAGATCCGGTAACGTATTTATTAACAGCGCGAGCAAGTGAGTAATTTCCCCTCACCCGGTGTCGTCCCCCATTGGGGGAGAGGGGATAAAGAGCCAACGCTTGGCATGCTCCCTCCCCCCCGGCGGGGGGAGAGGACTGGGGTGAGGGGGGGGCGGCAAGAAACGTTACCATATTTAAGAAATCAAGTACTTAGTTAGCCTGGCGAGAAGGGATTGTGCTTGCCAGAGTACCTGCCGATGTGCAGCACAGGTATTTCCCAATTTTAGTGAAGTAGCAAAAGGAGCCTGGTTAAATGACCAGAAGAATCGGCGTCTATGTGGATTCCATGAATATCATGCGTAGCGGCGGCTACGGTATGCGCTACGAAGTCATCCGCCGTTTCGTCGGCCGGGATGGCGACGAAGTGATGCGCCTCAACGCCTACGTGGCCATCGACGAAGAGCGGGCCATCTCCGATCCCAATTATAAAAATACCCTGAATTTCATCCTCACCCTGCGGGACCTGGGCTTTAAAGCGGTGGAGAAGCCCATCCGCTGGTACACAGACGACTCCGGGCGCACCTACGGTAAGGCCAACCTGGATATGGAGATGGCCCTGGATATCGTTTCGCAATCGGAGCGCCTGGACCTGCTTTACCTGTTCACCGGTGACGGCGATTTCTGCAGCGTGGTGACCATGGTGCAAAACAAAGGCTGCCGGGTGGAACTGATCGCCTTTGCCAACGTCTCCGGGCGGCTGCGCCGGGAGGTGGACCTGTTTGTCCCGGGATACCTGGTCCCGGGCCTGCTGCCCACTTCGCCGCCCTATGCCGGGGCGCCCCCCTGGGGCGAGGTGGGCAGCCGGGTACGAGGAGTCTGCACCAAGTACTTCCTGGACCGGTCCTATGGGTTTTTCCGGTTTATGCAGAGCTTCGGCAAGGTCTGGGTGACCGACACCCGATTGGAAGAATCGCCCTATGCCTCGGTGTTCTTCATGGAAAAGGACCTGCCCCCGGGAATTCATCCGGATCACCTACCCAGCCGGGACTTCATCTTTGAATTTACCCTCAACGAAGGGGAGAAAGGCTTCGTCGCCTCGAATATCGATCTGATCTACAAATACTGACTGTTTACTGTTTTCGGTTTTCTGTTTTCTTTATTAAGGCTCAATAACACGACATTCTCAAGCTGTCAGCGGGATATGTTTTTTACAGAAAACAGTAAACAGAAAACATTAAACAGTAAATCTGAGGAGTGGCTATGGCTGAGAAGCTGAGGGTGCTGTTCGTGGCCTCCGAAGGGATACCCTTCGCCAAGACCGGGGGGTTGGCGGATGTGGTGGGCACTCTGCCTTATGCCCTCCATAAGTTGGGGGTAGAGGTTAAGGTCCTGCTGCCCTATTACGGCGCGGTGAAACAGAGCAAGATCCCCACCGTGGCGGTGGCCGAGGACCTGGAGGCGCCCCTGCCGGAGCCTCTCAACCTGAGCTTCGACCTGATGGCCCCCAGCTCCCCGGATTATCCCTTCTGGTTCGTGGCCCGGGACGAGTTCTACGAGCGCAGCCAGCTTTATGGCACCGCCAGGGGCGATTATTTCGACAACCTGGAACGCTTCGCCTTCTTCAGCGCCGCGGTGCTGCCCGCCTGCCGAGCCATGGAGTTCAAGCCGGACCTGATCCACTGCCACGACTGGCAAAGCAGCCTGGTTCCGGTCTATCTGAATAATCTCTGGGGCGGGAAAGAGGAGGTGCTATCCGGGACCAGGTCCCTGCTGACCATTCACAACCTGGCCTACCAGGGTCTGTTTGCCAAGGGTAGGTTTCCCCGGCTGGGCCTGGATTGGTCCCTGTTCGGGATCAACGGCCTGGAATACTACGGCCAGATCAACCTCCTCAAGGGCGGCATCGTCTTTGCGGACGCCATCACCACCGTCAGCCCCCGCTACAGTGAGGAGATCCAGACCCCGGAGTTCGGCTATGGCCTGGAAGGGGTGCTGCGCCAACGCGCCGCGGCCCTGCACGGCATCCTGAACGGGGTGGATTACCGGGAATGGAGCCCGGATACCGACCCGCTGCTGCCGGCCAATTACAGCCGGGGCGACCTCAAGGGCAAGGCCGCCAACAAGGCGGCCCTGATGGAGGCCTTCGGACTCTCGAAGAAGCTGGCCAGGGCCCCCATCCTGGCCATGATCTCTCGCCTGGCGGACCAGAAGGGCTTCGACCTGGTGGCCCAGGTGCTGCCCCAGCTCATGACCCAGGAATTGATGGTGGTCATCCTGGGCACCGGCGAAGAGCGTTACCACCGCTGGCTGGCGGCGGAGGTCCCCAAGTATCCTGGGAAATTGGGGGTGCTGGTGGCCTTCGACAACAAGCTGGCCCACCTCATAGAGGCCGGGGCCGACATGTTTCTCATGCCGTCGCGCTTCGAGCCCTGCGGCCTCAACCAGATCTATTCCATGAAATACGGCACCATTCCCGTGGTCCGGGCCACCGGCGGCCTGGTGGACACCGTCACCCCGGTGGGCAGACCTATCGAACCGGGGACCGGCTTCGTCTTCGACGACTATGACCCCGAGGCCTTCCTGAAGGCCATCCACACCGCCCTGGAGGCCTACAAAGATCAGAAACTGTGGCGGCGCCTCATGCAGAACGCCATGGCCCAGGACTTCTCCTGGACCAAGAGCGCCCAGGCTTACCTGGAGCTGTATCGGCAATTGGTGTGAAGAGTTGGGGAAGGGGGGAGGGACGGAGTCCCTCCCCCCTTCCCCAAGCCCCATCCCCCCACCCGCATAAGAAGGGGCGACCCAGCGGGTCGCCCCTACAATTTAAGGGGTTGGGAGGGGGTGTGGGGGAGGCCAGGGGCCGTCGGCCCCTGGCCCTCACCCACATCGCCTTACGCCTTAAAGCGCCGCAGGCGCAAGGAGTTGCTGACCACGGACACCGAGCTCATGGCCATGGCGGCGGCGGCCAGGGCCGGGTTCAGGGTCCAGCCCCAGAGGGGATAGAAGACTCCGGCAGCCACCGGCAGGGCCACCACATTATAGCAGAAGGCCCAGAAGAGGTTCTGGCGGATGATCCGCATCATCTGGCGGGACAGAAGGATGGCTCGGGGAATGAGGGCCAGGTCGTCCCGGATCAGGGTGAGGTCGGCGGCCTCTGCGGCCACGTCGGCGCCGGTGCCCAGGGCGATGCCTACGTCGGCCTGGGCCAGGGCCGGGGCGTCGTTGATGCCGTCGCCCACCATGGCCACCACTTCGCCCCCCTTCTGCAATTCCGCCACCTTCCGGGCTTTGTCGCCGGGCAGCACCTCGGCCAGCACCTCTGCGATGCCCACGCTGCGGGCCACCGCGGCCACGGTGAGGCGGTTATCGCCGCTCAAGAGCAGGATCTTTAGGCCCATCTCCTGTAAGGCCCGCACGGTTTGGGCCGCCCCGGGCTTCAGGGTGTCCGCCGCGGCGATGAGGCCCACCGGTTTCCCGGCCACGGCCAGAAAGATGGCGGTTTTGCCTTCCCGGGCGTGCTCCTCTTGCTGGGCGATTAGGGTGTCGCTGCTGATCTGGTTTTGCGCCAGGAAGGCGAGAGAGCCCAGGAGCACCTCCTGGCCCTCGACCTGGGCCTCCACCCCAAGGCCCGGCAGCGCCTGAAATTCCGTCAGCGGGGGCAGCTCCAGGTTTTTCAAGGCGGCCTCGTGGGTCACCGCTTCGGCCAGGGGGTGCTCCGACCTGGCCTCCAGGGCCGCGGCCAGGGCCAAGACCCGGTGGTCGCTCCAGTTCTCCCAGGCGTGGATGTCGGTCACCTGGGGGGCGCCACGGGTGAGGGTGCCGGTCTTGTCGAAGACCACGGTGGTAAGGCGATAGGCCTGCTCCAGGGGCTCGCCGCCCCGCATCAGGATGCCCAGCTCGGCGCCCCGGCCGGCGCCCACCATGACCGCGGTGGGGGTGGCCAGCCCCATGGCGCAGGGGCAGGCAATGATGAGCACCGCCACCATGCTGGTCAGGGCCCGGGTGATGGCCGGCGGCGGGCCGAACTGGAGCCAGGCCAGGAAGGTGAGGGCCGCCAAACCCATGACCACCGGCACGAAGATGGAGGCCACCTTATCCACCAGGCGCTCGATGGGGGCCTTGCTGGTCTGGGCCTCTCCCACCAGGCGGATGATCTGGGAGAGCACCATTTGCTCACCTACCCGTCTAGCCTCAAAGACCAGGAAGCCCCGCTGGTTCAAGGTGGCGCCCCAAACCTCGGCCCCCGGCTCTTTGGCCACCGGCAGGCTCTCCCCGGTGAGCATTGATTCATCGACCGCGGAGCTACCTTCGACCACCACCCCGTCCACCGGAATCTTCTCTCCGGGGCGCACCAGCACCAGATCCCCCACTACGACCTGTCCCAGGGGCACTTCCTGCTCGATGCCGTCCCGGCGCACCCGGGCGTAGGGCGGGGCCAGGGTGAAGAGGCGGCGGATGGCCTCCGAGGCCCGTCCCCGGGTGCGGGCCTCCAGCCAGCGCCCCAGCAGGATGAATGTGATGATCATCAGGGCGGTATCATAGTAAACCGCCTCCCGGGCCGCGGTGGCGACGCTGCCGGGAAAGAAGGTGACCCAGGCGGAATAGAAATAGGCGGCGGAGGTGCCCAGGGCCACCAGGGTATCCATGTTGGCGGTCCGGTGCCGGGCGGCGCTGGCGGCCCCGGCAAAGAACGGAGCCCCGGAATAGAACATCACCGGGGTGGAGAGGGCCAGCAGGAGGAAGTGGAGGGCCTGATGCCCCAGACCGGCGGCGTGCGCCACCGGGGGGATCATGAAGGCCCATACTGGCAGGCTCAGGACCAGGGCCACCAGGAAGCGGTTACGAAAGGCCAGGACCTCGGTTTCCGGAGAGCGGGGCGGGTGGGGTTCCCGGGAGGTGCCTTCCACTTCATAGCCGGCCTCCCGGACCACCGCGGTGAGGGTCTCCAGGTCGGTGGCCTGAGGCTGATAACGCACCCTGGCCTGGCGGGTGGCCAGATTGACCCGGGCCAGCTCCACCCCGGGAGCAGCGGTCAAGGCCCGTTGCACCCGGGCCACGCAGGCGGCGCAGTGCAGCCCTCCCAGGGTCAAGGTGATTTCCTCGGTCTTAGCTGGCACGGGTGTTATCTCCTGCCCTAAGGCGCGCTTCACAACCAGGCGCGATAACCTGGCGTGAAAAGCAGGTCCATCCTTCGTCCCCGCCGCGTGGCCTGATAAGAGAATAATCCGCCCCGGGTCAAATGGCAAGAAGGAGGGGAGTGATCCCGTTCCCGCCTTGCCTGGCGGGTGGTTCCCTGATACTATTACCGGCATGAACCCGATTGCGGCCCCGCGTTTCGGCAAAGAGCTGAGCCTGCCCCTCCGGGTCATCCTGGGATTGCTGCTGTTGGGCGCCCTGGGATGGCTGCTGTACCTGCATCTGGCCTACGGCGCCCCCTGGGTGCGCCTCAAGACCCCGGTGGAGGTGGTGGGCCCCAAGACCGCCCTCACCCTGGAGGCCGGGGATGAAGGCAGCGGCTTGCGGGAAGTCAGGGTCAGCCTCACCCAGGCCGGCCGGGAGCAGGTGGTGCTGGAGCGCCAATTCCCTCCTGGGGGCGAGCCGGGGGAGAAGGTGGAGATCCCCTTCACTTTGGAGCCCAAGGCCATGGGTTTCAAGGACGGGAAGGCCACCCTTACCGCCTCGGTGCGGGATCGCTCCTGGCGGGAGATGTTCCGGGGCCGCCTGGCGGTCTTGAGCCGGGAGGTGGCCATCGACCTGGCCCCGGCCACCGTCTCCATGCAGTCGGTGAGCCGCTTGCTGTACGCCGGGGGCACCGGGGCCATGGCCTACCGCCTCAACAAGCCGGTCCAGGAGTCCGGGGTGATGGTGGGGGGCGTGTTATACCGGGGCTTTGCCAATCCCAAGGGGGCCCCCGGGGATTACGTGGTGCTGTTCCCGGTTCCCCAGGAGGGTCCCGCCACCCTGCAGCTGGAGCTGGTGGCCCGCTCCGGCGGCCAGGAGGTGAAGCAGGCGATTTCCCTGAAGGTGAAGCCCCGGAAATGGCGCCGCGACCAGCTCAAGCTCTCGGATGCTTTTCTGGGCAAGGTGACCGCCAGCCTGCCGGTGTCCAAGCCTGGCGACCTCCTGGGGAATTTCCTGGAGATCAATCGGGAGACGCGTCGCCAGAACCATGAACGGGTGCGCCAGGTCTGCTCCCGGAGCAGCCCCCAGCCCTTGTGGTCCGGCCCCTTCCAGCGTTTTCTGGGCAAGACCGAGGCCGGTTTCGGGGACCGGCGCACCTATGTCTATCGGAACAAGGCCGTGGACCAGCAGGTGCACCTGGGGGTGGACCTGGCCTCACTGGTGAATAGCCCGGTGCCCGCGGCCAACCGCGGGGTGGTGGTTCTGGCGGAGCCCCTGGGCATCTACGGCCAGACAGTGATCATCGACCATGGCCTGGGGGTCTTCTCCATGTACGGCCACCTGAGCCAGATAGCCGTGAAGGCGGGTGATCAGGTGGAGAAAGGGACGGTGCTGGGCAAAACCGGTACCACCGGTCTTGCCGGGGGCGACCACCTCCACTTTGGCGTGGCCCTCCAGGGGGAATTCGTGGACCCCATAGAGTGGTGGGACGCCCACTGGCTCAAGGATCAGGTTGAGGGGGTCTGGCTCAAGGCCACCTCCCCGGCTCCGGAGACGGTCCAGGCCGCGGCCAAAGAGGGTAAAGGCAAGAAGCAGGGCGGCAGGCAGCACAAACGCCAACCGCAAAAAAAGAAGTAGTTTCTAATTACGAGACGCGAGAAGCAAGGTGCGTCTTACGCACCACATTCCCGCGTGGGGCGGGCGTCCCGCCCGCCGACTAGAAGGCCCCCAGAAAAAATGGCGGGCGAGACGCCCGCCCACCGGCTTGGCGCGTAAGACGCGCCCTACGGCTCTCAACTAAAAACTCGAAACTCGAAACCCGAAGTCAAAGGTAAACAATGATTATCAAGATCAATCCCCAGAACCCCCAGGAGCGTTTGTTGCGCCAGGCGGTGGAGGCCCTCCTGGAAGGCGGCCTCATCGCCTATCCCACCGACACCACCTACGCGGTTGGCTGCGACCTCTACAATCTCAAAGGGATCGCCAAAATTTACCAAATCAAGCGTCGGCCCACCAGCAAGCCCTTCAGTTTCATCTGCCATGATCTGAAGAATATTAGCGAATACGCCCAGGTGGGCAACTATGCCTACAAGGTGATGAAGCGCCTGCTGCCCGGGCCCTACACCTTCGTGCTGGAGGCCTCCCGGCAGGTGCCCAAGATTCTCCAGACCAAACGGCGCACTGTGGGCATTCGGGTGCCGGACCACCCCATTGCCCTGGAGCTGGTTGGCCTTCTCGGGCATCCCATCATCAGCACCAGCGCCTCTCTCTCTGACGGCCAGGTGGAGAGCGACCCCTATGAGATCGAGGACAGGTTCAAGCCGCACCTGGCCCTGGTTATCGACGCGGGCATCATCCTGCCCTCTCCCTCCAGCATTATCTCCTTGATCGACGACGCCCCGGAGGTCATCCGGGAGGGCAAGGGGCCAGTGGGCCTCTTCGCTCGAAAAATTTAAACCGAGACCCAGTGAGCCATTCCTCATCTTGAAAAGTTATTAATCAGAGCAAAAAACAAGTTCCTGATGGGAAATTTAACCGTAGCCGCAGGCTTTAGCCTGCGCATGCTAAAGCTTGCGGCTACTCGATTAAAATATAATCTATTTAATGCTCTGATTAATAATGACCGATGAAAAAATATCTTTATCTCCTGAGCATTCCTATTTTGCTTCAGCTGGCCGTTTCGTTTGCTGCGGCAATGAATGTATTCCAGTACTATGAGAAAGTAATCTGGATTAACCAACACAAGCAAGTGGGGGAGGCCTATGAAAACGGCAAAAAACTTTTCGAATTTCCCGTAATCACCGGTGATGATGAAACGACCACCAATCCGGGAATCTATTTGGTAAAATTGAAAGTTGAAGATTATTATTCAAAAAAATACGATACAGCAATGCCTTATTCCATATTTTTCGATCTTAAAGAAAGAAAAGCCATTCATGGAGGGGAAGTGCCCTCTCCCGCCGCAAGAGAGGAGTGGGCCACCCACGGTTGCGTTCACGTGGAGATGCCCTATATTGAACGGCTATTTGATTGGGCCGAGGAAGGAAAAACCGCGGTGGTCATTCAAGGGTGGAGAGATGAAGATTAACTGTAGGTTGTGGACCACCCGCCCTAACGGTTATTTTGAACATCCTTTATTATATATCCCCATATATATCCACAATTATACCAATTTCATCTCAGTATACTCAGCAACTCAGTAGAAATAAATATCCATTGGGATGGACAGGGGCCGTCTGACAACTTATATTTTTAAGCGGCAGTAAATATCAGGAAAATTCACCGCGGCTTCCCCATAAATCTTGCGGCGTCAGAGATCGGCTGTCCTAAAGGAAAGGAGACACATGATGGGAGAAATAAACTGGCGGGATAGCTGGCCTTCGGCCCTGGAAGAGGCCCAAAGAGTCAAGAGCCGGATTTTGCTGGAACTGTATTTGGATGGATGTCCCCATTGCATGCGATTGCACAAGGAGACCCATACCGATGACAAAGTGGCGGATACGGTAAACTCCAAATATATCCCGGTACGTTTGGAAAGCCGCAGCAATATGGATGTCGTGAAACAATACAATGTCACCGGGGCGCCCACTACCCTGGTGCTTGCGGCGGACGGTAAAGAATTGCACCGGTTTACCGGTTACCGCTCGCCCCTGGAATACCTGGAGGAGTTGGAGAAGGCCGTCTAAAGGTTTAGAGGTTGAGGGAGTCGGATTCTCCCTGGTCCCCATCTCTTTTTGGGTTTAGAGAGCCTCCTTAATTGAATGCTTTTCCCCAACCATATGCGCCCGGGGTGAACCGATAATACTTTTATCCGAAATCGGGGATTAGGATAGCGAGTAACTTGCCAGGCGCGAAAATTATCGGCGCAGAGGTAGAAGGCTGTTACTTAAACGACGGCGGCAGGAAGGCCGGTTGGGGGTAAGTGAAGGCCGTCAGGTTGGACAGGGTTTCTTCGGTATCCTCGCCCACTAGGTAGCGCAGGAGGGTGCTTTCCTTTGGGGGATAGGCCGCTTCCACCTTGCCCCGGATGCCGCCCAGACGTCCGGCTTTCTCGATGGCGTCCTCCAGGTTGCCGAACACATCCACCAGGCCCAGCTGCCTGGCCTCCTCCCCGGTGTAGATTCTGCCTTCCGCCAGTGGCCTCAGCTTTTCCAGGGGTATCTTGCGATTGCGGGCCACGTCGCTTAAAAACTGCTGGTAGATGTTATCCAGCAGGTGCTGCATATATTCTTTTTCTTCCGGGGTCATAGGCCGGAAGGGGGAGCCCACATCCTTGTAGCGCCCGGATTTCAGGGTGAAGAAATCCAGGCCGATCTTCTTGGTGAGGCCCTCGACGTTGGTGAACTCCATGATCACCCCGATGCTGCCGGTGGCGGTGCCTTTATTGGCCATGATGAGGTCGGCGCCGCAGGCGATATAGTAGCCTCCCGAGGCGGCCATGGTTCCCAGGGAGGCCACCACCTTTTTCTTCCTGCGGATTTTCTCCACTTCCCGGAGGATTTCCTGGGAGGGGCCCACCGCGCCTCCCGGAGAGTTGATGCGCAGGACAATGGCTTTGATGCTCGGGTCATCCCTGAAGTCGTCCAGTTGTTTAAGGGTGGTCCGGGAATCGGAGATGATCCCCTTGATTTCCACCACGCCCACCTTCTCCTGGCTGGTCCCCCAGGTCATTATGGCGCCTTTCCCCAGAAATTGAGAGGCGAGGACGGTAGCGCCCACCAGAAAGAGGACCGCCAGGACGGCGATCAGGATGCCGTTCAGCAGGGATGGTGATTTCATCGCCTTGGCTCTTACCCGTTATCTTTGGTCTGCTTCTCTTCCAGGGTTTCCCGAATCAGGTCCCCAATGTTGGTGGTGGCTTCGGTGCGGGAATGGAGGTAATCCCGGTAATGCGTCTGTTCCTCGTCGGTTTCCAGCTTGCGGACCGACAGGCCGATACGTCGTTCCGTGGCCGAGCTATGGATCACCTTGGTCCGGATGGCGTCCCCCACCTTGAGGCCGGCTATCTTGTCCCGCCCCAACTCGGAGATGTGGATCAGGCCTTCGATGCCCTCTTCCACTTCCACGAAGAGACCGAAGTCGGTAATGTTAGTGATGGGCCCGGACACGACGGAACCCACCGGAAAGCGCTGATCGATGGTTTCCCAGGGGTTGGAGGCCAGATCCTTGATGCTCAGGGAAAAGCGTTCATTTTCCTTATCGATGTAAAGTACCTTGGCCTGTACCACCTGGCCCTTCTTGTAGAACTCCGAGGGGTGTTTGAAACGCTTGGTCCACGAGATGTCGGAGATGTGCACCAGGCCGTCGATGCCTTCATCGATGCCGATGAAGATGCCGAAGTCGGTGATGTTCTTAATCTTGCCTTCGATGACTGACCCCACCGGGTATTTCTCGCCGATGACTTCCCAGGGGTTGGGTTCCACCTGTTTCAGGCTGAGCGAGATGCGCTTGCGGTGGGGCTCCAGTTCCAGGACGGTGGCCTCCACCACGTCGCCGGCGGAGAGCACCTGGGAAGGATGGCGGATCTTGCGGGTCCAGGACATCTCGGTGATGTGGATCAGGCCCTCCACTCCCGGTTCCAGCTCCACGAAGGAGCCGTAATCGGTGAGGCTTACCACCTTGCCATGAACCCGGGCGCCCAGGGGATACTTTTCTTCCACGGTGGTCCAGGGGTCCGGCGCCAATTGTTTCAGGCCCAGGGAGATGCGTTCCTTTTCCCGGTCAAAGCTCAGCACCTTGACGGTGATGGGATCGCCCACCTTGAAGAGGTCGCCGGGGTGGCGCACCCGGCCGTAGGAGAGGTCGGTGATGTGCAACAGGCCGTCCAGACCCCCCAGGTCTACGAAGATGCCGTAGTCGGTGATGTTCTTCACCACCCCCTCCAGGGCCTTGCCCTCTTCCAGGGTGGCCAGCAAGGTGGCCTTGGCCTCATTCTTGGCCTTTTCCAAGGTGATCCGGCGGGACAGCACTACGTTGCGCCGTTTGCGGTTGAACTTCAGCACCCGGAAGGAAAACTTCTCCCCAATGAGGTGGTCGGTATGGCGTACCGGTGACAGGTCCACCTGGGAGCCGGGAAGAAAGGCGATGATGCCCCCCAGGTCCACGGAAAGCCCTCCCTTGACCTTGGCCACCACGGTGCCTGCCACCTCGCCATCGTGGTTGTATGCGAAACTGACATCTTCCCACACCTTGATCTTGGAGGCTTTGTTTTTGGAAAGCATGAGCGCGCCTTCTTCATCTTCCCTGCTCTCCATCAAGGCCTCCACCTCAGCCCCGACCTGGGCGGTGATTTCGCCTTCCGGGGTGGTGAATTCGTGGATGGGAATCTGGCCTTCGGATTTGTAGCCGATGTCCACCATGACGAAGTCCTTGGTGATGGAGACGATGCGGCCTTTGACCACTTCCCCTTCCTGAACCCTTCTGAGGCTCTCTTCGTAGAGTTCGCTCATGGTTTCCATGTCCGACATCTCGGGCGCGGCCTCTCCCTGGGAAATTTTCACCGGGGCTGCCTCTACCGGAGCTGCCGGCGCCGAGGTGGCAGCTTCGTCCTCGGGTTGCGGCCGGGTGTCGATTTCCTCCGGCTGGGTGTGGTTGGGCAGTTCCGTTTTTTCCATACCATCCATGTCAGGTTGTCCCCCTTAAACAGGTTTACTCGGTTATTTTCCCACCGGCCGGTTTCACGGCCGAAGACTTCCAGGTTAGGCTTTCGGTCAGCCGGGCGACCCAATCACAGGCTGGAAGCCTGTGCCACTGTCGCCCCTGCTCCGAAAGGGCAAGCCATTAAGGTTTCCCGGATCGCCGCTATACTGCGCCGGCTGTTTTGGCGCCGATTTCCTGCAAGCAGAGCTCCACTACCCGGTCCACGGTCAACTCAGTGGTGTCGATGACCATGGCGCCGGGCGGCACCCTCAGGGGCGCCTCCTCCCGGGCCTGGTCCTGACGATCCCTGGCCGCCAGATCGCATCTGATCTCCTCCAGGGAAGGCGGATCATGGTCCCCCTGCCAGTCCCGTTGCCGGCGGAGGGCTCGGATGCTCAGGGTGGCGTCCAGATAAAACTTAAACCCGGCTTTCGGAAAAACCACAGTGCCCTGGTCCCGGCCCTCGGCCACCACCCCGCCATGCCGGGCCAGCTGGCGCAGATGCCCCTTGACCCACTGGCGCACTGCCGGCAGTTTGGCCACCAGAGAGGCGGCCCGGCTCACTTCGGGAGTCCGCAGTTCTGCGGTGACCTCCCGTCCGTCGATGAACAGGTGAAAACCGGAAGCGTCGGTCCGGAGCCCCGGCTTAAAACCAGGCAACAAGCGGCCCATGGCTCCGGGGTCGTTTATCTCCAGACCCAGGCGCCGGGCCTGCCAGGCCACGGCCCGATACAAGGAGCCGCTGTCCAGGTACAGATAATTTAAGGATCGCGCCAGCCGCCGACCCACCGTGCTCTTGCCGGCCCCGGCCGGGCCGTCGATGGTGATGATGGCCCGTTTCGCCACTCAGCCCATGGTCTCCAGCGCCTGTTGTAGTACCAGGAGGAAGCGCCGGTTTTCCTGGGGCAACCCCACGTTGACCCGGATGTGGTCCGGCAGGCCGTAAGCGTCCATGGCCCGGATAATCACTCCCTGGCGCAGCATGGCCTGATAGACTTCCCGCCCCGGTTTGGGCACCCGGATCAGGATGAAGTTGGCCTGGCTGGGGATGTATTCCAGGCCCAGGCGTCCCAGTTCCCGGCAAATCTCCGCTTTGCCGGCTTGGACCAGTTCCCGGGTGCGGGCCAGAAAGTCGGTGTCGGTCAGGGCGGCCCGGGCGGCCACCTGGGCCAGCCGATTGACGTTGAAGGGCATGCGCAGGCGGTTCAGGCAATCGATTAACTTGCTGGGGCCGTAGCCGTAGCCGATTCTGAGACCGGCCAGGCCGTAAGCCTTGGAGAAGGTGCGTAGCCCCACCAGGGCCCGGTCCTCGGCCAGGTAGGCCAGCCCGGAGGGCACCCGGGGGTCGTCGGCGAAATCGAGGTAGGCTTCATCCAGAACCACGGTGACCTGGGCCGGCAGGGTGGCCAGAAACTCCTCCCATTCCTCCCGCAAAAAGCTGGTGCCGGTGGGGTTGTTGGGATTGTTCAGGAGGATAAGCCGGGTTTGGGGAGTGACGGCCCCGGCCACCGCCTTCAGGTCCACCCGGAAATTCTTGAGGGGCACCGGGCGGAAGAGGCCGCCCACGGCCGCGGTTAACAGACCGTACATCAGGAAGGTGTGGGTGGTGCTGAGGACTTCACCGCCAGCGGGCACCAGGGCCCGGACCAGCAGGTCCAGAATCTCGTCGGAGCCGTTGCCCAGAACGAGCTGCCCCGGGGAGATCCCCAGGTGGGCGGCTAGATCCTCCTTCAGGTAATAGGCGTGGCTGTCGGGGTAGCGGTGAATGCTTTGCAGATTGGCGCCGATGGCGGCCAGGGCCTTGGGCGAGGGCCCCAAGGGGTTTTCGTTGGAGGCCAGTTTGATGGCGTCGGTCAGCCCCAATTCCCGCTCAAGTTCTTCCAGGGGTTTGCCGGCCTGGTAGGGCGTCAGTTGCGTGAGGTGCGGCAGAATTTGGGTGAGTGGGTTATTCGCTGCCATGGGGTTAAGGCCAAGGGTCTCCGGGGTCTGGGGTAAAGGGGAACCGGGATGGGCGATGGGCGATGGGCGCGCGGGCAAAACCGAATTTTGGGCCATACCCGTACCCCCGAAGCCACGTCGACCTCGGGCCGGGACTGCTCCTTTACCTGATATTTTATTAAAAATCAGCCGGTTACTCTTGGGAAGAACTCCTCTATTACCAGGTCTCGTCTCGAATACTTGCCTAACAGATATTTTTTACAGTAACTGGCTTAAAAAAGCAAGAGATTTTGCGGGCCCTGGCCTCGCGGGGATGGTGCTCGCCCCAGCTTGAGGATTACCGGTCCGTCGGCGCCGAAGTCAGCTCCTGGCCCCGGAATACTTTTCTTTGATTCGCAGGGTCACGTTCACCAGGCTGATGAGCAACGGCGCCTCCCCCAGGGGACCGCTGACCTCATCCCGGGGAAGCGGGATGGCTAAACGAGTCGGGCCCGGGGGCATTGACCCGGGAGGCCATTCCTGTTAGGGTGGGGATCATCGGTTTCCCTGAGGCTTCTATGCTTTATGCCAATCTTTACCTGGACAAGATCGACATCCGCCCGTACCTGACCCCGGAGGAATGCCGGGGCGCCGGGGCGTCCGACTGCGCCATGCTGGCCGCCAGGCTCAAGGCGGGCCTCATCCGTCCGGAGGACTGCCCAAACCTTTCCCCCGGGAAGCGCTATGCCCTGTCCCTGGCCCTGCGGGCCCAGGAGGTCCTGCCGCCGGTGCCGTCTCTGGAGTTGCCGCGGCCGGTGCCGCCAGACCTCTTCGAGCTCAACCAGCCGGGCCCCGAGGCGCCGCTGCTGGTCAGCGGCAACAGCGAATTCACCCTGACGGTGCTCAGCGGTCTCCTGGCCCTGACCATCAGCCCCTTCTACCTGCTTCTGGTGGACACCCGGGGAGATACCGCGGACATGGCCATGATCTACCGCAGCTTCACCCCGCAGCGCCTGGACCAGGCCCTGGAGGCTCACCGGTTGGCCCAACGGCTGCGCCAGCGCCAGCTCATCATTCCCGGGGTGCTGGCGCCCCTCAAGGAGGAACTGGCCGCTTACACCGGCTGGACCATCCACCCGGCTCCCATCTGCGCCGCCGAATTGCCCCTGTTCCTGGGGGATAAGTGGCAGCCGCCGCCGGGCGGCGTCGTTCCTTGATACCAGATACCCGTAATCGTGGATTTTTTTTGCGATGGAGGTTGCCCCAGGCCAGCGGAGGGCATATATATTAAAATATCCAGCAACCATGGGCTTCAAGCTCGTTCCGTAGTTCATTTGCAGGCCCATTTCGAGTGAAGCGAAGCATCTGGTAATTTTAATTTCATTATACCTGGACAAGCCGCCTGGCGGCGCACAGGGTAAACAGAACGACCGTCCTGGGGAACTCCTGATGAAAACCATTCTGGTGGTGGATGATGACGAAGCCATCCGCACCCTGTTGCAGGAGGAGTTAAGCGACGAAGGATATCAGGTGATCACCGCCGGCAATGCCCGGGATGCCTTGAAGAAGGTGGAGGAAGAGGCCCTGGACCTGGTGATCCTGGACATCCGCATGCCTGGCATGGACGGCCTGGAGGCGCTGCCGCGCATCCTCGGTCTGAAAGAGGGCCTGCCGGTGATCCTGAACAGCGCCTACACCCAATACCAGGAAAGTTTCATGAGTTGGGCCGCCGACGCCTATGTGGTAAAATCTTCGGACCTCTCCGAACTCAAGGCCAAGGTCAAAAACTTGATTGGCAAATAATGGACGGCCTGAAAGAGCTCACCACCATCATCATGGCCGGCGGCAAGGGCGAGCGCCTCTTTCCCCTGACCCGGGACAAGGCCAAGCCGGCCATCACCTTCGGCAGCCTCTACCGGGTCATCGATTTCACCCTGTCCAATTGCCTCAACTGCGGCATTCGCCGCATCTATGTCCTCACCCAGTACGGCAGCTTCTCCCTGGACCAGCACCTGCGGACCGCCTGGAATATCATGCACCCGGACCTGGGGGAGTTCATCTACTCGATGCCGCCCCAGCAGATTATGGTGAGCCGCTGGTACCGGGGCACCGCCGATTCCATTTACCAAAACCTTAACCTGCTGCAGCAGGAACGCCCCCAACAGGTGCTGATCCTCTCCGGGGACCATGTCTACAAGATGAACTACCTGGAGATGCTGGACTTCCATCTCTCCAGGGACGCCGACATGACGGTGGCCGCGGTGATGGTGCCCCGCCAGGAAGGCAGCTCCTTCGGCATCCTCAAGGTGAACACCGCGGCCGAAGTGGAGAATTTTCTGGAAAAGCCCGCCAGGGCCCCGGGATTGCCCGGGGCCCCCAGCTTCTCCCTGGCCTCCATGGGGGTCTATATCTTCCGGGCCCGGACCCTGGTGGAGGAGGTCATCAAGGACGCCAAAAAGAAAAGCAGCAAACACGATTTCGGGGGGGACATCATCCCCCAGCTGGTGGGACGCAAAAAGGTCTTCGCCTACAACTTCCGGGACGGCGGCGGCCAGCCCCGCTACTGGCGGGACATCGGCCTGCTGGACGCCTACTATAGCGCCCACGCCGACTTGCTGGGCAAAGAGCCTACCTTTGACCTGTTCGAGCCGGCCTGGCCCATTCGCTGCCGGCCGCAGCTTTATCCCCCCAGCAGGTACCTCTCCCCCGGCGCCTGCCTGGCCGTGGGCGATTCCCTGATTGCCGCGGGCTGCACCATCGAGGGCACGGTGAACCAGGCGGTGCTCTCTCCAGGGGTCCGGGTGGGGCGTGGGGCCACCGTTCAGGGGTCCATCCTCTGGGACGGCGTGGAAATCGGCGCCGGGGCGTTGGTGAACCGGGCCATCATCGAGGATGGGGTGAAGGTGCCTCCCGGCTTTGCCATCGGCAAGGACCTCGAACAAGACGCCCGCCGCTTCCACGTCACCGAGAACGGCATCGTGGTGGTCCCCAACAACGTCATCCTGGAAGAGTAGCGAAAGGTAAGGTAACCGCAGATTAACGCCGATAAACGCCGATTTTTTTCATCTCCTTCCCAAGCTGAGCTTGGGAACGCCCCTTTACCCGCCAAGCTAAGCTTGGCAACCATTCCCGTTCCCAAGTAGAACTTGGGAACGAGGTGAGAAAATGCGGATTTTATCTGTGTTCAGCTGCGTGCATCTGCGGTAGAAAAGGATACATATCATGCGCCTCCAGGCCATGCGCGCCCAAGGTTCCCTGACCCCCACCCGCCTCTACCTGGTGCGCCACGGCCAGGTGGCCGAGGGCCACACCAACCGCTACCACGGGCACAACGACATCGGCCTCTCGCCCCAGGGCGAAAGGCAATTGCAAGAACTGGCGGCGCAGCTCCGGGGGGCGCCCCTGCAGGGAATCTACGCCTCGGACCTCACCCGGTCCTTAAACGGCGCCGGGATCATCAGCCGGGGCCGGGGACTGACCCCCCAGGTAGTCCCGGAGTTCCGGGAGGTTAATTTTGGGGCCTGGGAGGGCCTGACCTTCGGAGAGATCCTGGAGCAGTACCCCAGCCAACTGGAGGCTCGCCTCCGGGACCTCCCCAGCTTCCGCATCCCCGGGGGCGAAAGCCTGGAGGACGTGGAAGCCCGGGCCCTGCCCCGGCTCCGGGAGTTGCTGGGCCGCCACCGAGACGCCGCCTTCCTCATCGTAGCCCACGCCGGCGTCAACCGGGTCATCCTCTGCGAGGCCATGGGCCTACCCCTGAACTACCTTTTCCGGCTGGAGCAGAACTACGGCTGCCTCAATATCATCGATTACTTTCCGGACCTGGCGGTGGTGCGCTTGCTGAACGGCGGGGTCAACGGCGCCGCGGCAGGGTAGGCGCGGGACCCTTGTAGGGCGCGTCTTACGCGCCTTTTTATAGCTATCAGCTATTAGCAAAAGGCAAAGGCAATGGCAAAAGCTGAAAGCTGACCGCTAATAACGGCTGACGGCTAATAAACGCAGGTTTTCAGATGTAGGGTGCGCTCGAGCGCACCAAATTGCACAGGCGGGACGCCTGTGCCACCAAATACCAAATGGTGCGCGACGCGCACCCTACGTTTTCTGTCGCCCCCTGGCTCAAGGGAGGGTGGCGGTTTTTTCTCCCGGGAAAACCCGGGTTTTCAGGTAATCCTCCCAGGCCGCCGGGTCCCTGGCGCTCTTCAGATATGGGGCGAAGTGGGCCTCATCCTGGTCGTAGTAACCGGGAAAGCCCGCCGTGGGCGCCGCACCCCCTGGGCAATGCACCAGGGCGCCTCAGGGATACTCCCAGCACGCTAACCGCTCCTGCTCCACAGCCCGGCGGAAGTTAGGGGCCATACCGTATTCCTCCAGGACCACCTGGGCAAAATGGAGGCGGTCGGACAAACCAGCCCCCACCGCCAGGTCCACGTTGAGGTCCCCGGTGGTCACCGTGGCCAGTCCCAGGTTCCACCGGCCCTGGCGGATAAGTTCCCGGATCAGGGCCATGGGGGCGGCCCTGGTGTGGCCTGCCAGGGCCACCAGGTCGCGGTCTTTCACCAGGGCCGCGGCCCCGGCCAGATCAGTCCAGACAGGTGGCATGGCGGTCTCCCGGAATGGGATGCTGGTCCAACAGGGCCAGCAGGTTCAACAGAATGCGGGCGGTGGCCCCCCAGATCAGCTCCCCGTCCCCTCGCCAGTCACAGACCATGGTGTTGCGCCCCTGGTACTGGTAGGCCCTGCTGCTCCAGCGGGCCGGGTCAAAAAAGCCCTCCAGAGGCAGAAGCAGCAACCTTTCTACTTCCTGGGGGTTGGGGTGAAACTCGTAAGGGTGGGGGATCAGGCCCAGAAAAGGGGTGATGCGATAGCCGGTCATGGTGGCCACCGGCGCCAGGGCCCCAAGTAATTCCACCACCCGGGGGTCGAGGCCGATCTCTTCCCGGGTCTCCCGCAGGGCGGTGGTCAGCAGGTCCGGGTCCTCGGGGCGCCGCACCCCCCCGGGAAAGGAGATCTGGCCCCGATGGTCTTTGAGGGTAAGGGTGCGCTGGGTGAATAACAGATGAGCTTCCTCCCCCTCTTTGAAAAACAGCGGCGCCAGCACCGCGGCGGACACCAGGTCAGGCGCCGCGGCAGGTTCAGGCGGATTCAGAGCGAGGCGGGATTTCAACAAAGAGACCAGGGGGCGGGTCATGGGCATACTTATCACGGAAATCCCTTTCAGACAAGAGAGCGGCCGGCTCTCTCAGGCGATAATCCAGAAGCTATGGCAAAACCTGATTTCACTGTCATCCTGAACGAAGTGAAGGATCTCAAGTCACTAAAAATATGAGATTCTTCGCTTTGCTCAGAATGACATTTTTAGGAAGACCGGGGTTTTGCAATAGCTTCTAGAAGTGAAGCCGCAGGCCGCGGGGCGGCTTGATTCACCGGCTGGAAGCCTGTGCGCCTCAGCGGCTGGAAGCCGTGCCACTGCCGCGCCTGCTCGGCCTGGAAACCAGCCTGATTGACAATGGGAGTTGTTAACCTTATGTTGAGGGAAACCAGACGGCGGCAAGGCTGTTTTAACAGCAGCCCGATTCCGGTCTGAATCCCTTGAGCCGTCTCTCATATTTACAAGGAGAAGGCCCCATGAAAATGCGGGAATACATGCTCCAGGCCCTGAAAGACGCGGTGCAGATGGAGTTGGAGGGCCGGCAGTTCTACCTGGAAGCGGCCAAGAAAGTGCAAAACCCCGGGGTGCGCCAGATCCTGGAGTATCTGGCGGAATCGGAAAAGTACCATATCGAGAAGTTCAACGAAATCTACCGAGACCAGGAGAAGGACCCGGCCTGGACTGAGTCCATGGCCGCCTTCAACCCGCCCCACCACGAAGCCTATATCTGCGTTCTGGCCATGGCCCAGGCGGACCAGGAAACCGGCGGCAAGGACGATCTCCAGGCCCTGCGCACCGGCATTCAGATGGAGGAATGCTCCATCGACTATTACACCAAGCTGGCCCGGGAGAGCAAGAACCCCCTGGCCCGGCGCTTCTTCATGAGCGTGGCCCATGAGGAGCGCGGCCATTACCTCACTCTGATGGATATGCACAACTACCTGACCCAGCCGGAAGACTGGTTCTATGTGAAACAGATGAGCAATGTGGATGGCCAGTGATTAAATGGAGGGCAAGAGGCGGAAGCTTCAGGAAGATAACCGGGTGGAACTGATCGTCATCGGCTCCGGCACCGGGGTGCCCTCCTTGCGGCGGGGCTCGCCAGCCCTGGCGGTGAGGGTCGCGGGCCGGGTCCTGCTCCTGGACTTGGGGGCTGGCACCCTGCGGTCCATGCTGCGGCAGGGCCTCAACTTCAACCAGATCGACATCCTGGCCCTGAGCCACCGCCACCCCGACCACGTGGGGGACCTGGTCCCCTTTCTGTTCGCCACCCGCTACGCCCTGGGATATACCCGGCGGCAGCCCTTCTGGCTGCTGGCGGCCCGGGGCTTTGCCGGGTTTCTGGAGCGGCTGAAGTCCGCCTTCGGCGATTGGCTGGAGCCGCCGGCGGGCCTCCTGCAACTCCGGGAGCTCTCCCCTGATGGCCCTGATGAAGCGGCTTGGGAGGGTTTGCGGATTAAGAGCGCCCCCACCAACCACATTGACGGCAGCCTGGCCTTCCGCCTGGAGGCCGGGTCCCGTTCTCTGGTCTATTCCGGGGACACGGACGAAAGCGACTCCCTGGTGGCCCTGGCCCAGGGGGCCGACCTCCTGGTGCTGGAGGCGGCCAGCCCCATCAAGATCCCGGGACACCTGACCCCGACGGAGGCCGGACGCCTGGCGGCCCGGGCCGGGGTCCGGCGATTGCTGCTGACCCACTTTTACCCGCCGTGCGACGAGGTGGATGTGGCGGCCCTGGCGGCCCGGGAGTTTTCCGGGGAGATCCTCCGGGCCGAGGATGGCTTAAGGGTTGATTTGGAAAACCAGGGTTCGCACCCCGCAAGCCAATCCTGATTTATGATGGTGAGCCGGTAATTCAGATGCTTAATCCCTGAGCGGAGGAAGGCGGCCGTGAGAATTTGTTCGGAGTTCGTTAACCTGCGGGGGCTGGGCCGATTGGTGCTGGTGGCCCTGGTGATCGCCGGCCTGGCCGGCTGCCACCCCAAGATCAGCAAGGAAAATTTCGACCAGATCAAGCTGGGCATGACCCAGGAAGAAGTGCAGGGTATCTTGGGACCGCCCAGCGAAGCCACCGGCCTGGAGATTCCGGTGTTTTCGGGAACCACGTCCAAATGGGCCCAGGGGGAAGCGATAATCACCGTGCAGTTTTTCAATGGCAAGGTGGTGGCCAAGGAATTTTCCCAGCCGCCGCCGAAATAGTTTTCTGTCTGCTGTTTTGGCTAAAATCAACAATCCGAAAAATGAACTCCTAAATTGACAAGGAGTTAAATAGCCATTTGCAATTGAGAAAGGAGTGAGAGACGTGTCGATTATTACCATTTCCAGGGGATCTTACAGCCGCGGCAAGGAGGTTGCGGAAAAACTGGCCCAAGATTTGGGCTATCAATGCCTTTCCCGGGATATCCTGCTGGAAGCCTCGGAGCGCTTCAATATCCCGGAAATCAAGCTGGTCCGGGCCATCCACGATGCGCCTTCAATTTTGGAACGGTTCACTTACGGCAAAGAGCCCTATGTGGCCTCTATCCGGGCGGCCCTCTTGCGCCAGGTCCAGAAAGACAACGTGATTTACCACGGGTTGGCCGGGCATTTCTTGCTGCAAGGGATTCCCCACGTTCTCAAGGTGCGGATCATTGCCGACCTGGAGGATCGGGTAAAGGAGGAGATGAAGCGGGAGGAGATCTCCGCTGAGGAAGCCCGGCGGATTTTGCAGAAGGACGACGAAGAGCGTCGCAAATGGAGCAAACACCTTTATGGTATCGACACCTGGGACCCCAGCCTCTATGACCTGGTGATCAATACCAAGTGCATCAAGGTGGACGGCGCGGTGGACGTCATCAAATGCGCCTTGAAAAACCCTTGCTTTCAGTCCACCTCCGAGACCCAAAAGTTGGTAGATGAGAAGTCCCTGGCAGCCCGGGTGGAGGCGGCCCTGATCCAGGAAGTCCCCTCGGTAGAGGTGGAGGTCAAGGAGGGCGAGGTCTTCATTTACCTCAAAAAGGCCCAGTACGAAAACGAAGAAATCATGGCCCGGGTTAAACGTCTGACCGCCAACATCGTCGGTTTTAAGGGCAAGATTAGCTGCCTTATGCGGCCCTATGTCTAATATATCTTGGCCCTAAAAACTCCCTCTCCCTGAAAGGGGAGGGGGTTGGGGGGGAGGATGATTAGAAACAGGTTTCGGTTTTCGGTGAAAGGCAAAATCAAAGTCAAAGGCCCTTTACCAGAGGCAGAAAACAGAAAACTTTCCCGAGATTATCTTACCCAGGGATTAAGGTCTTTACTTCCTCCACCCTTTATAGCCCTCAAGGGGGAGGGGATAAAAGCAATTTCTTTTTTCAAGGTTTCTCTAAAACGCGACACTATTTGGCCAGCGAATTTTTTTTTAGATGAAGCGCCGGCATCCAGCCGGTGCTGGCCGGGGTTAGGAGGCAATTATGACTTTGAGGGACAAACGCATCGTCATCATCGGCGCCACTTCCGGCATGGGCCTGGCAACCGCCAAGGCCGCGGCGGCCCTGTAAGCCCAGGTGATCATCGGCGGCCGCCATCGCCGCCATCAATGGCGCCATCGAATCCCTGACCGGGCCCTGGCAGTGGAGCTGGCCCCCATCCGGGTCAACGCCGTATCCCCGGGCCTGGTGGATACCCCATCTACGACGGTATGCCCCCGGCCCGAAGGGAGGAAAGGTTCCGGGCCTTCTCCGAGGCGGCGCCGGTCAAGCGGGTCGGCCGCCCGGAAGAGGTGGCCGAGGCGGTCCTCTCCCTGATGGGCAACTCCTTCACCACCGGCAGCACCCTGTACGTGGACGGCGGGTATTTGCTGCGTTAGATGTCAGCGGTCAGCCGTAGGGGCGACCCAACGGGTCGCCCCTACATCGCTTGGGGTTTGCTTTAGCTGACGGCTAACAGGGGGAATGATATGAGAAACGGCCTGATTTTTGGATATGTTCTGCTGATGATTCTGGCCTTAACTTTAGGTACGGAGGTGCAGGCAGGAATGGTGACCAAGAGCGTGGAATACCGACATGACGGCGCCGTCTTTAAGGGCTACCTGGCGTATGACGACGCCTTGCCGGGCCGGCGTCCCGGGGTCCTGGTGGTCCATGAGTGGTGGGGTCTCAACGATTTTGCCCGGGAAAAAGCGGAGCAACTGGCCAGCCTGGGCTACGTCGCCCTGGCCGCCGATATGTACGGCCAGGGCCTGGTTACCGGGGACCCCGAGGAGGCGGGCAGGCTGGCCGGGGAACTGCGGGGCAACCCCGCCCTGCTGCGGGCCCGGGCCCAGGCGGTCTTGAAGGCCCTGGCGGAGACCCCGGCGGTGGACCCCCAGCGTCTGGCGGCCATCGGCTTCTGCTTCGGCGGCACTACGGTCCTGGAGCTGGCTTTTGCGGGCGCCGGCCTTAAAGGGGTGGTGAGCTTCCACGGCGGCCTGACCGCGCCCAAGCCGGAGGAACTCAAGTCCATCAAGGCCGCCATCCTGGTGCTGCACGGGGCCGATGACCCCCACGTCACAGGGGAAGCCATCGCCGCCTTCCAGGAGGCCATGAGAAAAGGGGGGCTGGACTGGCAGATGGTCTATTTCGGCGGGGCGGTGCACGCCTTTACGAATCCCGCGGTCGGGAGCGACAAGGCCGCCGGGGTCGCTTACGACCCCCGGGCGGCCCGGCGTTCCTGGACCTATATGCAGGATTTCTTAAAAGAGATCTTTGCGGTTAAAGAGCGGGAATGAGAGACGGTAGGGGCATTTATGGAAAAATGATGGTAAGCTGTTAATATTGCGATCCGTGGTTGACGCAGAGTGGGAAGATGGATTGCCGGGAGATAATCTTTAGCGGACATGCGGTCCGGCGCGGTTTGAACGGGAACTCCGGACCGATGAGGTAAAGTCGGTTATCGAGACCGGCGAGATCATCGCTTCTTACCCGGAGGACCTGCCTCCCCCCTCTCAGGGGGAGAGAGTAAAGACCTTAATCCCTGAAGCCGGGGCCTCGCCAAGAAAAGCCGGCAGGATCCGCGATCCTGCCGGCTACCGGGATCATTCCTCATATCTGGCGGACCCTGCCTGGAAGGACCCGGGTGAGCTGCAACTGATGGTAATGGTCTGTTTTCTGCCTCTGCTAAGGGGCCTTTGACTTTGATTGGCCTTTCACAGAAAACAGAAAACAGATAACCGCATTTTAGCGACCCTGCGGGCCGCCCTTTAAGGTTAAATTTTCATGACGTTTTGGGCTTGGGGTCCCTTGGCGCCCTCGACCACCTCAAACTCCACTTCCTGGTTCTCTGCCAGGGACCGGAAACCGTCGCCCGTGATGGCGCTGAAATGGACAAAGACATCGGGGCCGTCTTCCCGGGAGATGAACCCAAAACCCTTGGCGTCATTAAACCATTTAACCTTCCCTCTTTCCTTCATTATGCCTTCCCTCCTGAAATGGTAAACCTGTCCGGCCCGCAGAGCCGCACCAACTGAGAAGCAGTCAGACAAAAAAAAGGAGGGTATTTAGCATACCCTTCCGATTGGTTCCCGGGGCGCGCCGCCCCGCCTTCGTCCGACATGCTAAGATACGGAGAAAATCTAACAACAGATTACCCCGCTTGTCAAGAAATTTGAAACCTCCGGGAAAATTTGCAGGTGGGATAGCCGGCCCGCGGGACCCATTCAGGCTCCCGTTAATAATTGAACACACAGGCCAGAGGCCTGTGTGTTCAATTCAGGCGTGCGCAATATTGAGTTTTATCCACTCATCCGGTTCTTCGGGATCAGTGAGTGCGGGCCAGCAATTCTTCCGTGATCAGCCGGAAATAAGTGGACTCGGGGCAGGGCCCGAAAATCTCCAGGTTTTCCTGGGCCTTGAGGGTGTATTGGCGGGCCAGGGAGCGGCTATGGTCCAGAGAGCCGTATCGGTCGAGAAGGCGGCGCAGCTCCGGGGCCATTTCCGGGGTCAGGCCTTGGGCCATCTCATTGAGCCTTTTACGGTCCCGGGGACCGGCCTGGGCCAAGGCGTGGATCAGGGGCAGGGTGACGCGGCCTTCCCGCAGGTCGGCGCCTACCTCTTTGCCTATTTCCCCCTGGTCGCCGGTGTAGTCCAGGAGGTCGTCCACCAACTGGAAAGTGATGCCGAGATGCAAGCCTATCTGGGCCAGGGCCTCCTCCTGGGCCGGCGGCGCCCCGGCCACGATGGCGCCGATCTGGCAGGCCGCGGCCATGAGGATCGCGGTCTTGTGGGTGATGACCTCAAAGTATTCCGCCTCGGTGATCTTGAGGTTGCCGGTGTGCATCAGCTGCAAGATCTCCCCTTCGGCCATTTGGGTGGTGGCTTGGGCCAGGACCTTGAGAATCTTCAGGTGATCGGTGGTCACCGCGATGGACAGGGCCTTGGACAGGAGGAAATCCCCTACCAGGATTACCGCATGGTTGCCCCAGATGGTGTTGGCGGTGGTGGCCCCGCGGCGCACCTGGGCCGCGTCGATGACGTCGTCGTGCAAAAGGGTCGCGGCGTGTAAGTACTCGAAAATGGTGGAGAAGTCCGCCAGGTGGTTGCTGTGGTGCCCGCACATCCTGGCGGCCAGGATGAAGAGCAGGGGCCGCACCCGTTTGCCGCCGCTCAGGAGGATGTGCCGCCCCACCTCGGCGATGAAAGGCACGTGGGTCCGGAGATTGGCGGCCAGGGCCGCATCGATGGCGGCAATGTCCGTCTCCAGGGCGGCCTTTAGCAACCGTTTGGGGGAGGCAATCATGTGAATAAATTAACTTACATCCCTTGGGAAGTCAATTTATTAGACGAAGACGAAAGGTGTGGAAGCGCCCTCCCGGCGGTTCTTTAAACTGCTGACTGCCTAACTGACAATTTCTCCCAGCAGATCGTAGGGCAGGGCCCGGGTGAGCCGCACCGGCTGGACCTCCCCGACCCGGCCCTGACCAGCGGTGAGGTACACCTGGCCATCAATTTCCGGGGCCTGGCTGATCAGACGGCCGCTGAGGAGATACTCGGACTCCGGGCTCTCCCCCTCCACCAGTACCGGCTGCACCGTGCCCACCAGGGACTTAAGGCGCGCCTTGACGATCCCCGCCTGGAGGGCCTTCAGCATCCGGGCCCGCCGCCGAGCCAGGCGGCGGGGCACCTTCTCGGGGAGGTGGCTGGCGGCGGCGCCGTCTTCGGGACTGTAAAAGAAGACCCCCAGATGGTCGAAGCGCAGCTCCTCGAGGAGTTCTCTCAGGGCCTGGAAGTGGGTTTCGGTCTCTCCGGGAAAACCCACCAGCACCGTGGTGCGCAGGGTCGCCCCCGGCAGGACCTTCCGGATCAGGCGCACCAGGTCGATAATCTGGACACGGGTGTAGCCCCGCCCCATGCGCCGTAAGACCTCATCGTGGCCGTGCTGGATGGGGAGATCCAGATAGGGGCAGATGCGGGGCTCGGCCGCCATGACTTCCAGCAATTCCTGGGTGATGCGGGTCGGATAGCCGTATAGGAGACGGATCCAGCGGAAACCCGGAATGGCTCCCATCTCCCGCAGCAGCGCCGGCAGCCCGGGATGGCCCGGGAGCTCCGATCCGTAAGCGGTGGTGTCCTGAGCTACCAGGATGAGTTCTTTGACCCCGGCGGCGGCCAGTTCCCCGGCCTCCGCCACCAGGGTCTCCAGGGGGCGGCTGCGGTAGGGGCCCCGGATCCGGGGAATGACGCAAAAGGTGCAGCGGTGGCTGCAACCTTCGGCGATCTTGAGGTAGGCGAGATGTGGGGGGGTGGCGGGGTAGCGGGCCTCGGGGCCCGGGTAGGCGTAAGGCGGGGCGAGGTGGAAGAGCCGGGGTGCGTTCGCCCCCGGCCTTTGCCCCAAAATCTTTACCAGGTCAGGAAAGTTGTGGACCCCGATGAGATAATCTGCTTCCGGGAGCGCAGCGGCCAGGGCTTCCCCAAAGCGCTGCACCAGGCAGCCGGCCACCACCAGGCGTTTTGAGGGATCGGCCTCTTTGTGGCGGGCCAACTCCAGGACGGTATCCACCGCCTCCTGGCAGGCGTCCTGGATAAAGGCGCAGGTGTTCACCAGTAGCAACTCCGCGGCATCCGGGGCCGCGGCGACCTGCCAGCCGCCCTGGGTAAGGCGGCCCAACATGATCTCCGTGTCCACCAGGTTCTTGGCGCAGCCCAGGGAGACGGCGTAGACTGAAGGACGGTTTCCGGTTTCCGGTTTTCGGTTTTCGTTGTTCATGACGTCTAACCCCTGCTCACTGCTCACTGGAACGAAATCACCGTCCAGGCGTCCATAGCCGCAAACATGATAATCCAGAAGGCCAGTTGGACCAGGTAGGCCCAGCCGCGGCGTGGCGGCGTGGTGAGGACCCGTTCCTCCAGGGCCTGCATAAAATTATACATGACGGCGCACTCCAGGGCAAAGGGCAGGAACCCCAGGTAGCCCAGGACCGGCATTTCGAAGATCCTGCCGAAGTTCAAGACCGGCAGGGTATAGACCCAGCGGGCCGCGGCCGGGTAATTCCAGGCCTCCCACCAAAGGCCGGTAAGCAGGCCGGCGGTCAACAGGCAGAGGTGCTCCCGCCGCTCTCCCTCGAGAAAGTCCTGAATAAGGGAGCGTCCCCCCAGCAGCCGGCAAAAAGGGTCCAGGAGTAGGAACCAGGCAAACCACACCAGGGGGAAGGCAGAGCCGGGCAAGATCAGGGGCAGGATTAACCAGACGGTCCCGCCCAGCAGGGCTAAAGGTTCCCAGGCAAAGGGCAACTGCACGGGCCGGCCCCGGGCCCCCCGCCAGGCCCCCAGGGCCGCCAGGCCCTGGGCGGTGAGCAGGACGCCGGGCAGCACCGTGGCGAAGGCCAGGGCATAGCCCGGCCAGCGTAACCAGGGATTGGCCACTACTCCCACATAGCCCCAGTTTCTCAAGACCAGGTTGCAGGCCTCGAAGATGAGCCAGAAGCTCACGGACCAGAAGGCCATCTTGAAGAGCGCCCCGGGCCGAGACAGCAGCCAGGAATCGCCCCGGAGGTGAAAAAGAAGCCCATCCCAAAACAGGATCAGGGGATACCAGGAGAAGAAGTACAGCCATTGGAGCAGCTCCCGGCGGTCCCAAACCACGGCCGCCAGCCCCACCCCCCAAAGGGCCAGGGCCAGCAAAATTTCGCCACGTGCTAATTTTCTTTTACTGACCATAGGTTGCCTTAGATATTAATGATAACAACATTTTAGCTATTTGAAAACCCCTCTGTGCCCGCGGCGGGCCGCCCCGAGGGCGTATATTTCCCTTGATTTGCTGGAAAAATGCTGCTATACGGGAAAAACCTGGAAATTTCGGGGACCACCTGGGGGAGGAAAAGGTATTAGACCTGAAATTCCGCAGTCTCGGAGCAGGGGATGAGAAGACGCCTTAGGTTGTCGCGGCTGGGGGGGGTAGTTTTTTGTCTGGGGTGTCTGGCCTGGCTGGCCGGTTGCGGCGGCGGGCCCAAGGCCGGCCTGATGAAGACGGAACCTCTGGCCCAGGAGCAGATGACCCTGGCTCCGGAATCGTCCGATGAGTCCCTGACCGAGGAGCTGAGCGGCAAGCACCTGGAGGAGCTCTACGCCAAGAGCGGCATCCCCGGCTGCGACCCCGGTCTGGAAGAGGAGTTGAAGCAGTGGGAGCATCAGGTCAATTTCGATGTGCCCATCCAGATGAACAAGCAGGTGCGGGCCTACCTGGTCTATTTCTCCACCGAACGTAAAGGGGTCATCAAAAATTATCTGGCCCGCTCTACCCGGTATCTCCCCATGATCAAAGAGGTCTTCGAGGAGTACGGCTTACCGGAAGACCTGGCATATCTCGCCATGATCGAGTCCGGCTTCAACTGCAAGGCCTATTCCCCCGCGGCCGCCGCGGGTATGTGGCAGTTCGTCAGGGGCACTGGCCTGCGCTACGGGCTGAATGTCGATAGCTATGTGGACGAGCGCCGGGACCCGGAGAAATCCACCCGGGCTGCGGCCAAGTACCTCCTGGACCTGTATAAACAATTCGGCTCCTGGTATCTGGCGGCCGCCTCCTACAACTGCGGTGAAGGAAGAGTACAGCGGGAGCTGGACCAGAGCAACCACAAGAATTTCTGGGAACTCTCCGCCAACATGTGCCTCCCCAATGAAACCGAGAATTATGTGCCTCAGATGATCGCGGCCACCATCATTGCCAAGAATCCGGAGAAACTCGGCTTCGGCAAAATTCCTTACCAAGCTGCCGTAAAATTTGACCGGGTCCAGGTGGACGAGCCCACCTCCTTGAAGGCCGCGGCCTTTGCGATCAACAGGCCGGAGGAAGATGTTCAAGCCCTCAACCCGGAGTTGCTGCGGGGCGTTACTCCTCCGGACAGCCCAAATTATACCTTGAACCTGCCAGCCAATAGTAAGGAGCTCTTCAACCGAAACCTCACCCTGGCCCGCATCGAGTATCCGGCGGTGGCCTCCCGCCCGGTCCAGACCGCCAGGAGCGGCAGCCGCCAGTATTCCCGGAGCCGGAGCCAGGCTTCCCACCAGGCAGAGACTAAGGCTGCGTCCCCGGGGCCCTCCCACCAGGCAGAGACTAAGGCTGCGTCCCCGAAATCCAGGACTTTCGCCAAGGCCGCCCCGCATTCCCATGCCGGGACTACTACCGCCGGAAAGAGCAATTATCCTGGGGTCAAAGAGGCCCCCGGCACGGTGCAGGCCTCCATGTTTGGTGGGATAGCCGCGGCTTCCAAGGCGAGCGCCGCCGGCAAGGCCAAAGAAAAGACGCCGGCCAGGGTGGCCAAAACCGGGGCTAAGAAGCCGGCGCAGGCCAGGTCCAAGAGAGGTGAGGCGGCCATCAAGGTCGCCGCCAGGACCAAAACCGCGGGGAAGAACGGCGCCCCTTCCGGGAAATCCAAAGACAGGGATAAGTATTCCAAGGCAAGTTCTCCGGCCTTGCTGGTGTCTCAGGCCCGCTGAGCGCGAATTTTCCAGCGTCGCAGGTCGGGGCGCCGTCTGGGCCCGCCAGGGGCGTCCCGCGCCTGAGGGGCGTCCATCCGTAATTCTGCCAAAAATTTTTCCCAGCCCCCTTGATTTTCCAAAATTAATAGATACATTTCTAGGATTAGCACTAACCGCTATAGAGTGCTAACAATAGGACACTCTTAAATCACCAGGAGGAGGTTTTGCATGAAGGTTAAACCCTTGAATGATCGAGTCTTGGTCAAACGGACCGAAGAGATCCAGGTCACCAAAGGTGGTATCGTCATCCCGGATACCGCCAAGGAGAAACCCATCGAAGGTAAAATCAAGGCCGTGGGCCCGGGCAAGATGAGCGAGCAAGGCCAGCGCATGACCCTCCAGGTCAAGGAGGGCGACCGGGTCCTGTTTGGCAAATACGCCGGCACGGAAATCAAGGTGGAAGGCGAAGATTATCTGATGATGCGGGAAGAAGATATCCTGGCCATTATTGCCTAAAGTTCGGCCCGGCCCACTTCTCTCACCCGAACCCATCATTATTCATCTATCCAGATTTTTTTAAAGGAGAGGACGGTAACAATATGGCTGCCAAAGAGATTAAATATGACATCAAGGCCCGGGAGGCCATGCTGCGGGGGGTCAATACCCTGGCGGAGGCGGTGAAGGTAACCCTGGGTCCCAAAGGCCGCAACGTGATCCTGGAAAAGTCCTTCGGCCCCCCGGCCATCACCAAGGACGGGGTTACCGTGGCCAAAGAGATTGAATTGGAAGATAAGTTCGAGAACATGGGGGCCCAGATGGTCAAGGAAGTGGCCTCCAAGACCTCGGATGTGGCTGGCGACGGCACCACCACCGCCACCATCCTGGCCCAGGCCATCTACAAGGAAGGCTCTCGCCTGGTGGCTGCCGGCACCAACCCCATGGCCCTGAAACGGGGCATCGACCAGGCGGTGGCCAAGGTGGTGGAGGAGCTGCACAAGATCTCCAAACCATGCAGGGGCCAGAAAGAGATCGCCCAGGTGGGCACCATCAGCGCCAACAACGACGCCTCCATCGGCAACATCATCGCCGACGCCATGGCCAAGGTGGGTAAGGAAGGCGTCATCACCGTCGAAGAAGCCAAGGGCATGGAGACCACCCTGGACGTGGTGGAAGGCATGCGGTTTGACCGGGGCTATATCTCCCCCTACTTCGTCACCAACCCCGAGAAGATGGACGCCAGCCTGGACGAGGCCGTCATCCTCATCAACGAAAAAAAAGTGAGCGCCATGAAGGACCTGCTCCCCTTGCTGGAGCAGATCGCCAAGATGGGCAAACCCCTGTTGATCATCGCCGAGGACGTGGAAGGCGAAGCCCTGGCCACTCTGGTGGTCAACAAACTGCGGGGCACCTTGCAGGTGGCGGCGGTGAAGGCCCCGGGCTTCGGGGACCGGCGCAAGGCCATGCTGGAAGACATCGCCATCCTTACCGGGGGCCAGCTGATCTCGGAAGACATGGGCTGGAAGCTGGAAAACGTCACCTTGAAAGAGCTGGGCAGCGCCAAGCGCATCAATATCGACCGGGATAATACCACCATCATCGACGGCGGCGGCGACCGGGCCGCCATCGAAGGCCGGGTGAAGCAGATTCGGGCCCAGATCGACGAGACTACCTCCGACTACGACCGGGAAAAGCTCCAGGAGCGCCTGGCCAAGCTGGTGGGCGGCGTCGCGGTGATCCGCGTCGGCGCGGCCACCGAGATTGAAATGAAAGAGAAGAAGGCCCGGGTGGAAGATGCCCTGAACGCCACCCGCGCCGCGTCGGATGAGGGCATCGTCCCCGGCGGCGGTGTCGCCCTGCTGCGCTGCGCCCCGGCCCTGGAAACCCTGAAACTGAAAAATCACGACGAGAACATGGGTGTCAATATCATTAAACGGGCCCTGGAGGAGCCGATCCGCCAGATCGTCAATAACGCCGGTTTCGAGGGCTCCGTGGTGGCCGAGCACGTCAAGGCCGAGAAAGGCAACATGGGCTTCAACGCCGAGACTGGCGACTACGAAGACCTGATGGCCGCCGGGGTCATCGACCCCACCAAGGTGACCCGCTTCGCCCTCCAGAACGCCGCCTCGGTGGCCTCGCTGCTCATCACCACCGAGGCCATGGTGGCCGAAAAACCCAAGAGAGAAAGTGCGATGCCCCCCATGGGAGGCGGCGGTATGGGCGGTATGGGCGGTATGGAAGGGATGTACTAAGATAGGGGGAAGACCACCAACCCCGTATGAAAAAGGGCGACCCAACGGGTCGCCCTTTCTTATAAGGGTTGGGTGAGGGGTGTGGGGAGGGCAGGGCCGCCTTACAAAAATGCTGGCCCACCCCCACGATCTTTTTCCCCTTTCTCAACTGCCCGCGGCCTTAAGGGCCGGATCGTAGAATTTCCGGGTGTATTCCTTCACCATGCGCCGGGCGCTGAAAGTGGGACCGACGCTCTTCATGGCCTCCTTCATCATTTTCACCCAGTCCAGGGGGATGCCGTCCTCATCCACTTGATAGTAGAGGGGCACCACCTCCTTCTCCAAGAGATCATAGAGGGCTGCGGCATCAATGGCGTCGGCCGCGGGCTCTCCGCCGAAGGCCCAGCCGTTCTTGCCGTTAAAGCCTTCCGGCCACCAGCCGTCCAGGATGCTGAGGTGCAACACCCCATTGATGGCGGCCTTCATGCCGCTGGTGCCGCAGGCCTCCAGGGGCGGGCGGGGGTTGTTGAGCCACACGTCCACCCCATGGACCAGGTAATAGGCCTGTGGTGCGCCATAATCCTCAACGAAGGCGATGCGGCCCCCCAGTTCCCGGTTCTGGGCCAGGGTAAAGATTTGCTGCAGCATGCGTTTGCCCGGATCGTCAGCGGGATGGGCCTTGCCGGCGAAGATGAATTGCAGGGGCCGCCAGGGATCATTGAGGAGCCGTTTCAAGCGCTCCAGATCGGTGAAGATCAGGTCGGCCCGCTTGTAGGTGGCAAACCGCCTGGCAAAACCGATGGTCAAGACCGCCGGGTCGAGCAGCACCCCGCCCACCACCACGTTGCCCAGGCCCACTTGATTTTTCACCCAGCGGCGCCGGGTCTGCTCCCGGATATAATTGATCAGCTTGATCTTCCAGCGAAAGTGCAGGTTCCAGAATTCCGCCGCGGGAATGTCATCCACCGCCTGCCAGACCGCCGGGTCCTCATGCCGCGCCAGCCAATCGGAGTCCTCCGGGCATTGGCTGAGGCGCAGCGCCATCTTGGGCGCGATCCAGGTGGGGACGTGGACCCCGTTGGTAATATGGCTAATGGGGACCTGCTCCACCGGCAGCTGGGGCCAGAGGGGCTGCCACATACGCCGGGAAACCTCCCCGTGCTTCCGGCTCACGGCGTTGCGATAGTCGGATAGCCGCAGGGCAAAGGCGGTCATGTTGAAGCCGGCGTTGGGGGGATCGGTGGGTGAGGTCCCCAGTGCGAAGAAGTCCTGCCGGCTCAGGGTGAACATGGGGTAGCACTGGCAAATGTATCGGTCCACCAGCTCGAAGGGAAAGACATCGTGGCCCGCGGGCACCGGGGTGTGAGTGGTGAAAACCGTGGTGGCCTGCACCTGCCGCCGCGCCTCTTCCATACTCAGGTTATTCTCCAGCCGTTCCCGAATCCTTTCCAGCAGGGCGAAGGCCGGATGGCCTTCATTCAGGTGGAGCACCGAGTGCTTGATGCCCATTTTGGCCAGCATGGCGCAGCCGCCGATCCCCAGGACGATTTCCTGGAGGAGGCGCTGTTCCAAATCGCTGCTATAGAGATGGCCGGAGATGCGCCGGTGCGCCGGGTCATTGACCTCCAGGTCGGTATCCATCAGGTAGAGAGGGATGCGCCCCACCATCACCTGCCACACCGCCACGTGGATGGAGGGGTCGGTGAAGGGCACCTGCACTATTAGCTGGGCCCCCTGGTCATTGAGAACCCGGGTAATGGGCGCCGCGTCCCGATCCAGGGGTTCATCCACGGACTCCTGCCAGCCATCGGCATTGATCCTTTGTCGGAGGTAACCGTCCGGATACATAAATCCCACCGCCACCATGGGAATCCCCAGGTCGCTGCACTCTTTGAGATGGTCCCCGGCCAGAAACCCCAAACCCCCGGCATAAAACGGCAGAGACCGGTGCAGCCCGTATTCCAAAGAGAAATAGGCGATGGGATAGCATTCCGCCGCGGTAATATTTTCCGTAAACCAGCAGACCTGGGTTTGGGTCTGAAGGCGGAATTCAGCCAGCACCGCGTCATAGCGCCGCAGATATTCCGGGGTGCCGGCCGCGGCCGCAAGAACGTCCCGGGACAGGCTTTTTAGGAGCTTTACCGGGTTTTGGTTGCTGTCCTTCCAGGCCATGCGATGCAGCCTCTTGAACAGCATCAGAGCGGCGGGATGCCAGCCCCACCAGAGGTTGTAGGCCAAATCTCCCAGGCCGCTGATCCTTTCGGGCAAGTTGGGGAACTGTTGGCTGAGATCGTCCATGGCGCTTTCCTCTCGTATTACTAATTGTCCTAGAAAATAGGGCCGAACCGTAAGAAGGCAAGGGTCTGGGAGTAGGGGCGACCCGCCGGGTCCCCCAGTTTTCTGTTTTCAGTTTTCTGCTTTCCGTGAAAGGCAAAGGCCCAATCAAAGTCAAAGGCCCATTAACAGAGGCGGAAAACGGAAAACGGAAAACGGAAAACGAATAGGGCGGCCTGTGGCCGCCGAACCTAAGGCGGCGTGTATGGCGCCCCCTACGCCCGCCAGAAGGCGGGGTTGCGGCGGCCGGCGGCCCGTTCTCTTGACATGGCACTCATGGAATCTATCTTAAGTGAAAAATTAACAAGGGGAAAATTAACATGAAAGTCCTGGTGGTTTATTACTCGAGGTACGGCCACGTATTGCAACTGGCCCAGTCCGTGGTGGATGGGGTCAAGTCGGTGGCGGGGGTGGAGGCGGTCTTGCGCCGGGTCCAGGAATTTGAAGATATTGAACGGGATCTTGCCCGGCACGAGCACGCCCTGGCGGTGTGGAACCGCCAGCAGGATATCCCCCTCTGCACCCTGGACGACCTGAAAGAGGCGGACGGCATCATCTTCGGCACGCCGACCCGCTATGGCAACATGACGGCCCAGATGAAGCGGCTGTTCGATGGCACGGCCAAGTTATGGCTGGAAGGAGCCTTTGAGGGCAAGCCGGCCGGGGTGTTCACCTCCACGGCCACCACCCACGGAGGCCAGGAGACCACCTGCCTGACCATGATGGTTCCCCTGCTGCATCTGGGCTTCATCATTGTGGGGGTCCCCTATTCGACTCCGGGGTTGCTTCATACAGAAGGGCGGGGCGGCACCCCTTACGGCGCCTCCACCGTGGCCGGGCCGGGCAACGACCTGGACCCCGCGCCGGAAGACCTGGCCATCGCCCGGGCCTTGGGCCGGCGGGTGGCTGAGGTCACCCAGAAACTGCGGGGCTGATAACAGGTAATGGTCAAAATAACGAGGCCAGGAAACTCTTGGACCGGTGTCGAGGCGGCGGCCACAGGCCGCCCTAGAAAATCCCCTCTTCCTACCGGCTTTTAGGGCGGACACCCGGGTCCGGCCCTACCTCCCCCGAACTTTTTTCTCTCGATCAGCCCACCAGCAGCACGGCGGCGCCCTGGATCTGGCCCCGGCGCAGTTGATCCAGGGCCTCGTTGGCCTCCTCCAGGCGGAAAATCTGCACCTCGGTCTTCACCGGCACCCGGGGGGCCAGGGCCAGGAATTCTTCGCCATCCCGGCGGGTAAGGTTGGCCACGGAGCGGACTACCCGTTCGCCCCAGAGGATCTCATAGGGAAAGGCGGGAATCTCGCTCATGTGGATGCCGCCGCAGACCACGGTGCCGCCCCGGGCGGTGGCCCGCAGGGCCGCGGGAATCAAGGAGCCCACCGGGGCAAAGATGATGGCCGCATCCAGCTCCGCCGGCGGCGGTTTATCGGAGTCGCCGGCCCAGACGGCCCCCAGGCTTCGGGCAAACTCCTGGGTCCGGGCATCCCCCGGGCGGGTGAAGCCGTAAACCTGTTTGCCCTGGTGCACCGCCACCTGGACGGTGATGTGGGCCGCGGCCCCGAAACCGTAAATCCCCAGGCGCGCCACCGCCTCTCCGGCCAGGCGGTAGGAGCGGTAGCCGATGAGCCCGGCGCACAACAGGGGGGCGGCCTCGGCTTCGCCGTAATCCGGAGGCAGGTGAAAGCCGTAGCGCTGGTGCGCCACGGTGTATTGGGCATAGCCCCCGTCCAGGGTGTATCCGGTGAAGCCGGGATGGTCGCAGAGGTTCTCCCGGCCCTGGCGGCAGTAGCGGCAGCGGCCGCAGGTGTAGCCCAGCCACGGCACCCCGATGCGGTCACCGATCCGGAACTTCTCCACCCCCTGGCCCAGGGCCGCCACCGTGCCGACAATCTCATGACCGAGGATCAGGGGCAGTTTGGGTTCGGTCAAGTCCCCGTCCACGATGTGCAAATCGGTGCGGCAGACCCCGCAGGCCCGCACCCGGATGAGCACCTGCTCCGGGCCGGGCCGGGGAACCGGGACTTCCAGAAACCGGAGCGGTTGCCCCGGCGCCTCCAATACCATGGCCAGCATCTTCTCAGGGATCTGCAAGTGATTCAGCCTCCGCAGGGAGATGGATCTTTTTGTTAGAGAGCCGGGAGCCGGGAGCCGGGGTCACCGGCCCTGTGGTCCTTCTAAGGCGCCGCCGGCGGCCAAGAATCTAGCTGGCCCCGGCGCCCCAGGGTGATGCTTCATAATTGCTATGACATTTCACACTACGGTTTTTTAACCCCCCTTTGAAAAAGGGGGGCAGGGGGTATTTAAAATAACCTCCTGAAATCCCTCTAAATCCCCCTTTTCCAAAGGGGGACTTTAACACCTTTGGAATTTAGGCTTTCTCGATTTATTGCCATACTATTTACGAAGCACAACCCTAGGCGGGCGGCTCAATCACCGGCTGGAAGCCTGGGCCACTGCCGCCCCTACGTCTCTTTCTCTGAAACGCGTCAATACACCCGCACCCGCGGGGCGCGTCTGCCTTGGTATGGCCTGCCGTCGATGGCCTCGAGGTATATGTGGCCGGCCCGGAATGCTAACGGACTGACCCGCCCGAAGATGGTCATGTATCAGCCGCGGCGGGCTATCTTGCCCAAGACTTCGTATTTCTGGTTCAAGATCACCTTGTTGCCGAATCCGTACCTGGGATTGTTTCGGACAAAGTAGCCCCCCAGGTCTCGGTTGTTGCCGATGCGGGCCACCAGGGTGACGGGTTGGCAGGCGCCCCGGATCTTGCCGTAGACGTCGGGATCGGGGATATAACGCTGGGCCTGGGAAACCCCGTAGTGAGCCAGCACTATGACCAGGGATCACAGGAGTATCCGGATTTTGGCCATACGGGCAAGACCTCCGCGACATTGTTGCCAACCATTCTACCGCAAAATGGCGCGGTTGTTTATGCCTAATTTCGAGATGGGCAGGGCGGTGGAACCCCCGCTCCTCTGGAGGCCGTCCGTTGTCGGGAGGATAAATTTGTGCGGCATAACCGCAATTGCGGCGGCTGCCAAAAAGTATTTTTCCAGGCAGCGGTCTCAAATTGGAATTGCGCGCTGGGGCCGCCTCGGTTATAATATTTATCAGATCCAATGGCCGGGTTAGCTTCATCGGGAGGAAACGACCCTCCCGGTAATTTTTGTATTTCTGGTAAGGGAAGGGAATTATGGTAGTCGGGGAAAGAAAGCCGCTCGCCGAGATCAAGGAGATGGTGCGTCCCTATAAGAAGATCCTGGTGGCCGGGTGCGAAACCTGTACCGCCGAGTCCATGAGCGGTGGCCGCAAGCAGGTGGCCGAGCTGGCCGCGGCGCTGGAAATGGCCTTCCGCCTGGAAGGCAAGAAACTGGAGGTCCTGGAAATCAGCGTTGATCGCCAGTGCATCCACGAGTTTCTGCTGGACCTCATCGACCAGGCCGAAGGGGTGGAGGCGGTGGTCTCCATCGCCTGCGGCGCCGGTATTCAGAGCGTCGCCGAACGCCTGCCGGGGAAGCCGGTTTACCCGGGGTTGAATACCATGTTCATCGGGGAGACTGCGGCTACCGGCCTCTGGCAGGAACGCTGTCAGGGATGTGGCGACTGCGTGCTGGGCCTCACCGGCGGCCTCTGCCCCGTGACCCGCTGCGCCAAGGGTCTCCTCAACGGCCCGTGCGGCGGCTCCCAGGGTGGCAAGTGCGAGGTGTCGTTTACCCTCGAGTGCGACGTTCCCTGCGTCTGGGCCATGATCTACGACCGCCTCAGCCAGTTGGGGAACCTGCAAAGCCTCATGGAATATCGCCCGCCCAAGGACTGGCGCCTCGGGGGCGCCATCGGCCCCCGCCAGTTGGTGCGGCGCAATGTCTGATTCCCTTTAAGATCATTGTGCCTGAGAGGGGCCGGCAGGAGCTGCCGGCCTTTTTGCTTTTTTTGGTTTTTTTGTTTTTTTTGTTAGAGTCCCTCGCCGTTCCCCTTTTTCTCCGTCTCATCCTATTAAATTATTGCATTTTTGTCGGAGTCGGCTATTGTAAAATCAGGGTAAGGTGTCCCGGCGGCCAAATCGGGGTTTGGCCGAATTTGCCGGAAGGGAGGTGCAAGGGAACGCCATCAATCTCATGAGCCGTTGACCTGCCCGCAGGGTGAGCCAGACCGCCGCCCTGCTGGCATGGGTGAGACCATGTCGAAGTGGAGGTGCGAGGTATGGAAGGAAAGAAAGGCATCAGTGAAGACTGGTTATCACTTTGGCTCGGCCTGTTTGTCTTCGTCCTTGGCCTGGGATTATTTCTAGGAATTGATCTCCTGGGCTGGGGCGTCAAGACGAGCGTCTGGGTGAATATAACCAAGGCCATAACCCCGATGTCCGCTTCTTTTAAGGCTATGCCGGGCATCGTTGCCCTGTTTTTGACCTACCTTTTTATGCTGGTCCTGGCGATGGTGGGGGCCATAGGCATGAAGGCTGTTGCCGGCCGCTTCATCTTGGCATTCAGCCTGGTATTCTGGATCAGTTACGCCTGTTTTCTTACCGGCAATTATGCTTATATTGCCGCCAACACCCCGGCCATGATGAAGAGTTTCGGGATCGGCTGGTCTCTAAAGCTCACCGGTGAGGCGGGATTCATCGTGGCGCTGCTTGTCGGTTTGATCATCGGCAACTTCTTTCCCAGATTTGCCGAATTGATGAAAGCAGCAACTCGTCCTGAGCTCTACATCAAGACCGCGATCGTGATCCTGGGGGCGCTGCTGGGGCTCAAGGCGGCCGGTTCCCTGGGGCTGGCCTCGGCCGTGATCTTCCGGGGCTTGTGCGCCATTATCGAAGCCTACCTGATCTACTGGGCCGTGGTCTATTACGTTGCTCGGAAATGGTTCAAATTCAGCCGGGAGTGGGCCGCACCCCTGGCTTCGGGCATCTCCATCTGCGGGGTCTCCGCGGCCATCGCCACCGGCGGCGCCATCCGGGCCAGGCCGGTGGTGCCCATCATGGTCTCCTCCCTGGTGGTCATCTTTGCGGTGGTGGAACTGCTGATCCTGCCCTTTTTGGCCCAAATCTTTCTTTGGACCGAACCCATGGTAGCGGGGGCCTGGATGGGGCTGGCAGTGAAGACCGACGGGGCCGCGGTGGCCTCCGGCGCCATCGTGGACGCCCTGATCCGCTCCAAAGCCCTGGCCATGGAAGGGATCAACTACAAAGAGGGCTGGATGGTAATGACCGCCACTACCGTGAAGATCTTCATCGACATCTTCATCGGGGTCTGGGCCTTCATCCTGGCCGTCATCTGGTGCACCAAGATCGAATGCACCGGTGGCCGCATTAAAGCGGGCGAAATATGGGAGAGATTTCCCAAGTTCGTTTTGGGCTACGTCATCACCTTCGTCATCATGCTGCTCATCTGCCTGAGTTCGGCCAATGCTCTGAAAACGGCCAACGCCGCGGTAGCGGGGATGGATAATTTCCGGGTCCTGTTTTTTGTCCTCACCTTCTTTACCATCGGGATGGTTTCCAACTTCAAAAAACTCTGGGAAGAGGGTATCGGCAGGCTGGCGGCCGTTTACGTCCTCTGTCTCTTCGGATTCATCATCTGGGTAGGGCTGCTGATTTCCTGGATCTTTTTCCATGGGGTCAAACCGCCCCTGGCCTAAGTTGTGGAGGAGGAGGTAGTTATGACGGAAGAACTCAAATTGCCGCCTGAAGAAGTGCCGGAGGTGAAACCAAAGACTGAAGCGAGGCTGATCGACGAAATGCAGAAGATGGAATATGAGCCCCTACTGCCGGTGGAAAAGAAGCTCATCGGCTGGAGCATCGCCCTGGGGGTCATCGGCCTGGTCTTCTTGATCTGGCTCAGTCACACCTTCTTCCCCGTTGGCCATTAGGCCGGGCCTTTTAACTTAGAAAAGCCCCCTATCCTGCCATGGTTAGGGGGCTTCGCTTTTTAGGGAAGTTCTGTCTTTAGCCGAATCCAGGCTAAACGTAGCTTTGATACTTAGGCTCATACATCAGAGACTTGAGGGAGGCCGGAATATCCTCGGGTTTCGGGTTGGTGGCCAGGCCGCGGCGGTAAGCCACCTCTACCACCGCGGCGGCAATGGTGGCCGATACCTCCCGGATCCTGGCCAGCGGCGGATAGACACTGCCTTGTTCCAGGTCGCCTGCGGATACTTCGGAGGCCAGGGCCTTTGCTGCCACAAAAAACATTTCCTCCGGGACATGCCTGGCCCCGCAGGCGATCGCCCCCAGCCCCAGCCCCGGGAAGATGTAGACGTTGTTCCCCTGGGCCGGCGCCAATTTCTTGCCGTCCAGGATAACCGGGTCAAAGGGGCTGCCGCTGGCAAAAATCGCCCGCCCCCCGGTCCAGGTATAGGCTTCTACCGCGGTGCATTCGGACCTGGAGGTGGGGTTGGAAAGGGCGAACACTATGGGCCGTTCATTAACCCTGGCCATGGCTTCCAGGACGGGCCGCGCAAATAATCCCTGCTTGCCGGAAACCCCGATAATGGCGGCCGGTTTCAGGGTTTCCACCACCTCCTGCAAACCGGAGATGAATTCGTGGTCATGGGCATAACGGAGTTTACGGCCGCTCAGATCGCTGCGGCCTTTTACCACCAGGCCTTTGGAATCCGCAAACCAGCACCGCTGCCGGGCCTCCTCCACTGATAATCCTTCATCCACCATGGCGGCAACCGTCAGGTCGCCGGCGCCAAGCCCAGCCTCACCAGCCCCCACGAACAAAAATCTTTGATCGCCAAGCTTACCGCCGGTAATGCGTAAAGCCGATAAGAGTCCAGCCAGGGTCATGGCGGCCGTGCCCTGGATGTCATCATTAAAGGTTAAGATTCGCTCCCGGTATCGCTCTAACAGCCGGAAGGCGTTGAGGTTGGCAAAATCTTCAAACTGAATCAGGGTTCGCGGAAAGACTTCTTCCACGGCTATAATAAATTCTTCAAGAAAATCATCATAGGCCGCGCCGCGCAGACGCCTCTGTTTAAGTCCGATATATAAGGGATCGTTAAGCAGGTCCTCGTTTTCGGTGCCGACGTCGAGAGTCACCGGGAGGCTGAGCGAGGGGTGGATTCCGGCACAGGCGGTGTAAAGAGCCAGCTTCCCCACCGGAATTCCCATGCCATCGGCGCCCAGGTCTCCCAGGCCGAGAATGCGCTCCCCGTCGGTGACCACAATGATGCGGATATCTTGATAAGGCCAGTTCCGCAGAAGTTCAGGCATGCGTCCCCGATCTTTTGCCGAAATGAAGATGCCCCGGGGCCTTCGAAAAATATGCCCATATTCCAGGCAGGCCTGGCCTACGGTGGGGGTATAGATAATCCCCATCATTTCTTCGATGTAGTCCATGACTACCCGGTAGAACAAGGTCTTATTGCGCTCCTGGAGAGAGATCATGAACACGTACTTCTCAATGTCGTTCGGCTTTCCGCGGAAATTCTCCAGAGTCCGCAATACCTGCTCTTCCATGGTTTGGACCCGGGCCGGCAAGAGCCCCCGGATACCTAAGATTTCCCGCTCTTTTTCGGTGAACGCCGCGTCTTTATTGAGGACCGGATCCCGGAGCAAAGCCACCCCGGTGGGATAGCCCAGCATCCTGGCCAGGATCTTATCTCTCGTATCGGCAAATTTACTTTTCTCAAGAACCGCTGATAGATTTACCAGGTCCAGGAGCCTGGAGACGGATTCCTGGCCCATCAGTTCCCTCTTGATTCGAATAACCGTGTCATCGCCTTCGATGGTTACCTGGTACATGCCGTTCCACCTCTTAAGTATTTTGATTAACGGCCGCAGGCTGCCCGGGCCATGGGGCCCCCGGGAGGACGCCTGGGAAATTTCCTGAGAGGGCCTTGAACCCGGGTCAGCTGATTATAACTTTAAATTTAAGGATAGCTGATATTTAAATCAATGAGAGAATTTGCCTGCGGAAATCCCAGGGGAGCTTGACCCTTACAAAAAATACGATCCCTTTCGTCATTCTGGTGTGGGTGGACGGCAGCTACGGCCTGATCGAGTGGAAGATGGAAATGGAGCTTAAGCGCTCTTCGCACGTGCACTTTGGCAACCCCGACTTTGTGAGGTACGCGGAGAGCTTAGGGGCCAAAGGCTACTTCATTTAGTCCGCGGGCGAACTGCTGCCGACGCTGAACCAGGCACTGGCCGATGACACGATGTAAGTGATCGCCTGCCCCGTGGACTACTCGGAGAATACCAAACTCACCGAGAAGCTGGAGCATCTGGGTCAACCCAGTGAGATTAGCTGGTGGGACGACTAAGGTATGGACTGCCGCATAATTTCGAGTAAAAAGTACCTATTGAAATCTTCTCGGGATGTCCTGCCCGCGGGATGACCACTTTTTGCGGCGCCGGAGTGGCTGGATTCGGTCTACTGGGTTTGGTGAGAAAATTATGCTGATGCGAATTAGTCGTAACCCTTTTTCTTCTCCCAATCCCTCGCGGCATCCTCAGTAGTTATCCGGCCGACCTGAACTAAATGACAGCTGGGCCACTTTCGCTGATGTTCTGCTTCCCGGCGTTCAAGGTCATTAGTAATGCCTCCATAAATGACCTTATTGCCTACCTTAGCCACATACTTGTAAGTATTTCTTGGCTTACCCATTTTGCTATTGTCCTCTATATTTGAAGATGGTCAGCATAGAAGTATGGAATAATTTCGCCATCAGATGTCTCCCTATATCCCTTCTCTCTATGCGAAAATTCCTTAATACGACTCGCACTATATGATTTAAAAAATTGCTTTACCTCTATTAAGGTTTTTATCTCAGCATCAGAGAAAATTGATAAATCTGGTTTTTGAACGGCCGATAACACTTCTCCAACATAGTCACCTATAAATTGTTCATCAACTCGAATAGCTCCTTCATTATCTTGCAATGTAGCATAATAGTGTTCATAATTATCAGGCACAGGGCCATATATGAGATGTATGTATCTTAGCCCAGTTATACCTAATGCATTGTTTTTATAATGCTTAAAATCGGAATAAAACAAGAGTTTATTGAGTTTGGTTTTTAAAGTCCCATCAACACAGAAAAAGATTATAGCTTGAAATACCTTGTCAAGGTTCAATTTCCGAAATCCACACAAAATATCAGGCGCATATTTCCCAAAGAGTTCTTCAAGGATCAAAGGAAATGAATGAGTCTCTTGAATTTCATTTTCCAATAAAGATATAAGCCTTTCTCGTTTTTTTATAGGAAGGAAATCACCATTTTGAATAACCAGGTTAAGAAGTATGTGGGGGTCATCCTTGATTAATCGAAGAGTAGTATCGTGAGAATTCTCCTGTAGAGCTCCATTCTCATAACGACACAGCGTTACCTCTCCCCATCCTAAGAGTTTGCTCAAATCTCTTTGCGTTAATCCATATCTTTGCCGTAATCCACGAATCTCATCGGGTTGCATCATGTTATGGCGTTGTCGATATTCTTTATATGCTAATGCCAAAGGGTCATAGCTTGACTGTGAGTCTTCATATTCTCCCCCGCATTCATGGCACTTAAAATATTTCACTAGAACACTTATTACCTCACCGCGCACAGAAATATCTTCATAATTTTCGATATGTTCTAAATCAGTTTCTTTTCCACAATTCCAGCAGATGTCTTTAGGCATAATGACCTCCACTATTTATAGGGTTTATAGTGGGTACAAATCTCTCGTTCTGCAATATGAAATGACAAACACTTGGCGATCTTACGATGCCCCTGGTCTTCAATTTTTAACTTAACGTACAATTGCTTTTCTCCAACCTCTTTCCCAAATTTCCAGACATCCCCTGGAAAATTATGATCAGGTTCGGGACCGGAGGAGTAATCATCGACAGTAAGTGAAAGCAATATCCCCTTTCGCATTTCGGTTGTTAGACCCAATGAGGCCAAAGAGTTTAGATTTTTCAAGCTATATGATACCAATAAATTTCCCTGTTGAATTAATTGTTTGAATTCCTTTAGAAAAATAGCACATGGTAAAAGGGGAAAGGACGAAACAGTTTCCAATTGACACCTCCCAATGCCTTCCTTTAGAAAATTTTTCGAATTTTACGCCGTACATATACCCCTCCTCATCAGCTGTTAGAATTTTTTGTTCTGCCTCAGCAATAGCTATTCCTGCTCTAAAAATATATATCATAAGATAAAAAGTCAACAAATAAATTTATCAATTGATAATTTTTATTTAAGAGGACCTTGATAGTCTTCCACTGACCTCCCAATCCCCAACCTGCAAGGAACCTATTTCTACAGCCTGATGGGTCAGTTACGGTTAGATCTTTTTAGCCAGCACCGCGAACCAGAGGTTTTCGCTCCAGGTATCCACCACTTTGAGGGGCGAAGCCTGGAGGCGGTCGGTGAAGCGGGCCAGCTGGGTCCCCCGGAGGCCGGAGAAGATGTACCATTTCTTCTCCAGGAACTCCGGAATTTCCAGGAGGTTAAGCAGGACCTCCAGGTGGATGTTGGCCATGGCCAGGTCGGCCTGGAGGTGGGCGAAGTGGCGGGCCTCGCCCTGGATCAGCAGGACCTGCCGCGGCCCTTGCTGGTGCTTCAGGTTGCGGGCGGCGGCGCGCACCGCCAGCTCGTTATACTCCACCGCCACCACCCGCTCCGCCCCCAGGGCCAGGGCCGCCAGGGCCAGGATGCCGGTGCCGGTGCCCAGGTCCAGTACCCGCCGGGGGGGCTCGCAGTCGAAAACCCGGCGCAGCAGGGTCAGGCAGCCCCGGGTGGTGGGATGGTAGCCGGAGCCGAAGGCCAGACCCGGCTCCAGGCGGATGACCGTCTCCCCCGGGGCCGGGGCCGGCTCCTCCCACACCGGACAGAGGTGGAATCCTGCCAGGGAGGTAGGCTGCAGCGGTTTGCCTGCTTCCCATTCGTCGTACGGGAGCACGGTCTCCGAGGAATAGCGCCCGGCGCCGCTGGCCGCCAGCCAGGCCCGCAGCCGCTCCTCCCGGGGGGCGCTGAAGAAGAGGTAGGAGCAGTCCGCCTCCCGCCAGCAGCCCAGGAAGTCGGCCCCGGCCAGTTCCGGCGGCGCCTCCACCCGGCCCTCAATTTCGTAGATATATAGTTTCTCCAGCGGCGGCATGGTTGTTTCCTTGCATAAAGTTGTCTATTTTTATCTGACCTGAACTTTTCTTTCAAAGCTTTTTAGACTTTCCAGCCTGTGAATCTGTAGGGGCGACTCGCTGAGTCGCCCAGGGCGACCCGATCACAGGCTGGAAGCCTGTGCCACTGTCGCCCCTACGCCTGATTTGAGCCCAGGGCCTGGAGGGGCCCTTGAAATTTCCAAATCTTTCAGGTTAATATTATTAATTGTGCTCAAGGGTGAGAGCTCGCCGAGGAAGGTGGTCATGGAACTTAAAGGCAGAGTGCATCGATTCGGGGATGACATCAACACCGATGAGATTCTTCCGGCCCGTTATCTCAACACCTCGGACCCGCAGGAACTGGCCCGGCACGCCATGGAGGACGCCGACCCGGAGTTTGTCCGGAAGGCGCGGCCCGGGGACTTCGTCGTTGCCGGCAAGAATTTCGGCTGCGGCTCCTCCCGGGAACACGCCCCGGTGGCCCTCAAGGCGCTGGGCCTCTCGGGGGTGATCGCCGCCAGCTTCGCCCGCATCTTTTACCGCAACGCCTTCAACATGGGGTTGGCCATCTTCGAGTCCCCCCAGGCCGCCGCGGAAATCCGGGACGGGCAGGAGATCAGCGTGGACGTGGATAGCGGCATCATCACCGCTCTGGGTACCGGCAACCAATACCCCAGCCAGCCCATCCCTCCCTTCATGCAGGAACTGCTGGCGGACGGCGGGCTGATGGCTCATTTGAAAAAGCATCAGGAGGCGAATTAATCATGGGTTCTCATCGCATTGCCGTAATCCCCGGGGACGGCACCGGTCCGGAGGTGGTGGCGGAAGGCGTCAAGGTCCTCAAGGCGGTGGCCGGTCCGGCGGGGATAAAATATGACTTCACCTATTATGACCTGGGCGGCGAGCGCTACCTGCGCACCGGCGAAACCCTGCCGGACTCCGTGATTGCGGAACTGCGCCAGTTCGACGCCATCTACCTGGGGGCCATCGGCCACCCGGAAGTGGCCCCGGGCATCCTGGAGAAGGGCATCCTGCTGCGGGCCCGCTTTGAGCTGGACCAATACATCAATCTCCGGCCGGTGATCCTCTATCCGGGGGTGGACACCCCCTTGAAGGACAAAGGCCCCCAGGACATCGATTTCGTGGTGGTGCGGGAGAACACCGAGGGCATGTACGTGGGCGCCGGGGGCTTTCACAAACACGGCAGCCGAGATGAGGTGGCCGTCCAGACCTCCATCAACACTCGCAAAGGGGTGGACCGCTGCCTGAAGTTCGCCTTCGAGCTGGCCCAGAAGCGCCAGAAGGCCAGGAAGCTCACCCTGGTGGCCAAGACCAACGTCCTCACCTACGCCTCCGACCTCTGGTTCCGGGCTTTTGAGGCCATGGCGCCCCGGTATCCGGAGGTGGCCACCGACTACGCCCACGTGGACGCCACCTGCATGTGGTTCGTCAAGAACCCGGAGTGGTTCGACGTGGTAGTCACCGACAATCTGTTCGGCGACATCATCAGCGACCTGGGGGCTATCATCCAGGGGGGCATGGGGGTGGCCGCGGGCGGCAACCTCAACCCTGAGGGGGTGTCCATGTTTGAACCCATCGGCGGCTCGGCCCCCAAGTACACCGGCCTCCAGGTAGTTAACCCCATCGCCGCCGTTGCCGCGGCCCAGTTGATGCTGGAACAGTTGGGGGAGGCCGGGGCCGCGGCCGCGGTGGAAAACGCCATCAAGAAGGCGGTGGCCAGGGACATGAAGAGCATGGCCGCGGGCCATATGGGCCTCAGCACCGGCCAGGTGGGTGATCGCATCGCCCGGTATGCCGCAGAATCAGTGAGCAGTATGTAGAGTGGGCGCTGCCCGCCATAACCAGCGGCCCGTGGCCGCCGAACCTGGGCGGGCAGGCGCGGCCAGGGTCAAAAAGCCCAATAAGCTAAGCATCAAATATTAATGGAGCGGAAATGAGCTTAAATTCCCCCTCACCCTGCCCTCTCCCCCATCGGGGGAGAGGGGATAAATAAGAGATCCCATAATGCTCCCATTAATAATCCCTGGAGACCTTGGAATTGGGTGGTACTTAAAGAGTTTGTAGGGTGGGCGCTGCCCGCCATAACCAGCGGCCCGTGGCCGCCGAACCTGGGCGGGCAGGCGCGGCCAGGGTCAAAAACCCTGATCAACAACATTAAAGAAACTGTAGAAGTTAAGCAAATGCTAACCTCGTTCATCAAGAAGTAGGGGCGATCCGCTGGATCGCCCGGGCGACCCGATCACAGGCTGGAAGCCTGTGCCACTGTCGCCCCTACGGCTGACCGCTGAAAGCTGTTAGCTATAATCCCTGGAGATTTTGCCAATGGGTGGTACTTATAGAGTAGCAGTAGTGGGGGCTACCGGCGCCGTGGGGCGGCAGATGGTGGCCTGTCTGGAGGAGCGCCGCTTCCCGGTGGCGCGACTCACGCCTCTGGCCTCGGAGCGCTCCCTGGGGAACAAGGTCGCCTTCATGGGCAAAGAGATTCCGGTGGAGGTGTTAAGCAAGGATTCATTTGCGGGGGTGGAGATCGCCCTGTTTTCCGCGGGGGGCAGCATCAGCAAGGAGTACGCCCCCATCGCCGCGGCGGCCGGGGCGGTGGTGGTGGACAACTCCAGCGCCTGGCGCATGGACCCGGAAATCCCCCTGGTGGTCCCGGAAGTCAATCCCCGGGACATCGGGCTCTACGGCAACCGCGGCATCATCGCCAATCCCAACTGCTCCACCATTCAGATGGTGGTGGTGTTGAAACCCCTGCACGACGCAGCCCGCCTCCGGCGGGTGGTAGTCTCCACCTACCAGGCGGTCTCGGGCACCGGCCAGAAGGCGGTGGAGGAGCTGTCGGCCCAGGTGCGGGCCCTGCTGGCCTGCCAGGACCCGGTGCACAAGGTTTACCCTCATCGCATCGCCTTCAACGTCCTGCCCCACATCGACATCTTCCTGGAGAACGGTTACACTAAGGAAGAGATGAAGATGGTCAACGAGACCCAGAAGATCATGGGGGATGAGACCATCCGGGTGACGGCCACCACGGTGCGAGTGCCGGTGTTTTATGGTCACTCCGAGGCGTTGAATCTGGAGACGGAGCGGAAACTCACTCCCTATGAGGCCCGGCAGATTCTGGCCGCCGCCCCGGGGGTGAAGGTGGTGGACGACCCCGGCAAGTTCCAGTACCCCATGCCCCTGCAGGCCACCGGACAGGACCTCACCCTGGTGGGGCGCATCCGGGAGGACTTCAGCATCGAGAACGGCCTCAACCTCTGGGTGGTGGCGGATAATCTGCGTAAAGGCGCGGCGACCAACGCGGTGCAGATTGCCGAGATCTTGATTCGGGATTACCTGAAGAAATAAAGTGGGCAGTGAACCAGGGACTACTCCAAAGGGGTAGCCGCATGCGCATCATTGCCGGCGCTCTCAAGGGGCGGGTCCTGGCCCCGGTTAAGGGCCGGACCCGGCCCACCGCCGCCAAGGTAAGGGAAGCTATCTTTAATATCCTGGGGCCCGCGGTCCTGGAAGTCATGGTCCTGGACCTGTTCGCCGGCACCGGCGCCCTGGGGATCGAATCCCTGAGCCGGGGCGCGGCCCAGGCGGTCTTCGTGGAAGATCAGCCGGCGGCTCTTAAGGTGCTGCGCCGCAATCTGGAGACCCTGGGCCTCCAGGACTTGAGCCTGGTGCTGCCGCTGCCGGTGGCCGCGGCCCTGAAGAAGTTGGCCACCAAAGGAGCGCGGTTTTCCCTGGTCTTTCTGGACCCCCCTTACGGGGATGGAGCGGCGGCCACTCTGGCCGCCCTGGCCGCCTCGGGCCTGCTTAGCCCGCAGGCCCGGGTGGTGGCGGAGCACAGCCGCCGGGAGACCTTGCCGGAGGCCAGCTTCGGGCTGGCCCGGCAAACCTTGCGGCGTTACGGCGATACCCAGGTGGCCATCTATCGGCCCCTGGATAACTCTGAGCCAAAGGAGCGGCCAGGCTGATGCCTGACATCGCGGTCTACCCCGGTTCCTTCGACCCCATTACCAATGGCCACCTGGATCTGATTCAGCGGGCCTTGAGGGTCTTCGACCACATCGTCGTGGCGGTGGCCACCAACGCCTTCAAGCAGTCCCTGTTCACCATCGAGGAGCGCATGGAGATGATCCGGGAGTCTCTGAAGGACTATCCCCAGGTCACCATCGACAGCTTCGAGGGCCTGCTGGTGAACTACGCCATGCGCCAAAAGGCCAGGTCCATTCTCCGGGGCCTGCGGGCGGTTACCGACTTTGAATACGAGTTTCAGTTGGCCATGATGAACCGGCGCCTGGAACCGGAGGTCGAAACGGTGTTTCTGATGACCGGGCTTCGCTGGGTCTTTCTTTCCTCCAGCATCCTGAAGGAAGCGGCCGTTCACGGCGGCAACATCGAGGGTTTGGTGCCGGAGATCGTCCTCCAAAAATTGCGGGAAAAATTCGGCCAGTTGCGGAAGGATTAAAGGTTGCGAATCTGCGTGATCGACGGGCAGGGGGGCGGCATCGGCGCCGCCCTGATTAAGCGCCTGAAAGAGGTGTACCGGGAGGAGCACGAGGTCATCGCCCTGGGCACCAACGCGGTGGCCACCGCGCAGATGATGAAGGCCCGGGCCAACCGGGGCGCCAGCGGCGAAAATGCCATCGTCCGCACCGTGGCCACCGCCGACGTCATCCTGGGCTGCCTCTCCATCGTCCTGGCCAACGCCATGATGGGGGAAGTGACCCCGAAGATGGCGGCGGCCATCGCCACGGCCCCGGCCCCCAAGATTCTGCTGCCCTTGACCCAGGAGGCGGTGGAGATCGTCGGCTTGACGCCGGAGCCCCTGCCCCATCTGGTGGAAAAGATTGTCAGCCACAAGCTAAGGGAGATTATGGAATGTGTGAAGCCACAGCCTACGTCTTGAAAGATGGCCGGGAGGAGCTGATCCTCCAGGATGTGGACCTCATCGAACCGGAGGGCGACAACCTGCGCCTGGTGAACATCTTCGGGGAACAGAAGGTCCTGAAGGCCAAAATCCTCAGCCTCAACCTGGTGAACCACAAGGTCCTCCTGGTGGAGCAGGATTAACCAGAAAGTTGTCGGTTTTCGGTAAAGTGAAGCTGTCAGCTATCAGCCCGTAGGGCGGGAAAGCGAAGCGCATCCCGCCATTAGCATTATTCCATCTCTAGACTTCGAACGTTATCATCTGCCGCCCATTCAAGGTTATAAATGCCGCGTTCCACAAATCGATGAAAGCTTGAATACGGCCAATCCGCGACCCTCGTAACCTGACCGTGCTTTCCCGAAGGTTGTCAATGTTTTCGGTCAAGAGTTTCCGGCGGCGTTCCAGCAGCGTGACTGTGAAGAAGAACGTGCCGCCAGGAACAAAGGCGTGAATATATTGCGGCAGACGTTAGGCCTTACCCAATTGCTCAAGGCGGGATGCGTTTCACTTTCCCGCCCTACGGGCTCTACGGCAAAAAATAGGGACCAGTAAGTTTACACATTATCTAGGGGCGATCCGCTGGATCGCCCGGGCGACCCGATCACAGGCTGGAAGCCTGTGCCACTGTCGCCCCTGCGGCTGCCCGCGGCAAGCTGACAACTAAAGGCAGGGTGGGTATTGTCCACCCTGCCTTTAAATCTCTCCGGATCATTTTATGGATTAACCGCGATTACCCATCCAGCCTTTAATCACGGAAAACCGCAGACTCTACTTCACCCTGACATACTTGCCGTTCTGGACCTCCAGGACATAGACCCCTTCGGTGCCGGCCCGGACAAGGTCGTGGGTCTTGTCGAAGGAGAGTCTGCCGGTGACTCCGTCGAAGTCCTTCACGTTGTCCAGGAACTCCTTGATGCCCGCGGAGGTGGGGCCGTTTTGCTTCATGCCCTCCAGGATCATGGAAGCGGCGTCGTAGCCGAGGGCGGCGAACATGAGATTGTAGGGATCGTGGTTCTTCTCGGTCAGCTCCTGGTAATTATTCTTGAAACTCTGATTTTTCGGGGTGTCGTAGCCCTCGTCATACTCGCCGCCGATGACGTGCCCTGCCGCCGCCTCTCCGGCCAGCTGGATATAGGTGAGATCATTGTCACCGTAAACCCCCAGGATCTTCTGATTCATCCCCAACTGCCGGGCCTGGGCCGCGGCGGGCGCGGTCTCGGGGGTGTAGCCGGGAATGAACAGGATATCGGGGTTGGCGGCCTTGATCTTGGTGAGCTCCGCCTTGAAATCCCGGGCCCCGCGATTGAAGGACTCCCGGTCCACCACCTTGATCCCTAATTTTTCGAATTCCTCGCTGAAGAACTTATCCGAGCCCTTGCCGTAAGGTTCGTTGGAGTAGAAGACGGCCACGGTTTTGGGCTTCCAGGTATCGGCCACGTATTTGGTCAAGACCTTGGCCTGGGTGTCGATGCGGGAGCAGCCCCGGTAGAGGTAGGCTCCCAGGCCGCTAAGCTGCGGGGTGGTGGCGGTGGGAGAGATGTCCGCCACCCTGGCCTCCTCCGCGGTCTTGGCCGCGGCCATCATGGCGCCGGAGGTCATGGGGCCGACGAGGGCTACCACCTGGTCCACATTGATGAGCTTCTGCACCGCGTTGACCGCGGCCGCGGGGGAATCTTTCTCGTCTTCCATTATTAGTTCCACCTTCCGGCCGTTGATGCCGCCGGCCCGGTTCACCTCCGCCACCGCCATCTCCACCCCGCGGCGGCAGGGGATGCCTTGCTCGGCGCCAATGGACAGGCGCATCACCGCGCCCAGTCTGAGGGGTTTTTGGGCTCGCTCACAGGCCGAAAGGGCGATCAGCAGTAGAATTGCCAGGCCGACAACCAGAATCCCGCGAACCTTTGCCATTTCTATCTCCTCCTCGATGGTTTTCCGAGTTATTTAGGATACCGGCGCCGCCGCAAAGACGAGACCTTTCCATACTTACCCCACATCTGCCATCTCTTTCAAGGTAATTCGGGCATCGATGCCCAGGTTTTCCTGGAGGTGGCGCCGCGCCCGGCGGCACAGACCCTCCAGGGCCTTGATCTCATCGGAAAAAAAGATCTCCGCCACGATCAGGTCGATTTCCAGGACCTCCAGCCCCTCCTCCGCCACCACCCGCCGGCGGTACTGGGGCAGAAAGCCCTCCATGACTTCTTGGAGGAGCGCTTCGATCTGGTCCGGGTGCACCTTGATGCCGCCCACCGAAAAGATGGAGTCGGTGCGCCCGGTGATCTCCCCCAGGCGCACCAGGCTGCGGCCACAGGGGCAGGGGCCGGCGAGCAGCGAAGTCAAGTCGCCGCTGCGAAAGCGCACCAGGGGAAAGGCCACGGTGCTCAGGGTGGTGATCACCAGCTCGCCGGGAGCGCCGGCGGGAACCGGGACGCGGCTCTCCGGGTCGATGATCTCCGGGTAGAAGTGGTCCTCGGAGAAGTGGAGACCCTCCCCCTGGCCGCAACTAAAGGCCAATCCCGGTCCCATCACTTCGGTGATGCCGTAAGCAGTGGCCACCCGGATCTGGAAGCCGGCCTCTATTTCCCGGCGCACCTCCCGGGCCAGGGGCGCGGCCACCAGCAGGGCGGCCCGCAGGCTCAATGCCGCGGCGGTGAGGTCCATGCGCTCCATCACCGTCAGCAGGTGCCGGGCCAGGGAGGCGGTGGTGACCAGGATCGAGGTCTTGTAATCCCGCATCACCATGAGCTGCTTGGCGAAGCTGAGGCTGGCATCGGGGATCACCGAGGCCCCCAGGTGCTCCGCCCCGGCCTGCAGGTCCCGGCGCCAGTTGGCCAGACCCGGTGGCAGGACTATTTGCAAGATATCCTCTGGCGTCACCCCGCAGGCGGCGTATAGGCGAGCCAGGAGCCCCAGCCAGAGTTTCACGTCCTGGGAGGCGTAGCCCACCACCAGGGGCCGCTGCGTAGTGCCGGGGGAGGACTGGATGCGGACGATGTCCCGCAAGGGCACGGCGAACATGCCGTAAGGATAATTCTCCGAAAGGTCGTCCCGGGTGGTGACCGGCAGGCGGCTCAAGTCGGCGGGACTGCGAACGGCCTCGGGGCGCAGTCCCAGGCGGTCGAACTGGTGGCGGTAGAATTTTACCTGTCGGTAAGCCCGGGTCAAAGTGGACTGGAGCCGCTCCAACTGCAGCAGTTCCAGCTCTTCCCGTTCCATGGCCTCGAATTCCGGCTGGCGCACCTCTCTTACCTCCCTGATTTCTCACGCAAAGGAGCAAAGGCGCGTGAGCAAAGGTCAGCACAAGACCTTACCTGCCCTCGGTAAACTCTTTGTAATCCCGGCCCAGGTAGGCCCGGGTCACCTGGCGGTCCTGGAGCAGGTCGGCGGCGGGACCGCTCAGGATGATGCGTCCGGTTTCCAAGACGTAACCCCGATCCGCCACCTTCAGGGCGGCCCGGGCGTTTTGCTCCACCAGGAGGATAGTCAGGCCTCCTTCGCGGCGCAGCCGCAAAAGGGTGGCCAGGATATCCTCCACCACCTTGGGAGCCAGACCCAGAGAGGGCTCGTCCATCAACAGCAGCCGGGGGCGGGCCATCAGGGCCCGGCCGATGGCCAGCATCTGCTGCTCGCCGCCACTCAGGGTCCCGGCCTGTTGGCCCAGGCGATCCCGGAGGCGGGGGAACAGGTCGAAGACCCGCTCCAGGTCCCGGCGGATCTCCTCCTTGGAGTGGCGGCGGTGGCGCAGGTAGGCGCCCAGGTCCAGATTTTCCGACACCGGCATGGCCGCGAAGAGCTGGCGGCCTTCGGGCACCTGGGAAATTCCCAGGGCCACGATGGCCTCCGGGGTGAGCCCGGTGATGGGGCGGCCGTCGAAGACTATCTGCCCCTCCCGGCGTACCAGCCCGCAGACGGCGTTGAGCAGGGTGGTCTTGCCGGCGCCGTTGGCGCCGATGAGGCAGACCACCTCTCCTGGCCGTACGTGGCAGGTGACCCCGCTGAGCGCGGTCACCGAGCCGTAGTAGGCGTATAGGTTGCGAATTTTTAGCATTTTAGTTGTCAGTTCCCAGTTCCCAGTTCCCAGTTCCCAGTAGTCAGTTATTTAGATTTGGTAAAGGCTATCAGTCCATTAAGGATTCTGCCGACTTCGCAAATTAAATCTAATAATTGGGTTCCTTCATCTTTAGCGGGGTAGTCCAGGTTTTGTGCTATTAAAATTTGAGTTTCCAACTCCAAGAGCGACCCACGGGCATGTCCAGGAAACCGTCGAAAATCGCCTTTGGATAATTGTCCCTGACCCTCGGCAATATTGCTTGGAATTGATACTGCCGCCCGACGAACTTGACTCGTCAATCCAAAAAGTTCATCCTTTGGAAATTTTTTGGTCACCCTTTAAATCTCAGTGACTAAAAGAACGGCCTTTTGCCAGGCGGCCAAATCCTTATAATAATGTGCCACTCTCATCACCCCTTTCCTTCAATTTAGGCAAACGACATGTTTCCAGCATCTGGGAACTGGGAACTGGGAACTGGGAACTCCTCTCACGCCTGCCAATCCGTCCCCAGATAGGCGGCGATCACCTCCGGATTCTTCTGAATGGCCCGGGGCGGGCCCTCGGCGATGATTTTTTCTGTAGCCGCAGGCTTTAGCCTGCGCTTATCACTTAAACCATGGCCTGAAGGATATAGTCTAATTCGCAGCCAATGGCCCCTTTAAAGGGGTACTCCTGCCAGTTATCAACCAAACCTTTTCTCACCGGATTATCAAGAATATACCTGGCAATGTTGACCGGACCTTCATCTTTTCTAATAATATGGTCAAAAAAATCTTTCTGCCAACTTGCACTGCTTAGATTCTGTGATAGCCAATAACCAGTTTTTTGTTTATATGCTTTAATAAAATCTAAGACCCCCGAGGTTGAATCGGTCCCTGTAACAATTAAATGTTGATGGTCCGGCATAAAACAATAAACTGGAATAATACAAGAAGACTCTTTTACTTGAGATTTTAAAATATTTATAAAAACATTAACTGCAGAAGGACTTTTAAATAATTGGACCCGGTCTTTGATACAGAGCGTAAAAGAAACAGAAACCTCTCCTTGGTAGTTCCTTTCTCGCAGCCTGTGTTGTTTTTCTCTAATAATCATATCAAGAAAGCGCAGGCTAAAGCCTGCGGCTACATTTTAAAGGGATGTATCAATTTTGTGCCGCAGAGGCTAGACGTTTAGGCCACCATGTTTTATTACAGAAAACGGAAAACGGTTCTTTACGCCTGCCAATCCGTCCCCAGATAGGCGGCGATCACCTCCGGATTCTTCTGAATGGCCCGGGGCGGGCCCTCGGCGATGAGGCGGCCGTAGTTAAGCACCGCGATCTCGTCGGCTACCTCCATGGTGAGGCCCATGTCGTGCTCCACCAGAAGGGTGGTCAGGCCCCCTTCCTTGAGGTCCAGGATCATCTCCTGGAGTTTCCCGGTTTCGGCGCCGTCCAGGCCCGAGGCCGGTTCGTCCAGGAGCAGCAGGATGGGGGCCGCCGCCAAGGCACGGGCAATCTCCAGCAGCCTTTTGAGACCCAAAGGCAGGACGGCCGCGGACTGGTGGGCCCGGGAGTCCAGGCCCACGAACTCCAGGGCCTCCATGGCCCTGGCGCGGATCTCCCGTTCCTCGGCCCGGGTCCGGGGGAGCTGCAGGGCCCCGGCCAGGAGGCCGGCGCGGCTCAGGCGATGCCGGCCCACCATGGCGTTTTCCAGGACCGTCATATGGTCAAAGAGCTGCACCAACTGGAAGGTGCGGGCCACCCCCCGCCGGGCGATGGCGTGGGCCGGCAGGCCCTGGATCTTTTCTCCGTTAAGGAAGACCCGGCCTTGCTGGGGAGTTAAAAAGCCGCTCACCAGGTGAAACAGGGTGGTCTTGCCGGCGCCGTTGGGACCGATGATCGCCTTTACCGCGCCCCGGTTCACCCGGAGGCTGACGCGCTCCACCGCCTGCAGGCCGCCGAAGGCCAGGCTCACCTCTTGTAATTCCAACAGGGTTTGGCTGGGTGGAGAACTCATAAAAACCAAGGGTTAAGCACCGGGACCCAGGGAGCCCGGAAATTTATCCGGGTCCTCCCGGTCTCCCGGTGCGGGATTTCAGGGAAGGTCGCTCCCAAACTGGGCCAAGCCATCTTCATCGCTCACTTCCGCTGGTCTCCGGGTGCGGGATTTCAGGGAATATAACTCTCTTTCCGTTTGTATCGCCGGAATTCCCTGAGGTCCAGAAGGCCCCGCACCAGGCCCCGGGGCAGGAAGATCATCACCACCATGAGAATGGCCCCGAAGATGACCATTTCGAAATCGTGGAACGCGGTGAGCACCTCCGGCAGCACCGTCAGCACTCCGGCCCCCAGAAGCGAGCCCCAGATACTGGCCATCCCCCCCACCACCACCATGGCCACCAGTTTGATGGAGAACATGAAGCCGAAGGAGGCGGGGGCGATGAAATTGAGGCTGTGGGCATAGAGACTCCCCGCCAGGGAGGCGTACAGGGCGCTCCAGATAAAGATCTTGAGCTTCAGGCGGGCGGTGTCCACCCCCAGGGAGGCGGCGGCGGCCTCGGAGTCGTGCAGGGCCCGCAGGGCCCGGCCGGCCCGGGAGTCCACCAGGTTGGCGCTCAGGGCCAGGATCACTCCCACCGCCAGCCAGATCAACGGATAGAGGCGCCGGGCCGTGTTCAGGGGAAAGCCCGCCAGATTCAGGGGCGGGATCCCCGAGAGGCCCGAGGGGCCGCCGGTGAGTGGCTGGGCTTGGTTCAGGATGATGGAGACGATGATGCCGAAGCCCAGGGTGGCCATGGCCAGGTAATAGCCCCGGAGCTTCAAGGCCGGGACGCCGATGAGAAACGCCGCGCTCCCGGAGAGCACCAGCCCGGCCGGCAGCGCCAGCCAGGGGCTGACCCCGCAAGTGGCGGTGAGGATGCCGGAAGTATAGGCGCCCAGGCCGAAGAAGGCGGCATGACCCAGGGAGATCTGTCCGGCGTACCCCAGCAGCAGGTTGAGTCCCACCACCAGCAGGGTGTGGATGCCGATGAAATTGAGCAGGGTGAAATAGTATTCGTTATCCAGGCCGGCGGCGATGGCCAGCGCCACCAATGCGAACAGCACCCAGCGGTTCCAGGGCCTGGCAAAGTTCATTGCCGGCCTCCCAGCAGACCCCGGGGCCGCAGAAAGAGGACCACCAGGAGCAGCAGAAAGGCCACCGCGTCCCGGTAGCCCGAGGAGATGAGCCCGGAGGTGAAGGATTCGGCCAGACCCAGGAGCAGGCCCCCCAGGACTCCGCCCAGGAGGCTGCCCAGACCGCCGATGATGGCCGCGGCAAATCCTTTGAGTCCCAGCATGGTGCCCATGTCGTAGACCCCCAGGGTGAGGGGGGCGATGAGGATGCCGGCTCCGGCCCCCAGGAGGGCGGAAAGGGCAAAGGAGAGCTGCACCATGCGGCTCGCGGCGATGCCCACCAGGCGGGCGGCCCGGAGATTATAGGCGCAGGCCCGCATGGCCTTGCCCATCAGGGTGAGGCGGAAAAAGGCCTCCAGGGCCAGCACCAGGACCAGCGTCAGCCCCAGGACCCAGAGGTTTTGCGGGAGAATGGTGGCCGTACCCAGGTGCAGCGGGGCCTCTCCGGAAAAGGGTGGCAGGGTATAGGACTCTTTGCCCCACAGGAGCATGGCCACCCCTTTGAGGAAGACCCCGGCGCCCACGGTGATGATGATCAGGGTGAGGGGGGAAGCTGCAACCACCGGGCGCAAGGCCAGACGCTCAAAGGCCAGGCCCACCAGGGAGACGATGATGACTCCGCCCAGAAAGGCCAGGGGCAGGGAAGGGGCCAGGTGGTAGATGCTGATGGCGCACATGGCCCCCAGCATCACGAACTCGCCCTGGGCGAAGTTAATGATGGTGGTGGTATTAAAGATGATGCCGAACCCCAGGGCAATGAGGGCGTAAATGGCGCCGTTGGTCAGGCCGGAGATGAAGTATTGCAGCAGTGGCGCAAGGATTGGCAAGGCAGTGATCAGTATGGGATCGATGACCAGTGGTCAGCGGCTCGATTTTTCCCGGCCCCTGACCACTGACCACTATCCGTTAATCTATCAAGGTGAATTGGCCCTTCTCAATCTTTACCATCACGAAGGCCGCCGCAGCCAGACCGTTGTGGTCTTCGGGACTCATGTTGAAGACGCCGCTGACCCCCGCGAAGTTTTTGGTGCCTTCCAGGGCCTCCCGGATCTTTGCCTGGTCGCGGCCCGCCTTCTCCAGGGCCTGGTCCAGCATCCTCTGGGCGTCATAGGCATAGCCGCCGAAGCTCGATTCCGGCGCCTTGAACCTGGCCCGGTATTTTTCGGCGTATTCCTGACACACGGCCTTTTGCGGGTCGGAGTCAGGCAATTGCTGGTAGATCGCCAACTTGCCGGCGGGCATGATGACGCCTTCCGCCCCCTCGCCGGCCAGTTCGATAAACTTCTTAGAGGCGGCGCCGTGGCTCTGGATCAGGGGCAGGGTCAGGCCCAACTGCTTCAGGTTCCTGGCCACCAGGGCCGGGGCCGGACCGGTGCCCCAACAGATCACCGCCTGGGCCGCCGTTCCCCTAATCTTGGTGAGCTGCGGGCTCATGTCCGTGTCTTTCTCCCCGAAGACCTCCTGGGCCAGCACCTCGATGCCGTACCTGGCCGCCTGGGAGAGAAGCTGCTCCTGGCCCGCCACTCCAAAGCCGGTGGACATGGTGAGGATGGCGACCCTGGCAATCCCCTGTTTCTGACAATACTGGTAAATGCGGCTCACCGCCATCTGGTCCGTCTGGGCCGTCTTGAAGACCCAGGCGCGTTCCTGGGCCGGGGAGGTGATGGAAGCCGCGGCGGCGCAAGAGATCAGGGGCACTTTGGCCTTCTGGGTAATCTCCAGCACCGTCATGGAGGTGGGGGTGAGGCTGGGTCCGATGATGGCCAGGGCCCGGTCCTTTTGCAGGAGCTTTTCCGCATCGAGGCGGGCCTTGGTAACGTCGCCTTCGTCATCGTAAATCACCAGCTTCAGGGGGTGGCCGTTGAGACCGCCTTTGGCATTGATTTCCTCGGCCACCATCTCCATGGAATGGCGCTCCGGTTCCCCCAGGTAGGATTGGGGGCCGGTGATGGAAAAGATGCCGCCGATAAGGTAGGGCTTCGACTTGCTGCCCTGGCCGCAGCCCGGGGCCAGGATCAGGACGGCCATGGCCAAAGTCCAGCCAACCAACCAGGTCTTGGTTCTCATAAACCCTCCCTCCGCTTACTTCCTATTGAGGTACATCGGCAATGGCTTTCCAGACTTGTCGAGCCGGATGCCTTGAACTATTTCTCCGTTTTTAGAAGCCCTAATCTCAATTTGGCTGTGATAGCCTCGATGGTGGGCAGTTCTTTTCTAAGGAATTGGTGGGCTCGAGCCCACCCTGCATTTTTTTGTCATGCAAAGCTTCGCTCCGCATCTCGTATTTAGAGATTCTTCGGTGGCCTCCGGCTCCTTCGGAATGACAAAAAAAAATGACTTTTTTACTGGTTCCCTAAGCTCCCGCTTGGGAATCCATTTTTACGCCAGGCTCCGCCTGGCTTAAGGATTACGAGATAGAAAATTATCATCTTATTAACAGACGTTGCCCAAGCAGAGCTTGGGCCGAAATTTCCGTTCCCAAGCAGGAGCTTGGGAACGAGGAAATGGCAGCATTATGGGGTCCCTTATTTATGCCCTCTCCCCCGATGGGGGACGACACCGGGTGAGGGGGAATTTAATCTCCTGGCCGCTCCCCTTAATAATGCACCCCGGTTCGCCGCCGCCGCCGGATCATTACAGGCGATAGACTTCTTCCCCCTTGTAAATATGGATGCCTTCCTGCTGCAAGAGGCTGATGGCGTGCTCCAGGTTGTCGAAGCGGAAGATGATCACCGCGTTCTTGCCGCTGTGCTGCACAAAGGCGTACATGTATTCCACGTTGACTCCGGCCTGGGCCAGGATTTGCAGCACCAGGCCCAGGCCGCCGGGGCGGTCCGGAACCTCCACCGCCACCACTTCGGTCTTGCCCACCGTAAAGCCCCCGGCCTTCAGGACCTCCCGGGCCTTATCGTATCGGTCGACGATGAGGCGCAGGATGCCGAAGTCGGTGGTGTCGGCCAAAGACAGGGCCCGGATGTTGACGCCGGCTTCCCCCAGGACCCGGGTGACTTCGGCCAGGCGCCCCGCCTTGTTCTCCAGGAATACCGAGATCTGTTCGACTTTCATGAGGTACCCCCTCAGTTGCCAGTGGTCAGTGGTCAGTGGTCAGAGGCCAGTATAAAAAACACGGAGAAATCTTGTCCCATATTTTCTCACAATGTTCAACTTCTATTTCTTAATTTCTGAGCGAAGCCAAAAGTCCGTTTAGAATCCGTCCTACCTCTGCCGAGAGATTCAAAAGAGAATTTGAAACTTCGTCATCGATATAATCGAGCTTGCGAGCTATTAAAACCTGGGTCTCTACCTCCGACAGAGAACCCTTGGCATTTCCCAAGAAGTATAGAAATTCCTTTCTTGACGATCTTCCCTGGCCCTCGGCGATATTGCTGGGGATTGAGACAGCTGCCCGACGAAGTTGGCTGGTCAGCGCAAAAATCTCTTCTCTTGGAAATTTATGACTCACCTCATAAATTTCTGTAACCAAATCCATGGCCTTCTGCCAAGCTATCAAATCCTGATAGGATCGTACTGGATTATCCAAGCAACCCTCTGCTTCGACTGGCCACTGGCCACTGGCCACTACACCTGCCTTTTATCGATGACCCGTTTGGCCTTGCCCTCGCTGCGGGGGATGCTTTGTGGCTCCACTAGCTTCACCTTGACCGAGACGGTAAAGTAATCCTTGATCTTCCTCTGGATGCCCTGGGCCAGGGCCTGCAACTGTTTGACCTCATCGGAGAAGGCGGCCTCATCCACCTCCACCTGGACCTCCAGGGTGTCCAATTGCCCTTGCCGGTCCACGATGAGCTGGTAATGGGGGGCCACTCCCGGGGTCTCCATGAGCACTGATTCGATCTGGGAGGGAAAGACGTTGACCCCCCGGATGATGAGCATATCGTCGGAGCGGCCCTGGAGGCGGTTCATCCGCACGATGGTGCGGCCGCACTTGCAAGGGGCGTAATTGAGGGAGGTGATGTCCCGGGTGCGGTAGCGCAGCAGGGGCAAGGCCTCCTTGGTCAGGGTGGTGATGGCCAGCTCCCCCATCTCTCCGGCGGGCTCCGTTGCCAAAGTGGCCGGATTGATGATCTCCGGGAGGAAATGGTCCTCGAACAGATGGAGCCCCTGCTTGGCTTCGATACATTCGATGCTCACCCCGGGGCCGATGATTTCCGAGAGCCCATAGATGTCCACCGCCTCCAGGCTGAGTCGCTTTTCGATCTCCAGCCGCATGCCCTCGGTCCAGGGTTCGGCCCCGAAGATGCCCACCCTGAGCTGGAGACTCCGGAAATCGACGTCCATCTCCTGGCCCACCTCGGCCAGGTAGAGGGCAAAGGAGGGGGTGCAGACCAGGATGGTGGGGCCGAAGTCCTGAAGCAGCATGATCTGGCGCCGGGTCTGGCCGCCGGAAACCGGGATCACCGCCGCCCCCAGGCGCTCGGCGCCGTAATGGAAGCCCAGGCCCCCGGTGAACAGGCCGTAGCCGTAGGCATTATGGACGATGTCGCCCCGGTGGGTCCCCGCGGCCGCCAGGGTCCGGGCCATCAGCTCCGACCAGGTCTCCAGGTCCCGTTGGGTGTAGGCCACCGGGGTGGGTTTGCCGGTGGTGCCGGAGGTGGCGTGAATCCGCACCACCTGCACCATGGGCACCGCGAACATGCCGAAGGGGTAATTGTCCCGCAGGTCCTGCTTGGTGGTGAAGGGCAGCTCCTTGAGGTCGGCCAGGGTGCGGATATGTTCCGGTTTTACTCCCATCTGGTCCATGCGCCGGCGATAGAAGTCCACCAGGTGATAGACCCGCTCCACCACCGCCTGCAGGCGTTTAAGCTGCAAGGCCTCCAGGGCCTCCCGGGGCATGGTTTCGTGTTGCACGTCTCGGATCATCGGGTTCTCTCACACCTCCCTATCAGGCATTGGCCCACCATAACACAATACCCCGGCGGAATAAAGACGGTTTCCCGTTAAAAGGCCAGGAATTTCCCGAAGAATCCATTTATTACCCAGGGCGGGAAGAAGAACGTGCCGCCAGGAACAAAGGCGGGAAGATATTGCGGCATACATTAGGCCTCACCCAATTGCTCAAGGCGGGATGCGCTTCGCTTTCCCGCCCTACGACTGCTCAGGGCGATAAATTGATTAAGCATGGAGGTTTCATTTAATTCCCTCTCCCCCGATGGGGGACGACACCGGGTGAGGGGGAATTAATCTCTTTGCCGCTCCCGGTAAAAATTCCGCCCTTCTTTGGGACTCATACCGGGTTGCCCTCAAAAAGAGAGTCTGGCAGCCCGTAGGGCGGGAAAGCGAAGCGCATCCCGCCATTAGCATTATTCCATCTCTCTCCGGCTTTATAAGCAAGAGCCGCCCCACTTTAGCGTGGGGCGGCTCGGAGAGTATCAAAGACGGTGGCAGCGCTGCGCGGTCAGCGGCGCGGTTGCAGGGCGCTCGCAGTTGCCGGTGGCGGCGCCGTTATTACCTCAATAGTTTCCTGCGACTGGCCCACGCCAGCGGTATGAGGCCAGTTACCAGCAGTAACGCGGACGGCGGCAGCGGCACCGGGTCCAATTGCGCACCGGACGTCAAACCCGCGATATGGTAGCCGTCGGTGCCTGTCACCTGTGCGAAGGTCGCCGACCCAATCTCCAGCGGAATCGAAACGTTCCCCGCAAGCGCGTTCCAGCCTTGGTCGTAGGTCAACTGCACGTCGTACTCCGGCAACCCAGTCCATGCCGTGCCGTGTTCATTGCCGGATAAAAATAATATGTCCGTAGAACTCCCTCCGCCCTGCATGGCCGCCGTTCCATTGGCGCCGCTCAGTGTGAATGAGCTCTGCGCCCCTGTGGGCACATCAACTGCGGGGATCGTGATTGTGATGGCCCAAGTCGTAACGCTCGTAGGTACGTATGTGAATTCCCCGGACACGCTGCCGCCGCCCACTAAGTTGGCATCAGTGATACTCCAGGTGGTCGCCAGCGCCGGCGCGGCGCAGAGCAGGACGGCCAGAAACGACACTAACATGACGCGCTTAACCAGGGTGGAATAGGCTCTAGACAATGGCTGACCTCCTCCGCGCTGCGGGGCTCAAATTATGCGGCATCCCCTGAAAAATTGACCTGCTTTTAAAAAAGCCAATCAAAAAACCGGGCTACCCCTTACCAGGCAACCCGGCTATCTCACCTTTCCTGAGACCCGTGGCTTTCCGTCCCCACCTCGCGGGGGGTTTGGCTTTTTCCCAGGGTTGCAGAATAAGTACCTTTTATCACAAAGTCAACTAAAATTTTTTGAATCGATGCTAAAGGATGCTAACAGATTGCCCAAAGCCAACTCACAAGGTAACCAGCCCTACGGCTGCGAAAGGCGGGATGCGCTTCGCTTTCCCGCCCTACGGCTGCTCAAGGCGGGATGTGCTTCACTTTCCCGCCCTACGGCTGCTCAGAGCAAATTTTTTCAATGGCAGCCTTGAGCTGGCAGGCTCTCCAGCCGAAAGCGGTCAGGCAGGCAACGCCTTCCTGGATATAGCCCGCGTCATAAGGGTCGCGCAAAAGGTCAACCACCAGCTCCTTGGCGGAATCCCGGAGCGCATCCAGCAGTTTTTTATTGGAGCGGTAGAGATGAGCGTCAAAGCAGAAGAGGATGGTCAGGTCCGAGTTTCTGGAAAGGTTCACAGCCCTGTGAATTTCTTCATCCGCCGGCTCGATGGAGACAATTTGAATATCGGGATCAAGACCAAATTTCGCAAACTCCTTGCGGACGAACTCCTGTTCCTGCAAGACTTCCTTTTCAACCATGATGTTAGAATCGAAGAAGGAAAATTGAGGAAAAATAAGTCCGATTCTTTTTTCTCCGGTCGGCAGCGGTATTAATTTTCTCTCATCCTGGAGAACCTGGACAGATTCACGGCAGACCCTTTCAGCCAGGATGGAACCCGCTTTTTCGGCGCAGGGTTTCCCCCCGCTGAATCTTTTTTCTCTCTTTAATTTCAATCTGTTGATCCGCGCGGCGCTCTCCTCCAGTTCTATCAGGGGAAGTTGCCGCCTTTGATAGGCATCGAGAAGTTGATAGTAAACCTCTTTCTGGGCCTGGAGGTCATGACAGACCAGAAGCAGATCATGTCCGGCGCGCGCGGCTAAAATCCCCGCTTCGCCGATGGGGCAGATCGCTTTGATCGCCCCCATTTCCAGATCGTCGCTGGCGATGACGCCCTGGAAGTTGAGCTCTTGGCGGAGGCAATCGTAAATAATTCTTCTGGAAAATGTGGCGATCTTTTGGGGATCAGGATCGAGTTGGGGATAGTAGGGATGAGAAGACATCAGCAGATCCACCCCGGTTTGCACCGCCTTCACGAAAGGCTGCAGGTGCACCTCTCTCATCTCTTGCCAGGTGGATTGGATGACCGGCAGTCCCAGATGGGCATCCAGGGGTGCATGACCCTTGCCGGGAAAATGCTTGGCGCAGGCTGAAAGTCCGCCCTGCTGCATTCCTGAGATCCGCGCCGCGCCCAGCTCCGCAACCAATCTCCAGTCCTTTCCGTAAGAACGTATCCCGATATTGGGGCTGTAAGCCTCGGTCAAGACATCGAGCACCGGCGCCAGATTCACGTCCAGCCCCAGTCTTCTCAGTTCCTTGGCCTCGATCTCGCCCTGCTTCCTGGCGTATTCGAGGTTTCCGGCGCCTCCCACCGCCAGATTATCCGGGAACACGGTAATGCCGTCCCTGAACATGATGACCCGCCCGCCTTCATGGTCTGCGGTCACCAGCAGTCTGCGGCCGAGAGCCTCTTCCAGATCGGCAATCAGTTTTTGAAGCTGCCGCGGAGAGTCAAAATTGATCCGGTAGAGAATCAGCCCGCCCGCATGCAGTTCCTGAAAATGACGGACAATCTCCGGAGTGACCCTGATCCCGGGAATGCCGATGACCAGCCGTTCTCCCACAAGTTCTGCCAGTTCCATGGTAAGATCATTCTAACCATACGAATATTTTTTTGATACGATAGTTTGGCTCCTTATGGAAATCCAAAACTTTTTTCCCAGCGGCGGCAATCTGACCTGGCAGGATTACTCGGTTCTGTCAGTGGTTCTCGTTCTGGTGATTTTTGTCGGCTTTTACTTTGGCAGAGAAGAGAAATCCACCGCTGACTTTTTCCTGGGGGGGAGAAAAATCCCGTGGTGGGCGGCTGCCTTTGCGTTTGTGGCGGCGGAAATCAGCGCCTTAACCCTGATTGCGGTCCCCGCGATCGCTTATATGGAAAACTGGGAATATGCCCAGTTTTTTATCGGCGATTTTCTGGCGCGGGTCGTCATCGCCTTTCTGTTTATCCCGGCTTTTTACCGGTATAACTGCACCTCCATTTATGAATTTTTAAGACATCGGTTCGGAGCGGAAACCCAATTCACCGGCTCCATCCTTTTTTTCATTACGCGTCTTTTGGCTTCCGGCGTCCGGCTGATGGCGGCTTGTTTGGCGGTGAGCATCCTGATCGGCTGGCCTATTCTGCCGACCATCCTGCTGTTTTCGTGCATCTGTATTCTCTATGTCGCCTGGGGCGGGATCAAGGCGATAGTCTGGACCAATGTGGTTCAAGGCCTGACCTACGTAATTGCGGGAGTGGTCGCCATCGGCTTCCTTCTCAGCCGCATTGACGGAGGCGCCGCGGCCGTGGTCGCGATTGCCGGCGGCGCCGGAAAACTGAAAATCTTCAACTGGGGGCCGGCCCTGGCGGAATTCGGATCGGCAGCATTCCTGAAAACCCTGTTCTCGGACCCCTATATCTTTGTTCTGGCGACTTTGAACGGGTTTTTTGGATCCATGGCGGCCTTTGGGACGGATCAGGAGTCCATGCAGAGACTTCTGACCGTGGAAACGAGAAAAGAAAGCCAAAAATCGATGCTGCTGACACCCATCGGCAGTTTTCTGATGATGATCATCTTCCTCTCCGTGGGCGCTTGCCTGTATGCCTTCTATGCCCAGCATCCCGGGATGCCTTTACCTGCAAAATTGGACAAAATTTTTCCGCATTTTATCGCGCAGACCATGCCCCCCTTGATGAGAGGGCTGATGCTCTCGGCCATTGTGATGGCGAGCCTGGACACGCCTTTAGGTTCCCTGACCACTTCATTTGTAACGGATATCTATCGCCCGGTGATTTTTAAATCGGGAAATGAACGCCACTATCTTTTAGTTTCAAGAGTTTGTGTGGTTATCTTTGGCATTATCCTGGCGTTCATCGCCTACTTTTTCAGCCATTTTGAAAAAATCCTCTGGCTCGCCTTTAAAATTGGCGGGGTCACCTACGGATCTTTACTGGGAGTTTTCCTCCTCGGTCTTCTGACCAAAAGGCGATGCAACCGGGTCAATGTCGTCGCCATGGCTCTGTCCGCACTGGGAATGCTGGTTCTGTTGATTCTTTCCGAGAAGAGAATATTTCCGTTGGGATGGACCTGGCTTTTGTTGATCGGCACCTTTTTGACTTTTGCGACTGGTTGGATTTTTGGAAAAAAAGAAGAGAGCGCCGCGGACCTGCCCGCCCAAAACTGATCCTTCCTCTCATTCCCAAGCTCCCGCTGGGGAACGCCATTGGTCTTGCCAGGCTCCGGCTTGGCCCTGCAAGCATCGGTTGGGGCGGGCCGCAGTAATCGCCGCCTTTAATGGCAGGCAGTGCCCATCCTCCGCCTGATATTTTTGCGACAAAACAGAAAACAGAAAACCGAAAACAGAAAACTATTCTTTCAGCCATTGGCGCCGGAGGCGCAGCAAGCTTTGCCGGTCCGACTGGAAGACCACCTCCAGGACCGCGGCGTTTTTCAGATGATTGATGATCTCTTGGCGACGTGCCGTGGACATATGGGGCCAGCCCTCCTCCCAGAAGGGCTCCCCGGCGGTGGCCGCCAGCCATTCGACCAGTTGCTCGGTCCGGGACCCGGGGAGCCCAGCCGGGGCCAGGGCCAGGGCCACCCGGCGCGTAAGGGGCGCCAGCCTCACCTTCAGGAAGGAATCCGCCAGGCGGTAGCGCACCGCCGCGGACCTTCTGCCGTTATGGAGCAATAGCCCGGCCTGCTGCAATTTCTGCAGGTATTCCCAGGCGGTCTTGCCATCGATGTCGAAGTCCTGGGCCATCTCCTTCACCCGAAACCAGCGGCCCCGGGTGCGTTGCAGAAAATCTTGCAGGCCCTCGGGATGGAGTTTGCGTTGGGGCCGCCGGGGCAGGATCTCGCCGCCCGGCTTCTCCAGCCACTCCTTAAGGCAGCGCCGGCGCACCAGGGTTTGGGAAGAGGTACCGGCGGCGCCAGGTCCGCCGCCCGGGGGCCAGGGCCGCGGCTCTTCCGGCGGTGGCGAGGGGGCTGGCATCAGGGGATAATAGAAGGGGAACCACTGGTCCAGGCGGTGCATCAGGGCCCGGAAGCGGTCCAGGGTGATGCGCCCGGACAGAAGCGCCACCAGGGAATCCCTCAGCCGGGACTTGATGAGTTGGCGACGGTCTTGGGGATCGCCGGGCCAGGGCGTGGTCTCCAGGACCACCTCCAGCATCAGGCCGGCCACCATGGCCCGCTCCAGCTTCTCTCCTTCCGGGAGCGCCCAATTTTGACCGCCGCTGCTGTCCGGGGTCGTCCAATAGCCGGGCTTCATCTACCAGCCCCGTTGGCCGGCAGGGTTTTTTTCCAGGTCGCCACCCTCCGGCCCAACTTGCAGTTTCCCAGAGACGCCGCAGGATGCGGCTCAGACTCTTCAGGGGGGCAAGATTCGGGCCAGGAGACTAAATGGCTAACCTGCGATAATTATTCTGTAAATATTGACGAGGACCCCCTCCTTGAGGCGCGGTGTCCCATAACCTGTCCTGGTACCCGCCAGGTGTCGTATCCCGGTAAGGCAGTAGTCCCGGGGTGGGCCGCCGTTGAGCGCCGTATGGCAGGCGGGGTCAGCGCCGCGCACCGGCCAGGGCGGTGAGGATGGCGTGGCAGAAGGCCGGCAGGTCGCTGGGTTGCCGGGAGGTGATGATATTGCCGTCTACCACTACTTCTTCGTCCCGATAGCGGGCCCCGGCGTGGATCAGGTCATCCTTGATGGCGTGGAAGCAGGTAACGTTCCTGCCCTGAATCACCTCGGCGGAGGCCAGCATCCAGCCGCCATGGCAGATGGCGGCCACCACTTTGTGGTTCAAGGCCGCCTGCCGCACCAGGGCCACCATGGCGGGATGGCGGCGCATGCGGTCCGGGGCGTAGCCCCCGGGAATGATGACCGCGTCGAAGTCGGCGGGGTCCACCTCCCCCACCAACCGGTCCACCTCCACCGGGTAGCCGTGTTTGCTGGTATGAGTCCTGCCGGGGCTTGGCCCCACCACCACCGCCTCGCCCCCGGCTTCCCGCACTCGCAGCAAGGGATACCACAACTCCAGGTCTTCATAAAGGTCCTCGGCCAGGATGGCAACGTGCTGGCCCTGCAACCAGGTGGCTTGCGGCATAACATGTCCTCCTTGCAATTCCGCAATAGCTGCCAGTTAAGATAAGGGCGGCCCCGGAGAGGCGCAAGGCCGCTGCGGCCAGTAGTGGCCGGCAGGGATTTTGCACTCTGCAAGAAACCGCGGCGATAACAAATGTAGCCGCAGGCTTTTATATGAAAAAATCGTTACTCTGCACCGAGGGGAATAGATGGTCGTACGCTAGATAAAGCTTGCATCATGGCGTAATCAGGTTCCCTAAAACTCCCTCTCCCCTGAGAGGGGAGAGGGCTGGGGTGAGGGGTGGCTCGTGACCAAGCAGAGCGCCAGGGCCTTGTGAAAACGCATGACTGATGCCGAAAGGCAGCTATGGCGTCATTTGCCGAATCGAGAGCTTGGCGGTTGGAAATCCGGCGGCAATATCCTGTTGGTCCCCTTATCGTCGATTTTATCTGGCTGGAGAAATGTGCTGTCATTAAAGTTGATGGCGGGGTTCTGGATGAGATTTTGGCGGTCTTAAGCAAACACCGACCAGAATTCCCCCTCACCCCAACCCTCTCCCCCATTGGGGGAGAGGGAGAAGTTATTACTGGGAGCGTGAAATAGATTAACTTTTCACACTCGCCCTAACCCTCTCCCTTGAGGAAGAGTGAATTTAAGGAAGATTAAAATTAATCAATTTTTCGCTCCGAGTAATATAATCGCGGATAATCATGTCACGGGAAAAAATCCAGGATCGGCAGAGCACAGATGATCACGGTCTTGCGGTAAACCGGGGAATTGCTACCGGACACTACTGCGCCGCGGCGGGTTTTAAATCCGCTCCACCTGATACGGTTTGGGGTAGGCCGTTATTCCAGCATGGCGCTGGTGGGGATTTCCGGGGAATACCGCCGCCGGGCCGCCTTGCCGCTGGGGAAGCGCCAGTAGGAGCGTTGGCGCAAAATGGGCAGTTGCAGCAGGTGGGCCAGGCGGTTGTCCGCGGGCAGCAGGTAAGCAGGCACCCCGATAACTACCTCAGCCTGCGGGACATCGAGCCGGAGGCTCGCGTTGAGCCGATCCCAGCAACTGAAGACCACGGAATAGTTGGAGTTGGTCTCGGGGCCGACGGCCGAGTGGTGGATGCCGTGCATGCGCGGGGTGACCAGAACCTTATTCAGCAGCCGCTCCAGGGCCAGGGGCAGGCGGACATTGCTGTGGTGAAACATGGTGGCGCAGTTGAAGAGGAACTCATAGAGAAGATAAGTAGCGGGTGAAACCCCGAACAGGCCCACCTGCAAGAGCCGGAAGGGGGTGGAATAGAGGACTTCTCCAAAATGGAAGCGGAAGGAAGTAGTCACGTCCAGGTCCGGGTCCACGTGGTGAACGTTGTGAAAACGCCACAGGAGGGGGCGGAGGTGGTTGAAGCGGTGCCAATAGTAGAAGGTGAGATCCAGCCAGAGGATCCCCACCGCTGCCTGCGCCCAGGGGGACAGAGGCAAGAGGAGGTGTAGCAGGCCGAGGGAATGGTCCTGGGCCCAAAACGCCAGACCCAGGGCCGCGGGCCGGACGGCTAAGGTCCCGGCGGCAAAGCCCAGGGCGGTGATGCAGAAGTTGACCGGGAACCGTTGCCCGCGTAAGCGTTTGCGGCGGCGCAGGGGACGCCAGGTCTCCAGGACCAACAGCAGCGCAAAAACTGCCACCATCAAGGCGGTGAACAACCTGGAGATGGGCATGGGCAGATCCATCCTCCGATCCGGTAAAAAAAATTTTCCCGGGTTTACCCCTGAGGTCTTTTCGCAGGATCGGCCCCCAATCTCAGGCGTCCGGGGGACCGGGGGTACTCATGGCTCCTGCCGGCCCGGGGCCGTCACCTTCTCCCAGAAGGACCAGGATTTGATAGGCCGTCCCAGGTAATGGAGCAGGAAGGCCTTGAAGACGGCCAGGCTCTGGTCCCGTTGCAGCCGGGGGAAGCGGAGACGGGACAACTTTTCCCGATCCATCCTCTGGGCCAGCCGCAGCAGTTTCCAGGTCCCCGGGCTCATGGGAAGCAAGGGGCCGGGGGCCCCGGGGCGGCAAGCGCCGCACAGGACCCCACCCCGGGGGATGCTGAAGTTAAGCGGCGGGGCCGGCTTCCGGCCGCAACCCGGACACCGGTCCAGGCGGGGGCCGTAGCCCCCCAGGGTGAGGAGGCGCAGCAGGAAGGCGGGCAGCAGCGAATCCGGAGGTAAGTCACCCTGATTCAGCAGGTCTAAGGCTGCCTCCAGGGTAGCAAAGATCTCGCCGATGGCCTCCGGGGGCCCGGCCAGCCACCCCGCCACCTCGGCCAGCACCGCGGCCGCCCCCAGGCGGGGCAGATCCCGGCGCAGCAAGGGAAACGACCGCAACAGTTCACCTTTCTGCAAGAACTCCAGATCCCGGCAGGGCCGGGAAGATAAGAAGAAGACCACCCGGCTCAAGGGCTCCAGGCAGTGGGCAAAACGGCGCCGGCTTTTTCTGGCGTGTTTGGCGATGCCGGTGAGGCGTCCCTGCCCGGGGGTAAGGAAGGTCACCAGCAGGTCGGCTTCGCCGTAATCGCGCACCGTCAGGACAATGGCCGGGGTCTGGGGCTCGCTCATGTGGTTTCGCTCATCGGGCGGCCGGTGGCCGCCATCATTCGGCGTGCCTGGCACGCCCTGGAATTGCTGGGCTGCAAATTGGCCACGGCCAACCTGTTTCACGCCAGGCGATATTTCTCCCTGAGATGCCGGGACATCTGCCGCAGCCAGGCATAGGCTTCGGTCACCGTTTTTTCCCGGTCGGGGTTGATGAGGCAGCAGGTGGCCGGGGCCAGCAAGCTCTGGGCCAGGAGCTGGTCCCGGTCGATGCCCGCGGCCAGCACCGTGGGCCATAAGGTCTCCAGATAAGCCTCCAGCCGTTCCGGGGTCTCTTGCTGGAAGGACTCGAAGCCGGTGGGGATGATCCCCCAGGCCAGGACTCCGCCCCGGTTCAGGAAGGCGCGGATGGCCTTGCCGTAATACTGAAAGATCTCGCCGTTGGAGTAGATGTCCAGGGAGAGGATGTCCAGGTCGCGGTTCAGGAGAAATTCCCAGTCGGGGTTGCCGCACAGGTGGATGCCCCGGGGCCGGTCGATTTGGGCCAGAAACCGATCCAGGTCCTCCCGGGCCCGCAGGTCGGTGTATCCGGAGACGGAGCTGAAGATGAACTGCAGCCCTGGTTCATCCAGGAACAGGAAGGCCCGGGGGTGCTTCCTCTTGAGGCGGGCCAACTGGGCCTGGGCCCGGCGGGCCATGAAGTCCAGCAATAACGGTCGCACCTCATCGCTGAAGATGATGGGGCGGTCGGTTTCATCCAGGACCTTCAAGCCGAAGCTGATGGGGCCTTCCAATTGCCCCCGGATGGCCGGGTAACCGCTTAAATCCAGTTCCAGAAACCGGTGATAGACCGCGGAATATTGCGGCGAGAGGTCAAAGTAGTCCAGGTCATCCCAGCGCTCCATTAACTGGGGCAGTTCCTCGTAAAATTTTGCGGTATCGAAGCGGATGGAGCCGGTTTCCGGGAACAGCAGGATGCCCGGGAAATGCTCACCGGCCTGGACGTACATATCCTCAAAAAAACTGAGGTGGGGTAATTGCGGCCAGAAGGGGATGTCCAGGGACAGGGCCAGCTCCAGGGCCGGCTCCGGCTGGTCGTGGGGCAGAATGGCCATGGCCGTGGTGTGAAGATTACCGGGGATCAATATTTAACCGTCCTATTAATAAAGGAGTCTAATTCAATAAGCGATGCAACGCAACTAGGCAATAATACCGGCCCCGAAATGAGTAGTTTTACCGACATAGCTTTAAGCGAAAATGATGATTATAGTAATATCAGGCCGGCAGGCCTGGCGGCCACCCCTCGGAGAAAGGAGAGGGCTTGATGGTATCGGGAAATTCCCGTCAGTATAAAATTCTTCTGGTGGATGACTATCCGCCGGTGCGCCGGATGGTGAAGGCCCTTATCGAAGCCAACCCGGAATTGCTGGTGGTGGGCGAATTAAGCGATGGGCCGGCACTCATGAAATTCTTGGAGACCTCTCCGGCGCAGATGGTGATCCTGGATATTTCCATGCCGGTCATGAGCGGTTTCGAGGCCACCCGGAGGGTCAAGGAGGGCTACCCGGAGGTCAAGGTCCTGATACTCTCCATCCACAACTATAAAGAGTACATGGAGCGGGCCATATCCGCCGGGGCCGAAGGCTACCTGCTCAAAGAGCAAGCCGGAGATGAGCTGCTGCCCGCCATCACTTCCCTGAGGGCAGGCCAGAGATATATCTCTTCCCACTTTTTGAGGCGGAATTCAACCCTTACCCCGGCTTAGAGGTATCACCCACCAGGTTCTTCAGGGATCCGTCTCACCCTCAGGACATCTTTAAAAATCCGTCATTTCCTGAACCGCAAGGCCTGACCGGGGCCGCGCTCCAACCTCCGGGGCGGACCTCCAGGTCCGCCCCGGTCTTAATTAAGGAGTTCTTTGGTTAAAGCGGTTTTTTTCAGGTGGTGCAAATCAGTATGCCATTTCCATAGCACGTAAATGGAAGGGTAGATGAACAGTTCCAGGAAAAATGAGGTGACGACTCCTCCCACCATGGGAGCGGCGATGCGTTTCATGACCTCGGAGCCGGCGCCGTGGCCGTGCATCAGGGGGAGCAGGCCCAAGAGGATGGCCAGCACCGTCATCAGCTTGGGGCGCAACCGTTGCACCGCCCCTTCCATGACCGCGTCCTCCAGGTCCCGGTAGGAGTTAAGCCTGCCGTCGACCTGGTGGCGGTGATAGGCAAGATCCAGGTAGAGGAGCATCACCACTCCCGTTTCGGCGTCCAATCCGGCCAGGGCGATGAGCCCCACCACCACCGCCAGGCTCAGGTGGTAGCCCAATATGAAGAGCAGCCAGATGGCCCCCACCAGGGAGAAGGGCACCGCCAGGAGCACGATGAAGACCTTGGCGAGGGAGGCGGTGTTTACGTAAAGAATGAGAAAGATGACGGCCAGGGTGATGGGGATGATGATTTGCAGGCGCTGCCGGGCCTGCTCCATGTATTCGAACTGGCCGCTCCAGATGTAGTTGTAGCCCGGAGGCAGCTTCAGCCGGGCGCTAATGGCTTTTTTGGCCTTGGCGATGTAACTGCCCACGTCAATGCCCCGGAGGTCCACATAGAGCCAAGCGGAACGCCGGGCGTTTTCACTGCGGATCATGTCGGCGCCCTGGTGGACCTTGAGGTCCGCCACCTGTTCCATGGGCGCCTGCACGCCGCTCTTGGTGGGGATGAGGATGCGGCGCAGGGCCGGGAGGTTTTCCCGGTAATTCTCGAAATAGCGCAGGTTGACGGGGTAGCGCTCCAGCCCCTCCACCGTCTGGGTGATATTCTCCCCTCCCAGGGCGGTGGCGATAACGTCCTGGACGTCCCCCACGGTGAGGCCGTAGCGGGCCGCTTCCGGGCGGTTAATGGCGAAATCGAGATAATAGCCGCCGGTGACGCGCTCCGCAAAGGCGCTGGCGGTCTCCGGCAGGCTCTTGAAAATGGCTTCCGCGTCCGAGGCCAGGCGGTTGAGCACCTCCAGGTCGGGGCCCATGATCTTAAAGCCCACCGGGGTCTTGATACCGGTGGACAGCATGTCGATGCGGATCTTGATGGGATAGCCCCAGGAATTGGCCAGGCCCGGGAAGTTCACCGCCTGATCCATCTCCCGGATCAGGTCTTCCATGGTAAGGCCGGGACGCCAGTGTTCGGGATCCTTGAGGCGGATGACGGTCTCGATCATACTCAGGGGCGCCGGATCGGTGGCGGTTTCGGCCCGGCCGGCCTTGCCGAAGACATACTTCACCTCCGGGAATTTACGGATGATCCGGTCCGTCTGTTGCAGGATGTTCTTGGCTTCGGTGACGGAGAGGCCCGGCATGGTGGTGGGCATGTAGAGCAAGTCTCCTTCATTAATGGGGGGCATGAATTCCGAGCCCAGCCTGGAGAAGGGATAGAGGGTGAGGCCCACCAGAATAACCGCCAGGATGATGGCAATGACCGGGATTCGCAGCACCGCCTTCAGGGCGGGATGATAGAGGGACATGGTGAGCCGGTTCAGCGGATTCCTGGACTCCGCCGGAATCCGGCCCCGGAGGAAGGTGGTCATCATGATCGGCACCAGGGTCACCGCCAGGACGGAGGCCGCGGCCATGGCGAAGGTCTTGGTGTAGGCCAGGGGTTTGAAGAGGCGCCCGGATTGGCCGGTCAAGGCGAAGATGGGGAGGAAGGAGACGGTGATCACCAGCAGGGAGAAGAACAGGGATGGCCCCACTTCTTTGGCGGCCTCCAGGATCACGGACTGCCGGGGGGCATCCGGCGGGGCGTGTTCGATGTGCTTGTGGGCGTTCTCAACCATGATCACCGCGGCGTCCACCATCACCCCGATGGCCAGGGCGATGCCGCCCAGGCTCATGATGTTGGCGCTGATGCCGGCCTGGTACATGATGGCCAGGGAGATCAGCACCCCCAAGGGCAGGGTGACGATGGCCACCAGGGCGCTGCGAAAGTGCATCAAGAAGATGATGCACACCAGGGCCACCACCACTATCTCTTCCAGGAGTTTCTCTTTCAGGTTCCCCACCGCCCGGTTGATGAGGGCGCTGCGGTCATAAGCCGTGACCAGACGTACTCCCGGGGGCAGCCCGGCCTTGAGTTCCTCCAGCTTTTCCTTGACGCCGTCGATCACCGTCCGGGCATTTGCCCCGAACCGAGCCACCACGATGCCGCCCACCACCTCGCCTTCGCCGTTGGCTTCGGTGAGGCCGCGGCGCATTTCCGGACCCAGCCGCACCAGGGCCACATCCTTGATCAGGACGGGAACGCCGTTCTTGTCCGCCCCCACCACGATGTTTTCCACGTCCCGGATGCCCTTGATATAGCCAAGGCCCCGCACCATGTACTCGGTTTCGGCATGTTCCACCACCCGGCCGCCGACGTCCTGGTTGGACATCTGGATGGCCTGCTTCACCTTGGAAAGGGGAACGCCATAAGAGGCCAGGGTATTGGGGTTGACCACCACCTGGTACTGTTTGACAAAACCGCCCACCGAAGCCACTTCCGAAACCCCCGGCACTTTTTGCAACTGATAGCGGAGGTACCAGTCCTGGATGGAGCGCAACTGGGCCAGATCGTGCTGGCCGCTGGGGTCTTCCACCACGTACTCATAAACCCAGCCCACCCCGGTGGCGTCGGGGCCCAGGGAAGGGGTGATGCCGGGCGGCAATTTCCCCGCGACATAGTTGAGGTATTCCAGGACCCGGGAGCGGGCCCAGTAGATGTCGGTGCCGTCTTCGAAGATGATGTAGACGAAGGAGAGGCCGAACTGGGAGAGCCCGCGCACCACCTTGGCCCGGGGTACCGCCAGCATGGCGGTGGCCAGTGGGTAGGTCACCTGGTCTTCCACGGTCTCCGGCGCCTGTCCCGGAAACTGGGTGTAGACAATGACCTGGACGTCGGAGAGGTCGGGAATGGCGTCCACCGGCAGATTATACGAGGCATAAAGGGCAAAGAGGGTGATGATGACGCTGATCAGCACCACCAGGAAGCGGTTATGGACGACGTAGTCAATGAGGCGAGCAATCATGGGATTTCCTGCCGCCCGACCTTTTGGATCTCCGGTAAGTGGGCATTTTTATCATAAGGAATTGGTGGGCAGTGCCCACCCTGCGTTTTTTCTCTCCCGCGATGGGGGAGGGTATGGGTGAGGGGGAATTTATCTTTTTTCCCGCTCCCGTTAACAGGTGCGCGGTGGCCACCCTCGTATCCGGTCCACAACTACGCATGGAAACACACCTAATGAGCCAGGTTGAACTGGGCCCAGGCTTACCTTTCCCTGGTTCCCCGGTTAACGCATATGCCCCGGCGGCATGGGGGGCATCGGCGATGCGGGGGCGGCCGGAGCCCCGGGAGATGGCCCGGGAGCCGCCCCTTCCTTGGACTCCTGGGGCTGGGGGGCCAACATCATCTGTCTGGCTTCCTGGAAGCGGGATTCGGAATCCAGCATAAATTGGGCCGAAGTGACCACCTCTTCGCCGCCCCGGAGACCGGCCAGCACCTCCCGGTATTGGTTGCCGTCGCCATAGACTCCCAGCTTCACTTCCCGGGGTTCGAACTGCCCATTACCCAGGGCGATGAAGACGCGCTGCTTGAGGCCGGTGTCCAGAACCGCCTCGGAGGGCACCACCACCACTTTTTTAGTGACCGGCGACTTGATCTGCACCTGGGCGAACATCTCCGGTTTCAGCTGGAGCTGGGGGTTGGGGAACCGCAGGCGAACCCTCACCGTGCGGGTGGCGCCGTTCAGGAACGGGTAGATGTAATCGATCTGGCCGGCAAAGGTCTCCCCCGGCAGGTAGGCCAGGCTCATCTCCACCTTCTGCCCCACCTTGATCCAGGGCAGTTCGTATTGATAGATATCGGTATCCACCCAGATGGTGGAGAGGTCGGCCACTTCCAGCAGAGGCATGCCTGCCTGCACATAGGCGCCCTGGGTCACCAGGCGCTTGGTGACGATGCCCTTGACCGGCGAGGCCAGGACCAGATGCTTCTTCACCTGGCCGCTGCTCTTCAGGCCCTCGATCTGGGCGGCGCTGATGTCGAAATACTCCAGGCGCCGCCTGGAGGCCTCCGCCAGCCGGCGGGCCCCTGCCGCCATTTCCGGGATGGGACTCTTCTCCAGTTCCTTCAGATTTCGCAGCGCCAGGAGGTACTCCTCCTCGGCGGACACCAGGTCGGGGCTGTAGATGCTGAGAAGGGCCTGGCCCCGGCGCACCGGGTCGCCGGTGGCGTTGACATAGAGGCGCTCCACCCAGCCGTTTACCTTGGTGTTGATCTGGGAGAGACTCCGTTCGTTAAAGGTCACCAGGCCCACCGTCCAGGTATCATGGCTCAGGGGCCTGACCTCCACCTTGGCGGTCCGCACCCCCATGGATTGGACGGTGGTGGGGGAGACCGCGATGGCCCCGGGGGCGGCCGCCGCCCCGCCCTCCTCCTCGTAAACCGGCACCAGGTCCATGCCGCAGGGGGCCTTCCCCGGCTTATTCCGGACGTAGGTCGGGTCCATGGGATCAACCCAGTATTTGATCTTGCGCCCTTTCTGGGCGCCTGGCGCCGCCGCGGCTGCCGGGGCGACGGCTGGAGCGGCCGGGGCTTCTTCATAGACCGGCACCAGGTCCATGCCCATATAATCCTTGCCGGGCTTATCCCGGACATAGGTGGGGTCCATGGAAGAGACCCAGTGCTTGATTTTCCGCTCCCCCTTGGAGGGGGCCACCGCCGGCCCGCCGGACTTCCCTGCCTCGGAGGGGGTGGCATAGACCGGCACCAACTCGTTGCCCTCCTGGTCCTTGCCCGGCGCCTCTTTAATGTAATTGGGGTTCTTGGGGGAGACCCAGCAGAGCGGCTTCTTCTCCGCTTTGCCCCTGCCCCAGGGCAGCGCCCCGGAAAAATAGGAGAATACCAGGGCCGCCAGGACCAGTATCCCCAGGCCCCACCAAACCTTGCCAGCACGCGCCAGGCTCATTTTTTGCCTCCGGCCGTCCGGGGGAGTTCGGCCCCCACCAGCCATTCCAATTCAGCCCAGTTATCTTCAAAATCGTTGAGATATTCCTGCAATTGCATCTCGGCGTTATATACCGCAATCTCGCTTTGATAGAGCTGGTTAAAGGACAGGGCGCCCACCTGGTAGGCGGTCAGGGAGGCGGCGGCGGCCTGCCGGGCCTGGGGAATGATCCCCTGGTCAAACAAGGCGATCTGCTTGCCCAGGCGCTGGAGTTTGGCGTCGCGGTCCTTGATGGCCGCCGCCAGTTGGTCCCAGGCGGATTGGTGGGCCTCTTTGGCCGCCTCCTCTTTGGCCTCCTCCTCCCGGATCCGGGGCTTGATCTTCGAGGCCTGCCAGATGGGCAGATTGACCATGAACTTGCCACCGAACATGTCGGATTGTTTCATCGCCCCGAGGTCTTCCCGGAGGGCATAGTTGACCCCGACGGTAAAGTCCGGAAAATATTCCTTCTTGGCCAGGTCCACCGACTTTTCCTGTTTGGCGATCAGGGCTTTCAGGGCCTGGAGTTGAGGCCGGGCCTTGGCCTGGGCCAGCAACTCGTCTAGCTTCAGGGTGAAGGGCCGGGGCATCAGGGGCTGAGGCCGGGATATGGGGGTATGGGGCGGCTTAGAACGCAAGGCGTTCAGATCCGCCAGTAAGGATTCCTGTTTCTGGGTCCACTGAAAGAGGCGGTCCAGGTAATTGCCCAGCTCCACCTGGGCCTGGAGGACGTCGGCCTGCATGCCCTGGCCCACGCCGTAGCGGGTCTCCGCCACCTTGACCACCCCCTCCCAGGCCTGCTGGTTTTTCCGGGTCAGCTCGTAATCGCGGTAGGCCATGGACAGGGCCCAATAGGCCTCCAATACCTTGGCGCGCACCTCGTTGACCTTGTCCTGATAGGAGTAATCGTCCGAGTGGAACTGCTCCGCGGCTGCCTCGGAGCGGAGGCGCCGCTTCCCGGGAAACGGGAATTTCTGGGACAGCTCGAACATCTTTTGGGTCATTGGATCCGTGTGGAAACTCCAGGTGTCGGTGGGCAGGTTGTTGATTTCGAAGGCGGCATCCGGGTCGTCCAGGGCCCCGGCGGAGCGGATCGTCTCCTTGGAGGCCCGGGCCGAGGCCCGCATCTGCCTCACTTCGGCGTTAGCCTTGAGGGCCTCGTCGATGAGGGCCGCCAAATCAGGGGGTAACGAGCCGTTACCCTGGGCCAGGGATGGCGCCGGCAGGCTCAGGGTCCCGGCCAGACACAGGACCAGCAGCAGGATGACGCGGGAAGATCGTCGTGGATGTATCATCTCTCACATCTACCTTTATGAAATTTGGGTATCATCAGCCTCGTGGAAATCATAAGCATAAGAAACGCAATTTTTCAAGCTGTCCCTAAGCCTTTCCCTCCCCGACCAGCCCGGACCGGCGGAAGATGGCATTTATGGCTCTTCCCTCATGCATTCCACCACGTAGAGCCTCACCGGATGGGCGATGCCCTTGAGCGTGGTCTCAAAGGTTCTTTTTACTGCCAGGGTCTCCTGGCAATGATGGAAGACCGTCTCGGAAACCACCACCTCGCCGCCCTTGGCCTGTCCCTGGATGCGGTGGGTCAGGTTCACCGCGGCGCCGATGATCCCGTACTTGGCCCGGGTTTTGGAGCCGATGTTCCCCACCACCACCTCCCCCGCATGGAGGCCGATGCCCAGGCGCAGGGGCGGCGATCCTGGTTTGGCCAGGTTTTCGGCAGCCACGGCCGCCTGCATCTTTAAGGCGCAGCCAATGGCCCGCTGCACCACCGGCTCCAGGGGGCCATCCAGGGGATCGAAAAAGGCCAGGATAGCGTCTCCCAGAAAATCTACGATGATGCCCCTATACGCCTGGATAACCTCGATCATCCGCGAAAAATGGCGGTTCATCAGGGAAATGGTGGCTTCGGGAGTAAGGGTTTCGGCCAGGGGGGTGAAACCCCGGACATCAGCGAACAGGATGACCACTTCCCGCTTTTCTCCCCCCAGGCGGCTGGCCTCCGGCCGGCTGAGCAACTCCCGGGCGATCTCCCGGTCCACGTAGCGCCCGAAGGTGTTACTGATAAAGTCCCTCTCTTTCAGGCCCTCCACCATGTCATTGAAAGCCGCGGTCAATCGGCCGATTTCATCCCGGCTGGCCACCGGCAAAGGCTCGCCGTAATTCCCCTGAGCCACCTGGGCGGCCTTGGCCGCGATGCCGCTGATGGCCATGACCACCGGTTCAACCTCCAGGCGGATAAGCACCAGGATGACGATAAGACAAAGAACTCCGCCCGCCAGGTAGTACAGGTGAAACCGCAAAATGGGAGCCAGGATCTGGCTGCCCCGGGCGTGCAGCATGATGGCCCACGGGGCGGCGTGGAGCTTGTAATACCCGATCACCCGATCTTTTCCCATGATGGTGCCGTAAGGCTTCTCTCTCATGGCCTTGATCATGGCCAGCTCCAGAGGGTCCCCGGTCTCTCCCAGACAGTGCCGGGATTGCATGGCCGGAGAACTGTGGGCCAGGTAGTGGCCCTCCTGGCTTACCAGGCAGGCCATTTGAGCCACCAGCCAGCCCTCCTTGAGGATGTCCTGCATCAGGTAGTCATAGCTCACGAAAAGCTCGAGCCGGCCTCGGGGCTGCCCGGCTCGATCCAGAAGCTCCCCCCGCAGCCCCACGATTTTACTATCCGATGGATAAAAGTATCCGATGTGAGACATTTCTGCGGATCGCTCCGGCACAGCCTTGCGGCCCTTGGTCTGGGGCGTCTTCTTCCAGGTCAGGAATACCTGGCTGACCCCGGGCTGGGCCTTGATCTGCGCCAGGAGCCAGCGCTGGATTTCCTGCCCATGGGGGCCCTGGCCGGCCCGGGCGAACATCTCCATCGACTGCATTATCCCTTGGAGGCGCATATCCATCTGGTGCGCGGCTCGCTCCAGGCGCAGAATGGCGGTATCCTGCCACTCTTTGAATAACAGGCCACTGGTGAAGCGGTAGCCGGCCGCTCCCAGGACCAGTAAAAACAGGGTTACCGGTACGACCAGCAGGACTAGCAATCTTCGCTCTAACGTCTTGAAATTGAACATCGGCACTGGCACCTGCAAATAAAGGCGGTTTTCTGTTAACTGTTTTCTGTGAAAGGCAAAATCAAAGTCAAAGGCCTCTTAGCAGAGACGGAAAGCAGAAAACAGCAAACAGAAAACAGGCATTTCAAGATCAGGCAGAACTGCCGCGGCAGCCATAGGCTTCACAACCATAAACCGCAGCCCTGTAGCTCTGTGTAGGGTGCGCACTGCGCACCGAAATATTGCTGCTTCCTATGGTCTAATGGTGCGCAGTGCGCACCCTACAGGAACTTAAAGCGCCGCGAAACTCAAAATGTGAGCAAGAACCAGGTTAGGGTCAGGACTGATTAAAATGGGGAGGATGGAAAATGGTGGCGGGGAAAGTTTTAGTGCCCATAAACAGCGTCAGGACCAAGGGGGAACTTTGCCAGGTGGGGGCTCCAAAGGCAGCGCCCGGCGAGCTTAAGGCCCAAAGGCCGGAACCTACGCGGTAAGCGCAGCCGCAGCCCTGGCCGCAGCCCCCGCAATGGCCGGGCATCCCGGTCTGCTGGCAGCAGCACCCGGACACCAGGCCCGGGCCGGAACCATGGTGGCAGCAGCACGGCGAGCCGCCCGTTGCGGCAACCAGGCCCCCGGACAGAGAGAAAAAGAGAACCGTGCCGATGATTACGGCCACTGCCAGGCAACGAGAGGCGGCGCTCCTTTTCATACCCTTTAGGATATCAAGCGCTTAATAAATGGCAAGAATTTTTTTCCATTGTGGAAGATCTCGTGAAATGCCTGTTTTCTGTTTGCTGTTTTCTGCTTTCCGTCTCTGCTAAGAGGCCTTTGACTTTGATTTTGCCTTTCACAGAAAACCGCCTTTAATCGGTCAGCCCAGCCAATTCGGCCATTTCATAATCAGGTTCACGTCTGGCAAGGCAAAAAAAGTATGCAGGGTGGGCACCGCCCACCATTTTCTTACAAGGTCAGAATCAACGGCAGGATCATGGGGCGGCGCTCCAGGAGTTTGAAGAAGAGTTTGCGCATGGCCTTACCGGCCTGGGTCTGGATCTCCAGCCAGTCCTGGGTAGGTTCGCTCAAGGCCCGGAGGACGATCTCCTGGAAGACCTTGCGGGCCTGCTCCAGCAGGGGCGCCTGCTCCTCCTCCAGGGTGAAGCCCCGGGTGATGAGTTCCGGTTCGGTAACGATGCGGCGGGCCCCCGGGTCCACCGCTACATAGGCGATCACCAGGCCGTCGGCGGCCAGGTGGCGCCGGTCCCGGAGGACGATGCGGCTAACGTCCCCCACTCCCTTGCCGTCCACGAAAACCCGGCCGGTGTCCACCCGGCCATGGAGGCCCGCCCCCCGGGAATCGAAGCGCACCTGATCGCCGTTGCCGGCCAAAAGAACCCGCTCCTCCGGGATGCCCACCGCCCGGGCCAGGTGGCCGTGCTTGATGAGGTGGCGCATCTCCCCGTGAATGGGGATGAAATAGCGGGGCCGGGTCAGATTCAGCAGCATTTTCAATTCCTCCTGGGAGGCATGGCCCGAAACGTGGATGTCGGCCACCTCCTGGTAGGCCACCTCCGCTCCCAGGCGATAGAGGTTGTTGATTACCGTGGTGATGGCCCTTTCGTTGCCCGGGATGAACTTGGAGGAGAGGATCACCAGGTCGCCCCGGCGAATGTGGATCTGCTTGTGGGCCTCCAGGGCCATGCGAGCCAGGGCGCTCAGGGGCTCCCCCTGGCTGCCGGTGGTGATGACAATGGTTTCGGCCGGCGGCAGCCGCTCCAGGTCCCCCACGTTGATCTCCAGTTCCGGGGGGACCGAGAGGATGTCCAACTCCTTGGCCAGCCGGGAGTTGGTCACCATGGACTTGCCGTTGAACAGCACCTTGCGCCCGTACTTGGCGGCAATGTCGAGGATCTGCTGCATCCGATGGATGTGGGAGGCGAAGACCGCCACGATCACCCGGCCCGGGGCCTCCCGCACCAGCCCCTCCAGGGTGATGCCGATCTGCCTCTCGGACAGGGTGTAGCCAGGGCGCGCTTGGCGTTGGTGGAGTCGGAGAGCAGCGCCAGCACCCCCTGCTCGCCGTAATGGGCAAAGCGGTTCAGGTCCATGGCGGCGCCGGCCACCGGGGTCTGGTCGATCTTGAAGTCGCCGGAATGGGCCAGGTAGCCCTGAGGGGTGCGCACCACAAAGCCCACCCCGTCCACGATGGAGTGGCACACCCGGATGAATTCGAATTCAAAGGGTCCCAGGGCCAGGGGGTCCGATGGCCGGATCTCCCTGAGGTCCGTCTGCGCCAGCAGGCCGTGTTCCCTGAGTTTCTCCCGCAACAGGGCCAGGGTCAGGGGGGTGCCGTAGACGGGGGCGGGGAATTCCTTGAGAAAAAAGGGGGCCGCGCCGATGTGGTCCTCATGGCCGTGAGTCAGGACCAGGGCCGTAAGCTTGTCCCGGCGCTCCCGCAGATAGGTGAAATCGGGGATGACGATGTCTATCCCCAGTATGGGGTCCTCGGGAAACATGAGGCCCGCGTCCACCACCACCAGGTGGTCGGCGGTCTCCAGGGTCATCATGTTGAGGCCGATCTCCCCCACCCCTCCCAGGAAGGTGAGATCAACCCAGTTATTCGGGGCTGCTGCGGGGGCCATGGGGGAAGTCGGGGTCATAGTTGGCGGCGATGGCCTGGAAGATCGCGGCCATCAGGTCTTCCTTGCGCAGATAATCCTGGGGATGGATGGGAGGCGAAATTACTACCCGCACCGGTCCGGGCCGCATCCGTATGCTGTGCGGGGCTTGAATAAAACGGGTGCCGCTGAGGCTCACCGGCACGATGGGCTGCCCGGCTTTGGCGGCCATGATAAAGACCCCTTTCTTAAAGGGACTGAGCTCCGGGGTGGCTACCCGGGTGCCTTCCGGAAATATGATCATCGAGGCCCCGGCCTTCACCCGGGCCGCGGCCCGGTCCAGGCTCTTGACGGCCTGTTTGAGGTTGCTCCGGTCCAGGGGCACGGAGCCCATGCGAATCAAGGCCTGGCCGAAGATGGGGATCCGGAAGAGGGATTTCTTGGCGACGAACATGAGTCGGCCCGGCAGGATGGCGATCAGGGTGAAGATATCGAAATTGGAGCGATGGTTGGCGGCAAAGACGTAGGCCTGGTTCGGAGCCAGGTGTTCCAGACCCCGCACCTCCACGGGGATATGGCCCATCCGCAGCAAGGTCCGGCCCCACCATTTGGCGGTGAATTGGATTAATCTGCCCTCCCGGTCGATGGGGGCCAACAACACCACCATCGAGCCGGCAAACAGGGTGATAACCCCCAACCAGAAATGAAACCACAACCCCCAGGCCGCCAGGTGAGTGTCCTCCTCCGTCAAGCTACCAGAATCTACCCGGAAAACCTGGGGGCGTCAAGCCTTAGCCGGCTGTCTGTCAATAGCACATATAGATGTCCGGTTTTCCTGGCGCCTGAAATGTAAGCCTTAAGACCACCTCTGAAAAGGACCTGGAGCGCCCGCCCTCGACGGTTCTGATCCTTGGGGGGGCCAGGATCATGGTATTTTCCGGAAGGCTGGTATAAATTACCCTAAGTCCAGTAGTGTCCGGCAAGGTTTTTGCTAAAATGCAGGCAGAGGTCTGTTTGAACTCAGGCATGCCCCATACCTGATAATTTCGGTTCACCAGCTTTTTCCCTCTCCGCCTTGGGGGAGAGGGCAGGGTGAAGGGAGGGTATGGACGGCCGGACACCAATGCCCCAGGTCACTAAAGCCGGATTTATTTTACCGAAAACCGAAAACCGAAAACCGAAAACTTTTTTAACCCATGGCCATCCCCAAGATTATCTCCGCCGACTACCTCCTCAGCGTCCACCGGATGGAGCAGTTGCCCGTCGGGGAGCTGCCCGAAGTGGCCTTCCTGGGCCGCTCCAACGTGGGCAAATCCTCCCTGATCAACGTCCTGCTGGGGCGCAAAAAACTGGTGCGCACCAGCGCCCAGCCGGGCTGCACCCGGGCCCTCAACTTCTTTCTGGTGAACCAGCGCTGGCACTTCGTAGATCTGCCGGGGTTCGGCTATGCCGCGGTTTCCAAAGAACTCAAGGCCAGGTGGGGGCAACTGGTGCTGGATTATCTGGGCCGCCGCCAGGTTTTGGCCGCGGTGGTCTTCCTCCAGGACGGCCGCCGCCGGCTGGGCCCGGAAGAGCTGTTTCTCTGGGAGTATCTGCGGGACCGGAAAAGGCTGGTGATTCCAGTGCTCACCAAAGCGGACAAGTTGAAGCAGGGGGAGCGCCGCCGGCAGTTGCAACATCTGGCCGAAAACCTGGCCCCCCTGGGGGTGGCCCCCGCAGAATTCATCTGGTTTTCGGCCCTGAGCCGCGAGGGCCGGGAAGATCTCTGGGCGCGGCTCCTTAGGCCCCTGGGCGGCTGACGAAGATTCCGCAAGGCCCAAGGGGCGGTCTAAACCACAATGTCCCTTTGCCAACGTTAACCATGCCATGACTTCAATAAAGCGTATCTTAACCTGAGATACCAGGGTACGTCTCTCACGCCCCACAGGCATGGCGCGTAAGACGCGCCCTACGCCTGGCGCCCTCTAGGGCGGGCCGGGCCTGCCCTAGAGGATAATATTCTCCAGCCGCCGCTTGGGCACGTGGTGGACCCCCGCCGCGTCCCGCCAGTATTTGATGCTGCCGCCGGGGGCCACCTCTTCCAGGACTACGGTCTCTTTGGGCCGGCCCAGGGCGATCACCAGGAGAATTTCCAGATTTTCCGGAATCTTGAGCACCTGGCGCAGGTGGTCCCGCTGAATCGAGCCCAGCATGCAGCCCCCCAGCTCCTGGGCCCGGGCCCCCAGGAGGATGGACTGGGCCGCGATGCCGTGGTCGCAGCCGAAGTTTTTGGAGATCTCCGTGTCCCCCAGGATGACGATGTAGGCGGCCGGCCGCTCCCCCTCCGACGGCCCCGGCCAGTCCTTTAGGTAGCCGGCCCAGGCCAGGCAGGAGAAGATGGCGGCATTCCTGGCGGGCTCGCAGGAAAGGAGATATTTCAGGGGCTGGAGGTTGGCCGCGGAGGCGGACAACCGGGCCAGGTCCACCAGCCCCTTCAGGGCCTCCAGGGACACCGGGACCTCCTGGTGGAAACGACGATAGCTGCGATTTCCCTTGATAAGTTCCGTTATCATGGCACACCTCCAAAGAATGAGTTACTGCAAGCCATTGCCACCCCCCTGTTTCTGCCACCCTGAGCGGAGCAAAGGGTCTAGGTATTTGTTAAGAATAGATTCATCGCTTTGCTCAGAATGACAGTTAAGCGAAAATAGAGTTTTGAAATGGCTTGTAATGGTGCGTCAGACGCACCCTACGTGCCGCACCAGCCGCGGTGAGAGGCCGCCTTCCGGAGTCACCCGCATGTAGGGCGCGTCTTACGCGCCAAACTGGCAGGTTTGCATCCGCACTTATGGCCCGGTATCCTGTCGCGGCGCCAACCTGAAGACCCCCTCCGGGGTGAGGATGGCGTCCACCCCCTGGGCCTTCAGGAATTCGGTCACGGGCCGCCCCAGGAGCAATTCCGTGGCTGCGGGGGTCAGCTCCCATTCGTCGATGAGCATCCGGCGCAAATAATGGTCAAAGTGCAGGGCCTCGAACAGGGCCTCTCCGGCCTCTTCACGGCCGGCGCCCAGCTCCGCCAGGGCTCGGGCCACCTGGCTATAGTCGCAGCGCTCCTGATGCTCCCTGATTAGTTCCCAGATTTCCGACACCCCGGCGAACAGGTGCTGCCGGATGAGCATCTGGTCCTCTTCCGGGGGCGGGGGCGGCTCCCTCCAACAGTTTTGCCGGCGGCACTGCTCCGGGCGGTTCTCATAGATGCGGCAGGAATTGTTGGCCGCCTGGAAAAACCAGCATTGCCGGCTGCCGGGCAGCTCCCGGAGTTTCAGGTGCTCCTCCTTCAGGGGCTCCACCCGGCCGGCGGGGCTGCTCACCCGCTCCCCGCGGCGCAGGGTATAGACGTCGTTCCAGGTGAGGATCTCTTGCTGGAACAGGGGCAGGTCCTGACGGAGGAGGGTAGGGCTGCCTAACTGGCAGCACTCGCCGCAGCGGCTGCAACGGTCGAGCTCGGCCTCATATTTCTGCTGGGCCGCGGTCATCAGACGGCGCCAGGCCGCCCCCCGGGCCGGCAAAGGCAAGGTGTTCCAATTCTCGCAGACTTCTTTGAAACCGGCGGCGTTCTCTATCTGGCGGCGCAGGATCTGGAAACGGCCGCTGCCGGGGGAGATTTGCAGGATCGCCGCCAGGTACTCTTCCCAAATGGAGGCCATCACCTCCCGGGAGCCCTTGGCCAGGGCCTCACCTGGGTCCTGGTGGACTTTTCCAAAAAATCGTTTAGGCGTCATGAATATTCCTGGGATTTTTTAGGTTTGCCTGGATTTTATCAGGTTGTTGTCCCTCGTCCTTGTAGAAACTGTTTTCTGTTTTCTGTTTCTGCTAAAGGGCCTTTGACTTTTTCCTTTATCATCCACCGAAAACTGAAAACCGAAAACCGAAAACCGGCTTTTGCCGCCCCGCTCAAGCGGTATTCAGCCCCTGGTCGCAGGGGCCCAGGCGCCATTGCCGCACGCGCCCTTGCGGGTCCAGGCGCATTCGCAGGGCAAAGGGGAAGACCCTCCCCGGCACGGAGAAGCGAAGGTCCAACCACTCCAGCGCCAGCCCGTCTTCCAGGACTTGTACCTGGTGCAACAGGGGGAAGCGGGCGAATTCCAGGTAGCGGTCCCGGATTTCCCGGGCTTCCGGGTCAAGGTCCAACTCCGGCATGGGCAGCCCACTGAAGACCTGGAGGCGCAGGTCCTGCGGGGCCGGGTAAACCTCAGCCGGCGCCCGGCAGTCGAGCGGCAGGCGGATCACCGCGGGTGGCGCCGGAGGGCGCCATAACCCCAAGGGGGCCAGGTAGGGCAGCTGCACCAAGGCCTGCGCCACTTCCCGGCCATTGCTGGCCAGGAGCAGCCAGCGGCGGCAGGAATAGGGCTGGGGCAGCGCGGCCATCCTTAGGCCCCCGGCTGCCGGCGACCCCGCCTTCCGGGGATGAGAAGGGGCGGAGAGCGGCCCCGGGTTGGCGGTTGACGGGTGAAACACCTGCCGGGCCAGGACCAGGGCTTGCCGGTGATAACAGCCGCACAGGAGAAGATAACCGCCGGCCGCCGCCAGAAAGGCGAGCCCGGCCCGGTGGCCCCAACCGGGGATGGGAGCGGCCACGGCCCCGGCCAGCAGCAGGACGGTGAGGTAAGGGTCGATAATGAAGAGCCAGTCCAGGGCGAAGCGCTTCCGGGAGAAGGGAAACAGGAGCTGGGTGCCGTAGGAGGTGGCCAGGTCCAATACCAGAAGATGGCTCGCCAGCACTGCCAGACCCAGGAAGAAGATCGGTTGGAACCAGCGGGGGCCGCCCAAGACCCAGGCCACCCCGGCTGCCAACAGGGCAAACAGGGGCAGGGCCGTCAGGGAATGGGAAAAGGCCCGGTGGTGACGGATAAAGGCCAGCTGATCGAAAAATATTAAGAAATAGTCGCAATCCGGCAGCAGGGTTATGGACATCCCGGCAACGGCGCTCCAAACCGGGGAGGGGCCGGGAAGCAGTTGCGACAGCAGCGCCCCCACGGCCACGTGGGTCACCGGATCCATGGCCACCTGCCACTCTGGACGCCGTAGTGGGGGAAATGGTGCAACAGGTCCTCACTCAGGGCCCGGGCTTGGGGATAGCGCTCCACCAGGTCCTCATTTCATGAAATTTACAATCTTTTTCCCTCTCCCCTCGCAGGGGAGAGGGGATTTGGTTGCATCGTTATAATATCTTGATCCCGTTGAAATTAAAATGGTCTAGAATTTAACTCCCAGATAGTGTAAGTTTCTTCGTGCAATTTTGTTGCCGGACACTCCTGTTCGGAATTTATTTATTACCACCTATTTCAAAACCGCCTTTGCGCAGTTGTAAGGTGGCCACTGCCCACCATGTTAGCTCGGGCCCTCACCGATGCCTGTCTAAGGTCTTGACAAAAGCCCGGGGGCAAGATAAACAACTTAACGGTCGGCGGGGTAGCTCAGTCGGTAGAGCAGGGGACTGAAAATCCCCGTGTCGGCGGTTCGATTCCGTCCCCCGCCACCAATTCATATCGGTACACTAAGCTTCACATTGAAGCCCGTAGGGCGGGAAAGCATAGCGCATCCCGCCTTTAGCATTATTGCCTCTATAGACTCCGAAATCCAACTCGTTCCCAAATTCAACATAGAAATTAGAAAAAATCAAAAAGCTGTACCGCATCCGGTTTCCTGGACACAAGTTTTTATTAAGCCGCTCGAGCGAGTGAGGCTTCGGCGAGCCACTGGGCGCTGGCCTGCCAGGGGCTTTTGAAGCCGTTTTTCTCCACCAGCCACTCGCGGTTGTAGGTGTCCACAAAGTGCCTGACCGCCTCCCTCACCTCCTG